>ERZ773024.945-NODE-945-length-10217-cov-11.251230_pt1 | contig 10217 bp, 8 predicted proteins | sample MGYA00511667_ERZ773024 | MGnify/ENA primary metagenome ERZ773024 (study PRJEB29015, sample SAMEA2738117) | human oral metagenome | biome: human oral; feature: human-associated habitat; material: saliva | place: China | collected 2258 ... | reverse complement strand
GGCTGAAAAACTAGGGGCCCATGTGACGGTTGACATCGTTTCTCTCCATGATGACTTTGATGAAAATCACTACGACATTGCCTTTTTCGGTGGCGGTCAAGACTTTGAACAAAGTATTATTGCAGACGACCTACCTGCTAAAAAAGAGAGCATTGACAACTACATCCAAAACGACGGTGTGGTACTCGCTATCTGCGGTGGTTTCCAACTATTAGGTCAATATTATGTTGAAGCTTCAGGGAGACGCATCGAAGGACTAGGGGTCATGGGACATTATACCCTCAACCAGACCAACAACCGTTTTATCGGTGACATCAAGATTCACAATGAAGATTTCAATGAAACCTATTATGGATTTGAAAATCACCAAGGACGTACCTTCCTCTCGGATGACCAAAAACCACTGGGACAGGTTGTCTATGGAAATGGAAACAATGAAGAAAAGGTCGGTGAAGGTGTTCATTATAAGAATGTCTTTGGTTCTTACTTCCACGGGCCTATCCTCTCTCGTAATGCCAATCTAGCTTATCGCCTAGTCACTACTGCCCTCAAGAAGAAATATGGTCAGGACATTCAACTCCCTGCTTATGAGGACATTCTCAGTCAAGAAATCGCTGAAGAATACAGCGACGTCAAAAGCAAGGCTGACTTTTCTTAAACAAAAGGAAATTATATCAAAGAACTCTGTTATCTTGTCGGAGTTCTTTTTGTCTGTTCTTTTACCCTTCTCCCTTGCATTTTCTCTCTTTTTTTGCCAAAATAGAGGGGTAGAAAGAAGGTAGCATATGTCTAAATTACAACAAATCGTAACATATCTTGAATCAGAAAAACTAGACGTCGCTGTCGTATCTGACCCCGTCACAATCAATTACCTCACTGGCTTTTACAGTGATCCCCATGAACGCCAAATGTTCCTTTTTGTCCTAGCGGATCAGGAACCCCTCCTCTTTGTCCCAGCCCTTGAAGTGGAGCGTGCAAGTAGCACTGTTTCCTTCCCAGTTGTGGGCTATGTGGATTCTGAAAATCCATGGCAAAAAATGAAACACGCTCTTCCACAACTTGACTTCAAACGTGTCGCTGTTGAATTTGACAATCTTATCTTGACCAAATACCATGGCTTGAAAACAGTTTTTGAAACTGCTGAGTTTGAAAACCTCACTCCTCGCATCCAACGCATGCGCCTCATCAAATCAGCTGATGAAGTGCAAAAAATGATGGTTGCAGGTCTCTATGCAGACAAGGCGGTTAAAGTTGGTTTTGACAATATTTCTCTTGATAAAACTGAGACAGATATCATTGCGCAAATCGACTTTGTCATGAAGCGTGAAGGCTATGAAATGAGCTTTGATACCATGGTCTTGACTGGTGATAACGCTGCAAATCCACACGGTATCCCTGGAGCAAACAAGGTCGAAAAGGATGCCCTTCTCCTCTTTGACCTCGGTGTTATGGTTAATGGATATGCCTCAGACATGACTCGTACGGTCGCTGTTGGCAAACCAGACCAATTCAAGCAGGATATTTATAACTTGACTCTAGAAGCCCAACAAGCTGCCCTTGACTTCATCAAGCCAGGTGTGACTGCACATGAAGTGGACCGCGCAGCTCGTGAAGTTATCGAAAAAGCTGGCTACGGTGAGTACTTCAACCACCGTCTTGGTCACGGTATCGGTATGGATGTCCACGAGTTCCCTTCTATCATGGAAGGAAATGACATGGTCATCGAAGAAGGCATGTGCTTCTCTGTTGAACCAGGTATCTATATCCCTAGTAAAGTTGGTGTCCGTATCGAAGACTGCGGTGTTGTTACTAAGGATGGATTTGACCTCTTTACAAGCACCAGCAAAGATTTACTTTATTTTGATTAAACTTAGAGACAAGCAAAAAGTCAGCTCAAATTGTGGATTATGTTGTTTTTGCGGAACAATCTGGTTTATTAGATTTTCTCCAAAATAAAGTGAACCGTTCTTTAGTTGATTATGTTTATGGTGTAGAGGCTGGTTTGGATAGTAACGCTCGTAAAAATCGTAGTGGCACAATAATGGAAGGTATCTTAAAACGACACGTTGCAAAAATAGCTCAAAAACAAGGACTTAAATGGAAAGCTCAAGCAACTGCCTCATTTATTAAATCAAATTGGGGTATTGAGGTGCTAGTAGATAAATCAGAACGGCGCTTTGATGTAGCTGTTTATTCTAGGGAACGTCATAAAGTTTGGCTCATTGAAACGAACTACTATGGTGGCAGTGGAAGTAAACTTAAAGCGGTTGCTGGTGAATTTACTAAACTTAATCAGTTTATTAAAGAATTAAAAGATGACATTGAGTTTATCTGGGTGACAGATGGACAAGGTTGGAAAACTACTCACTTACCACTCTCCGAAGCATTTGAACACATTCAAAATGTTTTTAATTTGAATATGCTTAAAAATAACTTTATGCGTGAGCTTTTAAAATAATTCGCGATAGTTCAAACTAACATTCAAAGGTCAGGTAAATATTATGGAAAAACATTATGCAAGATATTATAAATGCGCATTGCAAGTAAACCCATATTCTTATTCAAAGTTTAGAGGAAAAACTATTATTGATGAAGAAGAGTATAACAAAAAGATACTTGAGGAGTGTTTAAAAAATGGAATAAAAGTAGTTGGCCTTGCAGACCATGGTAGTATCGACTCTTCTACAAGCCTTCGAACCTATCTGTCTGAAAATGGTATTTTAACTTTACCAGGGTTTGAAATTTCTTCGGCTGAAAAAATTCATATGGTTTGTTTATTCTCACCTGAATTCGATAATTCAAGACTAAATAGGATTTTAGGTCAACTAGGCTTGCCTACAGATATTAAAAATGGAACTGAATCTAGCATTCTTTCATGTTTAGAAATTGCTAAAAAAGTTCAAGATAATGATGGTTTCTGGTATGCAGCCCATATTACAGGTGACAATGGCATACTTAAAATTGGGAAAATGAATCATATATGGAAAAATGAACTTCTTTCTGTTGCACAAATTCCGAATAGCATAGAAAATATTGACCCAAATTATAAAAATATAATTCAAAATACGGATACAAATTATAAACGAAATAAACCTATTGCATATATCAACTCATCAGATATAGAATCGCCTGAAGATTTGTCTAAGCCTGTGGCTAGTGTACTTGTTAAAATGTCAGAGTTATCTTTTCAAGCATTTAAAATGGCATTTAAAGATTCGGAATCTAGGATAAAATTAAACAGTACTGAAAAAAAATGCTATAAGAGCACTATTGACGAAATTTCTATATCTGGGGGATACCTAGATGGCTTAGCTGTTGCATTTTCTGATGAAGTTTCTACTATAATAGGAGGTAGAGGAACTGGTAAATCTACATTAATAAATCTAATTATTTATTGTTTGGATAAATATCATTACACAAAAGAATTTGAAAAATACATAGACTCCTTTGCCGAGTCGAATCTTGGAACTGGTGGCGAAGTTAAGTTAACGATTACTTCATACTCGCAAAATGGACAGCAATTTAATATTAGCAGGAGATATAAACAAAATATTACTATTAGAAATGAAAACGGAGAAATATCTGATTTATCTATTGATGAAATATTGCCTAATTTAGAAGTGTATGCTCAAAACGAATTAATTGAAGTTATAAAATCCAAAAAAAGAATTACCGAATCGGTCAAAAGATTAATTTGTATAGATTCAAAGATACTTAACAAAAGAAAAAAAGCATATGAATCTCTTAATGAAAATACACGGGAGCTTCTAAGAGTTTCAAATAATCTAGAAAAATTAGAAAAAGATACTAGTGATTTACCTGCGAAACAATCACAATTAAGACACTATAATTCTATAACAGGGTTAGAGGAAAAGATTGCTCCTATAACTAAAATTACCGCTATAGACTCTAAAATATCTATACTATCTGATGCTATCTGTGATCATGTAATTACAGATAATGAGATTGTAATAGAATCAATAATTAATGAAGGAGACAGAAAAGAAAATGATGATTTAACAAATCTCATTAACTCTATAGATGAATATAATCGAGAAAGTCAAATAATATTCAAACAACAAGAAAAGATATTTTCATCTCTAAAAGAAAAGGTTTCAAAAACAAAAGAGTCGTGGGGGAAATATAAGCAAAATGAAGAAATAAAATTCAAGAAAATATTCAAAGACATTCCAGAAGTACAAGATAAAAATAGTAAAGAAGTGCTCGAAGAATATCGTAGCCTGCTGAAAGAAATTAATGATTCAAAACCTATTCTATTGAAAATTGAAGCAACTAAAGAAGAGTTGGAGAAGTTAAAGAAAGTTAGAAAAGAACTTTTAGAGAATTGCAAAGAGGCTAATATAGAATATATTAACGCAGTATCTAAACGAATTAAAAAGCTGGATAAATCCAATCTAGGCAAATTAGTTAAAATAGAAATCGATTGCCTACAAAATAAAGAATCTTTGTTGGAGGAACTCAAAAAAATTGAAGGAATTGGCGATAAATCAATTCAATCTATTAGTGATTACAAAAATTTTGACATGATTACTTTTATCGAGAATATTCGAAAAGGGCCGGTTGAGTTGGCTAAAGAATATAACTTAACTAGTAACACATCGCAGAAAGTTTGTAGATTAACTAATGAACAATGTTGGAAATTAGAAGAGCTCATTCTAGGTGATATTACTAATATTTCTCTCAAAGTTGGAGATAAATTCAAATCTATGGATAATTTATCAAAAGGTCAGCAGTGTACGGCCCTCTTAAATATTCTATTAGTCGAAAATAGGGATCCTTTAATTATTGATCAACCCGAGGATAATCTTGATAATGCCTATATTGCAGATAGCTTAGTTGCCTCAATTAGGAATAATAAAACAAATCGTCAATATATTTTTGCTACTCATAATGCCAACATTCCTGTCTTTGGTGATGCAGAACTAATTATTGGACTTGTTGAAGAAGATGGACAAGGCAAAATTAATGGACATGCTATCGGATCGATTGATAACAAACAAGTTATGAATCAAGTTGTGAATATTCTTGAAGGTGGTGAAACTGCTTTTAAGATTCGGAAGGAAAAATACCAGTTTTAGTTAATAGATCTTATTTAGGTGATTGCTTTAAAAAGTGACTGATAACTAATAATAAAAACTCATAGGAAATTTATTATAAAACTTTTCCTATTTTAGTAAATTCCAAATAAAGTTCATCCTAAAAAAAATATATATCAACAAAAAAGGACAGTATATTATCAACTGTCCTTTTAAGATTTTGCTATAAATTTTATAAGGTGAGTGAACTCAGATTATTTAGACTGCTGAGTATCAAGCTACCTATAGCTGACTTTTTATTTTATTTTCTTGACACTCTGAAAAACTACAAACCCTACAATCATCCCTACCATATTTTGCATGAAATTTGGTAAAATTTCTGGTAGAGCTGCTGACCAGCCATTCATCAAAGTAGAACCCAAGGCGTAACCCCCTACCATGACAATAGTTGCCAAGATAAGGCCTAGCCACTGAGTCTTGCCTTTAAATCCTGCGAAAAATCCCTGCAAGCCATGGTTGATCAAGCTAAAGAACATCCATTGAGGGTAGCCTGATAAGAAGTCAATCAAGAAACCTGCTAGTCCTCCGACTACAGCCCCTTCACGACTACCAAAGTAAAAGGCCGCAAAGAAGATACCCACATCTAAAAAAGTTAGAATACCTGTCGGTGTTTGAATTTTTAAGAAATAACCTAGAACTACCGAAAGGGCCGTTAAGAGGGATACAAGGGCAATTTTAGTTGTTTTGGTTTGCTTCATATTGTCTTACTCCATACTGATCTGCTTGTGCGATGGCACGGTAAACGAAAGCCTTAGAGCTTTCTACTGCTGCTAAAAGTTCATCACCTTTAACCAAGTGACTGGCAATGCTAGAAGCAAAGGTACAACCTGCACCAGCATTTTGCCCTTGAATGACGGGATTTTCTAGGACTGTAAATTTTTGTCCGTCATAAAAGACATCTACAGCCTTGTCCTGACTAAGTCGATTGCCTCCCTTGATAATGACTGCTGGCGCTCCTAAGTCATGCAATTTCTGCGCTGCAGCTTTCATGTCTTCCAAGGTTTTGATTTCCTGACCAGCCAATAATTCTGCTTCAGGAAGATTAGGCGTAATCACACTGACATGAGGGAAAAAGCGAATCAACTCTTGGCAGAGTTCACTAACAGCCACATCGTGCGTTTCCTTGCAGACCAAGACAGGATCCAGAACCACAGGCACTCCTGGGCGTTGCTTGATAAAGTCCAATGCTTTCTCAGCCACACTGACAGTTGGTAGAAGACCAATCTTAATCCCTGCAAACTCCACATCACGCAAGCTATCTAATTCATGTTGAAAAATGGTATCGTCAGTTGGAAAGACTTCAAATCCTTTTTCTGTCAAGGCTGTCAAACAAGTCACTGCTACAAAACCATGCAAGCCGTTCAAGGTATAGGTAGACAAATCCGCGGACAAACCACCACCACTAAAAATATCATTTCCCGAAAGTGCTAAAATACGATTATTCTTCATAACGAATCTCCTTTAAATATAAACCATTTGGTGCTGCAGTGGGACCTGCAAGCTGCCTGTCCTTTTTCTCCAAGATGAGGTCAATCTGCTCTACTGGCATGCGGTTATTGCCGATTTTGAGCAGTGTCCCCACCATATTCCGGATTTGCTTATACAAGAAACCATTTCCTGAAAAGGTAAAGGTCAAAAACTGACCTGTTTCATCAACTGTTAAACTAGCTTCTGTGATGGTGCGAACCTTATCCTCTACACTAGTCCCAGAGGCTGTAAAGCCGGTGAAATTATGAGTACCTTCTAATTTATTGACAGCCTCCTGCATCCGTTCCACATCGAGTGGATAGGGAAAGTGAGTGGCATAGTGACGGCGCATAGGATTCTTGGGACGGCCCCTATCCACGATAAACTCATAGGTCTTACTGTGCTTAGCATAACGGCAATGAAAATCATCCGCCACAAGCTCAATCGAAATCACATCAATATCTTCAGGAGACTGGGTGTCCAAAGCAAAACGGAGCTTCTCCTCATCCATTTGATAAGGCAAGTCAAAATGAATGACCTGTCCCAGAGCATGAACCCCACTATCTGTCCTACCAGCACCGTGAACAGTAATAGCTTGCCCTTTATTTAACCTGGTCAAGGTTTTTTCAATTTCTTCCTGAACACTACGCGCATGAGGCTGGCGCTGAAAACCAGCAAAGGCGTAACCATCATAGGAAATAGTTGCTTTATATCTCGTCATAACTTCTATTGTATCAAGAAAATAAGCTGTAAACAAGGTTCTAAAACAAATATTGTCTGGGTACAAAAATCCAAAAAAGAAAAACTTAGGAAACCAATCCTAAGCTCTCTTTTGAAGTAGGTACATGACAAAGATAGAGGTTACAATTAACCAAGATCCTAAGATAGCAAAGACCAACATCCCATTGTGAGTTAGTAAGCCAATCGCACCTAGAACAAATGGGGTCGTAAAGGCTCCGAAACTACAGCCTAAAACTGCAAATGAAGTTGCTTGATTGAGGAGTTTAGCTGGAATTCGTTCAGAGACCAGTTGAAAGACCGTCGTCAAGGCTACACTGTAGGCAAAACCAGCAAGAATGCTTCCTGCCACTACCACCCACAAGGATGGAGACAAGGCAATCACAATTTGCCCTAAGCCAAAGGTAATACCTGACCATAGGAGCAATTTCTCTTTAAAGATAGAAATCAAGAAAGAAAAACTAACACCAGCCACAATCCCGATCAACTGCATGACACTAAGAACAAAACTAGATAACTGGGCATCTCCAAGTCCTCTTTCCACCATCAAACTTGGAATACGAATAGTAATAGCCGTATTGGTACAAACTACAACTGCCGCTTCAATAGCTAGGATAAAAATCAAGCCCTTCATTTCCCGAGTTAAGCGACTTGCTTCCTTTGTTTTTTTCTTGACTTCTTTCTTTTCTTTTCCATAAGGGACAAAGAGCAAATAAAGGGTCAACACCAAAAATCCAGCACTATAAGCTAAGAAAGTAGCTGTCCAACCAAAGGCCAACAACTGACCGACTGCCAAGGTGATGAGAGAAGCCCCAACAACCTCTGCAGAACCGCGTAGCCCTAACATCTGAATTCGCGTTTTTCCTTGATAGCGTTCACTAATAATGGAAATGGCCTTGGCATTAATCATCCCTACACCCAAACCAAAAAGAATCCGTGTTCCAAAGACAAAGGGATAGGCTTGATACCAAAAGGGTGCTGTTCCACTCAGTGATAAAATCAGCAAGCCCAAACTAATCTGTAAGCGCTCAGGAAATATTTTTTCTAAGATGCCATTTAGTAGTAACATAATCATGATCCCGAAGGAAGGCAAGCTCGCCAAGAGCTCAATTTGTTCCTTAGGATAGCCTTGATAATAGTCAAACATGGCTGGCAGGGCACTCGAGATGGAAAAGGATGTAATCAAAACGAGGGAGAGAGCCAAAATACTGGCCCGTTCTAAAAATTGTTTCATGAAATCTCTTTCTATATTTCTCTTAGTCTTCTAATTTTTTGATAGTTATCAAACAGGCAAGAAAAGAAGAAGCCTCTTTAGTGTATAGACTCCTTCTTAAACTAGAAAATAAATCCCTTGTATCTTAGGATGACTTTCTCTTGATTTGCTTAATAAAGTAGAAGATAAATCCTGCCACCATATAGGCAACAAAGATAATCAGACACCACTTGAACACGACATCCCACCCCTTGTTCACATTCAAAAAGAAGTAAGGGAAGGGACTGACCTTAGAATTAGGAACATCAAGTTTCAGTACCAAGCCATTAAAAAGAGCAAAAATCATATACAGCAAGGGTAAAATCGTCCACACAACTGGATCCCAAATCTTGTATTGACCCTGTTTGTCAAAAAAGAGGGTATCTGCGAAAAACCAAAGGGGAACGATATAGTGGCAAAGAAAATTTTCCAGAGTATAGAAATTAGTCGCAATGGGCGCTAAGAGGAAATGGTAAATCACACAGGTAATCATGATACTCATGGTGACTCCACCTTTTAAGCGCAAGAGACTTGGCCTTTGCCAGTTTTCACCTAAACGGCTCATAACCTTTAAGAGATGGAGCGTAAAAATCGCGACTAAAAGGTTGGACAGAACCGTATAATAGAGCAACATCCCAAATCCACCATGCTTGGCGATTTCAAGATAAACTCCCGTAAAAGCCGCTAGAAACAAGAAGATACGGCTATAAAATACTAGTTTATAGTGCTTTGACATGCTTAAATTTTCTTCACAAACTCTGATTTGAGCTTCATGGCACCAAAGCCATCAATCTTACAGTCGATATTGTGGTCGCCTTCTACGATGCGGATATTTTTCACGCGCGTCCCTTGTTTCAAATCTTTTGGCGCACCTTTTACTTTCAAGTCCTTGATGAGAGTTACTGTATCACCGTCAGCCAATTTATTTCCGTTGGCATCGACAGCAACAAGGCCTTCTTCTACATCTGCAACTTCAGCAGGATTCCACTCATAAGCACACTCTGGGCAAACCAGTAGGGCACCGTCTTCGTAGACATACTCTGAGTTACATTTTGGGCAATTTGGTAAGTTATTCATGGTTTCTCCTTATCATCATTCACTATTCTTTGAAAATCAAAATTTCTCGAACAGCAACTATTATACCTTAAAATCAGCATTTTGACAAATGAGTCGCCGGAGAAGCAAAGAAAAAATCATGTAACTTTGTCTGCTACATGATTTTTAAAAGATAGTTTATCATGAGTAGTGATACAGAAACTCATGATAGAAAGGGATGCATTTATCTTACAAACCAGGTGCTTGTCCAAGTTCTGCCGCAAGCATCCAAACCGTTTTCTCAAGTTCAGCTTTAGCACCAACAAAGATATCGTTTGTCACATCATCACCTTCTTCATCAGTAACATCCAAAGCTTTTTGGAACAGAGTGATGAGATAACGATAAACATCTAGGACACGTTCCAAGCTTTCTTCAACACTACGGAATTCTCCTTCTTCTTCTTCGATTTCACTATGTTGAAGGAATTCTGTCAAAGTAGAGAATGGGCTTCCACCAAGTGTGATCAAGCGTTCGCTGATTTCATCCAATTGGCCATCAAGAGCTTCCATATACTCATCCATTTTTGGATGCCATACAAGGAAACCAC
>ERZ773024.940-NODE-940-length-10238-cov-3.774919_pt1 | contig 10238 bp, 7 predicted proteins | sample MGYA00511667_ERZ773024 | MGnify/ENA primary metagenome ERZ773024 (study PRJEB29015, sample SAMEA2738117) | human oral metagenome | biome: human oral; feature: human-associated habitat; material: saliva | place: China | collected 2258 ... | reverse complement strand
CCGAGCCCACGGCGTCGGCCGCTGGGGCGAAGAGGTGGTCAGCCGCATCCTTGAGGCGAACGGCTACCGCATCGTCGACCGCAATTGGCGACCGCCCGCCGGGCTGGAGCACGAACAGATTCGCGGCGAAATCGATATTGTCGCGATTGACCCCGATGATGAGCTCGTCTTTATCGAGGTCAAAACCCGAAGCACCGAGGACTTTGGGCACCCCTTCGCCGCCATCGACCGCGACAAGGCACGCCGTACCCGAGCCCTGGCGATTCTCTGGTGCCGCCTGCGCGAGAGCCTGGACTTCGCACGCTTTCGCATCGACGCGATTGCGGTGACCGGAACCTGCGAAACCTTCACCTTCGAACACCTGAAGGGGGTGGCGTAATGGGCTTCTCGCGCACCTACTCCGTAGCCCTTGTGGGGCTGAGCGGGCACATCGTGGACGTCGAGGCCGATATCTCGCAGGGACTTCCAGGCTTCGTGCTGCTGGGCCTTCCCGATACCGCCCTCAACGAGTCCAAAGAACGCGTTCGTTCCGCAGCCAAGAACACCGGAATTACCCTGACCCAGCATCGGCTCACCGTCAACCTGACCCCGGCGACCCTGCCTAAGCGCGGATCGGCCTTCGACCTGGCCATCGTGGTGGCCGCGCTGCAGGCCGAGAAGAAGCTACACCCGAGCGGGGACAGCGTGTTCCTGGGGGAGCTGGGTCTCGACGGGACGATTCGCCCGGTTCCGGGCATCCTGCCCGCCGTGAAAGCCGCGGTTGCCGCCGGGCACCGCAGGGTCATCGTCCCCGCCGAAAATGCGGAGGAGGCGGCCCTCATCCCCGGCGCGCAGGTGAGCGGATTCCGCTGCCTGGCCGAGGTGTTCGCGGCTCTTGGCGCACAGACGCAGAAGCTGACCTACCCGCCCGCCCCGAACCCCGAGGAGAAAGCCCTCCCCAAGAAAAGCACGGGTATTCCCTCGGACATGAGCGACGTAGCCGGCCAAGCGCAGGGCCGCTTCGCCCTGGAAATCGCCGCGGCCGGCGGGCATCACATGCTCCTCACCGGCCCTCCCGGATCGGGCAAAACCATGCTGGCCGAGCGATTGCCGAGCATCCTGCCGCCCCTGGACGACGATGCGGCGATGGAAGTGACCGCCATCCGCTCCCTCTGTTCGGCGGGTGAGGCGCTCAACGAACTGGTACGTGAGCCTCCCTTCGAGGCCCCGCATCACAGCGCATCCGCGCCGGCAATTTTGGGAGGCGGCAGCGGTATTCCTCGGCCCGGATGCGTCTCTAAAGCACACCGCGGCGTGCTCTTTCTCGATGAGGCTCCCGAATTCAAACGCACGGTCCTCGACTCCCTGCGCCAGCCCCTCGAATCCGGGGTCGTAACCCTGGACCGTTCCACCGCATCCGCCACGTATCCCGCGCGTTTTCAGCTGATTCTGGCCGCAAACCCGTGCCCCTGCGGCATGAACGTGGGGCTCGGCACCGAGTGCACCTGCGCGCCCCGGGAGCGACGCGCCTACTTCGGGCGTCTTTCCGGGCCGCTCGTGGACCGCATCGACGTCAACGTGACGGTCCCGAAGGTTTCGTCTACGGAGCTTGCGGGAGGTCAGATGAATGAGAGCTCGGCGCAGATTCGCAAGCGTGTGCTGGCTGCCCGTGAGGCTCAGCGCGAGCGATTAGAACCCTACGGTCTGAAGACGAACGCGGAGATGAACGGCAAGATTCTGCGCGGCCCGCTGCGCCTGGACGCGAAACTCACCGGCGAGCTCAACGCCGCTGTCGACCGGGGAAACCTGACGGCGCGCGGCTACGACCGGGTGCTGCGCATCGCCTGGACGCTGGCCGACCTGGAAGGGGCCGTATACCCGAGTCGGGAGCACCTGGACGTGGCCCTGTTCCTACGCCAACAGGGCCAGTTGCACTAACGCGCGATGCACGCGAACCAAAGCGTTTCAAGACATGAAAATCAATGATGATAGGGGAAAACGATAATGACCTCAACCACAAACCGCCGCTCAGCCGCCACTCGTCACGGTACGAAGCAGAGTAAGGGGAACGCCCGAGAGGGGACGTCACACGCCGCGACCGGAACGAAACCGAAGGGGCAAGGGTACGTGCAGGGAGAGCTTGCCCTAGAGGCAGACTTTGACCTGCGGGCCCTGACCCGCTGGCGGGCCCGGCACATCCTTTCCCTGGGGAACGAGCCCTCGCCGAGTCCCTATAGCGCCGCGCGCGAGCCGGGATACCTCGCAGCTTGCCTCAACCCGGTGTACCTGCCCGACCCGCAGGATGGGCAAGAAGATTCGGCAGACTCCGGTACGTCGACGGTTGCCCCTTCGATGAACGCTGAGCCTTCGGCAAATGCGGAACTTTCGGCAGTCACAGAGTCTTCGGCGGTCGCGGGGGAGCGGGGCGCGGAGGAGACTATCAGCGACCTTCAAAAGACTGATGCTGGGGAAGAAAAATCCGGGGCTGAGAAACTCGACGGAGTTTTAACGAACGAGGAACCCGGCGGGCTACCTCCGCTCTTCGATCCTGGCCTCAGCCCCGAAGAGCTTGCCGCCGCGTGCCGCGAATACGTGCGCTGTTGCACCGCCCAGCTGATGCGCTGCGCAGAACCCGCCGACGAGCTTGTGGTTGAGGCGCTCGCATGCCTGGGAACGCCTCTCGCGGTGTACTACCTGCTCACCGGCGAAAGGGTGCCGTCCGAGATCTGGGAGCTGGGCGAACCGGACCCGCAGATCGGTGACTTTCTACGCGGGGTCGCGGGCGACGAGAAGAGCCCCCGACTCATGACGAATACGTGCGACTACTACCGCCCCGGAGAGCATCAGATGAACCGCGATGCCTTCCATGCCGAACTCGCAACTCGCCGTCTGCGCTGGCACCGCCGCATGGAACGCACCCTGGCCTCCGAGGCCCATATGGCCGCCACCTTCGGCGCGTGGCTCGTTACCCCCGCCGACCCGCTCTGGCCCGAGCAACTCCGCGACCTGGGTCCGGCCCAACCCTACGGACTGTGGTGCCTGGGGGATTCGCGGCACCTGCTCGACCTCGCTAACCTGCCGAGCGCTGCCCTGGTGGGGTCGCGAGACCCCAGCATCTACGGTAGCGAGGCGACCACGCACCTGGCCGCAGAGCTCGCCCGCCGGGGGTACCTCGTGATCTCCGGAGGTGCGATGGGCATCGACATCGCGGCTCATCGCGCGGCCCTCACCCACAGCACCGCTGAGCTACCCACCGTCGCATTCATGGCAGGAGGCCTGGACCGTCTCTACCCCGCTCAGAACGGTGACACGCTCAGAAACATCGTCGAGCGCGGGCTCATCATGAGCGAAGTGAACATCGGCAACACCCCGACCCGCTGGCGTTTTCTGGAACGCAATCGCCTCATCGCGGGGCTGGCCAGGCACACGGTCGTGATTGAAGCCCGCTGGCGCTCCGGGGCGCTCAACACCGCACGCCACGCCCTCGAAATAGGTCGCCCCCTCTGGGCTGTTCCCGGGCAAATTAACTCGCCCAACTCGGTGGGCACGAACCGCTTGCTGCGTGACGGCCTCGCCCAGATTTTGACGGAGGCTGCCGACTTGCTGGAGTACGATGCCGCCGCGGGATACGAGCTCGGCGCGGAACATGCCGGGGACTGGGATGCCGAGGAGTCGGCGGCCTCCACCGTTCTTGACGGCCTTACGGAACGGCAGGGAAGGGTGTGGGACGATTTGGGCTTGCGTTCTTACCGCGGTGTGGATGATATCGCCAGCGCTCTGGGGTTGGGCGCTCGAGAGGTCATGATGGATCTCGCTCAACTGGAACGGCTGGGCCTGGCCGAGAGAAACGGCACCAGCTGGCGTAAGATGCGCCCGAAGAAGGGAGCGTGAGAAGACAGCCGGGGAGAGTCCACCCCCGGCTCCACCTCAACGCGGGGGTGTACCTTTCGTTACCCACTGCCAATTGGGGTTTAGGTCTCGTGTAGGCCCGTGGAGCACGCCAACGCTTAGAATGGGGAGAACCGGTTTGTGACGCCGCTGCACCCCGACGCATCGTGCCACCCCTGGGAGGCGCGCATCGGTACCCGTCCACCGGTACTACGGCAGTTACCCAAGAGGTCGAGAGGAGACGCTATGAACCAGCCGGCGCATCCTGCGCAGTCCGACACGAGCCGGGATGCTCCCTCGACCACGCTTCCCGTTGCCTACACCCGGCCCATGGAGGAACCGGAGGGCCGGGCCTCCGGCGAATCGGCAAACGGCGAATCGGCCCTGGGCGTCTCGGGTGAGGTCTTCCGCCCGGTTGTCGAGCGGTTCGAACGCTTCCTGCGTTACGAAAAGCACCGTTCCGAGGAGACCATCCGATCCTACGTATCCGACCTGGAGGGGTTCTTCGGCTACGTGGCTCGTCGCGGCGTGCGGCATGTGGACAGCATCGATGCCTCCCTCATTCGCGAATGGTTCGGCTCGCTTCACCTGCGCCGTGCTGCCCGCTCGACCGTGGCCCGTCGAGGCTCGACCCTGCGAACCTTCTTCTCCTGGGCGCAGGAGGAAGAGCTCGTGCAGGCCAACCCCACGCGCGGTATGAGCACCCCCAAGCGTGAGAGCCATCTGCCGCCTGTGCTCAGCCGAGACCAGATGAGCCAGCTCATCGAAAACGTTCAGCGGCAACGGGCCGAAGACCCCCGGAACCCCCGTCTGCTACGCCTGGAAGCCGTCGTTGAGGTTCTCTACGCCTCCGGGATGCGCATCTCCGAACTCACCGGCTTGGACCTGCAGAGCATCGACCGCGTGAATAAGACGGTGCGCGTGCTGGGCAAGGGCAACAAGGAACGAGTGGTTCCGCTGGGAACCCCGGCTCTCAAGGCCCTCAACCGTTGGGTTTCCAAGGGGCGTCCGCAGTGGATTCCTGAGGGGTCGAGCGGGGTGACAGCGCTGTTTATCGGGCCTCGCGGCGGGCGGGCCAATGCCCGTCAGATTCGTGAGGACCTGACGCGCCTGCTGCGCACCGTGGAGAATACTCAGGCCTCCGGCGCGCACGTTCTGCGTCATTCCGCGGCGACCCACCTGGTCGATGGCGGTGCCGACATCCGTTCGGTGCAGGAGCTGCTGGGGCACTCATCGCTTGCGACAACGCAGATTTATACGCACGTGTCGATGCGGCGCCTGGCCGAAACCTACGCTCGTGCCCACCCCCGGGCCTAACCGACGGGGGAGAGGGCCCTGGCAATGCGTCGTTGGGCCGCCCGAGGCCGTCTCTCTATATGGGCGGGGCGCGTTCGCTCTAAGCTATACACCGTTCAACTTGCGCTGAAACTTTATGCACGGCAGTGGAACGCGGTAGCATAGGTAACAGATTATCCGAGGGTGCCGCACCCGTTGCGGCGCCGCGTACGAGTACCAAAATCAGAAAGGTCGCACCGCATGCGCGCACTCGTTTGCCCCGGTCAGGGATCCCAGAAGAAGGGCTTCCTGAGCCCCTGGCTCGAGATTGAAGGGGTGCGCGAGCACCTGGAACGACTCTCCGAGGCTGCAGGTATCGACCTGATTCACTACGGCACCGAAGCCGAAGAAGAAACCATCAAGGACACCGCCATTGCCCAGCCCCTCATCGTGGCAGCGGGTATCGTGACCGGTCGCCTCGCGCTCAAGGATCTCGAGGGTGAAGAGCTCGTCTTCGCCGGACACTCCGTCGGTGAAATCACCGCCGCCGCCCTGGCCGGCGTGCTCAGCGAGGAAGACGCCATGCGCTTCGTGCGCGTGCGCGCCAACGGCATGGCAGAGGCCGCCGCAGCCTCCCCGACCGGCATGGCCGCAGTCCTCGGCGGCGTTGAGGACACCGTTCGCGAAGCCATCGCCGCCGCAGGCCTGGTGGCCGCAAACTCCAACGGCGGCGGCCAGATTGTTGCCGCAGGTCCCATTCCCGCCATCGAGGAATTTGCCGCCAACCCGCCGGCCCGCACCCGCGTGATTCCCCTGAAGGTGGCCGGTGCATTCCACACCGAGGCCATGGCACCGGCCGTCCCCGCCCTCAAGGAATTTGCGGACTCCCTCAAGGTCTCCGACCCGAACTCGCCGCTGCTGACCAACCGTGACGGCTCCGTCGTCACCTCGGGTGAAGAGTTCGTCAAGACCCTCGTCTCCCAGGTCACCAGCCCCGTGCGCTGGGACCTGTGCATGGCAACCCTGCTCGACCGTAACGTCGAGGGCATTATCGAGGTGGCCCCCGCCGGCACCCTCGTCGGCCTGGCCAAGCGCGCCATGCGCGGCGTCCCCGGCACCGCTATCAACACCCCCGAGGACCTCGACGCGCTCAAGGCCTAAGTCGGGCACCGACTCAGCTTCACCCCATAGACAGCAGCCCGCAGCCTGCGAGCCGCAACAGCATAAAGGATTGAATACGTGACTACCCTCAAGCAGTACGAGATCAACCGCTACTCCCGCATCCTCGGCTACGGTGCCGCCCGCGGCGATGTCATCGTGCCCAACGATGATATCGTCGAGGCCATCGACTCCTCCGATGAGTGGATTCGCCAGCGCACCGGCATCATTACTCGTCACCGCGCCAGCGAGAACCAGTCCGTCACCGACCTCGCCATCGGCGCCGCAAAGGACGCCCTGCAGTCCTCCGGCGTATCCGGCGAAGATATCGAAGCGGTCATCATCTCGACCATTTCGCACCCCTACGCAACTCCCTCCCTGGCCACCATCGTCGCCGATGCAATCGGCTCCAAGTGCCCCGCCTACGACATCTCCGCAGCCTGCGCAGGCTTCTGCTACGGCATCGCCCAGGCGGACGCGCTCGTACGCGCCGGTACCGCCAAGAACGTCCTCGTAATCGGCGTTGAAAAACTGTCGAACTTCATCGATAACACCGAGCGCTCCATCTCCTTCCTGCTCGGTGACGGCGCGGGCGCCGCAGTTGTCGGCGTCTCCGACGAGCCCGGCATCGCCCCCACCGTCTGGGGCTCGGACGGCTCCCGCTGGGGTACCGTCGGCATGACCCACTCCCTTCTCGACATTCGCAACCGCGACTTCGTTGCCAACCCCGTGCAGGAAGGTGAGAAGATTTGGCCCACCCTGCGCCAGGACGGACCCTCCGTCTTCCGTTGGGCCGTCTGGGAGATGGCCAAGGTCGCCAAGAAGGCCCTTGAAGAAGCCGGCATCACCCCCGACGAGCTCGGTGCCCTCATCCCGCACCAGGCTAACGCCCGCATCATCGACCAGATGGTCAAGACCCTCAAGCTTCCCGACACCGTCGCCGTTGCGCGCGATATTGTCGATGCCGGCAACACCTCCGCTGCATCCGTGCCGCTGGCAGCCCACCGACTGCTCAAGGAAAACCCGGAGCTATCCGGTAAGTTCGCCCTGCAGATTGGCTTCGGCGCGGGTCTTGCCTTCGCAGCTCAGGTCGTCGTTCTTCCGTAACGACCCCGAGCCGGATCCACACGGATCCCCACACACTCCGAGTTGCCGCATGCGTTCACAGCGCATACACGATAAACTCGGTAATGCACGCGTACCCCCGTCCGGTGGGTGCGACGACCATCGAAATAACAAAAGGAGCCCCTGAATGGCTAACAAGGAAGAGATCCTCGCAGGTCTGGCAGAGATCGTTAACGAAGAGACCGGCGTTGAGGTTGAGGACGTTCAGCTGGACAAGTCCTTCACCGAGGACCTGGACATCGACTCCATCTCGATGATGACCATCGTCGTGAACGCCGAAGAGAAGTTCGAAGTTACCATCCCCGACGAAGAGGTCAAGAACCTCAAGACCGTTGGTGACGCAGTCGACTTCATCGCAAACGCAGCCTAAGCTGTAACGCGACCGACGCGGCGCGGGCTCTCACCGGTCCGCGCCGCATCACCATACCCCCACTGCATACTCCCGGCCCCGCGAACGTGCCCGCGCACCGAAGCTTCCCGGGGACCACAGGTTTTTATCCACACACCACCGGATAGACCACCCACAAAACCACCCAAGAGAAAGTGCCACAATGTCTCGAAAAGTGCTGGTGACCGGCCTCGGCGCAACCACCCCCATCGGCGGCGACGTCCCCACCACCTGGGCAAACGCCACCAAGGGCGTTTCCGGTGTCTCCACGATTGATCAGCCCTGGGTTCAGGAATACGACCTGCCGGTCTACATCGCCGGTCAGCTTGCCGTTGAACCCCTCGAATCCGGCCGCCTCACCAAGGTCGAAGCCAAGCGTCTCGACCCATCGGGACAGCTCGCCCTCATCGCAGCTCGCGAGGCGTGGGAAGACGCAGGTTTCTCCGGCCCCGACGCTGAATCTGCAGAGGAAGTCGATCCCCTCCGCACCGGTGTGGCCTTCGGTACCGGTATCGGTGGTGTGTGGACCCTCCTCGACGCCTGGGATCCCCTTCGCGAAAAGGGCCCCCGCCGCGTCCTGCCCATGACCGTGCCGATGCTCATGCCCAACGGCAACGCAGCCGCGGTTTCCATGAACCTCAAGGCACGCGCGGCAGCCCAGACCGTTGTCTCGGCTTGCGCATCCTCCACTGAGGCCATGCAGATTGGCGCCGAGATGATTCGTAGCGGCAAGGCCGATGTGGTTATCGTTGGTGGCTCCGAGGCTGCCATCCACCCGCTGCCCATGGCGGCATTTGCCAAGATGCAGGCGCTCTCCTCCCGCAACGATGAGCCCGAGAAGGCATCGCGTCCCTACGACGTCGACCGCGACGGCTTCGTTATGGGTGAAGGTGCAGCAGCCCTCATCCTCGAGTCCGAAGAGCACGCCAAGGCTCGCGGCGCACGCGTCTACGCAGAGCTCGCCGGTACCGGCGTCTCCGCAGACTCCTACCACATCACCGCACCCGACCCCGCAGCGCTCGGCGCAACTCGCGCGCTGCGCGAAGCCCTCGAAGACGGCAACATCGACCCCAAGACCGTGGTGCATATTAACGCCCACGCGACCAGCACCCCCGCAGGTGACCTCCCCGAAGCAACCGCAATCCATGCAACCTTCGGCGAGCACACCAAGGACATTGCTGTCTCCGCAACCAAGTCGATGACCGGTCACTTGCTCGGTGCCGCCGGTGCTGTAGAAGCCATCGTTTGCTGCCTGGCCGTACAAAACGACATCGTACCGCCCACCATCAATCACGATGAGGAAGACCGCGACGAAAACATCGACTACAACATGAACTTCACCTTCAACAAGGCTCAGCAACGCACCGTGCGTGCCGCGCTTTCCAACACCTTCGGATTCGGCGGACACAATGCCTGCTGCATCGTCAAGAAGTATCAAGCCTGAGAAGACTGAACAGAACGCCTTCCCCGCTGCGGGATTGAAAAATACGGATTGTACGCTTGGTTGTTACACACGTAATGACCAAGCGTACAAAACTATTTTTTCGCTCTCGTCCCCCATGCGCTGCGTTCTCTCGTCCTCCCCACCCCATTATGAAAAATCTATTCGACCGAGCCAAACTCTTTTTCTGCAAAGATCGGGAGTTTCGCTCAGCCCTCTACGACATCATGGGCTTCTGCCCACACAACATCGATCTCTATCGCACGGCATTCGCCCACAAGTCGCAAGAGTATCGATCGAAAAAACTCGGCAACAAGCCGCTCAACAATGAGCGACTCGAGTTTCTCGGAGACGCCGTCCTCGAAACCGTCGTCAGCCACATCGTCTATCGCCATTTCCCCAACAAGCGCGAAGGCTTCCTCACCAACACGCGTTCGAAAATCGTATCGCGCGAATCACTCGGCAAACTGGCCAAAGAGCTCCACATCGATCGCCTCATCCAGAGCCAGACCCACAGCCGAACCCACAACTCCTACCTCGGCGGAAACTCCTTCGAAGCCCTCATGGGCGCCATCTATCTCGACCGAGGATTCCGCTACGCCTTCCGCTTCGTCGAGCAACGCATCATTGGAGCCGTCCTCGACCTCGAATCCGTGGCAAGCAAAGAAGTCAACTTCAAAAGCAAGCTTTTGGAGTGGAGCCAAAAGAACCGCATCCGTCTCGAATTCAAGGACAGCGCCACCGACACCGACAAAGCCAACGGCCCCTCGTTCCTCACCACCATCGTCATCGAAGGACTCTACGCCGGAGAAGGTAAGGGCTACTCGAAAAAAGAGAGTCACCAAACCGCAGCCAAGGACGCACTCACCAAACTGCGCCGCGAACCGCAATTCCTCGACAGCGTATTCCGCGCCAAAGAAAAGCGCACGGCCATGGGCGCCGAAGAGTTCTTCACCGTGCCCAAGATAGACGAAATCGAAGCGG
>ERZ773024.938-NODE-938-length-10246-cov-2.607987_pt1 | contig 10246 bp, 9 predicted proteins | sample MGYA00511667_ERZ773024 | MGnify/ENA primary metagenome ERZ773024 (study PRJEB29015, sample SAMEA2738117) | human oral metagenome | biome: human oral; feature: human-associated habitat; material: saliva | place: China | collected 2258 ... | reverse complement strand
TAGCTATAGTCCTTTCGTATCGTTACATTCTAGTCTGTCGCTGGCTTTATTTATATAGATTGTATGTCCAAAGTAATTTTTATTAATTTCACCAATAGTAAATGTGTATTCTTTATTATTTACAACTACATTAAAGCTATCTCCGACCTCTAACTTGTGAAGATATGCGAGTTTTTCACTAATAACAGCCGCACCATTTGGCAAGTTAATACCTTTGGTATTATTATCCATTAATGTAATATAGTCTTTATAGTTTTCTTTATCCACCGTTATTAATTGTACAGAATCTATAATTTCATTATTACTTTCGAAAGTAGCAAGTTGAATATTTACTTTGGTGCTAGCTTTCACATTCTTATTATTATCAATCTCTTTTTGAAGTTTTTCTACACTTTCATTATCTATATAAGGATTATAAGTAGCTGCGATATCAACCTTATTAATAACTTTGAATTGTTCATTAGAAATATTTATTACTCCATAACGAATACCAAAACCTATAAACATAAGAGTTAGACATCCTGCAACTCCAAATATTGTCATTAACATTCTAATTTTATAGCGGAAAATATTTCTAAAGGTCACCTTCCTTAAAAAGCTAAGTCTAGACCAAATCAACGGTATTCTTTCTAAAAATATTCTACTTCCTCCACTCGGGGCCTTAGGACGCAACAAATACGCGCTCTTTTCTCTTAAGTTTTTTCTAAGAGGTATATAAATCGCTAAACTTATACATCCTAATGAAATAACAAAAGCTGCGATAAGTATACTTGGAGTATATACGATCTCCGGTGTATTAAAAGTAAAGAACCTTGCATAAGAATTATATATTATCGGAACAATCACCAAATATGCTCCAATAATTCCTAATATCGTCCCTACTAAGGTAGATAATCCACCATATACAAAATATTTTTTAGAAATTTGGTAATTACTATATCCTAGCGATTTAAGAGTACCAATGTTTATCCTGTTTTCATCTATCATTCTAGTTAAAGTTGTTAGTGAAACTAAAATCGATACAACAAATAAAAATATCGAAAATACATTAGCAACAAAAGTTAAACTACTAGCAGAATCAATAAACTGAGCATAGTTTTTTAAACCTCTAATATTTTCTACCGAGAATCTAGGATAACTTTCTTCTGAAAGACTAGCTCTCCCAATATTTAGTTGCTTTTTATTATCATCGATCTCTTTTTGAGCTTTATTCAATTTTTCTACTTGTTCATTGTAACTCTTACTATCAACATTTTTTAATAATTTAAGTTTTTCTTTTACACTATTAAGTTGTTCTTGTGCTTGATTTATTACTTTTTCATTTTCATTTAATTTTTTATTATTTTTTTCTAAATAATTTTTTTCGTCGATTTTTTGCTGAATTTTTAATTTCTCTATCAGGCTATCTCTAGTCTTATTAACCTCAGTAATATAATCTTTATCACTATATTTATGGTTAATATTTTTAAGTTTTAGATTTACTCCACTTACATTTTCAAATTTAAAAACATCTCTTTTTACATACCCAAAATAGTCCTTATTAGCCAGATTATTATTAGATACCTCTATATGATCTGCCCCCTGAACAAAACCAACTACTTTAAACTTATATTGTTTTAAAGTATTACTTTCACTCTTATCTGAAATAAAAGAAATCTCGTCTCCAATTTTATAAATACCTTGCAGTGATTCAACTAAAGCTATTTCTCGATCATTATTAGGTAAAGTACCTTCAGTTATCTTAGGTAAAACTAATTTTTCGGGTAAAGATTCAATATTTACAAACTCATTACTATTAGTTATCTGAAGTTTTTTTATAAAATAACTTTCACTTAAATCAATATTATCTAGAGCATTTATAATTTTCATATCTTCTTCATTGATACCAAAATTATGGCTTACTCTTAGATCATACATCTTATGGCTTTCTATATACTTATTATAGGTATTCACCATAGCAGGTGATGTCTCTTTTAGACCTACAAAGATAAAAACTCCCAGAAACATTATTATCATTATCGATATAAACTTAGACTTTGTTTTTGATATTTCTCTTAATATATCTCTATTTATTGATTTCATAACACTACCACTCTATTTCATCAATACTTTTAGGATTAGTATTTTGCGTTACTTTTTTCACCTTAGCATCGTAAATTTCTATTACCTTGTCTGCAGCTTCAGCTATAGAACTATTGTGGGTGATAATAACTACGGTTTTTTTCTCATCCACACTATAGTCTTTTAGGATATTTAAGATATTTTTTCCCGTCTTATAATCTAATGCACCAGTTGGCTCATCACAAAGCAATAGTTTTGGGTTTTTAGCTATTGCCCTCGCTATAGCAACACGCTGTTGTTCTCCACCAGAGATTTGCGAAGGGAAGTTATCCATTCTATGCTCTAATCCTACTAACTTTAGGATATCTGTTGCTTTTTTCGGTTGTTTTACAATTTGTCCAGCTAATTCGACATTTTCTAAAACTGTTAGGTTTGGAATTAAATTATAGAATTGAAAAACAAAACCTATATCTTCTCTTCTATATCTAGTTAGTTCTGCTTCGCTTAAACCGACAATCTCTTTTCCAAAAATATTAATAGACCCCTTACTCGCATTATCCATTCCACCTATAATATTAAGCAATGTACTCTTTCCAGCTCCACTTGGTCCTAAAATTACAACAAATTCTCCTTCATTAATATCAAAACTAATGGCATCATTCGCTATAACTTTATTACTATTTTCCCCATATATTTTAGAAACATCTTTTACAATTATTTTTTGCATAATATCGAAATAATTCCGATGTCGATTCTTAATGCAGGTTCTCCGCTTGAAAAAGCGATTGTGCATAAAAAGGCCGATACCTACGATGCCGCTTTGCTGTTTGCGGCCCTTGTCCGGGCAGCGGGTATTCCTGCAGAACCGATCGCGGGAATCGTTGTCGATCCGTTTCAGAACAGCTTTTTGCATTGGTGGGCTGAATTTTATATCGAAGGCTTCGGCTGGATCCCTGTTGATATCGGTATGGCCAAGGCGATTCCGTTCGATATCGGTTTTGAGCAAAAGGAAACGATGTATTTCGGGAATCTGGATGCGTTCAGAATTGCGTTTTCGCGCGGACAGTCGGTTTTTGCGCCGATGGCCTTGAACAGCAGAGTTTCGGCCAAGGAGCGAAACTATGCGTTTAGTACTATTTGGGAACAAACGGTGGGCATAACGGATTATACGGCTTCGTGGCGTATTCCACAGGTTATTTCCGTTTACTAATTACTAAAATCAGGTCTGTCAAGCCATTCCTAACAGCGCTATGCATGCAAACGTGCTTAACCTTTCCTGTGGTTTTGATGTTTTCTTCGCAGTATAAAGTAAAAAAGTCCCGCTGCAACATAGAAAAGAGCGGCTGCCGGCAGAAATAGGGCAGGAGATAGGTGCGATGCGGTCAGCCCGCCGCAAAAAAAGCTGCCTATATTGATAAGGTAAAAGGCTGCAAACCGTTTTTTGGGTTCGTTGCCCCTTATTGACGCAGCCAGTGCAAGGGCTGCATCCGTAAGAGAGCCTGTAAGGTGGGTTGTCCGCACGACTATTCCGTCATAATAAATAAAAAGCCCGTTTTGCATTCCGAGAATGCAGGCCGTTACATATACTTGCAAAACGCGGAAAGGGGTTATAAGGAAAAGCATAGAAAAGACGGCCGCGAATCCCATCAAAAAAAGCCCGTACCTCCGTTTCAATTCGAATTTTTGTTTGTGAAAAATCAGCCCTGAGAAAAAACTGCCTGCAAAAAAGCAAAAAACAACGAGGCCCGTATAACAAAATGCCCGATAATTCCCTGCCGAAAGAGAGCGTACAAGGCTTCCGATATTTCCGGTATGATGACTGACGGGGATATAAAAAAGCCGTATCGAAAAAACGTTCAAAAAGCCTGATGTAAAGGTCAAACAGGCGATCCAAATCTTAAATGTAAAAGAATTCATTCCATGAACACAAAAACCCGAGCCGTGCTGCCGAAAAACCCGTTTCGACAGCACGTTTTTACCGGTACCGCATAAAAAGCGTTCGCTGCTGTTTACAAACGGCTTCAGCGGCTTCGCTTTGGCGCTCTATCCCGTATCGATAGTGAGATTACAAATTCCGTTTTTATGCCTGTGCCGCCGCTTCGGATTCGAGAATACCCGTGTAAATATGCGAATATTCTTCTCTGCCCTTTTCCATATCGAATTGTGCAGCTCTTTCCCTTAAAAGCAGTTTTACCGCATAGGAAAACACGCCGTCGGAAGAAAACGCATTTTCGCCCTTTACCGTGTCGGCCGCTTCAAAGCGCATCTTATCCAGATATATTTCGGCGTCCAAGGGGTTTTGCATTCCTGCCGCCGTATGCGAAATTTGTACGGGGTGAAAGGCTCCCGATAGCAGTTCCCGCTCTTCGTACGGGATAGGATTGTCCCATTTCAGTTTTGCAGATCGCGCCTGTTCAAGGGCTAGCCGTAAGGAACGCTCAAAGCCGTACCAGCCGTCCAAAAATTCGGAGCCCGTTTTTTCCGTGCTTCGGGGCGGCTCCAGCGATAAACCGTTTAAAATGCAGGCGTCCTTTTGAGTCAGCGAGCGCAGGGCTAATTCTTTAAAGGCAGAAAAGGTCATCGGCGGCGCCGAATTGGGCAATATCGACGGCAGCTGGGCCATCAAATAATAGTATGATGCCAATTGTTAAAGCTCCTTTGAGGCTGCCTTTAAGATTTCCGCAGTTTTCGGGCTTAAATATGCGGAAAACAAATCCGCGACCGCTTCTGCAGAAAAGTCGTAGTACGCAGCTCCGTCTTTTGTTCCGATTCTAAAGCCGCCGCTTATGCTGCCGTCGTGTTTGAGTTCAACGCCCTTTGAAACGGTTTCTTTTAAGGCTGCTCCCAGAGCCTGTTCGAGGGTTTTTATGTCTTTATCCGACAAAATGACTGCAAGGTCGTCGGTGTTATTGGTCTTGATCCAGCTCTTTACAGCTTCGGGAATAAGCGTTTTTAAGGTATTTGCATCGTAGTTTTTCAGGGTTTCGTTTTTGATGATTGCGTTCAGTTCGTTCAAAACGCTTTGTCTGAAGGCGATCAGCGTATTTCTTCCGGCCTGTTCGATGGACGAAACTGCTGCCGCTTTGAACTTCTCCGATTCGGCTTCGCTTTTTTTGACGGCAGCCTCCGCTTCCGCACGGGCTTGTGCAACGATGGAGGCGGCTTTTTCTTCCGCAGCCTTGATTATCTCGGCCGCTTTTTCATCCGCAGCTTCTACACCGTTTTTCTTAATTTTATCGACAAGCTCTTGTAATTGAACTTCCATAGATTTTTCTCCTTAAGAATTTGTTATACGCATCTATTCTATCAAAAAAAGTAATTGTTAGCAAGATAGACTTGACGTTTTTTTATTATTTGATTATAATCATAAGTGTTCATTTGAACAATCGTTCAACTATAAATGAATAAGAGGAGGAAGCAGATGAAAAAGGACGTTTTAAAACCGGAAACCGATCGGAAAAACGACGCTGATGAGGACGGTATCGGTTCTTTTGACCCTGAGTCGGTAGAGCATGCAAAAAAAAAGATGCCTGATGAGCAGACAATGAGCGATTTAAGCGATTTTTTTAAGAATTTCGGGGATTCGACTAGGATAAAGATTGTCTCGGCCCTGATTTCAGGCGAGCTGTGTGTTGCGGATATTGCGGAGGTGCTGGAAATGTCGGCTTCGGCGGTTTCGCACCAGCTGCGGATTTTGCGGCAGGCTAAGATTTTGCGGACAAGGCGTGTGGGGAAACAGGTTTATTATTCCATCGATGATAATCATGTAGGAATTTTGTACAGCGTAGGGCTGGAACACATAAGGGAGGGTAAATAAATGGCAGAATATCGTGAACACGGAGCTTACGGCTCTTGCGGGTGCGGCCATTCTCATGAAGAGGGTGAGCACAGACATGAACATGGCGGACACAAGGCACAGGAGGCCTCTGGGTGCGCTCATTCCCACGAAGAAGGGGACAGCGGGCACGGCTCGTGCAGTCATTCTCATGAACATGGGGATCACAGACATGAACATGGTGAGCATGGCTCTTGCGGTCATTCTCATGAACACGGCTCTTGCGGATGCGCTCATGAACATTCGTCATGCGGCTGCGGGTGTGAGCATTCGCACGGGTCTTCAAACCGGATGATTGTGCAGTTCGGCATTTCGGCCGTATTTTTTGCGGCAGGACTTGCGGCAATGGGTTTCGGTTTTAATCCGCGGCTTTTCGGTTTCGGCCGCTTTGAGCTTGCTTTGACGCCGTTTCTTTTTATCGTATCGTGGGCGGCGGCCGGTTACGGAGTTTTGTTTTTGTCTTTGCGGAATATTGCACGCGGTAAAATTTTCGACGAAAATTTTTTGATGAGCGTTGCGACGATCGGGGCCTTTTTTTTAGGCGAGTGGACTGAGGGTGCTGCCGTTATGCTTTTTTATAATTTAGGCGAGCTGGTGCAGCATTCGGCCGTGGATAAGTCGCGCTGTTCCATTCTGGGGCTGATGGAGCTGCGTCCCGATTTTGCCAGGCTGTACGATCCTGCACAAAAAGAAACGGGCGATACGGAAAACTGTGTGGATCCTGCAACGGTAAAAGCCGGTTCTCTTATTTTGGTGAAGCCCGGGGAAAAAATACCCTTGGACGGAATCGTAACGGAGGGCTCAGCCGAGCTTGATACGTCTTCAATGACGGGCGAAAGCGTTCCGCGCAGCGTTGAAACGGGCGAAAAGGTTTTGGCCGGATTTGTAAACCTGACAGGCATTATTGCGGTCAAAACGACTGCGGAACTTGAGGATTCTGCGGCTTCGAAAATGCTTGAGCTGATAGAAAATGCTCAAAACAGGAAGGCGAAGGTCGAACGGTTTATTACCTCGTTTGCGAGAATTTATACGCCTATTGTAACGATTGGAGCCGTGTTGATTTCGGTACTGCCGCCCCTGCTTGCCGCCCTGATTTTTGCAGCCCCTTTGAACGGTTGGGCCGGTTTTGCTCCATGGATTTCCCGCGGTCTTGTCTTTCTCGTCATTTCGTGCCCCTGCGCCCTCGTTATTTCCGTGCCGCTCGGCTACTTCGGCGGGATAGGCGGTGCGGCAAAGCGGGGTATTTTGATAAAGGGCGCGGATTATATCGACGCTCTTTCAAAAACGCAGGCCGTCGTCTTCGATAAAACGGGCACGTTGACAAAGGGTGTTTTAAAGGTTATGGCGCTGTTTCCTGCTCCCGGAACGGATAAGGACGGGCTTTTAACGCTTGCCGCCGTTGCAGAGCTTAATTCTCATCATCCCATTGCACACGCAATACGCGAATGTGCTGCCGTAAACTTGCCGAAGGACGGGTACGAGCGTCTGCTTAAAGCCGAATTAAAGGATTATACCGAAAAGGCGGGAATGGGCTTGAGTATGATGTACGGCGGCAAACCGCTTTTTGCAGGCAAGAATTCTTTTATAAGCCGTATGCTGAATGCGGAAATTCCTCAAGACGGCGATGAGGTAGGCGGTACACAGGTATATGTTGCCTATGACGGAAAATATGCAGGCGCTCTGGTGTTGACCGATACCGTAAAACCCGATGCACGCGAGGCCGTTGCCGCATTAAAACGGATCGGCGTAAACAGGGTCGAAATGCTTACCGGCGATAACGAAAAATCCGCACGCGCGACGGCCGAGGATCTGGGCATAGACCGGTTTACCGCATTGCTTTTGCCGCATGAAAAGGTCGAGCGGTTCGAAAAAATTGCCAGGGAAGTAAAGGGGCGGAACAAGAGGGCTTCGGTTGTGTTTGTCGGGGACGGAATCAACGATGCCCCCGTTTTGGCGCGGGCAGATGCAGGTATTGCGATGGGCGGAATAGGAAGTGATGCCGCCATCGAGGCCGCCGATGCGGTTTTGATGAATGACAGTCCTACACTGATTGCCGAAGCGGTTAGACTGGCCCGTTTTACGCGGAAAATCGTAAAAGAAAATATAGCGCTTGCCTTTATTATTAAGATCGGTTTTTTGGTTTTTGGGGCTTTGGGATTTGTGAATCTGTGGGCTGCGGTTTTTGCCGATGTCGGCGTCGCCTTGCTTGCCGTTTTGAATTCGCTGCGGGCTAAAAGGTAGAGAAAGCGCAAATTTTGCAGGGTAAACGGTTTTAAGCGTTTTTACGCCGATTGACGGCTGTGCAGCGGCCGAGGGGCACGGATAATCGGTTCAGGACAAGTTTGAAAGTTTTGGGGGCGGCGGCTTAACGGGTACCGATGATAAAAGGCCTGTCCACGATTAAAAAAAGCCTTTGCAAGGAAAATAGACCGGTTCGATAACTTTCGTTGCCGAACCGGTATTTTAAGGTAAGCGGCTTTTGAAGCTGAAGTTTCTGAATAGGTTTAATCCGGCAAAGGCTTTTTTTACGATTCGGGCTTTGAAAGCCTGGTGTCTTGTTTTAGCGGAATTCCTTGCGCCATGCGGCAGGGTTTCCGGGGCCGACCCATCGGTTAAGCTGAAATCCGTTTTTTAAACTCGATGTAATGAATTTTTTTGCAAGTTTTACCGCCTTGAAAGGGCCGAGCCCTGCTCCGAGCCCTGCCGTTATGGCGGCGGCTGTCGTACAGCCTGCGCCGTGGGTCCATTGGGTGTCGATCAATTCGGCTTCGACTTCAAAGAATTCTTTGCCGTCATAAAAAATATCGACAGAGGTTTTTGCGTCTTTTATCTTTGAACCGCCTTTTATAAATACGAAGGGAACGCCGAGCCCGTGTATCTTTTTTGCAGCTTCTTTTATCTGCTCAAGGGTTTCGGGGGTATCGGTTCCTGCAATTTGCCCAGCCTCGAATACGTTCGGCGTTATGATTTTTGCGAGCGGCAAAAGTTTTTTTATTATAAGGTTGTTAAGCTCAGGGTTCAGCGGCAAATTTCCGCACTTACAGATCATAACGGGATCGAGTACGTAGTTTTTTATGCCGTATTTTTTAAGATATTCGGCGGAAAGTTCTACGGCGTAATTTGTCGCGAGCATACCCGTTTTTGCCGCATCAGGGCCGATTCCCTTAAAGATGGTTTCAAGCTGGGCTTTCAGCGATTTTTCTTCTATGGGAAAAACATCGTGCCCCCATTCCTTATCGGGATTCATTGTTGCAATGACGGTAACGGCCGCCATTCCGTAGCCGCCGTATTCTTGAAAGGTTTTTAAGTCGGCTTCCAAACCGGCTCCGCCTGAGGCGTCCGAGCCTGCGATTGTTGCAAGTTTTATCATAAATTAAGCTCCTAAAACTGAAAAAAAACGCAAGGGGCGTTTTAAAAAGGTGTAGCGTGTGTGTCCCGTATTCTTTTAAAACGGAACAGCCCGATACGTAATTTCCGTAAGATTGGTGTTTAAAAACACAAGGTGTTGTATCATAAACGGAAAAATAATTCAATCGAGCAGCCTGTCCACGCTCCGTATTAGCCCGCCGCCGATGACGTAGTTGTCCGCATAAAACACGGCGGCCTGTCCTTCTGCAACGGCTTTTTCGGGTTCTGCAAATTCTATTTTGACGGATGATTCGGTTAGCGGTATCAGTTTTGCAGGTTTGCCCGTTTGACGGTACCGCGTTTTTACCGTAACGTCCATTTCTTGTTCGAGTTTGTCGAAGGCGATAAAGTTGACATTATCGGCGATAAGGCCTGAGGCAAAAAGGTGTTTTTCGGTATCTGCCGTAACGGTGTTCGCCGCCGCATTTTTACTGATGACGTAAACGGGGTAACCGGCTGCTATTGCAAGTCCGCGTCTTTGGCCTACCGTATAGTACTGTAAACCCCGATGACGGCCTATTTCGTTTCCCTTTATGTCTAAAAAACAGCCTTCAGAAAACATGTCTTTTGCATAGCGGTTTATTATTTCGGTATAGTCGCCTTCGGAGGCAAAGCAGATGTCCTGACTTTCCGGTCTATCGGCATTAATGAGCCCCGATTTTTCGGCAATGCAGCGCACCTGCTGTTTTTCAAGCGAGGCAAGCGGAAACAGGCTGCGGCGGAACTGTTCCTGACTAAGCAGGGCTAAAAAGTAGCTTTGGTCCTTTTTCTCGTCTTGTCCCCGTTTCAGCAAAAACCGTTCGGAACCGAACCGGCTGCTTTTTTCTACGGCGGCATAGTGTCCTGTTGCAATTGCTTCAAAGCCTTCTTCTTCGGCCTTTTGCAGCAACAGTCCGAACTTTATTTTTTTGTTGCATATAAAACAGGGGTTCGGGGTTCTGC
>ERZ773024.934-NODE-934-length-10285-cov-2.462366_pt1 | contig 10285 bp, 10 predicted proteins | sample MGYA00511667_ERZ773024 | MGnify/ENA primary metagenome ERZ773024 (study PRJEB29015, sample SAMEA2738117) | human oral metagenome | biome: human oral; feature: human-associated habitat; material: saliva | place: China | collected 2258 ... | reverse complement strand
AAGTGCAGGCTGCGGTTTTACCCTTGCAGGATTCTGCGGTTTTTTCTGCCGTTTTCTTACTGGAAAATCTTTCGCTTACAGCTTCCGCGCCGTCTAAAATAAGGCGCACATGGTAATACTTTTCTTTCTTGAAATTGGTAATAGCCTCGCTTCGTTCCACCAGCATTTTTAAGGTCGGGCTCTGCACCCGTCCTACATTCAAGGTATGGTTATATAAAAGGGAAAAGAGACGGGTTGCATTGATTCCGACAAGCCAGTCCGCCTTTGCTCTGCACAGGGCGGACTGGTAAAGGCTGTCATATTCTTTTCCGTCTTTCAGGTTTTCAAAGCCTTTTCGGATAGCACTTTCTTCCATTGAGGAAATCCAAAGCCTTTTTACAGGCTTTTTGCAGCCTGCTTTTTCCATAACAAAGCGGAAAATGAGTTCTCCCTCACGCCCTGCATCGCAGGCGTTTATAACCTCGGTAACATCATTTCTAAAAAGAAGTGCCTTTAATACTGAAAACTGCTTTTCCTTGTCCTTTGAGATAGTAAGCTGCCATGTTTCAGGCAGGATAGGCAAGGCTTCAAGGCTCCATTTTTCATAGCACTTTCCGTAACAGGACGGCTGGGAAAGCTCTGCAAGGTGTCCGATGCACCAAGACACAAGAAAGTCTGTACCTTCCATATATCCGTCCTTTTTCGTTTTGATTCCAAGAGCGGACGCGATTGTTATTCCGACACTCGGTTTCTCACATATAATAAGTTTCATATCTGATCCTTTCTAAAGCTCCGGTTCGCTTTTTTCTTTTATTTTCCTGATACAGTAACCGATGCAGGGGGACTTTCCCCTGTAAGGGCAGCCCTCACATTTTGAGGAAAAGGAAACGGGCGGCTCTTTTTCCTGCCGCCCGTATTTCGGTTTTTCCGTTATCAGTCGTTCATAGATACTGTCTGTAAACCATGTCATACTGTTTCATCCGGCTCTGCTTCTTCTAAAGCTTCCTCGCCGTCCTCGTTATCATCCTCTATAAAATCGTCCTCATAGTCCTCAAAGTCGAACTCGTCAAGCTCTGTCGTACCCTTTACATCCTGCTTAGGCTTTAATATTTTGAAATAATAGAAGGCGCCTCCGGCAAGTCCGAGAATTAAGATGAGGAATAAGGCAATCATTCCGGCTGGATTCTTTTTCTCCGTTTTTTCCTCTGCCTTCGGTTTCTCCGCCTCCGGCTCTTTCTTTTCCTCCTCTTTTGGAAGCTCCGGCTTTGCGCTCAGGCTGTCCTTTTCATCAATAATGGAAAGCAGGTCCTTTTCGTCTACCTGATTTAAGAAGTGAACCGTATTTTCTCCCTGCGCCGTATGATCGATTACGATATAGAAATAGTTTCCGCCTTTGCTTTTTACAATGATAAATTCCTTATCCTTTGCGGCATCGCCCTTGACATTATCCACAAGGCTCATATTGCCGTCCGGGGTAAGGGGTGTTTTTTCTTCTTTCTTTTCTTCTGTTTTTACATTGCTGTCATTGGTGGCTTCTCCGCCGCCGTTTGCATAAGCGGGAATAGAAAAGCAGCCCATAAGAAGCAGGACGGCAAAGACAGCAGTAAATATTCTTTTTATGATTTTATTCTTCATTTTCCATATCCTCCATATACTCATTTTCATCTGTAGGCATATCAGCAGGAATCACACCTTTGGCTAAAAATTCTTCAAGCTCTGCAGGGGTCATGTGAAGCGACCTTACCATCTGCACGATTTCAAGGTTTTCCGCCTCCGTTTTCTGCATTTCAAGCTCTTTTAGCTTGCCTTGCTGCTCCGTGATTTTCTCACGGGTCTTTTTGATCTCGTTTTCGATTTTCAAGATTTTTCTGTTTGCCATAAATGTTTTCTCCTTTCATTTTTTGTTAATCCCAGTTCATCAGGCCATAGCCTTTGATATAGCCGGAATTTAAGTCATAGCTCTTTATTTTGCAGGCATCACCCGAATTTCCCTCAACGGTATAAACTCGGCTTCCGTCCGTTCCGATAACAATTCCCACATGATCCGCGCCACCGTCGCCGTCCCAGTCAAAGAAGATGGCATCGCCCGGTGCAATATTTTTATAGCCTCTTGCTCCCCATTGACCGCGTGAGGTAAACCAAGGAACGCCCTGCGACTGACAACCTGCAAAACGCGGCTCGCTTTTTCCAGCCTTGTGATAGCACCACGATACAAAGCAGGCGCACCATTCCACACGTCCGTTAAAGCCGTACCAGCTCCAGTATGGATGGCCGCCCACATTTCCGACCTGCTTCTTTGCAAGATTTACAAGCTCCGGATTTCCGGGGCGGGTGCCGTTTACAAAATGAACGCCGCTTAAATCCTCCGAAGCACTGCCGTCAGGGGAACCTCCGCCAAAGACAAGGGGCTTGTTTCCGCTGGTTTCAAGATAGACGCGGTACATTTTAAGCTGTTCTTCATTTAGGATTTCTCTTGCAATATCTGAAAGCGGCGTTGTTTTCAGTCTTACGTGAAGAATGTAATAGTTGTACGGGACTTCTTCCTCCGTGGTTTCTCCAGTGTCCGGGTCGGTATAGGTTTTTGTTCGGTAACGCACCTCGATTTCTTCTTTTAATGTCAAAGAATACTGCTTTGTGAAAATCTGCTGTAAGTCCGCTTGCACTTTGGAAAGGGTATAGCTTTGATGTTTTGCCGTAAGGATGGAAGCAAGCTCATGGGGATTGTGCCCGATGCCGTCAAGCTCATATTTATACTCGTCATAGCCGGGATAATCCTTTTCTACACTATCTATTTTCCCCTGAAGCTCATTTTCCATAGCGGCATAGGCATTTTCCACCGCCACAAGATCGCTGTCCTCGGATGTATAGCTTGTGCCTAAAATTCCGTTAAAGCCTCCCGATAAAAGAGAGGAGCATGAAGATAAGCCGGTAAAAATCAGAATGAAGATGAAAAGCAGGGAAATGATAATGGCAAGCCCTCGTCTGTGCCTTATGATAAAGGAGCCTGCCTGTTTTGTTTTCTCTGCGGATGTCCTTGCCGCCTTTGCCGCTTTCTGTCCTTTTTTACGAAGCTCTGCGGCATACTGCTTTTTTAATCTTTTCTTTTGCAGCATACGGTTGATAGGATTTGCAGATGACAGATTTGGATTTTCATACATGGCTTTTTTGTAGAAATACTTTGCATTTGCTTTTTCAGCGGCTTTCTCTGCTTTTCTTACGGTGCGGTATGGCTTTAGCTTATTACTTCTGTAATTTTCTCTTGTCTTTCTTACGCTGTAACGACCAAGCGTTTCTGCGGCTTTTTCAGTTTTATGAGCCGCCTCAACGCCTGCATTGTCATGCTCCGCTTCATGGATTTTCTTATGCACAAAAGCGCCGGCTTCATTCAGTGCAGGAGAAAGAGGGTTTCTTTCTTTTCCTGTTCCGATCGGCTTTTCCTTTTCCTCAAAGTGAAGCCTCGTTTTTCCTTTGCCTGATCTTTCATCAAACTCACGGTCAAAGGAAAGACTCTTTTTCTTTGGTATTTTATCCCTTGCCTTATCCAGACGGTCCGCCGCCTGATCGGATTTTTTGATATACCTTTGAAGCTCCGGGATATTTCTTTCTTCCTCGGTAAAGGTAAGCCTTGAGGATTTTCTTTTCGGCATTTCCTTATCCGATATAGGATTTTGGGGAATATCATTTTCGGGATTTTCCTGAATCCTTTTTGATATATTTTCCGTTTCTCCGGTTGTCATATTTTCTCTTAAAAGTCCGTCCCGGCTCATTTTCTGTCTGAACTTATCACGGGGCTTTAGCGGTTCTTTCAAAGTGCATCACCTTCCTTTCCTGAAAAGACGCAAGCGCTTTTGCAGCGTCCAAGCTCAATATCTGCAATGTATTTAAGTATCGGGTAAACCTGCGCGGGAACGACGGCATTGCCCAGTGCCTTTAAGCGTTTTACCCTGTCTTTTTTATCCTCTGTAAGCCTCGGAATATCCGTAGGCTCCGTTATCCAGAGGAAATTTCCGTCCATGCTCGCGGGAATCCCATCAGCCACTCTGCCCACTCCGGATTGAAGCGAAGATTGGGATCGGCATCCTTTTCCAGATAATAGATTGCCTCCGAAAGATTCGCCGACCAGTGCCCCGTTTTCTTCTTTCTGCGAAAGGAGCCCGCAGGAGATAGGACTACCTGCGGCACCTTTGGGCGCGTTCCCGTGTCGGAAGCAAGGGGCGTAGGAAACATCTGCCCCCACGATAAAAGTTCGCTTGCGTTCATGCCACGCGCCGACGCTGCAAGCAGGAAGTACGAATGTCCAAACGGCATATCCCGCTTTCTCCAAGTCAAGGATCGTTTTGTTGAGCCCCATATTGATGAAGTTAGCAACATTTTCGCCAAGCACGAAACGGGGCTTAAGTTCTCTAATAACTCTGCACATCTGCGGCCAGAGATAACGGGGGTCTGTAAAGCCCTTCTTTGCTCCGATGGCGGAAAAGGGCTGACACGGGAAGCCTCCGGATATGAGGGTAATGCTGTCTTGTCCTGTTTTTTCAATAAATGCCTCCTTTGTAACTGTGGTAATATCCTGAAAACGCGGAACATCCGGCCAATGCTTTTTTAATACGGCAGTCGGAAAGTCCGCCCATTCGCATTGACAAACAGTAGAAAAGCCTGCGGCCTCCGCCGCAAAGTCGATTCCTCCGATTCCGGTAAACAGGCTGAAATGCGTCAGTTTCTTCATTCGCTGCTCACTTCCTCCGGCTTTGTCGTCATGACCTTGTAGAGCTTTGTATCTTTCGGGAAGTGATCTACAAATGGCAGGATCACATTTCCGTAAAAGAGAAGTCCTTCGCCGGATTCCGTATGGGTTACATATTTCATCTGCTGTGGAGAAATATTAAGCTGCTTTGCAAGGATATTTCTGTCGCTTACCGCCTGATTAAGCATCAGCACAAAGTCACTGTTTTCAAAGATATTTTCTACCTCGCGGCTGGAAAGCAAATCCTTGACATTCTGCGTGATCCCTGTCGGGATTCCTGACCATTTTCTGAAACGCTTCCAGATTTCAACGCTGTATGCGGCGGTCTGTTCCTCACGAAGCAGAAGATGAAATTCGTCCATGTAGTAGCGGGTTGCTTTCTTTTTTGCTCTGTTTATGGTAACGCGGTTCCATATCTGATCCTGCACAATGAGCATTCCAAGCTTTTTTAACTGCTTTCCAAGGCTCTTTATATCAAAGCAGACAAGGCGGTTATTAAGCTCTACATTGGTTCTGTGATTAAACACATTAAGAGAGCCTGTTACATAAAGCTCAAGGGCTGCCGCAACTCTTGCAGCCTCCGGCTCCGGCTGTCTTAAAAGTTCCTCATACAGATTCCCTAAAATCGGCATTTTTTCGGGTATCGGTTCTGCAAGAAACTCCCTGTAAATATTTCTGACAGCACGGTCGATGACTGTTTTTTTCACCGGTGAAAGTCCTTCTTTTCCTCCGACTACAAGCTCGCAAAGGGAAAGGATAAAATCCGATTTTAAGGCAAGAGGGTTATCATCCTCGCTGTAATTCAGGTTTATATCCATCGGATTGATATACTCTTTGCTTGTGGGAGAAATGCGGATAACCTGACCGGAAAGACTGTTTACCAAAGGGGCGTACTCGGCTTCGGGATCGGATATATAGATGTCATCGTCCGTAATTAAAAAGGCGTTTGTAATTTCACGCTTTGCCGCAAAGGATTTACCGGAACCGGGCGTTCCAAGAATCAGACCGTTGGGGTTTTTCAGCTGCTTTCTGTCACATAAAATCATGTTATTACTAAGAGCGTTAAGCCCGTAGTAAAGAGCTTCGCCGTCCTGAAAAAGCTCCTGCGTGATAAAGGGAATGAATACGGCGGTGCTTGAGGTGGTAAGCCCTCTTTGAATTTCAATTTCATTTCTTCCAAGCGGAATGCTTGACATCAAGCCTTCCTCCTGCTGAAAGTCAAGGCGGGTTAAAGCACAGTTATATTTCTGTGCAATTCCTGCGGCGGCAAAAACATCGTTGTCCAGCTTTCTTTTGCTATCCGCCATATTCACCACAAGAAAAGTAACAAGAAACATTCTTTCGTTTCTGCTCTGTAAATCCTGCAAGAGATTTTTCGCCTCACCTCCGTAGGTGGCAAGGTCAGACGGGATGATGTCCATGTCATAGCCGGAGCGTACCGCTTTTTTCTGCTCGTCAATTTTCATCTTGTCAAGGTCAGTGATTTTTCTTTTAATCGTCTTGATTGCCTCCGCCTGATCGATGCTTTTGATATGCAGGTTTACGATCATTCCCGTTTCCAAATCCAAAAGGTCGGATAAAATGCGGTCGTTTAATTCCGGTGCCAAGATTTCAAGAAAGCTCACCGCGCCAAGCTTACTACCCATGCGAAAGGTTCTTCCTTCTCCGAAGTAAAAAGAGGACGGTGCGATAAAATCCTTTGTCGATAATCCCGACGGAACAAGATAGTCCCAAGAGAAGAAAAAAGGCTCTCCCTCCGGGTGAAAGATGCCGTGCATGGTTTTCAGCCTTTCATAGCCGTTCATGGAATGGGCACTTACACCAAGCACCTTAAAATTGTTCAGCATATCCGTTTCAATACGATTAAGCCTTGCCTTTGCCGCGCTCATATTTTCCGCTTCCACGCTGAATGTTACGAATTTCAGTTTTACAAGACCGTTGTTTCCTTTGGAAAGCTGATCGGAAAGCATTGTCTGATACTCGCTTCTTATGGACTGAAAACCATCCTCACGCATCGGAATTTCGATTGCGGCCTTTGCTTCTCCGCGGCTTCCCTGATTGATAAAGGAAAGCTGCACATCCACAGAAGAATCAAAGTAGTTCAGAAAGTCGCACCAGTTTTCAAAGATGGCGGTTTTTTCATCCGCACCTGCAAGCTGATAATTGATGTCGGAAAAATAAATGCACTTGCTGTATCTGTTTTCCGTTACCCTGCATATCCCGTCAGGATGCATTGAAATGTAAGGGATACTATCCTGCGCGGAAGAAGCCTTGCTCCCCGGCTTTGCCTTTCTGATAAGCTCTGCAATCTGCTTTTTCTCACTTCTTGTCAGCTTTCTTTTATTTTTGACGCTGTTTTTTTCCTTTGTTTTGTCCTTTAACAATATGAAATACCTCCTTTTCAAGTTCTCGCTGCCTTATGAGCAGGGAATAATAATTTCTCGTCCTGTAGGGACGCTCTTTCTTTCTGATAAACTTTGTCTGCACGATATGCTTTAGGACGACCTCAAGGGGCTGTCCGTGCTTTTCGTACATGGCAAAGAGGAAAAAGGGAAGCATGATTAAAATCATGAAAAAAGCCGCAAGGCTTGTTCCTGCGCTTCCCTTTAGGAGAAAGAAAACAGGCAGCCCTGCGATTAAGGCTGCCGTAAAGCAAATGATCTGCCTTTTTGTAAGATTAAAGGCAACCTTTGTTTTGACCTTTGTTAAGTCTTTTGGTACGGGTACATACGCCATAAAAGCCTCCTTTCCGTTAAAGCGTAATACTGCTTTTTACTTCGTTTCCCCATACATCCCAGCCGGGACTTTCTTTTCTTGCAAAAAGCTCTATTTTAGGAAGATCTCCCATAAGGCTGGCAATCTTTTCTCTTGCTTTATCCGGCTTTTTACTATGTGCTTCAATGGGGCTTATGATAAGCTGATGAACATTTTTCGCCTGTCTTTTGGGATGGCCTTTCGTTGCAAGAAGGCAGATTTCCGCATTTCCTCTTGTCCAAAAGCCAAGCCCGTAAAACCATGTTTTCGCTTTTTTATTTGTTTTTAGCCATACGAAAGCGACCGTCTTATACTGAAAGCCCCATGCTTTGATTAGCTGCAGGGCTTCCTTTAGCTGCGGGAAAGTAGCCCATAGAAAAAGTGCACAGTCCTTTTCTGCGATTTCAGAAACAGGAAGTGCACAAAGCTTTTCTATACTCATGGTTTTGTAGTGATTTTCCGCCGCACCTTGTACTTTGCTTCGTTCGTACTTCCACGGCGGATCGGCATAGATAATATTATATTTTTTACTGATTGTTCTGATCCCTCCTTTACATTAGGGCTAATGTGCCCCGAAAATTGATTTTGAAATAGCACTTGATTTTAGAAGCATAAAGCAAAGCAGCACGGTATATGCCGCAAGAGAAAATATCGCGGTATGCAGGTTATCCGATACGGTCATGCCCTTTACCAAGACGGCATAAATTCCTACGCATACCATGATTAAAAAGCCCTGAAAACCGAGTGCGAATAAGCTTTTCAGATAGTTGTTTCCGATCTGTCCCCATTCTTTATTTGTCATAGTGGCAAATGGAATCGGGGCGACGGAGCAGACTAAATAGATCTCTATCATTCTGCCGTAGATGACAACGGTAATAAAAACGGACATGAGCTTCATAGAAAGACTGACAAGTCCGGTTTCTATGGAAAGCCGTAAAAGCTCCGGTATTTCCATATCCTTCAGCTTTCCTTGTAGTGCGGTAAGAGAGGATGCCACATAAATGCTTGTGTCCGAGCTGATAACACCGGCTGCACCCGATACGACGTGCTGCGCCACATCGAATACCGCCATGGTAATATCAAAGGTATGGGTAACGATAAATACCGCTACCCACGCCTTGAAAAACCACTTAAAAAACATAAAGGTGTCCAACTCGTGCAGATTATTTTTATCAATAATCATGCTGATAAGCTCGTAGCAGAGAACATAGGTAATGACAAGTCCCGCAATGGGAACAATCACATTTTCCGATAAGGTTTTTATCATGGAAAATACGCTGCCGTTCCAGCCCTGCGGGGTCTTGCCTACCTCTGCCGCTATGGTTCCTACCTTTTCGTTGACATCACCGAGCAGAGCTTCAAGATTCCCCTGAATGGAGCCGATTAAAATATCCTTGATCCATTCGTTGATTGCATCAAGTATGCTCTGCAAATTTTACCTCCTTATCCGAAAAGTCCGCGAAGAAGCGGAACAAGAGTTGTACCGATAAGGGCAACGCCTCCGCCTGCCATAAGCTGCTTAATTCCCTGTGATTTTGCGCCGGGATTGTCGTTCCCATATCCTTCCAAAAGGTTTACAATGCCCCAAATTCCAAGGCCTGCGCCAAGTGCGATAACAAGTGTCTGTAATACTCCGACTGCTGAATTAAAAAATCCCATAGATTCATCCTTTCTGCCGATACTTCGGCTAAACATAATTTCGTTTTCTTTGTTTTCCTCATAAAAAAATCCGCTTTGTTAGCGGATAGGTTTAGGCGTCAGGTGCCCTTGCTCTATATACTGCTGTTTTGTAGATCAAATGTTTCCTCCTTCTTTTATTCTTTCGCAAGTTTCTCCGCATCGATTTCGTAGTAGTCAAAGATTTCATGTTGCCTTACAACTGCGGGACGGCGCTTAATATACTTTTCCGCATCAAAGGTGTTTTTCTTGTCATAGTCGGAAAGATATTTGTAATTGGGGTGCTTTGTAATATCGTACTTATCCGAAAAGAACGGTCTTACACCTCTGATTTGCAGGATGCACTTTCCTCCGTCCATTACCGCAATCTCATCCTGCGACATAAGCTCTTTTCCAAGCTTTTGGTAGTTCAGCCCGTGAGATAACTCCCGTCCTCTTGTTTCAGAGGTGTTAAAGCTGTCGATGGTTTCCTTTCCCAGTATTTCCGATACTTCCTTTAGAGTTGTCTTTTCCTTTCCTCCAAGAAAAAGAAAGCTGTCGCAGTTTCCGACAATGGTGTCTGCATTTTCCTTATATATGGCTTTAAGCTGGGACTGGGACTGCAAAATAATAGAAGCCGATATTTCACGGCTTCGGATGGTGGCAATCAGCTTTTCAAACTTTGGAATCTGCCCGATATTTGCAAACTCGTCAAGTAGACAGCGAACATGAACGGGGAGCCTTCCGCCGTACACATCGTCCGCCTTATCGCAGAGAAGATTAAAAAGCTGGGTGTATAGAATTGATACAACAAAGTTAAAGGTATCATCGGTGTCGCTTATGATAACAAAGAGTGCGGTTTTTCGATCCCCTATGGTATCAAGTTCCATTTCGTCCTTTTCTAAAAGCTCCCGAAGTTCTCTAATGTCAAAGGGGGCAAGACGGGCGCCGCAGGAAATTAAGATGGAGGATCTTGTTTTCCCTGCGGAAAGAAGAAACTTCTTATACTGCCTTACCGCAAAATGCTCCGGGTCTTTTTCCTCTAATCTCTGAAACATTAGGTCAACCGGACTTTGAAATTCCGGATCGTCCTCCCTTGCCTCCGATGCGTTTATCATTTCAAGAAGCGTGGTGAAATTCTTTTCTTCCTCCGGC
>ERZ773024.932-NODE-932-length-10298-cov-2.261154_pt1 | contig 10298 bp, 22 predicted proteins | sample MGYA00511667_ERZ773024 | MGnify/ENA primary metagenome ERZ773024 (study PRJEB29015, sample SAMEA2738117) | human oral metagenome | biome: human oral; feature: human-associated habitat; material: saliva | place: China | collected 2258 ... | reverse complement strand
TGCCAGGTGTACTCTTTGGAATTACCAGCGATTGCTGGGTTATCCGTGCGACCAAGTAAATAATCTGTGGACACGTTGAAGTAGTCAGCAATCATTGAAACTCGTTCAACATTTGGTGTGGATTTCTTCATGTTATAAATTGTATTTCTGCTAAAACCTAGTTTTTTTTCAAGTTTATTTAATGAAATACCTTGTTTGTCAGCCAATTCTTTTATTTTTTCAAATGTGAAAAACATTGATACATCAACCTTTCTAAGGCATGACAAAAAATATTTAATAAATTTACTACAAAACTGTTGACAAGTTGTAATAAATTTACTACAATAGTTTTTGTAAGCTAAAGAGTTAGCGAATAAGACAACTAAAAAATAAAGCCTAATGAAACTGATTGGCGTCCGTTTTCTAGGTAGAACCTTGCTTTTTAGTAGGTCTTTTCTCTATGTTTTGATTTTAATAAATTTATTTATTAATGTCAAGAAATTCGCTAACTTTTTAGATAATTTTTTAAAAGGAGGTCAGGGATGAACGAAGAAGACCTGAAAGAATTATTGGAACTCTTAGCGACAGATTATGGTCGAGGGTATCTAGATGGAGTAGTTGGGGGACTTTCAATGCTTTTGAAAATTTCAAAAGAAGCAGAGAAGAATAGAAAGGAAGAATATGAGTAAAGCAAAATTATTAGTCACATAAAGTAGGTAAACGAGGTAGGAAATGATAGAAACACTGGAAATAAAAATAAACAAAAAGACATACTTCATATCTGCAAGGGCAGATGTTCCAGTCAGGTATAAAGTTATATTTGGCAGAAATATCTTCGATGACTTTTCAAAAATAAAAAACAATAAAGATGACACTCTATCACTTTGTCTATTATTTTGTATGACAGACAAATCGTCAGAAGAATTCTGTAAATTTTTTATTGAAAATAATTCATATATAACAAGTAAACATCACTATGAGGCAATAAGATTGTTTGAAAAACATTTTATCTCTAAGCGCGTAACATATTCATTAGAGGATATAGTTCAAATCCTAACAATATATCTAGAAAATACTAAAACACAGATTGGAGGAAAAAATGAGTAAAGAACTAAAAATAATTAAGGCTAAAATCAAAACTCGTTTGATTGAGTTGGATATGACTCAAGCCGAATTGGCAAAACAAGTATCTGTAGCATCATCAGTTATTTCAGAGCTACTGAAATATGGAAAAGGAAGTGATTATGTGAAAGAAAAAGTCGTAGATATTTTGGGTATTGAAAACCCTTGGAGAAATCACTGAGAGGTCCGTACATGCAAGCGAAAATAATACTGAATTGGCAGAAGAAAAATCACCAACTTAGTCAGATGATGATCGATAGTCTTGAGGGACTAGATGTTTGGGAAACTATTTTAACACTAGGAAAAGTAAGAAGAGGAACATTATGAACGAAATTTTTAATTTTCACGGACAAGAAGTCCGTACTTTGACAATTGATAACGAGCCTTGGTTCGTCGGGAAAGATGTCGCAGACATCCTAGGATATAGTAAGGCTAGAAATGCGATTGCTCTTCATGTTGATGAAGAGGACGCCCTAAAACAGGGCATCCCTACTAGTGGTGGAACACAGGATATGTTGATCATCAATGAATCTGGTCTCTACTCTCTCATTTTATCCAGCAAATTACCTCAAGCAAAAGAGTTCAAGCGTTGGGTGACATCAGAGGTCTTGCCAGCTATTAGAAAACAAGGCGGATTTATCCGAGAGGACTTGGATGAAGATGCTTTCATCGCTCTGTTTACTGGACAGAAGAAGTTGCGTGAGCAACAAGCGACCATGCTGGAAGATATTGACTACCTCAAGAGTGAGCAACCGATTCACCCAAGTTATGCTCAATCATTACTGAAGAAGCGCAAAGCTCGTGTCGTGGCTTGCTTAGGTGGTATTGATAGCCCAGCTTATGCTGATAAGATTTTTGCTCAGTCGGTATTTAGACAAGCTGAGATTGACTTTAAAGACCACTTCAACATTAGTCGCTATGACTTGCTACCGAAGAAGTTTGCAGAAGCTGCTCTTGCTTACTGGATGACGTGGGAGCCAAGCACCAATACCAAGATGAAAATCATGAAATTGAACTCATTTGACGAAGGGTAGGAGGGGAAGAAGATGGACAATGTTCTACTTTCACTATCTGAATGGATTAAGTCCATTATCAAAGACACAATCACAAGGCTAGTCGAAATAGAAAAAGATAGTGATCACTATCCAGAGTTGATGGATGTGAACACTACCTGTGATTTTCTAGGAATTAAGTATGCCACATTTTCAGATAATTATCGTTACTTAAAAGGATTTCCAAAGGAATTACCTGGTAAGAAATGGTCAAAAAGAGCCATCAAAGAATGGCTCTCTAATCAAATATAATAACTTTACTAAAAGGCTTCTGGACAAGGTCTTAGCAAAATTATTTGACTATATTATAGCACAAAAAGAGGATAAAAAACATGAACAATTTACAAATTATCGCAGTAGGCACAGTAGTATCAGTAGTATTGATTGAATCGCTGATGATGAATATCAAGCTTAAAATGGCTATGAGATCGAAAAAGAAGATTCAATTTCAAACGCCTCAAGTTGAAAAAGGGTTTATTGACTTTAAAACAGGTCGACGTGTGGACATTGATCCCGTGACACGAAAAGAAACATTTGTGGATTAGCAAGGAGAAGTGATGGATGATTTCAAAATACCACCTCATGATTTAGTGGCTGAACAATCTGTTCTGGGAGCGGTATTTATCGCACCTGACACAATCATTTCGCTGGCTGATGAATTGGTCCCTGATGATTTTTATAAACCAGCCAACAAGATTGTATTTAAGACCATGTTGTCATTGCTTGAAAAAGGTGAGCCAATCGATGCTACGACTATGGTGTCTGCTCTTACTAATCAGGGGGATATTTCAAAAATAGGGGGCATGAACTATGTTGTCGAGTTAGTGAACTCCACACCAACTTCCAAAAACGTGGAGCACTACGCTAAGCTCGTAAAAGAAAAGGCTACGCTCCGAAAGGTAATCGCTGATTTGTCAGAGTCTCTTTCTAGCGCATATCAAGGAGATGTATCAATCAGTGACATCATCTCAAAGACTGAAAAATCCATGCTTGACATCAGCAATCAGAATACAGGCACAGGATTTCGCAATGTGGCTGATATCCTAGAAACACATATGCAGATAGTCGAGACTCGCTCGCAGACAGATGGATTCGTTACTGGCCTGTCAACTGGATTTGACGGACTAGACAAGATTACTACTGGTCTTCATGAAGGCAATCTTATCATTCTTGCTGCACGTCCAGCTATGGGTAAGACGGTGCTAGCTTTGAACATTGCAAAGCATGTGGCTGTACAGGAACATAAACCTGCTGTTATCTTTTCGCTCGAAATGGGAGCAGAGGAATTGATTGAGCGCATGGTGGCATCCGAGGGCATGGTTCCAGTTCATCATCTAAAGATTGGGAATCTTAGCACTGATGAGTGGAAAAGGCTGGTACATGCGCAAAGCAATCTCTATAATGCGCCAATTTTTGTGAATGATACGGCCGGTATTCGTATTTCTGAAATACGTTCAAATGCCCGAAAGCTTGCCCAAGAAATGGGAGGTCTTGGTATTATCATTATTGACTACTTGCAGCTAATAACTGGTTCAAAGGGTGAGAATCGTCAGCAGATAGTTTCAGAGATTTCAAGGGAATTGAAGATACTTGCCAAGGATTTGAAAGTACCTGTTATCGCCTTGTCGCAGTTAAGTCGTGCAGTTGAACAAAGACAAGAAAAACGTCCGATGCTATCAGATTTAAGAGAGTCTGGATCTATTGAGCAAGATGCTGATATTGTCGCTTTCTTGTATCGTGAAGCTTACTACCAGAAGGAACATGCAGACAGTCAAGAATTGAATAATGTGACTGAGCTGATCCTGGAAAAAAATCGGCATGGCAGTCTCGGTACAGTGAAGTTGTATTTTCATAAAGAATACACAAAATTTTCAAGTGTGGAGGAGTAGAAGATGGCACAACGAAGAATGTTTAGCAGGAAGATTACTGAAACAGACAGATTTCTTGAGATGCCTTTATCATCACAAGCTCTCTATTTCCATCTTAATATGGGGGCAGATGATGAAGGGTTCATTGACAAGGCTAAGACTACCCAGAGAACAATTGGGGCAAGTGATGATGACATGAAGTTACTTATCGCAAAAGGATTCTTGATTCCGTTTGAAAGTGGAGTGGTTGTTATCCGACACTGGAGAATCCACAATTATATCAGATCTGACAGATTTCAGTCCACTTTACATCAGGATGAAAAAAATCAACTAGAATATGACCACTCAAAAACAGCTGTGTTAAAACCTTTGGAAAATGTCATACCAAATGGATACCATTCGGATACACAGGATAGGGTAAGTAAGGTTAGCTTAGATGAGGATAGCTTAACTACCTATCCTAAAGAACCTGACAATATCCCTTACAAAGAAATTATCGATTATCTCAATTCAAAGACTGGAAAGAATTATAGAGATAATGTTCAGAAGAACAGATCTCTGATTAAGGCTAGATGGTCTGAAGGATATCGACTAGATGACTTTAAACAGGTGATTGATAACATGGTTAAGGATTGGTCAGGTACGAAGTATGCGAAATACTTGAGACCAGAAACCCTCTTTGGAACGAAGTTCGACGGTTATTTGAATCAAGGAAATGTTGTTAAACGTGAAAAGAAAACAGACGAAAGGCTAGGGTTTTAGATGAAACAGTTTAAACAATTCAGAACCAGAACAGTTCTTGATGATGTCTGTGAAATCCATGGATGCCATCTTTGGTCTGTTAAGATTCCTATCAAGGGCAAGGTTGAAGAAATCAGTCAATGTCCTGAATGCGAGAAAGAGAACATTCGACGCTTTGAAAAGCAGTTGAATATGGAATCTGAGGTCAAGAGTAAGCTATCGGATACTTATGAGGTCTTTGCTCGAGATAGTATTGTCTCAAGCAAGCTGGCCAGCAAGTCACTACATGACTATGAGATTCAGGTTGATATTGATGAAAATGCTATTAATTTTGTGAAGCGGTTGGAACGTGAATATGCCAAAGGTACGGTTGGAAATGCCATCATCACTGGTCCGTCTGGTGTTGGTAAGAGTCATCTTACTTATGGCTTTGCTCGGTTTCTCAATGAGCAGTTTAAGGCATATGATGAGCCCAAAAGTGTGCTCTTTGTGTCAGTTGTGACCTTGTTTGATAAGATTCGTGAAAGCTTTGAGTTTGACAATGGTTATTCAGAAGCTAAGATGGTCAAGCTATTGTCTGAGGTTGATTTCCTCTTCTTGGATGACCTTGGGAAAGAGAGTCGTAAGGCCGACACGAAGCGTAACGAGTGGGCGCATCAGATATTGTTCAAGATCCTGGATAATCGGACCAATACGATTATCAACACGAACTTGAGTAGCGAGGAGATTAAAGAACTTTACTCGGACGATTTCGGGAATGGTGCTTTATCAAGTCGCATCTTTGAAGGAGCAACTGGCAGATGCTTTGTGTATCCGTCTGGGATGAAGGATAGGAGGTATTGATGTTAAATCTTTACTTCGTCTACAATGGGCACTGTCAATTTTTTCTTGGAACGTTTAATAACGTTGATGATCTTATTGAACGGATGGAAGACCATCAATGGGCTTTCTCAGCTATCACTCACCCAAGATTTGAGAAGCATAATCGAGCAAACGAAGAAGGAAATCGAGGAGTATTCGAAGCCATGTGATAGACGAGTGGCACAAGGTCGTACTGCTCATCGTGAATTTCTGAAGAAAAAATTAAAGAAAATGAAAGCGCAGTTGGAGGAGTTGGAAGATGAAGAAACAGGAATTGATTAAAGCAGTTATTGAGTTACCAGTAGATTGCAGTGGCTCAAGGCCTAAGATTGATAAATTAACAACATTGGAATTGACAAAGTTATTAGACGAGCCAGAAAAAATTAAAATTCCGCAGGAAGTAGCTGACTATATAGAGTTTAAAAAGGCAAACAATTTTCATGTTTATGGGGCGATGAGAGTGATTGAAGATCATTACGATAAGAGAGTCCCTGAGTGGTTTTACGAAGACAATGTTGAAAAATTCTGTCTTGCTTGGATTCTAGGCTATGATGTCGAGGAAGAAAAGCGGTATCTAGTGAGGATTATTGGGATTACCAATTATAATAGTTACTTAAATTATCACAAGGGAGAAGATAAGTGGACTATTGAATCTCGTGTGGAGATTGATGCAATCAGAACTAAACACACCCGCAAAGAACTAGAAGATGCTGGTTTTAGTGAAGTGTTTAATAGTCCATTGTTTGAAGTTGAGGAGGTGGAGTGATGACACAAACACTTGAACAAGCAATAAAAAATGAAAACAAACGCATAAAAATCCCTGCGAAAATCAGACCGTTTGATGTGGGTTATCGAATAGTGAATGAATATGGTCAAGCACTCGCTTTAAGAAACGGGGCAAGTATATTCGCTTTGCCTTCACTTGCTGAAAAAGCCATAAAGAAAGAGTTTGGGAAAAACGATCCAGATTTTGATATTGAAAAGCATTCTGTTGAAGAGGTTGCTATTATCAATTTAAGTAAATTTCATAGTTATTTTGAGGAGGTGAAGTGATGATTATCAAGAATTACAAATATAATTATTCAAGTGGCAGAATTTGCTACACAATTGATGTAGATGGCTATGAACAAGCTATGGAACATACAAAGACAGAATACGGAAGTGTCCAAAGAAATGATATTGATGATTTCTTGCTTTCAGTCGAGAATTACGACTTTCAAGAAGCTGAAGCGGTTGAAGAATTTGTGGATTTTCAAAGTTGTCTCCTTATGTATGGAATTGATTTTGAATTGAGAAATGAGGTGGAGTGATGGGTTATGAGTGTTCGAACTGTTGCAAAGAAATTAAAGATGAATTTCTGGTAGTACAAGAGAATCATGTTATTCTTGCGTTATTTAATGATGTTGAAAATTGTTTCTGTAGTCAGCAATGTGTCAATGATTTCTTGATGATTGAATCTAAATATTTATCGAATGGAGATATACCATATGATGAAGAGGTGGAGTGATGGATAAGGTCCAAGGTGTTTGGTGTCCTAGTTGTCACGAATTTCGTAAATTACAGGATCTTAATAAATCAAGTTTCAGTAAAGAATTCGACCTATACGAGTGTAATAATCAACTGCATTCAATGGTTATACTACTAATTGTGAAGAAGGAGGTCACGGATTGAAACGAAAAAGCATATCTAAAACTACTAGACAAAAAGTTCTAGATAAATATGGCGGTCATTGCGCCTATTGTGGTAAGGATTTGGATTTGAAAACTTTGAGAGTGGATCATTTGCATCCTCATTATCTGGGTGGAGAAGATAGTTTTGATAACTATATGCCAGCTTGTTATCAATGTAATTTCTACAAATCTACGCTTTCATTAGAACAGTTTAGAGAACAATTAACGACATTACACGAAAGAATCAGTAAGCCCTTTATAGCAAGACTTGGTTTAGATTATGGAATTATTGAAATCAAGGCTTTTAATGGTAAATTTTATTTTGAGGAGGAGACATGAAACGATTCATAGCTATTTGGATCCTGCTATCCGCTGGATTGAATATTTGGCAGAGTATCCACATTAAAAAACTAGAAGAAAAACGTCCTATTGTAATCTACAAGGCAGACAATCAAGGCGCAGAAATCAAAGGTAAAGTCGTCCACAAGGAGAAGGTTGGCGACCTGCACACAATCACAGTACAGAACTACGGCATTTTCGTAGTCACGCAAACAAGCTACGAATCATTGAGGATTGGAGACGAGGTGAGATTATGAAACCAAAATTTAGAGCGTGGAACTCAGAAACAAAAGAAATTGAAGTATTTAACACTTACGAAGAAATTAGTGAATTATTTTTAGCTTTAAGTGCAGATGATGGTTTTTATTCAATTATGCAGTCGACAGGACTCAAAGACAAGAACGACAAGGAAATCTTTGAGGGGGATATTTTGGCATGCAAAACTGATGATGAAGTGATAAATTTGAATATATTTTGGGATGAAGAGCATGCTTTATTTATGTTCGAGTCGAAAAAATATAACGAACAGGAACCTTTAGCTGAATTAGTTGAAAATAACACATATCCATTTGAAATCATCGGCAACATCTACGAAAACAGAGAGCTTTTGGAGGTAATAGATGAAAAACGAAAATAAATACTCCTTACCACAAGTGTTAGGCGGTTGCTTAGGTATGATACTAACCTTACTTATCAGTCTGTGGTTAGCAGGAGTAGTCATTCAGTACGGTTGGAACAACATCATTGCAGCAACATTTGAAATCCAAAGAATAACATTCTGGCAGGCTGTCGGAATTGATTTGCTCATTACTGCGATTACTGGAAATCCGAAAGGTGATACAGAAAAATCTTGGTTGGAGGTTCTGGGGAAAGTTATTTACTGGTATCTTGTTTTTTGGGCTCTAATGTGGATTGTAGTGAGCCTTTTGTAAAAGAAAAAAAGCCAAGGCACTTTCTGCCTCAGCTATAATCTCAATAATATTATTATATCACAAAGGAGGCCAAGGCATGACACCAGATCAAGTAAAAGAAAAACTAGAGGGCGTCAAGTGGATAAACAAGGAGATCAAAGGCTTATATTTGGAATTGGAAGCCCTGGAAGGTGGTATTATCCAAAAGCCAACACTAAGCCATAGCAGGGTGCAGACAAGCAGAGAGAACAAGACAGAGAACAATCTTATAAGTGTTCTGAAGCTAAAAGAGGATACGCTCCAGAGGATTGAGCGCCTTACTGAGGAAAGAATGGAAATATCTAGGCTGATTGATAAGCTGGCCAATCCGCTTGAGCGTTCTGTCCTAAGACTTTTTTACTTGAATGATCTCGATATTTGGGGAGTTGCTGAGGAAATAGGTAAATCTAAAACTTCGATATATCAGGCAAAGAAGGCAGCTATAGAACACTTAACAGGTATTGTAAACGGGGATTGATTTTAAGAACCATAGAATGGTAAGGTTTTGGTGAGGTAGTAGCAAAAAAATGCCAGAAAAATACGGGATTAAATGTTTATTTTACTTGACAAAATTTGAAGAGTGGTATAAAGTAAAAGATAGAGTAGTTACTAGGGGGGCTTTTATGGAAAATCAAGGAATTTCATTAAGTCCTGGATTTATTAAACAATTATTAAACTATATTTCTTTAATTACGTGTATTATTACATTCTGTAAAACTACGGACGTAGCTACATTTACTAGCTCATCTATTCTTTTTATGGCAAACAATCTACTCACCTGTATTGAATTACCTCCTACTAAAATAAGCAAGAAAATAGGGGAACCATTTGTCAAAGTTGAAATAGTGATTATATTCTGTTTGATTTTTGGGAGTTATTCTTTTACACCTAATGATTTAATTCTCGCTGTATTAAAATGGCTAATTGGAATTTTTATGCTTTGTGGTATTTGTCTGGTATCATATATAAAAGGGCAGAAAGATACAGTACAGGATGTAAATGCTAGAGAAATCGCTAAGAAGATTGTACGTGAAGCCAATGATGAATATCATAATGATATGAATGAAAGAAAAAAACATTATGCTTTAAAAAATCGTGACTATATCGCAGGCACTTCTTATAAAAAAAATGGAAGGAAGAAATAAAAATGGGAGTTCAAGTTTTATTTATAATTTTTTTTATAATGATATGGTATCTTGCGTTGATAGTTGAGACTTATTCATATTTGAAAAAAAATAAGTTAGGAGTTAATTTTATAGGAATTATCTCTATACCGTTTTCGTTGTTTACATTACATTTAAAAATGTTTCATAAAGAAAAAAGTTTATCAAAAAAATTTAGATATTTAGCGTATTACTTTATAAATTATAAATTATCAGTAATTTTTCTTACTGAATTGCTTTTAGAAAATATTGCAATGACTGAAGCATTGGGTTATTCTCCATATCTTTCTAAGAAAAAAGCAAATGAGAGCAAAAAAACATTACTGGAAACTGCAAAAGATATTATTAAGTTACCAAAAACAACGGAAAGTTTTAGTGAAGTATTAATGGCTGCATGATTTTATAAAACTATATATCGAACCAAAATATCATTGTTGCACTTATACTAAATTAATAATTAAGATTTAGAGAGAAAATTTTATTTCTCTCTTTTCATTTTAAAAAATAACATCCATGTTTTAAAATTACAATAATGAAATTAGATAATAAAAAG
>ERZ773024.931-NODE-931-length-10318-cov-7.787099_pt1 | contig 10318 bp, 10 predicted proteins | sample MGYA00511667_ERZ773024 | MGnify/ENA primary metagenome ERZ773024 (study PRJEB29015, sample SAMEA2738117) | human oral metagenome | biome: human oral; feature: human-associated habitat; material: saliva | place: China | collected 2258 ... | reverse complement strand
GGAGCTTAAATTAGAGGCCGATTATGTTACAACTGACTGTGATAAGGATGGTATTTACAATGCATGTAAGCATTTCGGATGGATTGATTAATCGTTGGCATCAGACCATTTAGATTATAAATTTTTATAGAATTTTAAAGAAATTCATAGTGAAAACATGATATACTAATAAAGAGCCGCTCATGGGTTGAGCGGTTTTTCTATGTATATATAATTTGGGGAAATTCTATATTTTGTGAGGGATTATCATGAATGTTAAAAGAATATTAGCTTGTGCTCTATTGGGGGGCATGATGGTAGTGACCGCAGCATGTGGCAATAATAGTGCAGATAAAACGATTACACCTGTTGCACAAGCTGAAACAGTAAATAAGATGCCTGATTTTACAAATGCGCCAATTGCAGATGAATATGCTGTTTTTGATACAAATTATGGGCAAATTAGAATTCGTTTATATGGCTCTAAAGCTCCTATTACCGTTAAAAACTTTGACTACCTTGTAAAAAAAGGCTTTTATAATGGCGTTACGTTCCATCGTGTTATCGATGGATTTATGATTCAAGGTGGCGACCCAACAGGCACAGGTGCAGGTGGCCCTGGTTATGAGATTCCAGATGAATTTTCTAATGACCTTCATTTTAATAAAATGGGGATTCTTGCCATGGCAAATCGTGGGCCGAATACAGGTGGTTCTCAGTTCTTTATTACCTTGGGACCTACGCCTCATCTCGATAATAAACACACCATTTTTGGTATAGTTGTACAAGGTATGGATGTGGTCGAAAAAATTGGTAAGGTAAAAACAGATAAAAATGATAAGCCTGTTGATCCTGTGACTATTAATTCGATTACCATTGAGCCGATTAAGGATGATGCTAGTAAATAAGATGGATTATGAACAATTTTTCACGTATATTGTGAGATGTGCTGATGAAAGCTTGTATTGCGGGTGGACAACGGATTTAAAAAAACGGTTAGATGCGCATAATGGCGTTATAAAAGGTGGGGCTAAGTATACGAAATGTCGTAGACCAGTGTATTTGGTTTATTATGAAAGCTTTCAAAGTAAACAAGAGGCACAGTCGCGAGAATATGCTATTAAACATCTCAATAGGGCGCAAAAATTACAGCTCATAGCGTCGTGTGAGGATAGAGAAAAAGAACGTATAAATCTATTGAAATAGAGTGTACAAAACATTCAAAACGACCCTTGTTTGTGCTATAATATATTGATATGTTATGACCATGGAGGAGAAAAACATGAAGCGGGTTCTAGTATCCGTAAAAAGTGTACAACGAGACATAGATGGGCAGGATACCGTGGTGGAATTAATTTCTCCAGGTACTTCACATGAAAAGAACGGAGTCCAATATATTCGCTATGAAGAATCGAGCGTAACAGGTCTTGAAGGGGTTAAGACGACCATCAAGATTTACGAAGATTCTATTGTTCTTTTGCGTACTGGTGCTGTGAATATGCGACATCAATACATTCGCGGTGAGGAACGCCAGTCCACATATGAAACGCCATTAGGCGATCTTCACATGGCCGTAAAAACACATGAATTAACAGTAGACTTTCACAATGGAACAGGTCGTGTTCATCTTGGATATGATATTTCCATAGAAGGTGAATGGCAATTTTATAATCAGTTAGATATAGACGTGCGGGAGGATACAGAGCATGGACATGAAGGAAATCCTGAAATCGGGGATTGAACAGGCATTACAAGATACGATTAACAGCGGTGGTTTACCAGCTGGGGAATATCCAGAAATCGTTCTCGAAGTGCCACCTCAAAAAGAATTCGGTGATTTTTCTACAAATATCGCTATGCAATCCGCTCGTGTAGCTCGTCAAAACCCTCGTGCTATTGCGGAGGCTTTGATTAGCCATATGAATTTTGATTGGCTCGAACGCGCTGAGGTTGCTGGTGCAGGTTTCATCAATTTCTTCTTGAAATCTGATATGGTATACGATACGTTGAAAGCTATTTTAAATGCTGGCGATCAGTATGGTGTTCAACCATTGCGTGCACGCGATACGATTCAAGTGGAGTACGTAAGTGCGAACCCAACAGGTCCGTTACATGTCGGCCATGGTCGTGGTGCTGCGTATGGTAGTGCTCTTGTAAACTTGTTGCGTGCAGCAGGTTACAATGTACAATCCGAGTACTACATCAATGATGCAGGTAACCAAATCGATAATATGGCTATCTCCATTGAGTACCGTTTCCAAGAGTTGCAAGGTGCTACATTAGTGTTCCCACCTAAGCGCAACGAAGATGGTTCCATGCCTGAATTCGATATTCCAGAAGGGGCTCTCGTATTCCCTGAAAATGGCTACCGTGGTCCTGATATTATCGAGACTGCAAAAGCTATTGCAGAACGAGAAGGCTTCGATAAATTAAATGCTATGAACGAAGCTGATCGTGTAGCATTGTTTAAAGAAGAGGGCTTAAAAGAAAAATTAGCTCGCTTAGAGGAAACATTAAGCAATTTCCGTGTTACTTTCGATAATTGGTTCTCTGAACGTACTGTTCATGAAGCTGATGAAATTCATCACTCCGTAGAGGCGTTAAAGGCTCTTGGCAAAGTGTATGAAAAAGACGGTGCATTGTGGTTGAAATCTACTGACTATGGCGATGATAAAGACCGCGTAGTTATTCGTGATAATGGCGTTCCTACATATTTAGCGGCAGATATTGCATATCACCGCAATAAATATGATCGTGGCTTCAAAGAAATGATTGATATTTGGGGCGCTGACCATCATGGTTATGTATGCCGTGTAAAAGCTGCTATGGCTGCTTTTGGTTATGACCCAGATAAACTAACAGTACTGTTGTTACAAATGGTAGCATTGTTCCGCGATGGACAACTCGTTAAATTATCTAAACGTAGCGGCGATAGCGTTACATTAGATGAATTGATTGAAGAGGTTGGCGTAGATGCATCTCGTTACTTCTTCTTGATGCGTTCTCTAGATAGCCAACTTGATTTCGATATTAACTTGGCTAAATCTCGTAGCAATGATAACCCAGTATATTATATCCAATATGCTCATGCCCGTATTCACAGCATTTATAACCAAGTGCGTGAAGCCGGCATTGCATTTGGTGATTATAGTGAAACTGATTTCACAACGCTTACAAGCGAAATGGAATTAGAATTGATTAAAAAATTAGCTGAATATCCAGAAGAGGTCGTTCAATCTGCTGAACATCGTGCACCACATCGTATTGCTCGTTACTTATTCGATTTGGCAAGCATGTTCCATTCCTTCTATCGTCAAGGTCGTATCATTGGCGTAGATCCAGCGTTGCAACAAGCTCGTCTAGGATTAATCACAGCGATTGCCCTCGTACTTCGTCAAGGCTTGGGTATTTTAGGTATTTCTGCTCCGGAAAAAATGTAATAGGTGGGAGGCATCATGGCAACTAAGTATATTTTCGTAACTGGCGGCGTTGTTTCTTCTCTTGGTAAAGGGATTACAGCAGCATCCTTGGGTCGCTTGCTTAAAAACCGCGGTTTCAATGTAACGATTCAAAAATTTGACCCATACATTAATATCGACCCTGGTACGATGAGCCCTTACCAACATGGTGAAGTATTCGTAACAGATGACGGTGCTGAAACTGACCTTGATTTAGGCCATTATGAACGCTTTATCGATATTAACCTTAGTAAACGATCCAACATTACAGCAGGTAAAGTGTATTGGTCTGTAATCAATAAAGAACGTAAAGGTGATTACTTGGGCAGCACTGTACAAGTAATTCCACACATTACAAATGAAATCAAACAAAACGTATACCGCGTAGGTAAAGAGGATAACGCAGATGTAGTTATCACTGAAATCGGCGGTACTGTAGGTGATATTGAAAGCTTGCCATTCATGGAAGCTATCCGCCAAGTGAAAAAAGACGTAGGTCGTAATGATGTACTTTACATTCACGTAACATTGGTGCCTTATATCAATGCAGCAGGCGAGTTGAAAACTAAACCTACACAACACAGCGTAAAAGAATTGCGCAGCATTGGTATTCAGCCAGATATCTTGGTATGCCGCAGCGAAAAACACATTTCTGATGAAATGAAAGAAAAACTTGCTTTGTTCTGCGACGTAGAACCAGAAGCAGTTATTGAAAACCAAACTTGCAGCTCCATCTATGAAGTACCATTGATGATGCAAGATCAAGGTCTTGATAATATTGTTATCAAAAAATTAGGCCTTGAAGAACGCCCTTGCGATATGACTGAATGGAAAGAAATGGTTCATAAAATCTTGAACCCTAGTAAAGACATTACAGTTGCTATCGTTGGTAAATATGTAGCATTACATGATGCGTATTTATCCGTAGTTGAAGCTCTAGATCATGCTGGTATTGCTACGGGTACTAAAGTGAATATTCGTTGGATTGACTCCGAAGAACTTGATGATACATCTGTAGATCCTAAAGAGGTGTTTGATGGTGTTGAAGGTATCATCGTACCTGGTGGATTTGGGTCCCGTGGTGTAGAAGGTAAAATTCGTACAATTCAATATGCTCGTGAAAATAATATTCCATATCTCGGTCTATGCCTTGGCATGCAATCTGCAGTAATGGAATTTGCTCGCAACGTATGCGGTATGGAAGGTGCTACATCTAGCGAATTCGATGAAAATGCTAAGTACAAAGTAATCGACTTGATGAGTGATCAAGTGGATGTAGATAAAAAAGGCGGTACAATGCGCCTAGGTATCTATCCATGCAAAGTAGAAGCAGGTACAAAAACTCATGAAGCCTATGGTGAAGATTTGATTTATGAACGTCATCGTCACCGTTATGAGTTCAACAATGAATATCGTCAACAATTGACTGATGCTGGCCTTGTTATCTCTGGTACATCTCCAGATGGTCGCCTTGTGGAAAGTATTGAAGTGAAAAACCACCCATTCTTCATTGGTACACAAGCGCATCCAGAGCTTAAATCCCGTCCGAATAATGCACATCCATTATTCCGCGGCTTCGTAGATGCGATTTTAGAACTTAAAAAATAGAGTAGAGCCATGGGATCTCTTTTATCTATTATAGGTATATTTATATTAGCTGCACTCAAACTAGAGCAGTTTGTATATGGTAAATCGGGAAAAGAACAATCTACAACTGGTCATATAGCACGGAGAGGGCTTGCTAATATAGCGGGTTTAATCGCTTTTGATCATGCTACTGTGAACAGTAAGTCTGTTGTAGTACGTAAAAAGAAGAAAGATGCTCAGAAATGAGCATCTTTCTTCTTTTTATCGTATCGAAATAAATTGGAAAAATATATCGATAAATTTAAAAATAACACTTGCAATCTTGAATGATATTTGTTATTATATAGACAAAGATAGATATAGATATAGATTTGGTGATAAGTACACTGATAATAATATAATTGTTACATTAGAACTCAATTAAGGAGGACATAACATGTCTATTATTGGTAAACAACTTCCTGAATTTACTCTAGATGCTTTCAAAAAACCTGAATTAGTAAAAGTTAGTACTGCCGATGTGTTGGGCAAATGGTCCATCTTCGTATTCTATCCAGCAGACTTCACATTTGTTTGCCCTACAGAATTAGAAGACGTACAAAACTCTTATGCAGAATTGAAAGAACTAGGTTGCGAAGTTTACTCCGTATCTTGTGATTCTGAATTCGTTCACAAAGCATGGTCTGATGCTTCTCCAAGCATTAATAAAATCGAGTACTACATGTTAGCTGATAAAAAACATGAATTAGCTGATTTCTTCGACGTATTCCAAGAGGAATCTGCTATGGCTTATCGTGGTACATTCGTAGTAGATCCAGAAGGTTTCGTTCGTACAGCTGAAATCCATGATATGGGTATCGGCCGTTCTGCTGAAGAATTGGTTCGTAAAGTACAAGCGGCTCAATTCGTAGCAAAACATGGTGATCAAGTGTGTCCTGCACGTTGGAAACCAGGTAAAGACACATTGAAACCAGGTCTTGATCTAGTAGGTAAAATCTAATTTAGAAATAACCTGAACACTAGAATAATCTAGACAACTCCTCAAATGACAAAACGGGCGCGCATCGTTTTCCTGACGATACGGTAAGTCCCAATACCAGATGAACCCTCTCCAATTCATCATGGTAAACCTCATATAACAAACTACAAACTATACGCAAAAGGACTGGCCTTCGGGCTGGTCCTTTTGTGTTATGTAAAATAGTTAATGTATCAATAGGTGTGATTGCAAGTCTAATAATAGAATAAAATAAATCAATAATATAGGCTTAGGCCAATAAATATAAGGGTTTTAATACCCCCTTGTAAAAGTAGGAAATAAGTTCTTGCATTTTTAGATTTAGTGGTCTATAATGAAATTAATTCCTAGTGATACACAAGGTTTTATAAATAAAGTAGGATAAGTGCTTTATAACATGGGGTGTGTTAGCACTAACTTTTACAAAGAGAGGCAAGATATATGAGGATTTCCACAAAAGGTCGCTATGCATTGATGGTTCTCATCGATTTAGCAGAGCAAGGTCAGGATAAACCGGTTTCCTTGCGATCCGTTGCAGAACGACAAGGTATATCTGAGAAATACCTTGAGGGTATTGTGGCTCGTTTGGGTGCCGCTAACCTAGTGGATAGTATTCGTGGTAAATACGGAGGCTATCGCTTATCTAAAAGCCCTAAAGAGTACACTATTATTGAAATTTTGCTTGCCACGGAAGAATCCATGGCTATCATCTCCACCCTTGATGAAGGGGTGAGTACTGATACGGTAATCAACGAACGTACTGTTGGTTTCTGGGCAGGTTTACAAAACTATATTCATGATTATCTAGAAAACGTAACCCTTCAAGATGTAATTGACGGAACTTACGCTAAACTTGATACAAAATATGATAATTGGGATGGTTCTATTTAATAAGGAGTGACTATTATGTCTAATATCGCAAAATCTTTCGTTGAATTAATTGGTAAAACACCTTTGTTAGCAGCTACACGTTTTGGTAAAAAATATGGCGCAGATGCAAATATTTTTGCTAAATTGGAATACTTTAATCCAGGTGGCTCTGTTAAAGATCGTATTGCTGCAGCAATTATCCAAGCAGCTGTTGAATCTGGCGAATTACAACCAGGCGGTACAATCGTAGAAGCTACATCTGGTAACACTGGTATCGGTTTATCCGCTGTTGGTGCTGCTCTTGGCTATAAAGTTGTAATCGTAATGCCAGAAACAATGTCCATCGAACGCCGTAAATTGATGCTTGGCTATGGTGCTCAACTCGTGTTAACTGATGGCTCTCTTGGCATGAAAGGTGCTATTGCAAAAGCTAAAGAAATCGTAACAGCTACAGCTGGTGCGATCGAAGCAGGTCAATTCGTAAATCAAGCAAACCCAGCAATTCACTATAAAACAACTGGTCCTGAAATCTGGCAAGATACAGATGGTACAGTAGATATCTACGTAGCTGGTGTTGGTACAGGCGGTACTTTGACTGGTGCAGGTCGTTATTTAAAAGAACAAAACCCTGACGTAAAAGTTGTAGCTGTTGAACCAACTGATTCCCCAGTATTGTCCAATGGCAAACCTGGTCCTCACAAAATCCAAGGCTTAGGCGCTGGTTTCATTCCTGATACTTTGGATACTAATATTTACGATGAAGTAATCCAAGTAACTAATGATGATGCATTCGCTACATCTCAAGCATTTGGACATACAGAAGGTATCTTAGTTGGTATTTCCTCTGGTGCTGCTCTTTGGGCTGCTCAAGAATTGGCTAAACGTCCTGAAAATAAAGGTAAAAACATCGTAGTAATTCTTCCTGATACAGGTGAACGCTACTTGTCCACTGCATTATTCCCAGAAGTATAATAGAATATGATTAGTGAAAGCAATAATCTGTCTTTCCTGATATAGTAAGGCCCCTCGGTAGAGGGGCTTTTTCTAATGTTACAATTTTATATAAGAAAAAGGAGCTACTAGATAGCTCCTTTTTTGTTATGGTATGTATTTAGTTGTTATTATCTACCGTTTTTAACGATATTGTCCATCCAGTTGAATAATTCGTCTAAATCGTAGTCGCCAGAATGGTCTACATCAAATGGTGTTGCCATATCTACGTTGTACCCAAGGTTTTGAGCACGTGTACCTACGATCAATGGGATGGCTACGGATGTATTGCTATCGGCTGTACCATAGCGGATACGGTAGTAGCGTGCATTTGTCGCTGCTGGAGAACCGAGATAGTTCATTGGATTCATCATAGTAACGATTTTAGCATTTTCTACGTATACATCTTGGTTAGGTGTTGTATCGTGTAATGCAGCAGTAATTGTAAAGTGATTATTATCTGTAGCACTTGTACCGAATAGGTTATTCTCGCCAGAGTCATTAGAACGGGAGTCGAATGCACCTGGTGCTTTAGAACGACTTACAAATTGATTATAAGCCTCCCAGTTAATATCTTTAATAGCGCCTGTTTTATTATCTCGTACAAGGTATGTATGTTTAGATAAATCAGTACCTTTAGCTTGTGCTTTATTTGCTGCATCGATGATGAATGCTTTTACATAATTTTTGAAAGTACCATTGCCATTCTTATCTAGTTTCAATACACGTCCCATAGAGTCATGCAATTGTAAATTGTTTACGTATTCTGGGAAGTGTTCACTTAGTAAGTTAGAGTATGCTACATCATCAGCATTCATGTTTACACGTTGCATTGTACGTTGCGGAGGAGCTGTATTACCACCTACGTTGGCTTGAGGCAATTCACCTTGGCCCATCGTTACTTTATTGAAAGATGTAATACCTTTATAGCTCCATTCATAGGCCATATCAGCCGCATCAAGGTTTGTAATAGGTGCATAGGCAGAAACTGCATATACATTGGTTGCCGCGGTAGCAGCACCTAATGCTTGTAAATATGGTTGGAAGTCAGAGTTGTTACCAGTGGCACCTTGCAATAAGGATACAGCACCACCAGCACTTGTACCATTAGTGATGATACGGTTTGCATTACCTGGCATTGTGGAATCGTTAGCATGTAGGTATGCTGTAGCAGCTTGTAAGTCAACAATAACTGCAGGCGCTTTACCGATAAAGTTGCCATCGGATGCTTTATTTGTACGACCACGGGTAGCCGGGGAAGCTACTACATAGCCACGGGATAATGCGTAAAGAACACTATTAGGTTTGCCATTTTCCACTTTTGGAGTCATAGCTTGGCTTGGCATATAACCACCTACCGCATTTGGCATAAAGATAGGGGCAGTTTGCGTATTGTAACCGTTTACAGTGCCATTGTTGAAGTATTCTTCTGGTACATAAATGTTCATGTACTGTTGATCGATATCGATTGGATTAGCCACGTAAGGGATATATTCGAAGGCGCGATATTTGATTTCCTTATTATCTACTGTAGTAGACATGGATTCGTAATTTTTCACGTCGAAAGCAAGGCTAATCTTAGCAGATGTATCGGCTTGCAATGGTGGTTCTATTGGTTGAGAAAGAATGTTTTTCTCTTCTGTTACACCAGCACCTTTTGTGGAAGCTTCATTACGAGCATCTACATAAGATTGAGGCAATTTATTTTCATGAGCTTTAGCTTGTGCCTCAGCTTCGGCTTTAGCTTTTGCTTCAGCTTGGGCTTTAGCTTTTGCTTTTGCTTCTGCTTCTGCCTCAGCCTGAGCTTTAGCGGCAGCTTCAGCTTGGGCTTTAGCTTTTGCTTCTGCCTCAGCTTGAGCTTTAGCAGCGGATTCAGCTTCTTCTTTTGCTAATTGCTCAGCAGCTAAACGTTCCTGCTCTTCTTTAATTGCAGCTTGTCTAGCCATTTCTGCTTGTTGTGCTGCAATGCGATCTTGTTCAGCTTTGAGTGCCGCTTCACGTTCAGCTTTAGCTTGTTCGGCAGCAACACGGTCTTGTTCAGCTTTGAGTGCCGCTTGGCGTTGAGCCTCAGCTTGCTCTGCTGCAATACGCTCTTGTTCAGCTTTAATAGCTGCTTGACGTTCTGCCTCAGCTTTAGCAGCAGCTTCTGCACGTTGGCGAGCAGCTTGCTCTGCAGCAATACGTTGTTGTTCCGCTTGTTGAGCTGCAATACGAACTTGTTCTGCTTTTAAAGCCGCTTGGCGTTGAGCTTCTGCTTGTTGAGCCGCGATGCGCTCTTGTTCAGCTTTTAAAGCTGCTTGACGTTGAGCTTCTGCTTGTTGAGCCGCGATGCGCTCTTGTTCAGCTTTTAAAGCTGCTTGACGTTGAGCTTCTGCTTGTTGAGCCGCGATGCGCTCTTGTTCAGCTTTTAAAGCTG
>ERZ773024.925-NODE-925-length-10368-cov-4.925046_pt1 | contig 10368 bp, 10 predicted proteins | sample MGYA00511667_ERZ773024 | MGnify/ENA primary metagenome ERZ773024 (study PRJEB29015, sample SAMEA2738117) | human oral metagenome | biome: human oral; feature: human-associated habitat; material: saliva | place: China | collected 2258 ... | reverse complement strand
TGAATGTTTCTAATAATATCATCAGAAGTATCGACTCTTCTTTAAAGATCATTTCTTCAAATTCTTTAACAAAGACTTCAAACTTTTCTTTAACGACAGTTATCTCTGCATTAGGTAGTTTTTCCGCTTCTTCTTTTGCTAGTTGTTCAGCAGCTAAACGTTCTTGCTCTTCTTGGATTGCAGCTTGTCTTGCAAGTTCCGCTTGTTTAGCAGCAATACGTTCTTGTTCAGTCTTAATGGCTGCTTCGCGTTCAGCTCTAGCTTTTTCAGCAGCGATACGTTCTTGTTCAGCTTTTAAAGCCGCTTGTCGTTCGGCTTCGGCTTTAGCGGCAGCTTCGGCACGTTGGCGAGCTGCTTCTTCAGCGGCTAAGCGTTCTTCTTCGGCTTGTTGAGCGAGGATGCGTTCACGTTCCGCTTTTAAAGCAGCTTGACGTTGCGCTTCAGCTTGTTGAGCAGCGATACGCTCTTGCTCCGCTTTTAGAGCTGCTTGGCGTTGCGCCTCAGCTTGCTCGGCTGCGATACGTTGTTGTTCAGCTTGTTGAGCTGCAATACGTTGTTGTTCGGCTTGCAAAGCCGCTTGACGTTGAGCCTCGGCCTGTTGTTGTGCAATGCGGCGTTGTTCTTCTTGGATGCGAAGACGTTCTTGCTCTGCAGCTTGACGTTGAGCTTCAGCGATACGAGCTTGTTCAGCTTGCTGTGCAGCGATACGCTCTTGCTCGGCTCTTAGAGCTGCTTGACGTTGAGCTTCAGCTTGCTCAGTAGCTAAACGTTGTTGTTCAGCTTGCATAGCCGCTTGGCGTTGAGCTTCAGCTTGTTGCTGTGCAATACGTTGCTGTTCCGCTTGCATAGCCATTTGACGTTGTTGTTCTGCTAGAATTGCAGCTTGACGTTGAGCTTCAGCTTGTTTTTGAGCAGCCATTTGCTGATCAACTTGGTTTGTACCTGCTTGTTGTGCGGCTTCTTCTGCTGCTAATTGAGCTAATCTTTCACGTTCTGCACGTTGAATATCTCGAATAGTTAATTTTTGTTTTGCTACAACGGCCTTAGTTTGAGTTGTATTAGCAATAACTAAAGGTGTTGTAGATTCTTGTTGAACCATTACAGGAGTACGTTGTACCTGTGTCGTTTGTACTTGCTGTTTGCCATCAACTTGTTTTTGTACTGTAACAGGTTCAGTTTTACGTTGTACGTTCATCAGGCTATGCATGGCCAATGTTGGTTCCAAGACAGCATTAGTTTGTTTGTTAACAACATATTGTGGTTGTGAAACGGTCCGTTGTTGATCTGATAAAGCTTTTGCAATATCGTTTACAGGTACTGGACGTACACGCGGTATTAATGGTGTTACCTTTGGAACTGATTGTGTAGTTACAGGGGTAGGCTGAGTTGCCATAGGTCGTACGACTGGAGTAGCAATGTTATTATTGCCTTGAGCCGTTGATTCAGTGGTAGTATTTGAACCTACCAAATCATTCATGTTGAGGGTAGGAGCTGCGTGGGCAACACCACCCAACGCTGCAGCTGCAAAAAATGCAGCGGTAACCTTACGTTTCCTAGATGATTTCATGAATTACTCTCCGAACTAGAATTGAAATAATAATTTATAATTTTAAAATTTATTTAATTGAGATATTATAATTACTTTAGAATATTATTAAGTTAATTATTACAACATATTTTTTATAAAAATTACGAGGTGCATTATGAAAGTATTAATAACTGGTTTTGATAAGTTTGGTGGTGAGAGTATTAATCCATCTAGTTTATGTGTTAATAGCTTACCAGACAAGATTGATAATATAGAAATAAAAAAAATCACCCTACCTACAGTCTTCAAAGATAGCTCACGTGTTTTAGAAGAAAATATAGCATCATTTTCTCCTAACATCGTTATTTGTGTTGGTCAAGCTGGTGGAAGAAGTAAGATTACACCTGAGCGTATCGCTATTAATATTGATGATGCTAGAATCCCAGATAATATTGGAAATAGCCCTATTGATGAAACTATAAGAAAAAATGGTGAAAATGCATATTTTTCTACACTACCAATAAAGGCTATTGTCGATGAATTGAATAAAAATAATATCCCTTCTGCTATTTCTAATACTGCCGGAACTTTTGTTTGCAATCACATTATGTATGAATCTTTATACCTAACTTCAAAAAAATATCCAAATATTAAAGCTGGATTTATTCATATCCCATATATTAAAGAACAGGTTGCAGACAAACCTAACATACCTTATCTTAAAAAAGAAGATATTATCGTTGCTTTAGAATTAATAATAAAAACTGCTGTGACTTTTTATGACAAGGACGATACAAAAATAACAGGTGGTTTAGAACATTAATTAATGCTAAGTTTCTACTTAATACAAACAGAGTAAAATTTTCATAAACAGTAAGAAAACACTGAAGAGAAACTATAAAACATATTATTTTCAGTGTTTTCTTTTTCATGTTGACAAAGTAGTATACTAGGTATATAATATATTAGCTATATTATTTTTAGGTGGTGAAATTATGTTAAAAGATGCGTTGGGTTATAAGCTTATTACACTATTAGAGAATATGAGAAGTTATACTAAACAACCTTTAGCTGAGATAGGCATTACACATGGACATTTCATTACTCTTATTTACGTTTCGGAAAATGAAGGTGTTACCCAAGCTCAACTTGCTGAAATACATAGAAAAGATAGAAATATTGTTGGACGTAATATTGATGCTCTTGAAAAACAAAATTTTGTTATTAGAAAACGTGGAGTGAAAGATAGACGCTCTTTTACACTACATTTAACTGAAGTTGGTAGAGAGGTTTTATCAACATACTCTAATCTATTAAATACAGCTGAAAAAGAAGTTCTTAAAAACTTAACTGAAGAAGAAATTTCTACTTTCTTCACACTATTGAATAAAATAACTTAAGGAGGAAATCATATGGAAAAAACACAAAATTATATAGAAAATCCGCTAGGCACAAAACCTATAAAAAAATTACTTACATCCTTTGCCTGGCCTGCTATTACTGCGAATATTATTAATGCGATGTATAGTGTAATCGATCAGATTTTTATCGGTCAAGGTGTTGGATACTTAGGTAATGCTGCAACAAATGTCGCCTTTCCTCTTACAACTATTTGCCTAGCTATAGGTTTAATGATAGGAATTGGTGCTGCCTCTAACTTTAATCTTGAGTTAGGTCGTGGTAATCCTGAAAAAGCAAAATCTGTAGTTGGTACTGCAGTATCTTCATTATTTATTATAGGTATTATTATTACGATTTTAGTTCACATATTCTTAAAACCTCTAATGTACGCGTTTGGATCTACAGATGAAATTTTAGAGTATGCAATGACCTTTGCTGGTATTACATCTTTAGGGATTCCATTCTTACTAATTTCTATTAGTACTAACCCTATTGTACGTTCTGATAATAGCCCTAAATATTCAATGTTTGCCATTATTTTTGGTGCAGTACTTAATACTATTCTTAATCCAATTTTCATCTTTGGATTTGGTTGGGGAATTGCTGGATCAGCCTGGGCTACAGTTATAAGCCAATTCTTATCTGCATTGGCCCTTGTTTTATATTTTCCAAAATTCAAAAGTGTTAAATTTACTAAGCAAGACTTTATCCCTAAGTTACCTTTATTAAAAGTTGCTGCAGGGTTCGGAATGCCCTCATTTGTTTTCCAAGGTTCTAATATGATAGCTCAAATAGTAACAAATAACTTGTTAAATATTCACGGTACAAATTCTATATACGGAAATGATATTCCTATAGCTGTAGCTGGAATCGTAGCTAAAATTTATATAATATTTATAGCTATTATTATTGGATTAATTCAAGGAGCACAACCAATTTTCGGATATAATTACGGAGCTAAAAAATACGAACGAGTTCGTACTACGATGAGATATACTATGAAATATGCTATGATTATCTCAATTACATTCTTTTTAATTTTTGAGATTTTTCCTAAACAAATTGTTAGTCTATTTGGTAATGGTAATAATCTTTACTTTGAGTTCGCAGTTAAGTACATGAGATTCTTCTTATTATTCACATTTATAAATGGTGTTCAAATCTCAAGTTCTACTTTCTTCTCTGCAATAGGGAAACCAAAAATTGGAGTTACTATTGCCCTAACTAAGCAACTTATTGTGCTAATACCAATGTTATTTATTCTTTCACATTTCTTTGGTATTGAAGGAATAATCTATGCCACTCCAGTGACCGACCTTTGTGCATTCTCAGTTTCTTTATTCTTCTTAGTTAGAGAATTTAAAAATATGCCTAAACAAAATATTATTTAGATAAACTAAAAAGCAATCTAGTGAACTTAATCATTAGATTGCTTTTTATTATTTATTATCTTGTAGCTACATATTTTAATTCATCTTTATGTTTAGCTAAGAAATCGTTCATTTCGTTATCTGGAATTTGACGTAGGTACAGGTTAGAACGAATTGTTTCGTCTTCCTCACGGCAAGTAGATAATACTAAGTATTTATCATTTCCTTTAAGTTGAACGCTATCGTTTTTAGTTGCTGCATCTTTCTTAACATTTGTTAATTGGTTTAAGAAATCTTCATCATTTTCAAAATCTAAACGATAAAATGATGTTGTTTCTGGAACGATTGTTAAGAATGCTGCTTCATAGTAGTATTTTCTCTCAGGAGTTTCAATAACTACAAATTTATGTTTATCCATGTATTCTTGTTTATCATAGTAGTTAACATCGTTGAACATACGGTGATCCCCAACTTTACTTCCACGAGCGTGACCGAATAACCAAGTTAATCTGTCATGGAAGTCTTTTTTGTTATCCATATCCATGAATACAGTACCAAGGTAAGGAACGTGTCCACCATCAAAAGTTTTATCTAAGTATGTTTCGTTGTCATTAGTTTGAACTACTGGTTCATCTAATTGAGTACCTGGAGCATAAACATAAGCTACAGTTTCATTATTCGTCTTAGATAATTCTGAAAAACGTTTTGATAAATAATCTTTCTCTTCTTTACTTACTGTATAAGTTGCTTTTGATGAACTAGAACTTGTTCCTTTATCATCACTACATCCTGCTACAAACACAGCAGACGTTACTAAAGCAATTGCTAAAAGTAAAATAGAGAAAATCTTTTTAAAGTTAAATACTTTTTTCATTAATATTTTTCCTCTCTATTGAAATTTTAATCGCTGTTTAACATTATACAATATATCAACAAATATTGCTATTATTTTTATTTTATAATTTATATAAGTTTATCTTACTACTACAGCTGTTCCAGTAACTGTAACTAAAAGCATATTGTTACCGTCGCCTCCTATAGGATCGAAATCAATTCTAACTCCGATAACAGCATTAGCACCCATCTCAGCTGCACGATCTTCTAACTCTTTTAAAACTTGTGCTCTTGCTTGAATAATTTCATCTTCATACCCTTGAACTCTTCCACCAAAAAGGTTTCGAATTCCTGCTCCTATATCTTTGATGACATTAATTCCAGCTACTACTTCTCCTGTAGCTAAACCTTTATATTCTACTACTTCCATTCCTGGTATATAGTTTGTTGTTGCAATAATCATATTACTTCACTCCAAAATTATTTATTAGTCTACTAAAATATCTACTACTTCTTCTAATGTTGCTCCTAAGAAGTAAGAGTTAATGTCAATTTGTTCTAACACTTTTTGAACATCTTCTTTTTGGTATTTTACACCTACTAATTTTTTAGCAATATCTTCTACATCCATTACTCCGAAGAAGTCTCCGTAAAATTTAATATTAGTAATAACTCCTTGTTCTACCAAGATATTAGCTTCAATTTTACCAGTTTTAAGTCTTCTATTACGTTTAATATTGAAGTCAGGGTTTTTACCGTATACCCAATCCCATGAGTTATTTTTTTCTTCTTGAATAGCTAAGATTGCAGCTTCATCGTCTTCAGTTGCAACAAAATCAGTCATTTCGTATTTTTCACTCATATATTTTTTAAGTGCAGCTACGAAATCTTGAACTGTCATATCTTGGTTCGGAAGATGATCTTTAATGTTTGTTACACGAGAACGTACTGATTTGATACCTTTTGATTCAATCTTATCTTTAGATACTTTTAAAGCATCCGCTAAAACTGATGTATCAACATCAAACATTAAACAACCATGGTGCATAATACGCCCATTACGTACGTATTGAGCATTACCACAGAATTTTTGTCCATCAATTTCTAAGTCATTACGTCCTGTAAATTCCGCTTTAACTCCTAATGAGTCTAATGCATCTAGCACAGGTTGTGAGAATGATTTGAAGTCAAATTCTTCACCACTTCTACCATTTGAGATAATTGTGTAGTTTAAATTGTTTAAATCGTGGTAAACTGCACCACCACCACTTACACGACGAACGATTTTTATATCTTTATCATCACAGAATTTTTGGTTTACTTCTTCTGTTGTGTTTTGGTTCTTACCAACAACGATACATGGTGAGTTTATCCATAGCATAAACACATCATCTTTTTCTGCTAGCTCATTAAAAGCATAAAGCTCTAATGCAGTATTGTAGCGTGGATCATTACTTTTTGATTCTATATATATCATATTAATCTCCTTAATAATTAACTATTTCTTTACTCCCTATTATACCATTTTTTACTAATTAAAACACTAAATTTTTATCCAAATTAATATTTTTTATGTTATTTCAAACAAACTTCAGCCAGATTATGGTATAATTATAAAGAATTATTAAAATTATTTTAAAGGAGTTACCCTTTTATGACAAAAATTATTTTAACTGGAGATAGACCTACTGGTAAACTTCACTTAGGACACTATGTTGGTTCTTTAAAAAATCGCGTAGCTTTACAAAACGAAGATGATACTGAAGTATTTATTATGATTGCCGATCAACAAGCACTTACTGATAATGCTGATAACCCAGGAAAAGTTATCGAAAATATTACAGAAGTAGCACTTGATTATCTTGCCGTTGGAATCGATCCTAAAAAAACTACTATTTTTATTCAATCACAAATTCCACAACTTGCAGAATTATACATGTACTACATGAATTTAGTATCGGTTTCTAGATTACACCGTAACCCTACTGTTAAACAGGAAATTAATGACAAAAAATTTGGTGAAAGTATTCCTGCAGGATTCTTTACTTATCCTGTAAGCCAGGCTGCGGATATTACTGCCTTTAAAGCAACGCACGTTCCTGTTGGTGAAGATCAAAAACCAATGCTTGAACAAACTCGTGAAATCGTTCGTGACTTCAATAGAACATACAATAAAGAAGTTTTAGTATTACCTGAGATTGTACTACCACCAAAAAATCATGCCCGTCTTGTAGGTATTGATGGACAAGGGAAAATGAGTAAGAGTTTAAACAATGGTATTTACTTAGGTGATAGCGAAGAAAACATTAAAGCTAAAATCATGAAAATGTACACTGATCCAAATCATATTAAGATTGAAGATCCAGGTCAAGTCGAAGGAAATGTTGTATTCAAATACTTAGACATTTTCGATACTCGCACTGATGAAGTTGCTGAACTTAAAGAACACTACTCACGTGGTGGACTTGGTGACATGAAACTAAAACGTCGTTTAAATGATGTAATGCAAGACTACTTACGCCCTATAAGAGAGCGTCGTGAAGAATTCGCAAAAGACAAAGCTGAAGTATACAGAATGCTTAAAGCTGGAAGTGAAAAAGCTGAAAAAGTTGCAGCTGCTACTTTAGATGAAGTAAAAGATGCAATGGGAATTAATTACTTCAAAAAATAAATTTTTATAGGGGAAGAGCTCTACTCTTCCTCTTAGTCGTTTGAATTATTAAAAAATAAGGAGGCCCTATGGCAAAAAGAAAAAAACAACAATTGTCACTATTTTCAATTATATCAATTGCAATAATAATTTTAGCATCGTTCGCTATTACTTATTACACAAATAAATCATCAAACAAAAATTCGAATACTGCCACAACATTTACAAGTGTATCAAAAATTCCTGATGATGTGATAAACTCTCTTACAGCACCCAAAGAAAGTGAAGCAACTGATGATAATAAGTACAAAGTACTAAATAATAATAATCCATACTTCTCTAAAGAAGATTTATCTACGACTTCATTTGAAAACTATAGTCCTTTAGATAAACTTGGTCGTGTTGGACAAGCAAATGGGATCATCGGAGTCGACTTAATGCCTTCGGAAAAACGTGAAGAAATCGCACATGTTCGTCCTAGTGGATGGCAAAGTAATAGAGGAACTCATGTTTACGATAGATCGCATTTAATTGCTTTCCAACTAGCAGGAGAAAATGATAATGACAAAAACCTTATGACAGGAACAAGGTTTATGAATCTTAATATGATTCCTTTTGAAAATGAAGTTGCAGATTATGTTAAGAAAACTAAAAAACATGTACGTTATCGTGTAACACCTGTTTTTAAAGGTGATGACCTAGTTGCTCAAGGGGTTATTATGGAAGCAATGTCAGTTGAAGATAATGGTAAGAGTGTTAAATACAATGTATTCTTACCAAACTTCCAAAAAGGTGTTACTATCGACTACAAAACAGGTAAATATACTGTGAAATAGAATTAAGACTTCGAACAAATTTTGTTCGAAGTCTTTTCTTAATCTTTTTTTATAAATTTCTCAGCAATAGCTAAACTTATAACTAATAATAAAATTGCTCCAGACCATATTAAGACGCTGTAAGGATCATCATGTTGAACTATAATTAACCTAATAATTGCTGTTATTCCAATATAAATAAAGTATCGTAGTGGAAAATGATAATTGTTTTTAAAATATTTCACAATCAGAGCTACAAATTCAAAATATAAAAAGAATACTAATATCCCTTCAACAAAGTGCTGGTAATTACCTTGATCAGCTAAAAATTTCACACCTTCATGATATATTTCTTTAGCTTCCATTATTAATCCAAATGATAGTAATACTCCTATGATTAATAACCCGATGTTCATTATCCAAAGGAAAATATCCGATATTATTTTACTAAATTTCTCCATTTTTCACCTCTTAACATTTTATACAAGAATCATTATATCATAATAAAATTTAATATTCTAATGAATTCAACTATGAAAATAATATTTTAGACATCTTGTATGATATAATAAAGAAAAGGAGATACATATGATTACACTAAATAAGATTAAGGAAAAACATTTAAAGGATTTATATAAAATAATTTACTCATCAGATAATCCCGAGTGGAGTAAATATAATGCTCCATACTTTAATGAATATAAATATATAGATTTAGAAACATTCTTACTAAAAAATCATCATGAATTTTTTCTAAGCGAACGTGTCTTAGGAATATTTCTAAATGATAAGCCTATTGGTATTGTTACTTATTATTGGGAAAGCTTTGCTACTCGTTGGCTAGAAATTGGAATTGTAATATATGATCAGAATATTTGGGCAAAAGGTATAGGATATGCAGCTTTACATAAGTGGATTGATCTATGTTTTAACAGATTTCCTGAAATACAACACATTGGACTTACTACTTGGAGTGGAAACACAAGAATGATGAAACTTGCAGAAAAACTAGGACTTCTTTGTGAAGCAAAGATTAGAAAGGTTAGATATTACAATGGTGTATACTACGATTCTATAAAATACGGTATATTAAGAGAAGAATTTAATTCTATTAGTTACTAGGAGGATAAAAATGATATTTCAATATGGAACTATGGCAGGAATCATAGAAGGCGCTTATAGTGGAAGCCTAACTATAGAAGAACTACTAAAATACGGTGATTTTGGAATTGGTACATTTGATGGCATTGATGGTGAAATGGTAATTTTAGATAGTAAAGTTTATAAAACAGATTATTTCGGTAATTCATATCTTCAATCAATCAAAGAAAGTACACCGTTCGCTACAATTACTACATTCGAAAAAGAATACCAAAAATTTGATAATCTTACGTTTAAAAACTTATTAGAAAAAGTTCAAGATTACTTAAATCAAAATTATTTCTATGCAATAAAAATTTCAGGGAACTTTCAGAAAATGAATACTAGATCTCCAAAAAAACAAGAAAAACCATATCCACCTCTACTTGAAGTACTAGAGAATCAAAATATTTTTCATTATAAAAATACACAAGGTACAATAGTTGGTTTTTTCTCTCCTTATTATGCCCAAGGATTAGGAGTTGGTGGATTTCATTTACACTACATTAGTAATGATTTAAAAGCGGGTGGGCATATCTTTGATTTTGAAATATTAAACGGTCTTGTAGAAATTTCTAAACCTTTAAATTATTCATTAAAATTTCCAATAAATGACGAATATCAAAATAT
>ERZ773024.923-NODE-923-length-10377-cov-8.056966_pt1 | contig 10377 bp, 4 predicted proteins | sample MGYA00511667_ERZ773024 | MGnify/ENA primary metagenome ERZ773024 (study PRJEB29015, sample SAMEA2738117) | human oral metagenome | biome: human oral; feature: human-associated habitat; material: saliva | place: China | collected 2258 ... | reverse complement strand
GTGACGAGATCGAAATCGTAGGTCTGAAAGAAACCCAAAAAACCACTTGTACCGGCGTTGAAATGTTCCGCAAACTGCTGGACGAAGGTCAAGCTGGTGACAACGTAGGCGTATTGCTGCGTGGTACTAAACGTGAAGACGTAGAGCGTGGTCAAGTATTGGCTAAACCAGGTACCATCACTCCTCACACCAAGTTCAAAGCAGAAGTATACGTATTGAGCAAAGAAGAGGGTGGTCGTCACACTCCATTCTTCGCTAACTACCGTCCACAATTCTACTTCCGTACTACTGACGTAACTGGTGCAGTTACTTTGGAAGAAGGCGTAGAAATGGTAATGCCAGGTGAGAACGTAACCATTACTGTAGAACTGATTGCGCCAATCGCTATGGAAGAAGGTCTGCGCTTTGCGATTCGCGAAGGTGGTCGTACCGTAGGTGCGGGTGTGGTTTCTTCTGTAATCGCTTGATTGAGGGATATTGATAAATGGCAAACCAAAAAATCCGTATCCGCCTGAAAGCTTATGATTACAGTCTGATTGACCGTTCTGCGCAAGAAATCGTTGAAACTGCCAAACGTACTGGTGCTGTTGTTAAAGGTCCGATTCCTTTGCCAACTAAAATTGAACGTTTCAACATCTTGCGTTCTCCTCATGTGAACAAAACTTCTCGTGAACAATTGGAAATCCGTACCCACTTGCGTCTGATGGACATTGTGGACTGGACTGACAAAACTACTGATGCACTGATGAAACTGGATCTTCCAGCAGGTGTAGATGTAGAAATTAAAGTTCAATAAGAACTGAAAAACCGAACAGCTTGGCTGTTCGGTTTTTTTATTCCACATAAGATAAACTACACTAGTTCGTTAAAGAAATATGCATAATATTTGAAATGCCATCTTAAATTATTTTTAAGATGGCATATTGTTGTAAAAATAGAGTATTTTAGTGATCGAGTTTATTTAATCACCCATCTTATGGTAAACAAATTCTTAGATTCAGATTTAAATGTTGTCTTGAGTTGTAAATTTCGGATAAGTAAGTCATGCTTCTCATCGATTTCGTCTTCTTTATCATCTAGAGTATTTCTTAAATGGCGTTTTTGTTGTTCTAACTTACGGATTTGGTTTTCATATTGTGCTAATTCAGCAGTATTTTGAGCTAAATTACGTTCTCGTTTGATAGTCTTGATTTTTGTTTTTATTTCTTCTAATTCATTTCCCAATATGGCTTTTTGATCCTCAGCCCAACGGTCGAATTGTAAAACACGGTCATAATAGTGGCGGTTGTTTTGCTCTTGGTATTGGACAAAGAAGCTGCCGCAACGCAGTTCTGCACTTTGGGTAATGTCGGACGGGATCGCTTGGGCTCGGTCAGCTTGTTTCGTACTAAGCAGTAGGAGTTTTTGGCAAAAATCTTCGTCCAGCCATTCACCATCATCGGTGCGGGCGGTGAATAGCAGGGTTTCGAAGGTGTCGGCTTGGGAAAAAATTTTGAGTTTTTCCACCGAAAGCCAGCCGCTCTTACCTTGGTTTTGCGCCAGTATGCTGATTTTCCTACCTCTAAAACCTATGTAGTCAAAAGTGATTTCGGCAACGGGCGTGTCAGCGTTTCGGCATTGTGCGATGCACCATTGTCCCAAGTCGGTATTCGGGCGGTGCAGGGCGGCGGTTTCGTCATCGTCTTTGAGCAGGCGGTATGCACCCAAATGCAAATGCGGCTTTGGGGCGGTTTTCAGGTCGAAGCGGTAGCTTTGCGGATTGAAGTCGGCGTAGTTGTTTAAGGCGAAGCGGCTGGACAGCCAGAACCAGCGTTGAAAATCGTCTAGACGTTCACGGGTTTGCTGCAAACGGGTTTTGAATCGGTCGTGCACGTCGGTATCGAAATATTCCAACAGCCTCTCTTCCGCCAGTTTCCGTGTTTCGGCGATTTGTATTTCCAGCTCCTGTTGCAGCCGGTCGAAGGCTGTCTGAATCGCTTCGGGCGTGCGGCAGGTGTCGTAGATTTCCAATATTCTCTTTTCAAAATCCAGGCCGTCTGAAATCTTACCCAGTATTTCGTCAGATGCGCCGAATACGCCGTCAAATAGTTTGAATTTGTCAGTTAAAAGTTCCAGCACACGGCGATCGGCATCGTTGCGTGTATTCAGAAAATTAATTACCACAACATCTGATTTTTGCCCATAGCGGTGGCAGCGGCCAATGCGCTGTTCGATGCGCTGAGGATTCCACGGCAAATCGTAGTTGATGAGCAGCGAACAAAATTGCAGGTTTACGCCTTCGGCGGCGGATTCGGTGGCAATCATGATTTTTGCCTGATTTTTAAAGGCATCAATCAGCGCGGTACGTTTGTCCACAGCGGGCGAGCCGGTGTGGTGCGGGCTGCCCGCGTTTTTATCCAGCCACGCCTTATAACGCCGTTGGCTGTCGGGATGTTTGTTGCTGCCCGAAAACAGTACGATTTGCCCTTCGTAACCGTTTTTTTCCAAAAATTCAAACAGGTATTCTTGGGTGCGTACCGATTCGGTAAAAATCACAGCCTTGTCCGCCGCACCTGTTTCCTGCATTTTTTGCAAACCGGTTTTCAAGGCTTGCAGCAGTGCTTGAGCTTTGCTGTCATGCGTTAGGGTACGGGCATGTTTGATGAAGCCGTCCATTTCGGCGATTTCCGCCGCCAGCAGTTTGAAGTCTATGTGTTCTGCATCGCCGTTGTTTTCGTCATCATCAAACGCTTCCCAGTCTTCCAAATCTTCGCCCAAGGCGGCAAGCAGGCTTTCAGACGGCCTTTGAGCCGTTTTTTGCATTGTATCCAGCCTTTGTCGGATAACGTCCAGCGTCCCAGAAAGGGCGGGTGTGGAAGATGCTAAAAGTTTGCGCAGTACCAATCCTGTCAAATGCCTTTGCCGTTTAGGCAGGGCGTAGGATTCACCTTTGGCCAAAAAATCGGAAACCGCTATGTAAAGTGCGTATTCGTCGTCGTTCAGGCGATAATTTTGCGTGATGGTGTGGCGGCGGGTGTATCGGATATATTCCAACACATCCTTACGGAGCGTGCGTTTCACATAAGGAGATAAGCGTGTCCGCAATTCGTCCGTATCACCACGATTAATAAAACACTTTTGAAATTCTTTTTTGCTGCCGAACAAATGTTCGTCCAGAAAAAGCGACAAGCCGTAAAATTCCATCAGTGAGTTTTGCAGTGGGGTAGCGGAAAGCAGTAGTTTTTGACTGCCTGCAAACGCATTTAAAAGCGTTTGCGTCTGCTTACTACCGCTTTTATAGACATTGCGTAATTTGTGCGCTTCGTCAAACACTACTAAATTCCAGCCGGCGGCATTGATTTCAGCGGCACATTTGGCGGCAAACTCATAGGAAACCACCAAAACCTGCCTGCCCGCTTGCGAAGTCAGAAAATCGGTCAGACTGCGGTTTTGCTGCTTTAAAACTGCTTTATCCAGCACCAAAGACGGCAACGAAAACTTTTCCCGCAATTCCGCCTGCCATTGCTTTCTCAACGCGGCGGGGCAGACCACCAACAGGCGGCGTTTGCGTTCCGCCCAAAGTTGGCACAACACCAAACCCGCTTCTATGGTTTTGCCCAAACCCACTTCGTCCGCCAGCAACACGCCTTCACGCAAAGGGTTTTCCAAAGCAAACAATGCGGCATCGATTTGGTGCGGCTGCAAATCTACCTGTGCTTCAAACAAAGCCTGCGACAGCCGCTCGTCGCCGCTTTTTTGGCATAAAAGCTGGTGCGCGTAATATTTAGCCTGATGCGGTGTGATGTTCATGCCTTATCCCCGTTTAAAATCATGTCGAACATGGTTTGCAGATAATTTTCGTCTTCCATAAACAGGATATGTTTTTCTCGGAACTCGTCTTCGGTTTTGTCGAATATGGCTGCCGCGCCGTCGTCCAGCAAGCCCTTATACGGTGTAACGGATAAAATAAAGCTGTTCAACGTCAAATCTTGCAGATTCAAAGACTGTTCCAGCTTTTTCACTTCATCCGCCAAACCGAATTTCGGATGTTCCCACGTCATGTGGCGTATGCCTTTGGGGTCGATGAAGGTCAGCCACTGCCTGCCGATTTCTCTGTCCGCCAGCCACAACAAAAAATCGGGATAGAAATTGCCCGCCAGCGCAAAACCTAAGCCCTTGGCTTTGTTTGCCGCGTTTCTTAGGAGATACAAATCCTTGTCCCCCGTCCATTCTTTCAGACGACCTTTTTCCCCCGCCGCCTTTTGCAAATCCTTCACAAACTGAATTTCGCTCTCTTCATTCATGGACAGCGGCTTCATGGTAAAGGGCAAAGCCTCTTTGTTTTCCAACACCATAATCGGGTAAAACAGATGCGGGTCAAAGCAGATGGCTTCCACATTCGGCGCAGCCCAGCTCACCATCTTAGCCAATTCGCCCGATTCCACGCGGCGTTTCAAATCGTTCAATTTGGCTTCGTAGCCGCCGCTGTCTCCTGTTTTGTTGATGGAGAACAGATAGCTGTCGAGCATGGAACCGTTTTTTTCGTCCACGATTTTCTCGCGGTAAAACTGCCCTTCGTAGGCGGCTTTGAGCGACTTGTAAAACGCATCGGCATAGTCCAGCAGCAATTCGATCAAAAGACCTTCCTGCTTTTTCACGTCGGCAAAGGATTGCACTGCCAATTCGGATGACGGGATATAGAGTTTGTACCAGCCGGTTGTTTCGGCAAAAGTTTTCAGACGGCCTTTGTCCAAACGAAGATTGTTCCAAGACTGTAAAAGCTTGTGCTGCTGCAATTTCAGGTAAATCCTGTCCCAGTCGAACAGTTCAAACAGATTGCTGTTCAGCGCAACCGTCTGTTTCTGCCTGTCTTTGGATTGGGCAATCTGATTGCCCTTGCTGGCAAGTGCCTGAATGCGCGGATAACAGTCCAACACGGCAAAAGGCGGCTTGATTTTGCCCTGCCATTGTTTGGGAATGTCGAACAAATCCACATTCATGCTGCGCTTGAAACTTTTTTGGCGGTTGCCCTTGTACTCGTCGTCCAAGGCCAGTGTCCGCAATTTCACGCCCTGCGGCAGATTGGGCTGAACTTTAAAGTCCAGCGTGATGATATCTTCGGTATCCACGCCTTCTTCCGCCAGATATTCGCGGAACTTTTCCATATAGTCGGCGTTGATGCCGAAAATATTGAGCGTTTCCAGTTTTTCCAGATGCATGCCGTGCGGACGTTCGTCCGGCAGGCTGCGCTTGAGAGAATAGTCCTGTCCCTTGAGGCGCACGCCGCGACCGAAAAGCTGGATAATCTGGCTGCCTTCGCTTTTGCCCATGTTCAAAAGCCCCATGGTGGAAACGCGCCAGCTCGACCAGCCTTCGGTAAATTTTTTCGAGCCGATCAAGAAATTGATATTGCCCGAAGGCGTATTGATCGTATCAAACAGGCTACCTGAAAATTCATCGCCCGAAGTATCGAATTCATTGCGATAGTTTTCGCCCGATTTGGCAAAATCCGCCGCATTGCCGATATTGATGACGCCGAATGCGGGGAAACCGCCGACCGACAGCGACAATTCGCCGTCCGCCTTTTTAAGCTGTTTCAGTTGCAAACGCCCGCCGTTTTTGGCATTGAACACCAAACTCAGAATATCGTCGTACAAAGCCGCCGAATTGTCCGCAAAATCCATCAAGGGCGCGAAGCGGCGCAGGAAGATATTGTTGTCTTTATCGTCCAAAAGCCTTGCCTTGTCCGCCACCAAATCCGCCAGATAGCCTTCCACTTTTTCCCGCTCGTTCAAGAAAAACGCCAAAAACGACAACACATGGAACACGTCCGATTTTTCCGTTTTCTGTTCGGCGGTTTCGCTGCTACCCGTTTTGTCGGCCACGCTTTTCCCGACAAAAATCATCAAAGGCTTTTCGATATTCCAAACGTGCAGGCTGCTTTCGTGTTTCCGGTACAGATACATCTGCTGGTAAAACGACAACAGGCAGGCGGTGAAATACAGCTTTTCGTGTTCGGCGAAATACTCGCCTTTTTTCAGGTTCAGAATCAGGCTTTCCTTGCCGTAGCCATCGGCGTAGAAATATTTGTAGGAATAGTCGAACAAAATGGATTTGGCATATTTTTCGCGCAAGGCATTCTTTTTGCCCGCTACTGCCTGTCCCAAAGTGGCCGAATATTCAAAGGAAAAGCCACTTTTGGTTAAGGCTTCGCGCCGTTTCAGCCATGCGCCGTCGGTTGCACTTGAGCCGCTGTGTCCTTCATCCACTAAAACCAGATTACTGCCCGCAAAGGCTTCTACCGCCACGGTCTTTTCACCCGATTTGTCACCCAACTTGTTGATGTCGATGACTTCCACTTTGATGCCCAAACTGTTGGCATCAAAATCCAAAGAAGGCTGGTGCGACGTACTGTTTTTATCGAACAGGGCTGCGCCGAAACCCGACAAAGCCAAATCCGCGACGTGTTGCCTGCTCAAGCCTTCTCGCGGAGTCAAGACGATGATTTTGTCCGGTTTTTTGTCCGCATATTCCAAATACTGCAAGATATTGACATGCATTAACAGCGTTTTGCCGCTGCCCGTGGCGTTCCAAAAGGCGGTCATATTCAAATCTTCCGCCTGATAGGGCACGAACTTTTCCGCCGCCTTACCCATTTCGTTTTGATATTGTTCAAGCTGTTCGTTCAACGCCTCCAGCAGCGCATCGCGGCGGTTGAAATACCAATCCAGATAAATTTCGCTAAAAATCAGCGACAAATATTGGAAATATTTGAGTTTCAATTCCTGATGGTAGATTTTATTGCGCTTTTGCGTGATTTGCCGCCAATGGCGCAACACGTTCAAATCGTAGCGGCGCAAATCGTTTTCCGACAAGGCAGAGCCTTCACCGAAAAACAAAACGCCCGTCAGTTGGTGAAAGAAGCCGCTTTGTTCATCTTTGGCTTCGCCCTCGTATTCGTCGCCGCCCATCTGCGCCTTGAGTGTTGCCAAATCTTTTTTGTGGAACAGCGAGAGCAGCCAGCGGTTTAAAATCAGATGGTCGTGGAAAGTCGGTTTTCTCGCCATTATTGCGCCTCCCCAAACATCAACGCCATAAACTCGCTTTCAATCTGGCGGATTTTCAGACGGCCTGTAACACCGGTTTCGTTTTCCCACACCGTGGCGATGTTGTGGTCGCCGTTGATATATACCGTGCCGTATTCCGAATCTTGCGGATTGATTTTCAGACGGCCTAACAGCGCATCCAAACCTTCGTATCCCACCTTTTCGTAATCGCGCCAAAGCACCAGCGCGGTTTCGCCGTCCGGCAGCGTACCTTCCACGGCCAAATAGCCGTCTTTTTCAATGCGGTCTTTGACGGCATGGACGCGCAGGCCGAGCAGGTAATTAAACGTTTCCACCAAGTCGATGTCCATCCGTTCCGTTGCGCCGGCCGAATCCGTGGCGATGTCCATTTGGTAATTGAAAGGCCGTCTGAAAACATCAGTATTGAGCAGCGAATCGCGGCTTTGGTCGGCCAGCATATAGCGCAAGAGATAATCTTCTTTCACACCGTCATTCAACTGATTGAACAAATCGCCGTTGTCTTTTAACACCAGGTTGTTCAACGTGTCTTCGTAGCTTTCCAGCTTTAAAACTTTGACGATTTGCGGCACGCCGTGCAGGCTGCTTTCTTTATCGGCTTGTGGCTTGCCGTCTTTCCAATTTTCGGCATAAACCACTTTTTGCACGCGCGGTTTGAGTACCGTATCGAAATATTCGCCCTGTTCGATCAGGATATATTTGCGTTTGCCGTTTTCCCCGTCTTTGCGGTTCAGATTGATAACGGCGTGGGCGGTCGTGCCGGAGCCGGCGAAGTAGTCTAGGATTATGTCTGTTTTGTTTGAAACAGCAAAAATACAATCCATTACAGTAAAAATAGATTTGGGGAAGCCAAACTCCAGTGACATATCAGATAGTATAGCTGTTCCATTATCACCTGCATTATATTTAGGGGAGTACCATACTGTTTTAAATTGTTCTTCTATTTTTGCTATTTCAACACTTAAAATACCCGTCCTATTATTTTTTTTAATTCTTAGTCGATCAATAATTCTTTCTACGGTACCTCTTTCATATCTCCACTTTCTTTCAATACCATCATTATCAATCGGATAAACTTCAATTAAGCCATTATCAAGTATTATATTACTAGATTGAGGATGTTTGCTTTCATCATACCAAACATCTCCAAATCCAATGATTTTTTCTCCATTTGTAATGACCGCGTAAAAACAATTTGCAGCGTCGGTTCTTAAGGATTCTCCACCCCAATTCCTAAAATTAGACCACTCATAGTCAGCAATCTCTTTTGGTAATCCATTTAATTTCTTAAGAGTGTAGGGAATAGAGAATATCGCATATTCATTTGTATACGAAAAATGATCTCCCTGCACCCCTTTTCTATTATGTTCCACAGTAACTAACGTATTATCTTTGTCATTAAAAATATCAGACACTATTCTAGACACAAAATTTTCTTCATACTTATCTATTGCAATAACATGACTGCCATCAAAAGTATTTAATTTTTTTGATAAACATAATCTATTTTCAATTAACGATAAAAATGACGAGTGTTTAAATGAATTTTTATATAAAATTTGAGATTTGGGAGAATTATATGGCGGATCAATATAAATACATTTCACCTGTCCGCGATAACGCGCCTGCAAAAGGTTTAGGGCTTGGAAATTGTCGGAATGGATGAGCAGGCCGTCTGTGGCTTCATCTAAATCATGGTCGTTGGAGATTGCAGCAAGAAGCGCGGTTTGAAAGGAAGCAGGGAAAAGGGACGTATCAACCGTCAGATAAGGGTTTGATTCGGCAAAGGAATCCGGATTTTCATTGAGGGAGAGTAAATCATTGATTAAAAAAAGATTTTTCCATGTTTCGCGCTGTTTGGCATTGGCAAACACGGTTTTTAGCATTTCTTGGGGAATATGGTTCAGCGTGATGAGCCAGTGGCTTTTGGCAACGAATTTCTTTTTCAGCCACAGCTTTTTCTGAAAATCTTCCAGTTGGGCGAGGAAATCGATGATTTCACGGGCGATGGTGCGCAGGGTTTGGATGTGGTGCAGGCTGCCTTCGATATTGGCGAAGGTGGTCGTGTCTTGGATGTTGTCCAAGTCCATCACTTCGTTTTTGATGTAAAAATCCAATTCGCGGCGCAAAAAGCCGCCCAAGTCTTTGTGGATGAAATAATCGGCGGTGTTTTTGGCGGTGTAGTCGGCAAGGTGCTTTTCCAGCAGTGTGCGGTTTGATTTGTTCTCAGTCGGTGCAGGCTGCCAAACGGCCTTCCAATCTTTGCTGATTAGGGCTTTGAGTGCGGCGATAGTGTTGTCGTTTTCGTCTTTCTGTTTGTGTTTTTTAGGGACAATGATGTATTCGAAGCAGATTTCCAGCGTTTTGCCGCCCGACGCATCTGAAATTTCGCGGACGGGATAAACCGCTTCTTCGTAAAGGTCGCCGTTGTCGTCTTCTTTTTCAATCACGCGCTCTTGTGCCAGCACAAATACGCGGGCGGCATTGTTGTCTTTGCGGTTGTCTTTGGCGGTGTCGGCTGCGGTCAGGCGGAAAAATACTTCGCGGCCGTCTGAAAGTTTGAAGCGGTAGTTGCTGAAGTTCTCGCCCGATTTGGTGTAATACTGGTCTTTGTTCGCCCAGTGCAGCAGCACTTCTTCGCCGCTGTACGGCACGGCGTAGGTGTCACCTTTGTAGCGGCGTTGGCTGATGAAGTCGCCTTCTTCGTAGTAGCGCGAAAAGAAGGTAAGCAAATGGTTGTAAACAGCCGCTTCACCTGTCGCCCCGTTTTTTTGCGCGACGGCGATTTTACCTTTTAATTCTTTGACTTTGGGCAGGTCGGCAGGGTTTGCGCCCAAGTCTGCGGCGGCTTTTTCGGCTTCAGCCAATTCCCGTTTCCAGCCGTCAATCTGCGTTTGGCCGGACGCGGAAAACGCGGCTTGTATTTTTGCAGGGAGCCTATTTTGCAGATAATCACCAATTTCTTTCGAACGGCTATTTAAAATTCGGTAAATGCCGAAATCAAGATCAGTACGGTCAATTTGGAAGATTTCTTTTAATTTTGCAATTAGATCGGTTTGGTAAGACATAATACTCTCCGCAATAATTGAGATGAATTATTCATTCTAATAAAATAAACAAAAATTTACAATTAAAAGGCTAATTGAAGGGTAAGGATTAAATTTCATTTGAACAAAATGGAATTTCCAGGCAATAACTCAAAATTTTTGTTGATATTTCTTTGAGTTGTCAATTATAATGGCGGACTTGGTACATCCGTGCCAAGTTTAACTTTGTCTGAAAGGCAGGCCAATCGTAGCCCGCCCCTTTACTT
>ERZ773024.914-NODE-914-length-10416-cov-15.098350_pt1 | contig 10416 bp, 5 predicted proteins | sample MGYA00511667_ERZ773024 | MGnify/ENA primary metagenome ERZ773024 (study PRJEB29015, sample SAMEA2738117) | human oral metagenome | biome: human oral; feature: human-associated habitat; material: saliva | place: China | collected 2258 ... | reverse complement strand
TCGTTTATGCCCAACTCTTTGCCCTATTGACTTCACTCAAGGTAGAAAATAAACCTGATACACCTTCTCCTACAGGTACAGTGAACCGTGTGGTACAAGGCGTGATCATCCACGAATATCAAAAGTAAGACTCTTCGAAAATCTCTTTAAACCATACTAGTGTAGCCTTGCCGTAGGTATATGTTACTGACTTCGTCAGTCTTATCCGGCAACCTCAAAACAGTGTTTTGAGCTGACTTCGTCAGTTCTATCTGCAACCTCAAAGCAGTGCTTTGAGCAGCCTGTGGCTAGCTTCCTAGTTTGCTCTTTGATTTTCATTGAGTATAAGACAGTGTTTATGAATTCTTGACAAGAGGATTTGTATATCATCAGGCAAACCATAGATTGTCAATTCGCTTTCTATGGTTTGTTTGCTTGAGAGAAATAGTAAAAGGAGAATAGAATGAAAGTATACACAGAGCGTGTATTTGGAAATGTTGAGGGCAAGGATGTCTTGGCCTATCGCTTTGAGACGGACTGTGGCTACCAGCTTGAGATCATGACTTATGGTGCGACTATCTTGCGCTATGTCACACCTGACAAGGCTGGAAATTTTGCCAATGTTATTTTGGGATTTGATGACTTTGATAGCTATGTAGGCAATAGTCCCAAGCATGGAGCTAGCGTAGGTCCTGTGGCGGGCCGTATTGCAGGTGCGACCTTTGAGCTAAATGGTACGACCTATGACCTTGAAGTAAACAATGCTAGCAATTGTAACCACAGTGGTTCAACAGGTTGGGATTCCAGTTTGTTTGAACCAGTTGAAGTGAGCGACCATGGCTTGACCCTCTACACAGAGCGTACAGATGGGACAGGCGGATTTCCTGGCAATCTCAAGATTTGGATTAGCTACTATTTGGAAGAAACTGGTGCCTACGAAATCAGCTACAAGGTAACGACCGATCAAGATACGCTGGTCAATCCAACCAATCACAGCTATTTCAACTTGTCTGGTGATTTCACGCAGACGATTGACCGCCATGTCTTTCAACTAAATACTGAGGGCATTTATCCAATCGCTCCTGACGGTGTTCCAGCCAAAACTCCAGACGCTACTCGTGATGTGGTCAAACACATCTACAATGGTGCTTTGCTCAAGGATATCTTTGCAGAAGAAGATGAGCAAATTCAGCTGGTGTCTGGTTTAGACCACCCCTTTGCCCTTCCTGCAAGTCATGACAATGCTGGTTTCCTTTATGACCAAAACTCAGGTCGCTTCTTGCTTTTCAAGACAGAGGCTCCGTGTTTTGTGGTCTACACAGCAAACTTTGTGGATGAAAGTGTCATCATAGGAGGTCAACCAATGGTGCAGCACAATGGGATTGCCCTTGAAGCGCAAGCTCTACCAGATGCCATTCACAGTGACCTCAAAGACCAAGTCATTCTTAAAGCCGGTCAAACCTTTACAAGCAAGACACGTTATGAGCTTGTTGTGAAATAAAAATTTAGAAATATGATAGGTGTTCCAGAAGTTAGGTATCTAATTTTAGGAATGCCTTTTATTATTCCCTTATTTGCATATCTATCCCTAGAATCTTTTAAAAAGTTGATGTATAATGGGAAGAGTTGTATATTTTGCTATAAATTAATATGCTAATTTAAAAATGTAAAAAGAGGGGAATATGAATTTCAAAACTAGTGGAGAAAAAAGACAGAATTTCTCATTGAGAAAATTGGCAGTTGGCCTTGTATCTGTAGCAGTTGCGTGTTTCTTTTTGATGGGAACTGGCCTACAGACTGTATCTGCCCAAGAATCTCATGCCGTTAATTATACTTATGTTTTAGAGTCGGATTTGACTGATGAAGAGAAGACTCTCTTAGTTACATCCCTACCACAAGTAGCGGAAGAAACAGATGCTACCTACTATCTTGTTTATCGAGCAAATCAAGTACTACCCAACACAGGAGCTAGCTCTTCTCTAGGAACTGCTGCCTTAGTGGCAGGCCTTAGTTTATTGATTGTAGTAGTTCTTAAGGGACGTGATGGCAAGAGTAAGATTAGTCGATTCTTGTTAGTAACCAGTCTAGGAAGCCAGTTGCTGTCTCCAACTGTCCTTGCCTTGACTAGCGAAACACTAGCTGCTTATAACACTCAACTATCGGTTCAGGCAGGAGATGCCTTGCCAGCCCCGGTTGATATTCCTGGTTATACATACATAGGATATGTGAAAAATAAAGTAGACGTTGTTAAGCAATCAGATAAACAGAAGGCGCATGACAGCAAGTCTAACTTAGAAAATGTAGATAGCTCAACGATAGAGGAACAACAAGGAGGAACACCTTCTCCTATAGAGTCTCAACTACAAAAAAACAATGAAACTGTAGTGCAAGCAAAGGGGAGCCAAGAGCCGGGTCATGAGGGCGATGCCCTAGTTCAACCCGTTCAACCGACTTATATAGAACCCGTTAGCACCCAAGGAACACAAGAGTCAGGTCATGAAGGCGAGGCTCTAGTTCAACCCGTTCAACCGACTTATACAGAACCCGTTAGCACCCAAGGAACACAAGAGTCAGGTCATGAAGGCGAATCCCTAATCCAAGCAGAGCAGCCGTCTTATACAGCCCCAATTAGTACCCAAGGTACGCAAGAGCCAGGTCATGAGGGCGATGCCCTAGTTCAACCCGTTCAACCGACTTATACAGAACCCGTTAGCACCCAAGGTACACAAGAGTCAGGTCATGAAGGCGAATCCCTGGTTCAATCAGAACTACCAGTTTACACAGGTCCTCAGGAGGGAGCTCCAGTTGAGCCAACAGTGCCAGAGTCTACAGAAGTTGTTAGCAGTAAGGGCACGCAAGAGCCCGGCCATGAGGGTGAGGCCTTAGTTCAACCCGTTCAGCCATCTTACACAGCTCCAATTAGTACCCAAGGTACGCAAGAGCCCGGTCATGAGGGCGAGGCTCTAGTTCAACCAGCGTATACAGATCCAATCAGCACTCAAGGTACCCAAGAGTCGGGTCACGAGGGTGAGGCTGCTGTAGTAGAGACTCTTCCTGAACTGCCTTTGACAAGCAATCATCGTACAGTAACAGAAACCATTCCTCATGAAACTGAAGAAATTGAAGATGCGACTATCTTAAAAAATCATCGAGAAATTGCTCAGGAAGGAAAAGACGGTTTACGGACAATCGAGTATGAAGATTATCTCGTAGATGGTAAGGTGGAAGCTAGCAAGGAAATCTCACGTACAGAAGTAGAACCAACCAAAGAGATTGTCAAGGTTGGCAGTCTTGTTAAAACCAAACCAACAGTTGAAATCACCAATCTTGTTAAAGATGAGAGCAAAAAAGCAGTAGCAGTCAACTACCGCTTAGATGACCCAACGTCTGCTTTTGTTAAGGCCAAGGCCCAAATTTTTCAAAATGGAACACTGATTAAAGAAGTGGATTTGAAAGATTTATCCGTTCAGCAAACGATTGATGGTTTGGACTACTATACTCCTTATACAATTAAGACTTACCTGACCTATAATCTAGGCCAATCTGATCAGGAAAATACAGAAGTATCAACGAAAGATTTTCAATTGGACTATAAGAAAATTGAAATCAAAGATGTGGATGAAGTGGGGCTCTATGGTAAGGAAGATGGTCACTACCGTCGCTATCTGAATTTATCAGAAGTACCAAGTGATTTGTCACCTTATTTTGTCAAAGTCAAATCAGATAAGATGAAAGAAATGTTGCTACCAGTTAGCTCTATTAAGGAAACAGAGGATGGGAAGTACAAGGTAACCGTTGCCTTCAATGAACTGGTTCAAGAGAAAGATTCAGCATACAAGGATAACTATAGCTTCACAGTTGATAAGCAAAAGCTTGCCAAGGACGGTGTCTATACTTCTTTCAAGAAACTGATTGCTGCCATGCAGGGTAATCTAGCTGGAACCTTTAAACTTGGAGCTGATATGACAGCTGATGAAGTGTCCTTAGCTAAGGGACAAACCAGCTATGTGACAGGCACTTTCACTGGTAATCTTATCGGTGCGAGTGATGGGAAGCCGTTTGCGATTTATGACCTCAAGACAGCCTTGTTTGATAACTTGACCAAGGCTACTGTGAAAGATATTGACCTTAAAGCAGTAGCGATTAAGAGTCAAGATGACACAGCCAGCCTAGCAAAAGTGGCTACTAACAGCCAGATTAGTAATGTAGCTGTAGAAGGTCAATTGTCAGGTAGCAAGTCAGTTGCAGGTTTGGTAGCCAAGGCTCAAGATACAGAAATTACTAATAGTTCCTTTACAGGTAGCATTCAGGACAAGCATACGGATGCTTCTCCTTACTATGTGGGAGGTATAGCAGGACTCTTATCTGGTAATAAGGCTAAGATTGATAAGGTAGCTGTTGATACAAGTATTTCTAGCAATGCCCGCAACAATGACCAATTTGCTGGAGGTATTGTAGGGAAAGTTCAAAGTGGTGCTTTGGTCTCTCATGCACTAGCAAGTGGAACCATCCTCAATATGACAACCTATCCACGTGTCGGAGGTATAGCTGGCTCTACATGGCAAAATGGCCGTATCCATCATGTCGTTAGCATGGTTAATACTGGAGATGGTTATGGCATCACAGGAGACCAATATAAGGGAGCGGACATCAAAGATGCTAGCACTGTTGTTGAGAACAATAAGGCCGATCTCTATGAGACCCCAATTACCCAAGACCAGGCCAGAGAAAAGGTCCAGTCTTATGGGATGACAGTGACACTAAACGATACAGGTCAAACACTCAAGGACAATCAACGAAGTGTGGACTATACTCAGTTAAGCCAAGGCCAAGCTAGTCGAAAAGTTGCTTATCACAATATAGAGAAATTGATGCCTTTCTATAACAAAGAGTTAGTGGTTCACTATGGAAATCAAGTTGATCCTACTGATAAGCTTTATACTACAGAACTGCTGGATGTTGTACCAATGAAGGACAATGACATCATCACAGATATTCAGGCCAATAAAGTAGCTATCAATAAACTGATGTTGCATTTTGCTGATAATACAATCAGTTATCTGGATGTCACCTACAAAGAAAACTTCAAAAATACACAAATTGCAGAGTACAGCGTAGCAGGTAAAAACTTTATCTTTACACCAGAGGCCTTTTTATCTGACTATACAAAAGTGACCAATCAAGTTCTAGCAGATTTGCAAGGGGTCGAATATGACTCGGCAGCCATGAGAAGAGTTCTGGGTATTGAGGCAGATGCGTCGCTTGATCCGCTATATTTGGATAAAGAATTCGAAAAAGTTCAGGCTAATATCGGCGAACATCTCCGTAAAGTGCTAGCCATGGACAAGTCTATCAATACGATGGGAGATAGTGTAGCAACCTACATCAGCGAAAAAATCAAAAACAACAAGGAAGCTTTCTTGCTTGGTTTGACTTACCTCAATCGCTGGTACAATATCAACTATGATCACATCAATACCAAGGATCTCAATACCTATAAGTTTGACTTTGATGGCAATAGCACAGCTTCAACCTTGGATACCATCATTGCCCTAGGTCAGAGCGGTATGGAAAATCTCAAGGCATCAAATAATATAAGTGCCTATGAAACAACACTAGCAGCTGCAAAAGGTCGCAAGACAGTGACGGATTTACTAGAGTCTTACAGAAAACTCTTCCTACCAACTAAAACCAATAATGAATGGTTGAAGACGAATACCAAGGCCTATATCGTAGAGAGTAAATCAGCGATTCCAGAAGTGCGTGCCAAACAAGAGTCAGCAACACCGGATAGTAAATATACACTGGGAGTCTATGACCGTATTACGGCGCCAAGTTGGAAATTAAAAAACATGCTCCTACCGCTATTGACATTGCCAGAAGAGGATGTTTATGTGATTTCAAATCTTTCTACCTTGGCCTTTGGTGGCTACGAACGCTACCGTGACCGTGTTAATAATACAGTCTTATCAGGAGAAGAATTGCGTCAGTATGTCCGTGCTAAGGTCAACCAGTCGGCTGAATGGCAACGAGACCACTACGATATCTGGTACCATCTCCTTTCACCAGAATACAAAGAAAAACTCTTCCGTTCAGTCATGGTGTCAGATGGCTTTGGTATGAAAGATAGCAATAGCAAGTATTACTGGGCTACCCTGTCTGATAAATCCATTGCTTCTATCTACAACTTCTTTGGACCAACTGGTAAGTGGTATGGGGAAAGCAAAGGAGCTGGAGCCTATGCCAACGGTTCTGAGGTCCACTATGTCAGCGACCGCCTGTTGGATAAATACGGAACATCAGTCTATACCCATGAAATGGTTCATAATTCTGACGGACATATTTACTTTGAAGGAAAAGGTCGTCGTGAAGGATTGGGAGCAGAGTTGTATGCCTTAGGACTGTTGCAATCTGCTGACAGTCTAGATAAGGATGCTATTGTCTTGAATACTCTCTATAAAGGGGATAAGGATTCACCAACTCGCTTGCATACTTATGATCCGACAAGCCGCTTCACATCAGCCGCAGCCTTGCAAGAGTATGTGCACGGTATGTACGATGTCTTGTACACCTTGGATGCTATGGAAGCCAATGCCATTTTAACCAAGTCTAATGATGTCAAGAAAAAATGGTTTAGAAAAATAGAGAATTTCTACATTGAGGACAAGTACCATAAACAAACTCATGCTGGAAACTCTGTTCGTCCATTGACAGATGCTGAAGTAAGTAAACTAACCAGTCTGGATGCCTTGATTGACAATGATATCATCAACCGTCGGGCTTACCGTGATAAGAGCGACTATACTCGTAATGGCTATCATCTGATCAGCATGTTCTCACCGATTTATGCTGCCCTCAGTAATCCAAAGGGTGCGCCTGGTGACATCATGTTTAGAAAGACAGCCTACGAATTGTTGGCAGAAAAAGGTTATCAAGATGGGTTCTTACCATATGTATCCAACCAATATGTAGAAGAAGCTAAACGAAACGGGGACATTACCTATTCAGATTGGCTTAGGAAAGATGTGGGACTCATTACTGATAGTCTCGTCTTGAAAAATGTCTTTGCCAACCAATATGGTTCATGGGCTGATTTCAAGAAGGATATGTTTAATAAACGTATTCGCAAGCAAGACCAGTTGAAACCAATCACTATTCAGTATGAACTTGGTGTACCAAACAGCAGCAAAGAGATTACAATCCGTTCAGCTGCCCAAATGCAAGAACTCATCGATCAAGCAGTGGCAAAAGATGTGGCGAACATTGACCGTACGACAAGCCATGCTCCTGCAAGCTGGGTACACTTATTAAAACAAAAAATCTACAATGCCTACCTACGTAGCACAGATGATTTCAGAGAATCGATTTATAAACAATAAGAAAACTCCCCCACGGTATCCTGTCTAATCCAGTCTATCTTGCAGATGGTCAGTCTTTGTGATAGAATAGCATAAAGTCCTTTTGAGGGGGAACTTGCTAGGAAATCCCCAAGCATTGTAACGGATGAACCACCCTCGCCTTTTTGTGAGGGTGGTTTTTCCTTTGTAAGCAGAAAATAAGAGAGAAAGAGTCTACATCATGTCGAGAATTGTCAGCATCCATCCAGCCAAGGAAATCCATCGTTATGGCTTTGAGAGTACCCAGGTCTATCGAGCCCATATAGCACGACATCTGGGTTTGGAATATGTCCACCTTGTTTCGAGCCCTCAGCTTCGTCCTGACTGGAAGAAAGACTTGATCAAGTTAGGATTTTTAGAAAAAGAACTGATATGTGTTCCGCATAGTTTTTCAGATATAGGCCATGCAGACTTATCAGTGAGACCAGAAAGTCTAACGCTAGCAGACGGAGATCAGGTGGAGCTCAATGAAGATGGTTTTGTGGCCTCAGTTACCTTAGGAGATGGCTCGGGGAGATATTACTACACCAAGGGTCCCTTCTTGTTTGAAGATTTCAAGGAGAAGGAACTTCGTTGGTATCATGAAAATGGAGAACTGGCCCTGGAAGGACGCTTTATCGATCCCTTCAAAGAACCCTCTCCTGTCACTATCTTTTACCCAGAATACATCTACCGCATAGGAGGAGAAATCCGTTCTGAAGAGGACTTGTTAGTGAAGTTTTTAGCCAAATGGGCCCAGCAAACCGACCTCTTCATCCGTGACCAACAAATCGTACCCAAACCCAGCCTTTGGCGTTACATGGAAAACACGGATAAAAATTATTATGAAGTCGTCCATGAAAATGTCATGCGAGATTTACGCCTCGCCAATCTGCGCAAGACAAACAAATACCTAGTTGCCAGTGAAATGTTGACTGATACTTTGGCGAAACAAGGGTATGATACCAAGTTTTTACCACCAATGTTTACAGAAAAATTAGGTCAGCTAAGAAAAATTGGACCTGTTTTGGACTATTGCCTAGTGGGTCATATGGGAGAAGGCAAGAACGTTGACCTTGTCATTGAAGCCTTTATCGAACTCTACAAACGTGGCTCCGAGGCCCAGATTACCTTTTATGGTGGTACAGAGGAGCGTCTGGAGGAACTTCGTAATCGCTACGATCTGCCACCAACCATTCACTTTAAAGGGATCGTTAACGAAGTACCTTATCATCTCCACCAATGCTATTTGTCTGCAAGTTATACAGAGTTATTTGCTAATGCCTGTATTGAAGCCTTGAGTCAAGGTTTGTTAGCCTTGTTATCTGATGTGGAGATTGCCCATCGTTTTTATGCCAACCAGTCCAATGCCATCAACTTGTTTAAAAGCAAATCAGAGTTGATTCAAAAGATAGAAGAGATGGAAGAGCCTGATTTTTATCTATCGAATGAAAAAAATCTAGCCTTAGCCTCTCGCTATTCTCTGGAAAAAGTAGCTCAAATATACAGAGAACTATTAGATAGGAACTTCTAGGATGTTGGGAATTCTAGTCACCCTATTGCTCTATTTCTACTTGATTTCCTGGATTGCCTATTGGAAAAAAGGGAGCGAAGAGGACTATTATCAGGTTAAGAAAGCTGTTCCAGTGACAGTTTTGGCCTTCTCAGTCTTTGCGACCTTACTCAGCCCCATTTCCTTTCTGACTCTGGTGGGGAATGCCTATACAGGTAGGTCCTATCTCTGGTTTGCCCAGTGTGGCATCTTTCTAGCCATTCCACTAGCTCATCGCTATTTTCTGCCCCTCTATCAAAAGGGAAACTATGAGACAGCCTATCATCTTTTAGAGGATAAGTTTCAATCGGCTGGCATTCGTTCACTGGCTTCAGGACTTTTCATCCTCTACCAGTTGGGGCGAATAGCAGTGGTGACCTACTTGTTGTCTCAAGCCTTAGAGCCCTTTATCCCTATCAATTAGCTGGTCTTGTCAGGTTTACTCCTTCTTTTGACGGTCTATTATCTGGCAAGGGGTGGTCTCTGGGTTGTGCTGTGGACGGACTTCTTTCAAGGCTTGGTCCTACTGGCTATATTGGCCCTCTTTCTACCAAGAATTGCCCAATCTGGTTTAGTCGTGAATAGCAGTCAACAGCTATCTCACTTTGCAGAGACTCTGGATGGGAAGATGGTCTTTATCTTAGTTGCAGGAGCAGGTTTTAGTAGCTTGTTTTCCTATGTTTCTTCGCAGGATATCGTCCAACGTTTTAATAGCAAAATAGGGCGTCAGAAGATTGGAAAAATCTTATGGCTACAGGGACTCTTGTCCTTTGGGATTGCTAGTCTACTCTATCTGATTGGCTGCTTGATTCGTCAGGAAAATTTCGCTACCAGATCGACCAATCCTGTCCTCATTGCTTACGCTCGGGAGAGTCTGGCACCTTGGTTTGGTAGTTTCATCATGCTGGCTCTCTTGGCAGCAGGTCAATCCACAGTTTCTTCTAGTATGAATGCAATCGTGACCTGCTTGAAGTTGGATTTCGCTTGGACAAAAATTCGCTGGTCGCCAAGCCTCCTATCCTTTGTCTTAGCAGGTCTGTCCTGGCTCCTCTGCCTCTTACTCATGAATGCAGAAATCTACTCTATCTACGAATGGATTAACGGTTTTATGGGTCTGACTTTAGGTGTGATAGGTGGATTGTACCTCTTGGTTTTACTCCTCAAAAGACCGAATTTACAGTTAGCCAAAATCTATCTGGTCTTTAGTCTAGGAGCCTTGGTTCTCTATCATTACAGTGGCCTTTTTGCCAACCCCAATCCTTGGTTAAATAGCATCATTACTACTTTATCTGCTCTTTTTATCTCATTTCTAGGAAGACTATATGAAAGCAACATCTAAACCCATAGCTGTCATTTTGATCCGTTCGGGTTCACGCGGCTTAGTGGATAAAAATATCAAACCGCTTGCAGGCAAACCTTTGGTTTTCTATACCATCGAAGTTGCTCTAGCCTCTAAGCTATTTAGTGACATCTGGGTTTCCTCAGACTCATTAGCCTATTTAGAACTCT
>ERZ773024.913-NODE-913-length-10430-cov-3.039711_pt1 | contig 10430 bp, 8 predicted proteins | sample MGYA00511667_ERZ773024 | MGnify/ENA primary metagenome ERZ773024 (study PRJEB29015, sample SAMEA2738117) | human oral metagenome | biome: human oral; feature: human-associated habitat; material: saliva | place: China | collected 2258 ... | reverse complement strand
CCAGCGTAGTCCTGCTGCAATGGAGAACTTCTCGCTGAGCATCAGCGAGTAGGCAACGTCGAATGAGAGCTCATAAGGGTTTATTGTCAAGTTATCTTCGCTGAGATTGTTGAAATTGATATAGACCTCGCCCAATGAGAAATAGCGCAGAGAGCTTGATATGGCACTGTAGTTGCCGATGCGATAGAAGCCTGAAAGGTAGGCAAGGTCCATGTCGCTGACCAGCTGACGGAGCCACGGGGTGTAGTTAAGACCTACTCCTGCACGGGAGATAGAGAATGGGTACTTTGCAGGATTCCAGTACTGTGAGTTGACGTCAGCCTCTGTTGCTGCACCTACATCACCAAATCCTGCTGCACGTGCGTCAGGCGCTATCGACTGAGATGTGACGGAGGTATTGATAGGATTGAACATGTCGCGCTTGTCCTCGGCACGGACTGTCAGTGCGGCAAGGGCGAGCATGAGTGATATTATTATTTTTGCCATATCTTTCATTAGTTGATGTTTATATAACGTACGAACGCGGATTTTATTTACTTCTCCTTATTATAATAAGTTTCTTTGTCTTTGAGTCGTAGTCGCTGTTGTCGCAGCTGACACGCGCCCTGTATAGATACACACCCGTCTGCAGTGGCTTGTTGCCGTCGGCACAGAGGTTCCAATCGATAGTGTAACTGCCTGATGTGTTAAGTCCGCTCTCGTGGTGCTGCCACAGCAGGCGTCCGCTCATATCCATGACATCGAGTGTCACGTCAATGGCGCTACCCATGCGGTCGTGGTTGATGATGAATGTGGTTTGGTCGGTGGCTGGATTCTTCGTGCAACTGATGCCTGTCAGCGTAGGTCGGAGGGAGTTTACGACATTAAAACGCAGCTCTGTTGTCGACGGATTGTTGAAGATGTCCCATGCACGGAACTGCAATGTGTGTGGTCCGGGGGTGAGTTCAGGTATCGAGAAGAATGTCTTGCCCTTTGTGTATGAGCCGAAGTCGTAGGTGAAATTATCGTTGAGATTATATGTCCTCGACATCTCGCCGTCGACAATGAGCATCAGATCATGGCCGATGCCGTTGCCCGTGGTGTTTATTCCGTCCTCGTCGTTAAGCTCTGCTACGAAGTATGGCGTCGTGTTCACGTTGCCGCCATTGGTGAATGTCGGTGAGTTGAGGTAACAGTAAATGGCAGGACCGATGGTGTTGGTGCCTAATGTCTCCGTTCCGCCCACGTTGAATGCCTCGCTGTAGCCGTGTCCTGTCAGTTGCTTGTCATCGCTTACGGCGAATACGTTGATAAGTCCCGGCTGGTTGTTATAGCTGATGTCCTTTGACACAGCGAAGGATATATTGAACTTGCCCTCCTTTATGCTGTCGGAGCCTTTGTAGATCGTCTTCGTGCGGTCGGTGTAGCTGAATGGCGAGGAAGCCCCGTCTTCCGTCTTGTCGTTAAGGCGGCAGATGATGTTTTCCTTTGATTCGCGCACCAAGGCGGTGATTGTTCCGCTGAAAGGAGATGTCGTCTCGACGTGTCCCGAAATGTTTGCCACACTGCCTGCTTTGAATGCAGGCATTTCGCCTGACGCCACCGGCTTGCCGTTTATGGAGTCTATGACTACCTTCATTCTTGGAATATTCAGTGCAATGGCAGGGTCGCCAAGCAGTGAGTATTGCAATTTGTTCGTCGTCTGGTCCTGTTTGGATGTTATCATGAAGTTTTTCGCCAGACGCTGAGCCTCGCCGATGGTTGTCGGTTTGCCGTCAGTAAGCTGGAGAACATATCGCATATATGCCCTGTTTATTCGTGCGTTGTAGACAGCATATACGGTACGTGTCGTTCCGAAGAATGCCACTGCTCCACCTTTGCTGTTGAGCACTGCCGTCTCGCCTATGGTAGCGTCTAAGCCGTCGAATGGCATGATGTCGCATGATGCGGTAATCCACAGTGGAAGATTGGTGTTGGTGAACTCTGCGAAGTCGTTTATTCTCAGTACACGCTCGTGGGATATCTGAATCAGTGAGCCGTGACCGGCGTAATCCATGATAAGTGCTCCGTCCTGCTGCTGTTTCTTTATTATGTTGGTGACTTCCGGATAGGTGTTTCCGTTGGCAGCGGAAATGCGCTCGTAGGTGTCCCACATCACTTTCTTAACGACATATTCAGGGTGGCTCTCTATGGTCTGCTCCGCTGCCTTGTTGGCATCGTCCATGTGGAGGTTGTTGTTTCCGTCGTCGCCCATGAACATTATGACGTTCTGCCACGGTCCGGCATTCTCGTTCCTGGCATAGCGTATGGTCTTGTCGACCATTACCGTGGCGTCTGTGACGTTTCTCACCGGGAAGCGACCTACAGCCATATCGAGCATATCAGCCGACTGTGGGTTGCTGCCTTCGCCTTCGTCGAGGAGACAGAAAAAACCGTCGTCGACATAGCAATATATCTCGTTATATGAGTTCTCGCTCTCGAAGCACAGCAGATAATCGTCAGGGTTCATGCCCGCTGTAGCAGGAGTAATCATACGGTTGTCCCACAGTCCGTCGCCGAAAAGCAACAGATACTTAGGCATGTCCGCCTCTGTCTCCGCCCTGTCGTAGAGCATCTTAAGATAACGACGGTAGGCATTGGCGTCAGGAGTGCCGCTGGAGAACTCGTTATACAGTTCGTCGGCGGGCACGATATTCACGCGCATCTTGTCGTGTTCCTCGTGGAATGCCTTCAGACGCTGTGCCTGAGCGGCTGTCTTCTGTGAGGTAGGAATGATTATCACCATGTCGGCAAAGCCGTCGGCATGACGGTTCTGATTGGTGATGTTATGGACATACTGGGCTGCAGGGAACGTGTTGCCTGCCAACGTGGTGGCTGGGCGAGGGTTCTGATAGGTCAGACAAATGTAGTCAAGGCGTGAAGGTCCGTCTTTAAGAGTGGTGATTTTTACTTCATTCTCGTCCTTCAGATTCTTTGCGGTGAATGTCAGTGAACCAACATTTCCTTTGTCGTATTCGCCGCATCTGATGGAAATGTTACCGACAACGGAGTCGTTGAACTCTACTTGAACGTTTGTGTTATTGCCCGCACTGACACTGACAAATGCTGTAGCCTGTGTGTTACCAGGGATGTTCTTCAGCGTGAACTTGCGTGAAGCACCGTTAGCAATAGGGTTCGGGTCAACAAAGTTGCGTCCGCCGTGGAACCATGCGTAGCCGTCGACTTCGTAGAGAGCATGATAATCCTCATTGGAGTTCTCAAACGACTCTACGAATGCTGTGGCGTCAACGGTCAGCGTCTCCTCGTCGTTCTGCGTTATGAAATAGTAGCCGTAGTTGGAATACGGATTACGCGTTCTCGTCGTTGCGTTTTTTGAGGCATACGATACAGGACCTTTGGCGTAGAACAGATGCTTGCCGTCGATGATGCATTGCTCGACCTGCTTCAGATCGTCGGTCTGTTTCAGATATTCCGCATGTATGCTCTCTGGCTGCAGATTGCCTCCGTAGCCATATATCTTGACCTTATTAATGTCGCTGAATCCGGCTTTCTTGATGACTGCCGGCGTGAGTTCGTATACTCCCGTCTCTCTGACGCTTATCTTTGCCCATTTGCCGGAGGCGAGAATGGAGTTGTCGGCGTATGTCTTGCCTGCCACGTCGTTGGCTTTTGCCTTCATAGTCTTTGCCATATGCTTTGGTGAAGACTCAATCTTCAGCATGAAGCTGGAAAGGATCTTGTATTTCCCTTCGTTGTATGCCAGTGGTGTCACGCCAACGGTAAGTATCGGTTTCTTACGCTCGAAGACGATGCTGTAGACGGGTTGTGGTAGCTCAGGCAACGGCTCGCTGCTCAATTTGTGATATTTCTCGATGTCGGACGGTGCCATTGCTATGTATTCAGGATAAAGTAATGACACATGATATACCGAGTCGTTGTAGTTTTCCGGTAAGGGAATATGATAACCGACGTGTGGCAGTACAGAATCGATGCTTACCTCATCGGTGGTGAGATATATGAATCTTTGCTGTGCCGGCATAATGATACAGCATGATATCAGGGCTAATATCGTGATAATTCTTTTCATCCTATGATATAACGAGTGAGACATTTTATTATTGTATGCCTCAATCAAAAAGAGACGTCCGATAAGCTTTTTTCACTTATCGGGCGTCTCTGCAGTTTTCTATTGAGGCGTGTTATGGAAATAAAGTGATGATATGCTGCATCTTACCATCGTTTCTTTGCCTCGACGATATTCTTTTCTATAAGTCTATTTGCAGTTGAAGTCGAGAACCTTAAGGTTTTCCATATATCCTTCCAAATGGTCGTCTATGTATACGGGACCTACTCCTGCCGGTGTTCCTGTGTAAATCATGTCGCCGGTCTTGAGTGTATAGAACTTACTTATGTAGGCTATAATCTCGTCGATCTTATAAAGCATATCGCTGGTAGAGCCTTTCTGTACGGTCTTTCCGTTGATGTCGAGATGGAAATCCAATGCGTCAAGCGAGAGGAATCTGTCTTTCTCAATCCACTCGCCGATACAGGCAGCACCGTCGAAGCCCTTGCAGATGTCCCACGGCAGTCCTTCCTTGCGTGCCTTTGCCTGCATGTCACGGGCAGTAAAGTCTATTCCTACTGTTACAGCGTCATAGTAACGATGTGCGAATCGCTCTGGAATGCCTTTCCCCAGGCGGCTTATCCTTACCACGATTTCTGTCTCGTAGTCTATACGTCCCATAAAGTCGGGTATGAAGAACGGTTTGTGGTCCTTCAGCAATGAGGAGTCAGCCTTGAGGAAAATCACCGGTTCTTCGGGTTTGAAAACCTTTCCATGCAGTTCCTCGTTATGCTGCATGTAGTTCATTCCAATTGCAAATATCTTCATATTCTTGATATAAAAAACGTCAGCGCCTTTTGGCACTGACGCTTGTTGTTATGTATCTCGTTCCTGTCAGCTGCGTGACATGAATGAAAAACGTGTCTTTTGCTGTCGATTAGTCAGCCGTGAGAGAGAAACGCTTGAATGCAGTAACAGTGAGTTCCTTGTCTGCTGACTGGAGATACTCTGCCACTGTCATCTTGCTGTCCTGAATGAACTCCTGGTTCAAGAGGCAAGACTCCTTGAAGAAACGGTTGATACGTCCCTTGACGATGTTCTCGATCATTGCCGCCGGGAGGCTTGCAGCCTTCTCAGCAGATACTGTAGCAATGATTTCCTTAGCCTTTGCTACGTCTTCAGCAGTAATCCAACCCTTACCCATATTAGACTCCATGTGATCTTCAGAGTCTACGTGTGCCGGGTTGATGCCTGCTTTCTTGAGTGCAGCCTCTACAGCCTTCTGAACCTGTTCCTGCTTTGTCTTCTCGGCAGCAACCTTCTTCTCGCTCTCAATAACGTCGGCAGGAACTCCTGCTTCGTTAAGCGCTACCGGCTTCATAGCAGCAACCTGCATAGCAATGGCGTGACCCTGCTCTGCTGCTGGCTTGTTTGTTTGTACCATTGTGCAGAGAGTGTTCTTGTTCATATGGTTGTAAACCTCCACATTTCCGCCCTCGAGGAAGAGATAGCCGTCAAGCTCCATCTTCTCACCGGTGATACCGGAACGATGCTGAACAGCTGTTTCTGCATTGTCGCCGCTTGCGAGCACGAGTGCCTTGACTTCGTCGAGACTCTTGCATTTGTTTGCAACAGCAGCGTCGAGAATCTCCTGAACGAGTGCGACAAAGTCCTTACCTGCTGCAACGAAGTCAGTCTCACACTTCACTGCGACCATTGCTGCGAAGTCGTCAGTCTTCTTTACAAGCAGACAACCGTTTGATGTCTCGCGGTCAGAACGCTTTGCTGCGATAGCCAGACCACGCTCGCGGAGAAGTTCCTTCGCCTTATCCATATCGCCCTCAGCCTCTGTGAGAGCCTTCTTTACATCAGCAAGTCCGGCACCTGTCATAGCGCGGAGCTTCTTGATGTCTTCCATTGTAACTGCCATAATGATTCTTATGTGTTTAAATTATTATGAGTTGCGGTAGCGTGCCAAACAGTTTGCTTAGCGCAACACGTAATATTGTTAATGATTTATTTGCCTTTTAAAGGAGAAGAGTGTCAGGCGAATTGCTCCGCACGCCACTCTTCTCTATGTTTAAGTCGGATTATTCAGCTGTCTCTTCTTCTGCGTCTTCCTTGCGAGCACGGCGTGTGCGCTTTGGCTTAGCTTCTGTTGCTTCTTCAGCTTGCTCTGCTGCTGCCTTCTCATCTGCCTTCTCTACTTTTCGTTCTTCGAGACCTTCTGCGATTGCCTGGCAGCATGCAGAAATGATTGCATCGATAGAATCCTTAGCATCGTCGTTAGCTGGGATGAGGAAGTCTACACCGCGTGGATCAGAGTTGGTATCAACCATTGCGAATACAGGAATACCGAGACGGTTAGCTTCCTTTACTGCAATCTGCTCCTTCATAACGTCAACAACGAAGATTGCTGAAGGAAGGCGGGTCAGGTCAGCTATAGAGCCGAGGTTCTTCTCGAGCTTTGCACGCTGGCGTGTCACCTGCAGTAGCTCACGCTTGTTGAGGTTTGAGAATGTACCATCAGTCATCAGCTTGTCGATAGTCGTCATTTTCTTAACAGCCTTACGTATTGTAGGGAAGTTGGTGAGCATACCGCCAGCCCAACGTTCGTTAACGTATGGCATGTTAACGCTTGCTGCCTTCTCGGCAACAATTTCCTTAGCTTGTTTTTTAGTAGCGACGAATAGAATCTTCTTGCCTGACTTTGCGATCTGCTTCATTGCCTCTGCAGCTTCGTCAACCTTAGCTACGGTCTTGTTCAGATCGATGATATGAATACCGTTACGCTCCATAAAGATGTAAGGAGCCATTGCAGGATTCCACTTGCGGCTGAGGTGTCCGAAGTGAGCACCTGCCTTGAGTAACTGGTCAAAATTTGTTCTTGACATAATCTTTTTTTTGTTTTGTTGTTTACTTTCTTTTTTAATTCTTTTTGTTAGAATCAGCCAGTGAGTAGCCCGAGGGATCTCTCTGGTTTAGATACTAAACTTAAGCCGCCGGAATAAATAGTCTTTCTTTGTCGTGTATATCTCTTACTCGCTCTATCTTTCCCGGCTTTCCGGTTCCAAAGATTAACGCTTTGAGAACTGGAAACGACGACGTGCACCTGGCTGACCTGGCTTCTTACGCTCAACAACACGAGAGTCGCGTGTGAGGAAGCCCTGTGTCTTGAGTGCTTTCTTGTCATCAGCGTTCACCTTGACGAGTGCGCGTGCTATAGCCAAACGTAGAGCCTGGCTCTGACCAGTGAAACCACCACCGTCGAGATTTGCCTTTATATCATACTTACCCTCTACGCCGAGTGTTGTCAGCGGCTGCTTTACAACGTACTGGAGGATAGCTGATGGGAAATACTTTGTGAGTTCTACCTTGTTGATAGTGATCTTGCCTGTACCTTCTGTGAGGTATACTCGAGCTACTGCGCTCTTGCGGCGACCAATTGCGTTTATTACTTCCATCTTGACTTCGGTTTATTTGTACTGGTTAATATCAATTGCCTTTGGCTTCTGAGCCTCCTGCTTGTGCTCTGTGCCGTCATAAATATAAAGGTTTTTCAGCAGGTGACGACCAAGGATTCCCTTTGGAAGCATACCTTTAACAGCGTGACGCAGGATCTTGTCCATACCGTCCTTGCGAGTGCGAAGCTCTGCGGGAGTGTTGAAACGCTGTCCGCCCGGATAACCGGTGTAACGAGTGTAAAGCTTGTCTGTCTCTTTCTTACCGGTGAAGACAACCTTCTTGGCATTGATGATAATAACGTTGTCACCGCAGTCCACGTGTGGAGTGAAAGTTGGCTTGTACTTTCCGCGGAGCAACTTTGCTACCTTTGAAGCGAGACGACCTACAACCTGATCCGTTGCATCAATAACGACCCACTCCTTCTTTGCAGTTTCCTTGTTAATGGAAATTGTCTTGTAACTTAAAGTGTTCATTCTTTTAACTTTTTCTTTTTGTGAATGTTCAGCCTTGCTCACGCCCGACCGACATTCATTTACTACTAAAAAACATAATACTTTCAATAGATGCCCTACCATATCCTCCACCTTATTATTATATAAGGCTTGCGGTGGCAGATGCACCATATCTTCGGACGGCGATTCACTAACCGCTGCATTCGGCCAGAAACACAGCTATTAACACGCACGGCTGCAGGACAAAGTTAGTCTGAAAGTCCTGTGGCGCAGCACAATCCCCGGGGCTCTAAGCCTTCCCCGTCGATTTTCAAATCTTGTGCAAAATTAGTGTTTTTGTAAGAAACACCATTCGCGATGCATGATGAAAACCCGCAGAATTAAAAATATTTAACTGATTTACGAATCTTTAACTATGCGTATCAAGCATTATTTACTGTTTTTGCATTTTTCATACAGGTCGGAAATATTCGTCTCGGAGTGTGGAAAACGGTTGTCGCACTTACGATTTGAGTTTGAAAATGACTTTTCTATATTCTTTCTTCTCCGTGATACATGGTGCGTGTCCGTCGGTTGGGAGGAACATCAGGAATTCGTTCTTGCGGAGTTGTCATGTAGTCGCGCTTTTCTGCCGTCGGGTAGAAGCTGATGTCGTGCTTTTCGTCATAGTCTGCCGGAGGCAAGGCTGCACGTGGTGTGTAGCCAATCTGTTCCTCGTTGTCGAGAACTATCTGTATGTCTATCATTCTGTTATGCGTCTCTATGACGGCGTCGTCGGCAGTCTTGCCGTGTGCCGTGTCGAAATTGGCGAAGCAGCCGTCGCCATCGATATACACCCTTCCTGCGGGCATCTCGTAGAGGTCGTGGCTGTCGAGAAAGTCAGCCACCTTATTAATATAAGGGTTCACACCTGCGTAAAGGCGGAGGTTTTCTATTTTGTCGAGAATCATTTTTCCTGTTGTTTATATTGTTATCTGGCTTTGAAATCCACTACCACGGAGTATTTGACAGTCGTCCATTGGTTATATCCACGGCGCATCTTTATGAGTCTTGCGACGCGCAGTGCCTCTGCATCAAGTTCCGGATTGATACCTTTTGATATCTTGAAGTCGCTTGTGTTGCCGTCGATGTCGACAAGGAAACTCACGATAACCCTTCCATGAGCATTGGTCTGGCTCTCAGGAAAATGTATGTTCTCTTTGATAAAATCCCCGAGTTTCTTGTCTGGCTCGCCGGCATAATGAGGTAGCTCGTCGTAGTCCTCGAATATTTTTCTGCTCTTATTGAATCTCTCGCGCTCACTGTTGAGATAAGGAAAGCTGCGTCCTTGTCTTGTTTTCTTCCAAGCGATCTCCTCCTGACTTATCAGCCATGTCTTGCCTTCGTCGTTGTTTCCTTGAAAGAAGAGATATGTCTTGCCGTCGCTGTTGCGGAATACGTGCGGATGTCCCGACTCCGAAGCGTTCCATTTGCCCTCTCGTCCATTCTGCTTGAAAGGTTCCGGTCCTATGCGCTCGAAGTTTATTCCGTCTTTGCTTGTAGCTAAACCAATCTGCTGGGGTTCGTTGTTGTAGCCTCCGGCGTAGAACATATACATCATCGAGTCTCTTACAATTACCGAAGGTGCCTCGATGCACGCTTTCTCCCAAGGCAGAATAGGGTAGAGAATGCTCTTCTCTGTCGGCTCTCTCCATTCACCACGCGAGAAATCCGTGTCGGCTTCTGCCACAGCAACGCCTATCTTCTGGGTTTTAAATTCAGAGTCACGAGTGGCATAATATAGATAATATTTGCCTTTGAACAGTGCCACCTCGGCGTCAATTGCACGTCCGCAAGTCCAGTCGGCGGGCTGTGGATGGAATATAGGATTCGTCGTGTCGCGTTTGAAATGCAGTCCGTCCTTTGACACCGCATGGCAGATAGCATCGCGCTCGCGGTTGCCGTAGGTCTGATAGAACAGATGAACGCGTCCGTCCTTTACTATCGCACACGGAGCGCACATCCCTTTCCTCTCATATTCCAAGTCTTTCCGGGGTGTTATCTCGCCAGCGCACATCCAGTGAATAAGGTCTTTGCTCTTGGCAATACCGATGCTCCATCTCTCCATGCCGTTACTGTGGCTCGGTGGTATTGAGTAGTACATCAGATAGCGTCCCTTGAATTTCACCACGTGAGGGTCCTTGGCATATGACACACCCACGCGAGTTGTGGCCTTATACATCACCCGCCCTTGTGTCCCGGGACTTGCGAATGCTATTCCCGAGGCTGTGGCGAGAGGTGCGAAAATGAATAATAATAGAGTGTCGAGGATTGTTCTTTTCATTATTTCTTGTCTGTGTATGTTGTAAAATATTCTTTACAAAGGTCTTCGCAGGATTCGCTTGTAGGTCAGCAATGCTTGCTTTGCTCCAAAATACGGCAAAAATGAAGGTTTTCTTATTTCTTTGATAATCAATGCGTTATGCTTTTCT
>ERZ773024.912-NODE-912-length-10441-cov-7.525708_pt1 | contig 10441 bp, 11 predicted proteins | sample MGYA00511667_ERZ773024 | MGnify/ENA primary metagenome ERZ773024 (study PRJEB29015, sample SAMEA2738117) | human oral metagenome | biome: human oral; feature: human-associated habitat; material: saliva | place: China | collected 2258 ... | reverse complement strand
CACGTTCTTCATCTGAAGCAGTATAGGGGACTGCATTTTGTTGCGCGCCTTGGCCATTATTAGTAAGAACGAAGACCTGCTCCTCATTGTCATTTACATTATCATAGATGTGAGCGGTATGGCCTATATAATATTTTCCATTTTCAATAGTTTGCTTTTTCCCAATTTCTGATGGAATATATTCTAATAAAGCCACCTCCTTATGTAGATAATCTGAATCTATTGAATTATTGTCCATAATATTTCCCTTCTAAAAGTTCGTCCAACTCTGTAGGTGTACTGGATGCCGCAACATGATATGATCCTGATTCCTTTTCTATTACTACCATATCAACAATCAACTTATCATCATTATTAATAACAATCTCAATATTAATCCCTTCCATTGGATTATATTTTAATTTATCTTTTAAAATCCTATAAGTCTTTATTTTCCCATTTGGAGTTAATGCCTCTGGATCCAGATTTTTTAAATAGCTTTCAATTGCTACTTTCATCTTCTGACTCTCTGCGATTTGAATCATTTCTCGTTTCTTTGTAGATTGTCCTGTAATAAGACTACATCCTCCTAGAAGTAGCCCTGACAAAATCATGATTACGGCCACACTGTATCTTTTTTTCATTCTCTAGCAAGTCCTTATTTAGCATTTACTAATTTCTTGGATAATTCCCCTGAAATGACTACTCCATTCTGTTCCAGATGCCCATCAGCCTCCTGGGTTAGAGTTGTCGTAATGGTTAAATTCTTATCCTCGTTAATCACCATTTCTACCGTCAATCCTCCCATAGGGTGATATCTCAGCCGGTGGGTATTAATTTTACATGACTTCACAATTCCCTCTGCTGTCAAGGCATGGGGATCTTCTTGTCTCAATATATTTTCGAGAACTCTTTTTGATTGCTTACTCTCTGCAATCTCTAGCATTTCTCTTCGTTGCTCTGATCGTCTAGTAATAACACTACATCCTCCTAGGCACAAAGTGATTAGCAATAACCATAACGTCCATCTTATTTTAGTGTTCCTATTTTCCTTTGATGCTTCCATGAACGGCTCCACTGAATGAGTTTATTTCCCAGCCTCTTCTGCTTCACTTAACAGATCACTTAATTTTGCTGAAATACCGTAACTACCTGCTTCGAACTGTCCTGAATCTTCCATTTGAACAGTCGTATCGATCGTTAACTTTTTATCGCCATTGATAACGAGATAAACATTCATCCCTCCCATTGGATTGTATTCCAATTCACCTTTTATCAGGGTATAGGAGTGAATGACTCCTTCTGAAGTGAAAGCTTTCGGATCGATACTGATTAACAAGTGTTTTATCGCTCGCTCCATTTTCGTGCTTTCTGCAATCTGAATCATTTCCCTTCTCTCAGCAGCTTTATCTGTAAAAAGACTGCAGCCTCCTAGAAACAAAGTCAGTAAGAATAGTAGCATTAATCGTTGTTTTTTATCAGTCATATGTTCCCTCTCACTTATATTATTCGTAATGATTTTTAAAAAATGAGCCAATTTTTAAAAATTTTTTCCAGATCCAAAAAAACACACCCTTACTGGGTGTGTCTCCTGTTAAATCATATATTCGACGCTATAAGTGGCATCGGATAAAATCCGTGAAAGGAATTGTTTGGTTCGTTCTTCTTTTGGACTGTTGAAGAATTCATGGGGTTCGTTTTCTTCGATGATGTGTCCGCCATCCATAAAGATAACGTGGTTGGCTACATCACGCGCAAAGCCCATCTCATGGGTTACGACAACCATGGTCACTCCTTCTTGGGCCAATTGCTTCATGACATCTAAGACGTCACCGACCAACTCTGGGTCTAGCGCTGAAGTCGGCTCGTCTAGCAAGATCACGTCTGGTTTCACTGCGATGGCACGCGCGATTCCGATCCGTTGCTGCTGGCCCCCTGACAATTGAGAAGGATAGTAATCCTTGTAAGCGAGGAGACCAACTTTTTCAAGGGCTGATTCTGCCCGTTGGATGGCTTCTTCTTTTGGAATCTTACGAGCTACAACCAGTCCTTCTAAGATATTTTCAAGCGCTGTTTTGTTGGCAAAGAGATTATAATGCTGGAAGACAAAGGCTGTCTTTTGTCGGATTTCTAGAATCTCTTTTTTGCTAAGTTTTGAGAGGTCATATTCTTTTCCACCTAGGGTTAGGTGGCCTGTGTCTGCCTTTTCCAAGTGATTGAGGCAGCGAAGGAAGGTTGTTTTTCCTGATCCAGATGGACCCAAAATAACGACGACATCCCCTTGGTTGACCTTGAGATTAACATCTACCAGGACCTGGTGGTCCTTAAATTTTTTCGATACGTGTTCTACTTCTAACATCTTCTTATTTCTCCTTCTTCTATGCGAGTGTCAGGCGTTTTTCTAAGAGATTGAATCCCCACTGAATCACCCCACAAATGACAATATAAAGAATAAAAATCACTAGATAGGATTCAAAATATTGATAGCCATAAGAGGCTTCGACCTTGGCAATGGCGGTGATATCCTTGATCGTCATGACAAAGACAAGGGAAGTTCCTTTGACCAAGTTGATAACCAGGTTACACAAATTAGGCAGGGCTGAACGCAAGGCTTGTGGAAAAACAATGCGGATATAGGCTTGGCGATTAGTCAAACCAATGGCTTGCGCTGCTTCTAGCTGGCCTTTATCCACCGTCAGAATAGCTGACCGGAGAATTTCAGCAAGACTTCCTGTTGTCATCAAGCTAAAGATGATAAAGGCATAGTAAATGGGATTGATCTCAAAGACATTAAAGTGACTGCCAATACTCTTAAAAAAGCTATTTAAGAGGCTGGGAAAGAGACTATAAAAGAAGAGAATCAAGAGAATCGGAGGCGTCGCGCGGATAAAGGCTAAGTAAACCACTGAGAAACTGCGAACCCCTTTGACCTTATAAATCTGACCGAGTGCCAAAAAGAGGGCTGGAAGAAAACTCAAGAGAATCGATACGACCATGATCAGAAGGGTCACTGGAACACCACCCAAGGTGGCTAGAAATGCTTTACTAATAAAATTGAAATCCATAAGCTACCTTTCTGTTACACTGAGTCGTTTCTCAAGGAGTTGAGCGGAGAAGGAGATCACAAGGGCAATTCCCCAGTAGATCACTGCTACAGCTGTATAGGTCTCGAGGGAATAATTCCCAAGATTGCGGCTGATCAAGTTGTTGCCTGCTCCCATGATATCGATAAAGCCAATGGTATAAGCCAAAGCGGCATCGCGCATGAGGTTCAAGATGGCAGTCGTCATATTTGGAAGAGCCACGCGAAAGGCTTGGGGAAGGACAATCCGCCAAATGGTTTGAGCTGGCGTCAAGCCGATACTCAAGCCCGCTTCCATCTGACCTTTTGGAATGGCCAAATAGGCTGCCTTGAAGACCTCAGAGATCATAGCGGCAAAGAGAAGAAACATGGCAACAAGGACAAAGACAAACTTGGACCAGTGGTCAATGTCAATGCCCAACCACCAGTTCAAAAATTGGGGAAGTCCATAAAAGACCAAAAAGAGCAAGACAATCGGAGGGGTACAACGCAAGGTAAAGACATAACCTTTTGCCAGACCTGCTCCTACCTTATCTTCTGATACTTGTGCCCAGGTCAAAACCAAGCCAAATGCAGAACCGAGAACCGTCGTTAAAACCATCAAAGCTAGGGTCGCTGGTAGGGCTTGGACCAAGGTTGGAAGAAATGACCAGACCTTGGAAATGTCGTATGAGACCATGTTTCTTTTCCTTTCTGTATCCGTATAGAAATAAGGAAGCTGGGGCTATGCGCACCCAGTTCCATCTTATTTCTCTTTATCTACATAACTGAAGACATCTTCACCGAAATATTTTTTCGACAATTTAGCAAGTGTGCCATCTTTTTCTAATTCTTTGATGGCCTTGCTGTATTCTTCCGCAAATTTTTCGTTTTTCTTATCCTTATGGATCAATGGGTAAGTTGGAATTCCTTTGTAGGCAAACCAGCTCAGTTTGTCCGCATATTGGTGGTAAGAACCATCTTTATCTGTGACAGCTTTTTCAAAGGAAAGTTTGATGTCAAAGAAGGCATCGTAACGTCCTTCAAGAACCCAAGCATAGGCATCTGCTACTTTGAAAGATTCCGCAGCTGTTAATTCGATTTGTTGGTCCTTATGCTTTTCATTGTATTCTTTAATAACATTCCACTGCGCATTTTGTGGTGAAATTGGAACCAATTTTCCTTTTTCTTTAGCGAAGTCATCGATGTTCTTGTATTTATTCGCATCTTCTTTCCGTACGGTAAATCCGATGATACTTGCTCCGATTGGTTCTTTTGGAATGATAAATTTCTTGGCACGTTCTTCGGTATACCAAGCTCCTTTGGTTCCGATATCGTATTTACCAGATTCTAGACCGATCAAGAGATCGTCATCACTTGTTCCAGTGTACTCAAACTTGTAGTCTGGTAGTTTTTCGTCAATGGCTTTGAGAACGGCTACTTCATAGCCATCTGATTCTCCTTTTTCATCAACGAAATCATACGGTACATAGTTTTGAGTGTGGGCTACTTTCAAGGTTGTTACCTTGTTCGATCCTGTTGAGCCTTTGCTGTCGTTTGCATGGTTCAAGCTCCGTCCAAGAATGGTTGCACCTGCAATGGCAAGTACTGCCACCCCACCGATAATCCATGTTTTTTTACTCATACTTTGTTCTCCCTCTTTCTATTTTCCTTATTCTGCTGCAGCTTCACGAACCCATTCGATTCGTTCTTCATCAATGTCACTTGGAATCGTACAATCGGCACCGATGACCAAGCCTGTCGTTCCTGTTTCTGCGATGATGCGTTTGGTTTCTGCTTGGATCGCAGCCTTATCTCCTGTGTAAAGAAGACCATTTTTGCCATTTTCAAAGCCACCAAGAACCGTGCGTCCACCGAAGATTTCGCGTCCTTCTGCTAGGCTGATTCCTTCTGGTCCGACTGCCCAGTTAATGACTTGGGCTGGGTAGTCTGTGAAGAGATGGATATCATTGCGAGCTCCTTCGTAGCCACAGATATGAAGAATATTTACGCCACCGGCTTCATTGGCTGCCTCTAAGACATGGAGTTCACTCGGTGCAATAATGTTTTTATAGACTTCTTGTGTAACCCGCGCATCTTGGATGCTTTGAACACTGAGGTAGATCCCGTCTGCTCCTGCTTCTTTAATGATTCGTTGGCTCAAACTTGCAATATCTTGGCCAATTGTATCCAATACTTTTTTAAGAGTTGCTGCATCTTGATCGATAAAGTTTGCGATCAAGTCATCTCCTCCTGAAACTTCTCCGACCAACCATTTGAAGTAGGTCACTGGAGCAAAGATATTGTAGATAGCCACAATGTCTTCTTCAAAACCAGCACGGATTTTTTTAACGAGCTCTACTTGCTCTGTGATCCATGGATGATCTGCTCCGAGTGGTTCAATCCCTGCTAAGTCAGAGATATTTTCAAGGCCTTTGTGGATGGCTGGGTTTGGATAAGCAAAGTAACCATCGCTCATGAGTTTGACAAAGTCTGGTTTGACCTTGTGAAGGAAGTTTTTATGGCCATTGAGGTTTTTTTCAATAATTTCCGGATTAGAAAATCCTTTCAACCATTCTTCTTCTGTTGTAAAATGATGCCAAAATCCAACTGGCACACGGTCAACTGCTTCTCCTTTAAAAGCTTTTAAGACTAATTCTCTTTTTGATGACATGTTCTTACCTCGTTCTAATCTTTTCTTGTTTGTTATCTTATCACTTCGATAATTGTTTGACTAATATATATTTTTTATCAAGCTCTTCATCTTTTTTTATCACTGATCTTCAAGGAGTAGAATTCCTGCTAGGTCAGATGGGCGGATGAGGGAGAAACTATGAGCTGGAATCTTCTCCAGTCTTGCCATATCTGGATCTTTTTTTGCTTTCCCCTGACTACTTGCTAGAGCAACTTTACTAAGCCCTAGAAGCAAAAACAAAACGGTTACCAGGATACACCATACATTGATCTTTTTCATCTCCCTCTCCTTTCTTCTTACAATACTGCTGCTTGACGTACCCAATCTAAGCGTTCCAATTGGAAATCATCTGGCACGGTACAGTCTGCTCCGAGGATCAAACCACGACTTCCGGCTTCTGCCACCAAGCGACGAGTTTCTTGCTCAATAGCTTCTCGTTCCCCTTGGTAGAGCAAGCCTTTCTTGCCATTGACAAAGCCACCCAAAACGGCACGATCACCGAAAAGTTTACGACCTGCGGCTAGGCTAAGGCCTTCATGATGGGTCGCCCAGTTAATGACTTGAGCCGGATAATCCTTGAAGAGTTCCACTTCATTGCTGGCCCCTTCAAAACCACAAATATGAAGGATATTGATGCCTCCAGCTTCATTGGCTGCTTCTAGGACAGCGATGCTGCTAGGCTCAATGAACTTGCGGTACTCTTCATCTGTCACACGCTCATCTTGGATCTGCTGGGTTGAAAAGTAAATCCCTTCAATACCTGCTTCTTGGATCAAGCGGCGACTTAAAGTAGCGATGTCTCCTGCAATCACGTCAAGGACATGAGCTAAAGTTTCTGGATCTTCCTTGATAAAGTCTGCAATCACTTGGTCTCCACGGGATTGATCCGTACGGAACCAGCGTTTCAAATAAGAAATGGGCGAGAAGATATTGTAGAAAGAAGCAATCTCTTCATGGAAATGGGAACGAATCTCCTTGACCACTTCGATTTGTTTTTCAATCCAAGGATGATGCTCCCCAATCGGTTGAATATCCTTCAATTCTTTGATTGATGTGATCTCTCTCGAATAAAGAGCACTCGGATAGCGGAAGAAGCCATCGCTCATGATCTTGACAAAATCAGGTGAAATTTCTTCTACATAGTGTTGGTGGCCCTTAATACTTTTTTCTACTACAGCCGGATTGTCTAGACCCAATTCTTTTTCTTCTTGGGTCACATAATGGAGCCAAAATCCTACAGGGATTCGCTCTACTGTTTCGCCTCGAATGGCACGAAGAACCAATTCTTTTTTACTCATACTGTACATCCTCCTCAATATTTCTCCAACAGAAAGACTAACTGCTTTCCTTCTGGAATTTGTAACCATGATATCACCTCGAAAAGTAGCTGACTAATATATTTTCCCTATCAAGGCCTTAAAATTTCTTTATTGAGAAAATCATCAAAAAAACGCAAGCCCTTGAAAATAGGGACTTGCGAGTATCTTTCTCTATTTTTTCATTTTAGAAAAAAAGGACCTCTTTGATCTTTTCTTGATCCGGTTATAATATAAAACTATACCCCTTCTTTTAAGATGAAAAATGGCATCTATTGAGATGAAAAAGCCCTTCATATCAACATTTCTTTCTTCCTATTCATTCCACCATTTCCTGACTCCCCTTCCCCTCTTTCTTGTCATGCAAGATTGAAAGGAGTATAATTTTTATAGAATAATTTTAAGGAGTGTACGGTTTATGAAAACAACAAAAACCACCTTTACCATCGTTTCTGCTCTTGCTTCTGTCATTTTACTGACGAGTTGTGGAAGCAACACCACTAAAACGCAAGAGACAAAAGCAAGCAGCACTAAAAATCAGGTAACAATGACCTATGATCAACAGCGCTCACAAGAAAATACCATGTCTGTTCTCTGGTACCAAAAGGCAGCAGAAACCAAGGCTTTGTATTTACAAGGCTACAATGTCGCTACTGACCGTTTGAAAGAGATCCTCCAAACTCCTTCTGATAAGCCTTATTCCATCGTCTTGGATTTGGACGAAACTGTTTTAGACAACAGCCCTTACCAAGTTCAAAACGTCAAAGATGGTACGGCCTTCAATCCTAAAGATTGGGATGTTTGGGTGAAAAAAGCAGCCGCAAAAGCGGTGCCAGGTGCCAAAGATTTCCTTCAATATGCAGATCAAAACGGGGTTCAAATCTACTACATTTCTGACCGTACAAGCTCTCAAGTAGATGATACCATCAAGAACCTTGAAAAAGAAGGCATTCCTGTTCAAGGACGTGACCACCTCATGTTCTTAGAAGATGGCGTCAAATCAAAAGAAGGCCGTCGCCAAGCTGTACAAGAAAAGACCAATCTTGTCTTGCTCTTCGGGGACAACCTGGTTGACTTTGCAGATTTTTCCAAGACCTCTGAAGCTGATCGCGACAAGAAATTGGACGAATTGCAAAAAGAATTTGGTGAAAAATTCATCATCTTCCCAAATCCAATGTATGGATCATGGGAATCTGCTGTTTACCAAGGTAAAAAACTAGATGCCAAGGGACAAACAGAAGAACGCCTCAAAGCCTTGCAAGGTTTTGACAAATAAAGCAAACATCCTCGCTAGGAAAAACCTAACGAGGATGTTTTTTTCTATATAGATAATTTTATTCAACGGTTACAGACTTAGCAAGGTTCCGTGGTTTATCAACATCGAGCCCACGATGAAGGGTTGCAAAGTAGGCAATCAATTGGGTTGGCACCACCATTGAGATTGGAGAGAGGTAAGGGTGAACCGCTGTCAAGACCAAATCATCTGTCTCTTTAGCGACATTTTCTTCTGCAATGGTTAAAACATGAGCCCCACGTGCTGCCACTTCTTGGATGTTCCCACGTGTGTGGCTGGCTAGGACTGGATCAGACAAGAGGGCGATAACCGGTGTACCGTCTTCGATCAGAGCGATGGTACCGTGTTTCAACTCACCCGCAGCGAAGCCTTCACATTGGATGTAAGAAATTTCTTTTAGTTTCAGACTGGCTTCCATAGCAACATAGTAATCTTGGCCACGTCCAATATAGAAAGCATTGCGGGTTGTTTCCAACAAGCCACGAACTTTTTCGTCGATCACTTCTTTTTCTGAAAGGGTTGATTCGATCGATTGGGCAACGATAGACAATTCGTGCACCAAATCAAAGGCTTTGGCCTTCTCATTGCCATTGGCTTCCCCAACAGCTTTAGCCAGAAAGGCAAGAGCTGCGATTTGAGCCGTATAAGCCTTAGTAGAAGCTACCGCAATTTCAGGACCAGCATGGAGCAACATGGTCATGTCTGCTTCACGTGAAAGAGTTGAACCCGGAACATTGGTCACTGTCAAGCTTGGAATGCCCATTTCATTGGCTTTGACCAATACTTGGCGGCTATCGGCTGTTTCACCAGATTGGCTGATAAAGATGAAGAGTGGTTTCTTGCTGAGAAGTGGCATACCGTAGCCCCACTCAGATGAGATTCCAAGTTCAACTGGTGTATCTGTCAATTCTTCCAACATTTTCTTAGAAGCAAATCCTGCGTGGTAAGATGTTCCAGCTGCAAGAATGTAGATACGGTCTGCGTCTTGAACAGCCTTGATGATAGCTGGGTCTACGACAACTTGACCAGCCTCATCTGTGTAGGCTTGGATCAACTTACGCATAACCGTTGGTTGCTCATCGATTTCCTTGAGCATGTAGTAAGGATAAGTTCCCTTACCGATATCAGATAAGTCTAGCTCAGCAGTGTAGCTAGCACGTTCACGGCTGTTGCCATCATAATCTTGAACTTCTACGCTATCAGCCTTGACGATTACCAACTCTTGGTCATGAATTTCCATGTATTGGTTGGTCTCACGAATCATAGCCATGGCGTCTGAGCAGACCATGTTGTAGCCTTCCCCAAGACCAATCAAGAGTGGTGATTTATTTTTAGCTACGTAGATGACTTCAGGATTTTGTGAGTCAACCAAGGCAAAGGCATAAGAACCACGGATGATGTGAAGAGCTTTTTTGAAGGCTTCAAGAACTGACAAGCCATCTTCTTCCGCAAATTTTCCAATCAAGTGAACGGCGATTTCCGTATCTGTTTGCCCCTTGAAGTGGTGACCTGCAAGGTATTCTTCCTTGATTTCAAGGTAGTTTTCAATCACCCCATTGTGCACCAAGACAAAACGTCCTGTCTCAGAGCGATGAGGGTGGGCATTGCTCTCGCTTGGTTTCCCGTGAGTAGCCCAGCGGGTATGACCAATACCAGTCGAACCTGCCACGTCGATTCCAATTTTAGAACGCAGGTCTGCAATACGGCCGACAGATTTGACCAGGCTAGAATTTTTTCCTGTTGTTACAAAAATTCCAGCTGAGTCATAACCACGGTATTCCAATTTTTCCAAACCCTGCATCAAGATATCAGTTGCGTTGCGATTTCCGACAACTCCGACAATTCCACACATACTTACTAATTGAGTGATGTTCCAAGGACATCACTACTCTCCTTTAAAATTGGTATAGTCTGATACATTAGGTATCAAACAAGCAAGAACAGTATATAGTTTTCTTTTTTTCTTGTCAAGTCTTAAAATTGGTATAGCTAAAAACATAAGATATACTCTCCACCTGAGCCAAACAAAAGCCCTGTTACCAAAGGCAACAGGGTTTTCGCCTACTCAAAACCATTGTTTTGACTTAATTCTTTAA
>ERZ773024.909-NODE-909-length-10448-cov-7.378428_pt1 | contig 10448 bp, 7 predicted proteins | sample MGYA00511667_ERZ773024 | MGnify/ENA primary metagenome ERZ773024 (study PRJEB29015, sample SAMEA2738117) | human oral metagenome | biome: human oral; feature: human-associated habitat; material: saliva | place: China | collected 2258 ... | reverse complement strand
TTGCCGTTCACCTGCGTGGCGGTGTTCGGTGCCGGGATGTTCGGGTCGCGGTACTTGTAGCCGCTGCCGGGCGCTGCGGACATGTCAATCCTGCTGTTCGCAACGGTCATGAGGGTCGGGGTGCTACCCGACGCGGCGTGGTTGTGGGTGCCTGTAGAACCGTGGTTGTGGTCGCCCTGCGCCACCTGGTTTGCGGAGGCGCCGGTCGCCTTCACCTTGAACACCATGCCCAGGGAGCGGTGACCCGCCACGGAGCAGTAGCCTTCCTGGTCGGCGGTAATGACGCCGGCGTCAACGGTTTTCGTTTCGCCGGGGTTGATGATGCCGGTGGTTGCGCCGTTGTCGAAGGTCAGGTCGTGGGTCATGCCCTCGTCGTCGTTGGTGACTTCAACGACTAGGCGGTTACCTGCGGGGACCTCTACCTCGGCGGGGGTGAAACGGTAGTTGCTGGTCGCCTTCACCTGCACGGTGGTGGTCTGACCGGTCGCAGCCACGGAACCCGCCGAAGAGAACGACGGCAGGTTCAACGCGGACGGGTTCACCGCAAAGCCCAGCAGGAACGCCATGGCAACCGCGAGTGCCGCCTGGAAGCTCTGCTTGGCGTGCGGGACGGGTTCGGGGGTGAGCGCCTCCTGGTTGAAGACGGGCTTCTCGCCGCGGGCGCGTGCCGCCATCATTTCCTTGCGGGTGTTCACGGACGCCTTCACACCGCGCACCATGAGCGGAATGAACGCCATGAGCGCCAACGCACCCACGATAGCGACGGCAATCTTAATGGACTGGCCCACCATGGAGCTGGGCATCATGAAGATGAGCAGCGCCAGGTTCACGGCGGTTACGCGTGCCGCCGCGAAACGGCTGAACTCCTTGTTGGAGGCGCGCACCACCGCCGGGCCGCCACCCATGCGCTGCGGCAGCAGGTAGCTCATCGCGCCGAGCAGCAGCTGCAGCAGGAAGCCGACCACAAAGATGGGGGTCACGGCGCGCATGTCCAGCTGCGCGAACGGGGTGGTTGCCACCATGTAGGCGGTGGTAGCCACGCCAATAATCAGCCAGAGGAAGCCCATACCCACGCTCATCGGCGGGTACTCATTCGGGCGCTTGGTGCGCAGGGTACGCACCATCACCCAGGCGACAATCAGCAGGGCAACCAGGTAGACGACCAGGCCGGCTGCGGCGAGCGGACGCATCCCTAAAATCGCGCCGACAACGGTCAACGCTAAGCCACCGCACATCAGGTACAGGGCGCGCAGGCTGTGGGTGAGCGCCTTATCCACCATCTTGGTGCGCAACATGGTCGGCCAGAACGTCACCAGCGTACCCACCGCGGTAATACCGACGAAGCCGAGCACGTTCACTGCTTCGTGCGCGAGCAGGAACTGCGAATGCAGGGTGCCGGACAGGTTCGGGTAGGCAATCATGCCGCCAAACGCCGCACCGAGGGGCAGCAGTAACGCCGCAACAATGTAGAAGCGAATGGTCACACCGAACCGCGACGGCAGAGCCTGACGCACCTGCTTCAGCAGGTAGATGCCGTGCCAGGCGACCATCGAACCGACAATGAGGGCGCCCACCACCGTGGCGGCGTAGAGGCCGGGCACGCTCAGCTGACCGACCATGCCGATCATGAGCACGAGAATGCCGGCGTTCAGAATGAAGATTCGGCGCACTTGGGTTCCGCGGTGCTCGTCAGGAATCTTGATTTTCATGAGCGCTTCGGTGAAGTGCTGTGACCAAATCAGAATCGAGTTCGTAATCAGGCCGAGGGTGACAATGTGCACCATCAGCCAGCCGCTATTCGGGATAAACCTGTGCAACAGAAGTACGCCGACAAGGGTAAACATCCAGTGGGAGACCGGCTTGGAGGCGCGACGATGCCACGTACCGCGACCGGATGCACGGCGTGCAATCTCTTCGGGGGTGAGGTTCGCGCCGGGCATATCAGCCGGACGCGCGCCAATGCTCAGGCCGGAGGAGCCGCCTCCGGAGACGTTCGCGCCTGCGGGCTTGCTACTCGTGTTCTCACCTTCGGATGGGGTGCCGAGATGTTCACTCACGTGATCACTGCTTTCACTGCTGGTTGTTCGTGGACGTCGGTGTGCGGGTTGGCACCGCTTGCCCCTGCGTTGGGGCGGGTGCCAATAAGCCCATTATATTGCCCGGATAGTACCAATTTTGAAGACATGACGTGCATATGAAGGCGGCTCATATCGTGATAGTTGTGCTTGTGCGCTCAAGTGATTCTTACCCTGCGAATCTCCCCCTGTGAATCTTCGCCCCAATGCACCCTTCACAGGTGCGCGCGATAAACTATTAGGATTCCAAAATCAGATGCCCGCCCACCCTACGCGCGCATCCGCCGGCACCAAGGTAAGGACAAGCACCTCGTGACAAGGACTGACTCCACCACCCCCATCTGGGGAAAAATCGCTATTGTGGCGCTCATCCTCATGGTGGTGTGCGGTTACCTCTTTGAAATCCTTATTGCCCCCTTCGGCGGCCTGGACTTTTCCATCTACCGCATGGGTGCCATGACTATCTTCGACAATGAAGGGTTTACCAAGGATCTATACGCGCCAGTATTTATTGAAATTGGGGTGTTGAAGCTCCCCTTTACCTATCCGCCGTTTGCGGCTCTCGTCTTCCTGCCCTTTGCGTTCCTGCCGCTTGAGGTAGGCAAAGCCATTATGGTGCTGGGAATCACGGCCGCCGCTTGGTGGCTTTCGGCCACTATCTATAACTATGCCCAGACTTCCGGTCGTGCGTTACCCCTGCAGGGTCGCCTCGGCCGTACCGGAACTATCGCTGCCTTGACCATCGTGGTGATGCTGTGCGGCCCGTGGCGACGTACTTTTCACCTCATGCAGATCAATCCGCTCATTATGGCGCTGATTCTTGCCGATTTTGTGCGTCCGGCAACCCGCGTGCCGCGCGGTGTGCTCGTCGGTATTGCGGGTGGCTTAAAGCTTACTCCGCTGGTCTTCGGCCTTATCCTGCTGGTGCGCCGCGACTGGAAGGGCATCGCGGCCCTGGGCGCCACCTTCCTGGCCACAATTGCGGTCGGTTTTATCCTTTTGCCGAATGAGGCTCCCCAATTCTGGTTCTCAGCAATCTCTGACTCCTCCCGCGTGGGCGACATTAACTTCGTGGATAATATTTCCATCCAGGGTTGGCTCATGCACTTCGGTCTGAAGGGCACAGCCCTCAAGCTCGGCTTCTACGCCCTGGCCGCGCTCAGCATTGCCTTGGTTGCCGTGTTGCTCTACCAGCTTGAACGCCGCGGCAAAACCCTTGCACAGGTGGCTGTGACCGGCACTCTTATGGTGGCACTTTCACCGATTAGCTGGTCGCACCACAATGTTCTCCTGCCGCTACTGCTGGCAGCCCTTATCCTGGACGCATTCCCCACCTTTATGGTGTATCTTCCCTCCGCGGCACGAAAAATTGCGTGCGTGCTGGCGTGGGTGGCCGGTGTGGGCCTGTATATTTCGCCGCGTATTATTGGCGGTATCACCCAGCTAGATATGAATGGCTTGGAATTCCTATGGGCGCCCGGCGTAGCTATTGGTGGCTTTCCCTCCTTTGCCCTGTGGGCTACGGTCATGTTCTGGGCGGTAGCCTCGCTGAGTACGCCGGTGCGTGGCGCGAAGGTTGAGCCTGTGCAGTACGGTTCCGTGCCTAGCGATGCGCCGCTGGGCTGGTGGGGCGCTCGCGCTCTGGTGACCGAGAGTGCCGAGTCTGTGCGTGCCGCTGATTCTCGTGAGGCAACCGCGTGAGCCGCGATAAGGAACTAGAAAAGACCCCTGTGAAGAATACTGACAAGAACTTAGCTACGACCACGGAGAACACCGAGGCGGCTGCGGCTATAATCCCATGGGCTTCGGCTGGCTCTACTGCTGAACCTGCACCGGTTGCGGAACCGGTTGTAGAAAGCGCGGAGCTTGCCGCATCCTCTGTAGCCACCGCGGAAAAAGCGGCAAAGGAAGAAGTCGCCGAAGAAACCGCCAAACAGCCCACAAAACCTGCGCGTCGCAGCTTCTTTGACCGCATCCCCGGCATGCGCAGCGGCGCTCTCTGGGCGCACCTGCTGTTCATCCTGGTTGCCCTCTACGCCTTCGACTACGTGACGCACGCGGCGGCTGACGATATTTACGTGTACCGCCTGGGCGCTGTCTCCCTCGCGGACGGCCCGGACGGCTACCAGCTGTACACCTTCCACACGCGCGGCCTGCCGTTCACTTACCCGCCGTTTGCGGCGCTGCTTTTCTACCCGCTCGCGTTCCTCACCGAGCCGCAGAGCATGCTGCTGATTACCGCCATTATTTGTGCGCTCAGCTACTGGTGCGCGTACCTACTGTACTCCTACGCCCGTAGCCGCTCGTGGCGTCTGCCGTTGCAGAAGCACCTGGGTCACTGGGGCATGGTGTCGCTGATTGCGGCGTTGATTTGGATGTGCGGCCCGTGGCGTTTGACCACGCATTTTGGGCAGATTAACGCCATCATTTTGATGCTGATTCTCGCCGATTTTATGCGCCCGGCAACCCGCGTTCCGCGCGGTGTGCTGCTGGGTATTGCGGCGGGTATTAAGCTGACCCCGCTCGCGTTCGGTCTGCTGCTGCTCATGCGTAAGGACTGGAAGGGCATTGCGACCCTGGGCGCGAGCTTCGCCGCGACCGTGGGTATCGGCTTCCTGGTGATCCGGGAGGAGTCGCTGACGTTCTGGTTCCACGCGGTGCATGACACTTCGCGTGTGGGCTGGTTCAGCTACTTCGATAACGTGTCGATTATGGGCACGCTGACCCACGCGGGCCTGCAGCATCACCTGACGGCTACCGCCCTGTCGGTGGTGCAGGTGGCGTTGACCCTGCTGATTGTGCTGGTTACCGCGGTTCTGCTGGTTCCGCTGATTCGTGCCCGCGCGCTCATGGCGCAGCTGGCGCTGACCGCGTTCATGATGCTGCAGATTTCGCCGATTAGCTGGTCGCACCACAACACCTGGTACCCGCTGATGCTCGCCGCCGTGGTCATGGAAATCTTCCCGCTCATGTACCAGCGGGTCAGCTCTTTCGTCTTCACGCTGGCTGTTATCTTGGCGACTGCGGCGCTGGTGGGCATGTACATTTCGCCGTTCTGGATTGTGCTGGCGCTCTCCCCGCACTTCAACTCGGATCAGATTCTGATGGTGCCCGAAGGCTCCCTGGGTCTGATGGCTGGCACCATGCCGTACCAGCTGATGTACCTGTTTATTCTGGTGACGTTCTTTGTGTACCTGGCGAATCGTCAGCTGGTGGAGCGTGCGGCACGTGCCGCGGGCGCCGAGCTGGCGGAGGCGAAGTACTCCCGCTAAAGAAACCGCCCGCTCATGGTTGCTGCCCGCTTGCGGCGGCGGGCGCCTCCAGCAGGTGCACAGCTTTCACCGGGCATAAAGGTATCCCCCGCACCCATCACGGATGCGGGTGATACCTTATACCCAGCCTGCTGACCTAGTCAGCCAAGCCGCTAGTTAGTGCCGATGCTCCAGGTGACCGCGGAGTCGGTACGAACCTGCAGGTAGCTCTTGTTGCTCTGAACCCACTGCATGCTGCTCTTCACAGTCGGCATGGTCGAGGAGAAGAACGGGTCGTTCTTGGTCGCGTTCAGAACGTTGAAGCCGCGGGTGGTCGGGCCGCTGGTCTGGAACTCCATGGTCGCCTCGGTGCCTTCGTAGGTGAAAGCGTAGTAGTTCATGGTGCTCTGGAACTTCTCACCCTTCTTGTAGTGAGGTGCGGAGTCTGCATCGTAGACGCGGATGGTCCATTCGCCCTTACCGGTCAGCTCCAGCTTGCGGGTGGGGGTGGAGTGACCGCTCGCGTCAATCCATGCGGTGCCCTTGAGCTCCTTGTTGTCGCGGGTGGAGTCGATAACGCTCACACCCGAGGCGATGTTGCCCTTATCGTCACGGCTGGTGATGAAAGCGTTAACCACACCGTCTGCGGGCTTGAACTCGTAGTAGAGCAGGCCTGCGGACACATCGCCCTTGATCTTTTCAATGTCGATGGTGTCCTTGTTATCGGCGACGGTCTTCTTGTACTCCTTGAACTCGCCCTCGGGCATCTTCGCTTCAGCAGCAGCAACCGGCGCTGCGGAAGAAGCCGAAGCCGCTGCCGCGCTCTCAGATGCGGGTGCGGAAGAAGCCTCAGAGGATGCCGCCGCGGAAGACGCCTCAGCGGAAGTAGCTGCCGCGCTCGATGCCGCCGCAGAATTGGAGGCGGGGTTCGAGCCGCCACGCGGAATCAGCATGACAATCGCCAGGATGATGACAATCAGCAGAGCCAGCGCACCACCGATAACACCCCACAGCTTGGTGCCGGAGAACAGACCCTTCTTCTCGGAGTCGTCCTCGCCCTGACCTGCGGGCTCGGTGACGTAGGGGTTGCTCAGTGCCACGGTTGCCTGGTCCTGATCGGACACCTGACCTGCGTAGGGCTGCTGAGCGTTGTACGGCTGACCCTGGTAGGGGTTGTTCTGGTACTGGCCGCCCTGGACGTTCTGACCGTCCTGGAAGCCCTGACCCTGGAAGCCCTGGCCCTGGTACTGGCCACCCTGGAAGTTCTGGCCCTGGAAGCCCTCACTCTGGAAACCATCAGCCTGGTTCGGCTGGAAGCCGTTCGGTGCCTGACCCGCCGGGATGAACTGTGCGTTCTGGCCGCCCTGCGCGTTCTGACCGGGCTGCATGTTCTGACCGGGCTGTTCCGAGAGGTTCACGGTACGCTCGGACAGGTTGACGGTGCGCTCGGTTTCGGGGGTGTGGAACTCAACGAGCGGGGAGCTCTCGATGGTGTGGGGAGCCTCTTCGGCGGAGGCGGGAGCCTCAGCAACCGATTCAGCTGCCGCCGGTGCCTCGGGGGCAACCTCGGCGACGGACTCAACAACAACGGGCTCTGCAACAGGCTCGGAAACGACCGGCTCAGAAGCGGCGGGCTCGGACAGCGCGGGCTCAGCAACCGGAGCCTCAACAACGTGCGCCTCAACGGGCTGCTTGGAAGCAACCTGCTCAGCAACGGGAGCCTCAACAGCAGGCTCGACAACCGGCGCTACGGGAGCTTCAACAGCCTCAACAGCGGGCTCTTCAACTGCGGAAGACTGGGATGCGAGAACCTGCTCGGGCAGAGCGGTGCCGGTTAGCGGAACCTGAGTCAGGTGACGCATCGGCTTGGGCTCGGAGGACTCCTCAGCGGACTCAGCCTGGGACGCCTCAACGTGGGATGCCTCTACCTGCTGTGCCTCAACGTGGGATGCCTCAGCCTGGGGTGCTGCCGCCTCCGGAACCTCGACGACCTGCTCACCTTCGAGCTCAGCGGCGAGCTGCTCCAGGTCAACGTCCTCAACGGTCAGCGGTGCTGCAGCTTCGGCGGGCTGCTCAGCCTCAACAGCGGGCTCAGCAACTACAGGCTCAGCAACCTGCTCAGCGGGAGCCGCCTCAGCAGCGGGCTCCTCGGGAACCAGCGGCTCAATAGTAGCCTCTTCAACCTGAATGGGTTCGGGCTCGGGCTCTTCGACCCACAGCTGCCAACCTTCAGGAACGGGACCCCACGCGGGGTCAGGACGCCACGTAGGAGTGGGGGCCCATCCAGCAGGAGGAGCGGGCCAGTTGGGCGGCGGATTGAAGACGAGTGCCATAAGAAAGCAGCCTTTCTGGTGCTGAAAAAACACCCCGGAAGAGCGGTCATCAGCGACTATGTATATGAGCGTATTATCGCTACAAATTATGGCATAGGTTCAGAAAATGAACCCCGTGAATGGTGGGTTTTTAGCCTTATTCACGGCTTTTTCAATGGTTTTGGAACATTCCGTATCAATCAGTACTTGAAGGTTTCCGTATGCCCGGTCACCATCGAGCCCGCGGAGGCTAGGATTAAAGAATGAACACGACACCGCCTCCCGCACCCCCGCAGGTAGCCGCCGGAACCCCCGCTGCTCCTGCGCCTGTTGCAGGTCTTGCCTACCACCGTCTCTCCCACACCGACCCGAAATCCCGCTGGTTCTCACCCCTGCTGGAAGGTCTGCTCGGCGTCGCCGTATTTATTGGCCTCAACCTGATCATTTCAGTTGCCCTGGCTGCGGCGATTATGGGTTCGGGACTTTCCCTCCAGGATGTAGCTACGAACCGTGCCGTCATTATGGAGCACCCGGCGCTGTTCGCCCTGACGTTCCTCTCCCTGATTGCCATTGTGCCTTCGCTCTTTCTGGCGCGCCTGATTGTGGGCCCGAAGCCCTGGGGTCTGATCCATTCGGTGGCGGGCCGCCTGCGCCGCTCACTGCTGCTTCCGTACCTGGGTTTGAGCTTCGCTGTCTACGGCATCTACTACGCCGTGATGCTGGCATTGAGCGGTGAGAGCCTGCCCGAATACCGCTATTTTCAACCTCCACAGGTTGAATTTTGGGTTTATGTGGCGATGATGCTGCTCCTGGTACCCGTGCAGTGTTACGCCGAAGAGCTCGCCTACCGCGGCTTCATGATGCAGATGCTGGGCCGCTGGCTCCGCACCCCCTGGCTGCCGATTGTGCTGCCCGCCGTGCTGTTCATGCTCTCCCACGCATACGACCCCTGGGGCCAGAGCACGATTCTCGCGATGGGTATTTACGCGGGTTTCCTCTGCTGGTACACCGGCGGTCTGGAAGCCTCCATCAGCCTGCACGTGGCAAATAACGTGATTCTGATGCTGCTGTCCATGGTGGCTGGTCTGGATCCGTTCGCCTCCGAGGGCGTGACCCCCGTGGATGCGCTGCAAGGCATCGCCCTGGAAGGCGTGTACGTGGTGCTCGCCTGCCTGATCTTCAACGCGCGCGTTCGCCGCGGCGAGGTTTCACGTGAAACACAACCGCTCAAGGTTGATAAATAGGCTATTTGGTGGGTTGCTCTAGCCCAGCTACCCCAGCCCGCCCACCCCGCTCCGTTCGAGCCTCACCTGGGCTATTAATTCACGCCGCGTGGACTACCAGCCCCGGTCACCCCGTCAACACCCAAGAAAAGGTAGGGTTAAACCATGACTGTTGATGCTGTAAAAAATATTGAAGACCTTGCCGAGTTCGTGGCGGATTCCCCGGTCTCCTACCTCGTTGCGCGCACGGTGGCGCGCCGCCTGCAGGCCGCAGGCTTCACCGAACTGGTTGAAACCGAAGCATGGGACCCGCAGGTCGCAACCGGCCGCCACTTCGTCGTTCGCGACGGCGCGATTATCGCCTGGGCTGGTGGCGCGAAGGCGCAAAAGGCAAGCGGCTACCGCGTGCTGGGTGCGCACACCGACTCGCCCTCCCTGAAGGTCAAGCCCTCCTCCTCCATCACCACGAAGGGCTGGCACCAGATTGCCGTTGAGAACTACGGCGGCGCGCTGCTGAACTCCTTCCTGGACCGCGAGCTGTGCGTGGCGGGCCGCCTCACCGTCCTGGAGAACGGCGAGCTGAAGGACCGCCTGGTGCGCACCGGCCCGATTGCGCGCATCCCGCAGCTGGCGCCGCACCTGGACCACAAGCGTAACGAACTGGTGCTGGACAAGCAGTTCAACATGTACCCCGTGTGGGGTGTGGACCCGGCGGAGAACGACGTGCTCGGCTACATGGCGAAGCACGTGATTGACGGCGAGCCGGTCGACCCGCAGAACATTGTGGGTTACGACCTGCTGTTCGCTGATTCGCAGCCGCCGCGCCGTTTTGGTGCGGATCAGGAGCTATTCGCTTCTGGCCGCTTGGATAACCTGTCTTCGGTGCATGCGGGTTTGACCGCCCTGGAGCGTTACGTTGCCGATAACGCGGACGAGCACGCCACCGAGACCGTGATGCTTGCGGCGTTCGACCACGAGGAGCTTGGCTCGGAGTCGCGCAGTGGTGCGGCGGGTCCGTTCCTGGAGGATATTCTGGTGCGCCTGTCGGCTGCGCGCGGTGAGAGCACGGAGGAGTACCGCCGTTCGGTGGCGGCGTCGTTCTGCCTGTCGGCTGATGCCGGTCACCTGGTGCACCCGAACTATCAGGGTCACCACGACCCGACCGTGCAGCCGCTACCCGGTGGTGGCCCGCTGTTGAAGATTAACGCGAACCAGCGTTACGCAACGGATTCGGTGGGTGCTGGCGTGTTCGCGGCGGCGTGTGCGAAGGCTGGTGTGCCGTATCAGGAGTTCGTGTCGAATAACAATATGCCGTGTGGTTCGACGATTGGCCCGATTACGGCGACTCGCCTGGGTATGCGCACCGTGGATGTGGGCATTGGCCTGCTGTCGATGCACTCGATGCGCGAGATGTGCCATGTGGACGATATGGCGTACATGACCCGCGCGGTGGAAGGCTTCTTCCGCCTCTAACTTGAACCCCGCTGAGGTATGAACAGCTGGGGGAAGGGCGCCGGGAACTTAGGGTTCCTGGCGCCCTTATTTTTTAAAAATTTTTCAAAATTTTTCGGGGGGGGGGGGGGTTTT
>ERZ773024.908-NODE-908-length-10466-cov-4.470752_pt1 | contig 10466 bp, 12 predicted proteins | sample MGYA00511667_ERZ773024 | MGnify/ENA primary metagenome ERZ773024 (study PRJEB29015, sample SAMEA2738117) | human oral metagenome | biome: human oral; feature: human-associated habitat; material: saliva | place: China | collected 2258 ... | reverse complement strand
TTTGCTTTGAGTTGCTTGTATGCTTGTTCGGCTTCCATCGCTTCCTTACGTTTCTTGATGATGTTCTCACACTCTCTCATAGCCCTGCGCTTGGCTTGGTAATGGTCGTGCGCTGCTCTAAGGTCGGTGGGGCAAACGTACTTCGGACTGCGTATGTCCTTGTTGAGTGTCGCAAGTGCATCAACCATATCGCACCACAAATTGCCGTCCTCCACTTGGTAGCTGTTGCGCAAACAGATACGGATAGATGCCCAATACTTGTCAATCTTGGCATATCTGTCCCTAATGAAGTGGCGAAGTAGGGAGATTTGTCCAGACTTCAATAAGGTTTCCGCCTTGTTGTCCGTAAGAATGGAATGGAACAACTCAAAGGGGGTAAGGTCGTGGAACGCTCCCTTAAATCCGTTGCGCTTGATTTCCTTCATCACTCCATAACGTGGGTAAATGCCGTGTGGGAGTATGTCGTACAATGGCTTGTCGGGTCGGATTTCTAAAGCACTGCCAAACTGCCATGTGTCATACCAACAACTCATCGGGCGAAGTCGTGCCAACACTGCGCTTTTGCCGTCGGGTGCCATCTAACGCTCAACCACCTCCGAACAAAATCGTCTTATCGGTTGCCCTTGCTTGCGGTACACCTCCATATAGAAGTAACGTATCACTTGGTAGCCTTTGAAAGCGGTAAGTATGCAATAGTATGCCGTTTCCTTGAATACCCTCTGCCGTTCTGTATGTATGGTGAGTTTCGCTCCGCAATGGGGGCAAATGGCGGTCTTGCCTTTGTGCTGTGTGTCCGTCCATTGGTGTCCACACTCCAAACAAGTGTGTTCGCCTTTCGTGTTGCGCTTGGCTATATGCTCAAAAAGGTGCGTGTATGCCCACTGACTTTGCTTGTCGGTAATGGTGGGAAGTTGGATTGCCAACTCCGCCACTTGCTTCTGAAATTTATTTCTTGGTTTCATTTTCTGTCCTCCTTGTTTTACTCGTCACGGAATACATATCCACTCTCAAACCAATACCCCTCGTCAAAGAGTTCGTCCGCATACTTGTCATAATCGAAATATCGTTCTGCAAACTCGGATAGTTCGTGTTCCATACTTACTATTTCCCTTGCAAACTCTTCTTTGTTCACATATCTGCCGACAAATGCGGAATGGAATTGCTTCATTAGTTGATATACGGAACTGACCAAATCCTTGCCGGTATTCTCCACCCATATCCAAAAGGCACTCACATTCATACCGTCCAAATTCTCCAACTCGTCCCTCAGTTCAAAGAAGTTGCTATCCAAATGCCCCTCGTCAATGAGTTCTTCGGGAATGTTCTCCCAATCTTGAAACATCAATTCGGGTTCTTCCTCGTCTTGGTGGAGTTCGTGGCACACTTCCATAAACTCGTCTTGGTCGTAACAATCAGAAAGGTCTATCCACTTACCTCTTAGTGAGCCTTCGTTATACTTTCCGTAAGTACCTACATAGATGCGTGCTTCGCTTAAATCGTATCGTTCCATAGTCTTTGCTTTTTAGAAGTCAAACAATGAAGGTTGTGCAACCTCTGCCGTTTCTTTCTTTTGTGGTCTTGCGTTACGGCTCTGTATCTTGGCAAGTTCCTCGCGTTGGTACTGCTTGATGGCTTCCTGCCGTGCTTCGGCTTTCTCCTCCTCTGTGAGTTCCACAATATGATTTACTGCCACTCTGCAAGTGATTTCCTTTCCTACTTCAATTTCATCCTCGTCATAGTAGTGTACCGCCATTGAGTAGATTTCATCGTCCTCAAATCCATTGCAGCCACTCGCCTGCACTTGGTTCAAGATGTAGGTTACACACTCCTCGATGCTCTTGTTAGGCTTCATCAAGTTGGGTGCAAACAAAGGGTCTGTCGCTGCACGCTGATTGAGATACTCGGCTATTGCTCTCGTAAAATGTTCTGTTCCTTTCATAGTCGTTTAATGTTTGGGGATTTCTACTATTTGATTGACACTACCATACAAATAGGCTCTTAGGCTGGTGCGGTCGGGTGCGTAATACTCTGCCCAATGTCCGTATTGATTGACCAAATACTTCTTCAATACGTCCATAAAGTCAAACCGATAACCCATAAGGGGTACGGCTGTACGGAAGTAGGTGTTGGTGTTCACCGCTTCGGCAAGCCAATTCTTTTCTTCACGGCTCATTCGCTCCCCACGATTGAGTTTCAAACGGAGAAGATACACCTTGCTATTACAAAGGCTCTCCAACGGCTCAACGTCCCACAGCACAAACTTAGTTGCCACCAAACGCTCACTTTCATCAACCACCGAACTTATGCGGTAATGAGAGGAGGAGCTATATCCTTTTTTCTTCATCGAAGATGTGATATTTACTTTCTGCTGTTCCATAATGACATTTTTTTTATGCGTCCAAAGATCGGAGTATGCTGATTCCTTTTTGTAGCAAGAACAAGGTAGGGGGCGCAGCCGGCACAAGGTTTTGCAGGAAAATACTACCCGGAATGAAATGTAGGTGTGGAGATTTTCCGTACAAACCAAAGGCACAGACCTTGTGCAAGCCGTAGCCCCTTACTACCTTTGCGAATAAAAAGAAATCAGCACCGACTTATGGCACATCAAAGTGGAATAGATGGATGTGAGAAGCGAAAGTGCAACGCCTGTATGGAAAACGAAAAAGGTGGCTACCTCACGTGAGATAACCACCCATAAAGAAGAATGAATCGAAGAATATCTTTCCTTGTGCCTTAGAGTACACAGAGCAGGATTGCCAAGATGACGGCAAGCCAGAACAGCCAACGCAGGATTGTAAAGGTTACTTGCAGAATAACTCTGACAATGAAGCGTAGTATCAGGAAACCGAGAATAATCGAAACGGCGGTTACGACTTGCGGCGTAACTATCTTCGAGATGAGGTAAATCGCACCGATAACGATGGAAAGCAGAACGGCGAGTTCGATGAAGCGTGTCCAACCGAAGCGGCGGACTTGCTTGGGAGAAGTCGGCTGCTGCTTGATATTATCGGTTTTGTTCGATGCGTCTGCCTTGATGAAGGCAGGTGTGTGAACGTCTTGATTCATGATGATTGTATTCATATCGGAGCTTTTAATAGTTCAAGAGCAATAACAAGATGCGCAGGCTACACAAAGACAAGTGTTTGTACAAACTCTTGGCGTGTGGAGCGGAGCGTTTATCTTGGCTCTTGACACTACAAAAGCTCCCGATGGTGTTACATCAAGTCATGTTCTCACTATCGACTGTTGGCAGACCATTGACCTCAATGAGCAGAACGATTGTCCCTGTCAGTTCGGTGTAGAGTTTCTCATACTCTGGACTTGCACCAAAGTCGTCTGTCAGTTCGTACTTATTGAAAACGCTTTGCACAGCCTTATTCTTCAGAAGCATTGGTGTTAGTCTTTCAGGAAGAGGAGAAGGGAGTTCTTTCTCGAACTCATTCTCTAAAACTGAAACAAGGGTGTCGTACTTGGAGAAATGCAGTCCTTGATACAGAACTTCGCTTGCCATCGTCTCCGCCTCGGGATGAGAAAAGCCTTGTGCCACTGCATCGCAGTAGGTAGTAAGTGCTTCGTCGGCTCTTGCCGTTATGAATGGTTTGTCACTCAGCATTTCGGAGAAATGCTCACTAAGATAATTCTCTAATTTCAATCGGAAGTAAGATAATTCTTTCTTTGTTTCCATAATCGTCTATCATTTTAGGGTTATACATTAATATATTATATGCCCATGGCTGTATTAAACTTACTGAGCTTTCCAGCCAGTTCTTCCATGTCACGTTCAACTTTCTTGTTTGTTATTCGTGCATAAATCTGAGTTATTCTGATATTTGTATGTCCAAGCATCTTTGATACAGACTCCATTGGTACCCCTTTGGATATAGACATAGTGGCGAAAGTATGCCTTGCCATGTGGAAGGTCAGATTCTTTTTTATGCCACAAAGGTCGGCAATTTCTTTCAAATATGAGTTGATACGCTGGTTGCTCAACATAGGAAAGACTTTCCCCCCTTTTCTATTGATGTCGTAGTACCTTCTTATAATGGCAAGTGGAATGTCCAGTAACATGACGTTTTCATCTACGCTTGTTTTGTATCTCTTGGTGATAAGCCATTGTCTGTCTTCTACGGTAACAATTTTATCGTAGGTAAGATTATATACGTCAATGTAGGCTAATCCCGTGAAGCAGGAAAAAATAAAAATATTCTTTACTAACTCCAGCCGTTCTATGTCAAAGTGCTTCTTCATAATACGGAGTACCTCTTCTTCTGTGAGGTAGCCACGATCTACCAATTCATAGCGCAGCTTGTGATTCGCAAATGGATCATGCATGATAAGTCCTCTGTTCCTCGCATAGTTCACGACCGTTTTCAGGTTTCTCAATTTCTTGGTGGTTGTGTTATGCACACCACCTACAACAGATGTAAGGTATAATTCGAAGTCCTGAACAACGGCACTTGTCAGTTCTGTCAGTCCAATATCCTTGCGATGATACTTTGCTTGTAGGAAATCCTGAAAGTTCTGCCTCACCACCTTATACTTATAAAAAGTACCCTTTGTTAATGTCTTACCAACTTGTTGTGTGATGGAGTCTATATACTTGTCAAAGACTGGCAGAAAAGTGGTATATTCTTTGTCTGTACCAAGGAATACTGACCTGATAAGGTCTATGGAAAGTTCCTCTGATGTTTCATATTTCCTGTAAATCTGCATCAGTGTTGTTGTCAGTGCATCTATAGAAGCATTAATGGAGAGTGCTTCTGCTGTTCTGCCAATCATTCTGCTGGTTTTGTTACTCCACTTGGATTTATCCACAAAAATTTTAGTGGATCCAAGATTTGCCTTTTCGCCACCGAGATATATTCGGAGCATTACAGGTGATTTTCCTTCTTTGTTCTCATAGTTGGAACGTAGGTAGTAGGATACCTTGAAAGTCGTTTTCATAACGCATCATTTTAGTGTAGCTTTTTGGCTACAAAGTTCGACATAAGTTCTTGAAAACGAAAGTTTTGCATGCCGTCAATTTGATAGTCATTTTCCATTCATTGCTACATTTTTTTGAGAGCCTGCTTTTGTGTAGCAATTTCTGTAGCAGAAAATGACCGAATGATGACTATCAAAAGGTATAGTTTGGCAGTCAAACGGATATGGATAAAAAACAAAAAATCGCTGTAAAACCTTGATTTTACAGCGATTATCCTTGTTTTGAAGGCTAAAATGACGTGTTGTTTGACGTCCTCTTGAAACCTCTTTGTGGACCAGCCTGGGCTTGAACCAGGGACCTCCAGATTATGAGTCTGTTGCTCTAACCAACTGAGCTACAAGTCCGAAAATAGAAGAAAGAGAATACAAAACGAACTTTAAACTGCTTATATTACTAAGTAGAAATCCATGCTGGCAAACACTGAAGAATGACCTTGCAAGGCGCTCTTTTTCTCTTTGCGACTACAAAATTACGAATAAAAACTGAACCAACCAAATTATTTGGTGAAAAAGGTGTTAAATTGGTAAACGAAACTTGTAGGAACGGGTATTAATGTGTAACTTTGCATTATGATGCAAGCAAGGAAGATACTGTAAGTGATAATGAGCAAATGCAAAGAATATATTGGACTTAACAGTCAGGAGGTAGAACAGAGCCGTCGGGAACATGGGGCAAATATCCTTACACCACCAGCAAAAAAACTCTTTGGAAACTTTACCTTGAGAAATTCAATGACTCTCTTATCCGTATTCTTCTTGTAGCAGCAGCGATTTCGCTCATGTTATCTTTCTTCAAGAACGACTTCCTCGAAACTATCGGTATCTTCCTCGCCATATTTTTTGCCACTGCAGTAGGCTTCTATTTTGAACGTGATGCAACGAAGAAATTCGCAATCCTCAATGCCATTGGCGAGGAGCAGCCGGTAAAGGTGCGTCGCAATGGGCATGTTCAGGAGATAGCTCGCAAGGATGTCGTTGTAGGCGACCTCATCTTTCTTGAAACTGGCGACGAGATTCCTGCTGACGGAACGCTTGTCGAGGCTGTGAACATGCAGGTTGACGAGTCGTCACTAACCGGCGAGCCACTGACTACAAAGCATGCCGAAGAACCTACGCAGAGCAATGGCGAGGCATATGCCCAAAATCAGGTAATGCGCTCTACAATGGTGATGAACGAGCAACCGCGCCGACAGAGTGAATTCATAATAACCCTCACCACGTCCCTTGTGATGCTCGTAGGCGAAGCGGGGCGACTCGTAAAAAGACTATTTTCAAAATGAGATACACTGCTACCATAGGTTTCTTCGACGGTGTCCACAAAGGACATCAGTACATCATCGACTGCCTTAAGGCTGATGCTGTAAGTCACGGCATGGGCTCGACTGTTGTCACATTCCGCCAGCACCCCCGGCAGGTGCTTCAGCAGGATTTCATACCAAAGCTCCTCACACCAGCTACAAAAAAGATTTCTCTGCTGCAGCAAAGCGGCGTGGATAAGGTTGTGGCGCTCGACTTCACTCGCGCATTAGCATCACTGTCGGCACGCGAGTTCATGGAGAGTCTGCATCGCGACTATGCCATCGACCGTCTGCTTATAGGCTACGACCACCGTTTCGGTCACAATCGTGAAGAGGGATTCAATGAATATGTGGCTCACGGACATGAAATAGGCATGGAGGTTATCTGCAATGACGCACTTGCCAGCGAAGGTGAGAATATCAGTTCGTCGGCGATTCGCCGTTGCCTTGCTGCAGGCGATATCGTCAAGGCAAACGAGTATCTTGGCTATCAGTTCGGTTTCTCAGGCACTGTCATACATGGCTTCGGTGAAGGCAGGAAGATTGGCTTCCCTACGGCAAACATGGGCATCGACCCCGAACAGTTCATTCCCGAACGCGGAGTATATGCGGTGACGGTCATAGTCGAAGGCTTCGACAAAGTCTTTGCCGGAATGATGAACATCGGATGTCGACCTACATACGGAGAGTTCAAGGAAACACAAGAAGTGAACATCCTCGACTTTGAAGACGACATCTACGACCGCCGCATCACCGTGGCTTTCGTCGATCGCATACGCGACGAGAAACGCTTCTCGTGTATCAACGAACTGCAACAACAATTAGCAACAGACAAAGAACATATAAAAAATATACTGAAATGGTGAAACGCATTTTTTCATTAATAGCCGATGTGGCACTCTATGTCATCACCTTCTTACTTATGCAAGTGATTCTCTTTGCAGTAATGAAGTTTCTCCTGTCCGACGATGGAGTAATGTCGTTAGTGCTTTCACAGACCGTCAGCACCATACTCTCGGTCGTTATCTTCATCGCGGTGAAATGGGCATCGGTCAGCGATATAAAGAATACGAAACGTAAAACCATTCTTCTGGTGGCAGTGGCAGCACTGGCGCTGACGCTGCTTCCCGCGTCAATATGGGTTATGGAACTGGCTGACGCCGAGTTACCGGAGATGTATGAGGAGATCTTAAGGAATCTTCTGAGTGAGCCATTGGGCATAATATGTATTGCATTATTTGTCCCTCTTGCAGAGGAGGTAGTGTTCCGCGGAGCGATACTCCGCCGTCTGCTCATGTTCTTCCCCTACTCTGACAACACACCCTACCGCCCTTGGATAGCCATTATCATCTCGGCGCTGCTCTTCGCCCTGATACATGGAAACATGGCACAGGGACCTCATGCCCTTGCAATAGGTGCATTCCTCGGATGGCTATACTACCGCACCGACAGCATCATACCTGGAGTGGTGTTTCATTGCATCAACAACACATCATCGCTCATCAGCGTATTCTTCTTAGATAGCGACGCACAACTAATTGATATCTGCGGAGGAAACTATACTTTCATGTACACGCTGATTGTCCTCTCAACCATTGTTTCTATCGGATTGATTGCGCTGATTGTAAAGACAGTGTTTTGAGCTCAAATCAGTCAATAGATTCCATACTGCCTTTTGTGTATAACAGGTGCGGAATTAATAGCCCACGGCATTGTTCATAAGTGGAATCTGGTTCTCGCCAAGACCGAGCAATGACTGCAGAGCCTTGGTGTCCATAGTGGCGCGAGGACAGTTTTTCAAGCCGGCAGCAGAACAGAAGATATTAATATTCTGCGATACGTTTCCTACATCGACGGCAGTCATGAGTTGAGCGTGAGAGCCGTTTCTGCCGAATTTATCCATGTCGGCAACAATGACGAGGAACAACGGAGTGCCATTAAAGTTTTCCTGACGGCTGACGACGAGCTGACGGTTATCGCCATTGGCTACGGTCTTGAGTGTGTGAAGGCGCGGTTCATACAGATAAGTGCTCTCGGCTGTGAAGGCGTAGAGGCGAATCTCCTGACGGTTCATGGCTGTCGGTGCGGTGAGATTGCCGTTCGGACGATTCACTCCGCATGCTGCCCAGAGGATGTCGGCAAGATCTTGTTCGCTGACAGGACGCTCTTCAAAGGTTCGTTCTGAATGGCGCTGTCGCAAAACGGTCATGATATCTTCGCCACGCTGACGACTTGCGGCAGGAAGACTCTTACGACCGGTAAGTCTGTAGAGTTCCGCACGTAGTCCTTCAGCAGTGGTTGCCGCAGCAGCAATGCGCCCCTGTGGGTCAACGACGAAGAGGGTTGGTATCCAATGCAGGTCCCAGCGTTTTGCTATCGGGTTGCCCTTCCATTTCTTCAGATTGCTCACCTGAGTCCAAGGGAAATCGTATGTGCGGAGCGCATTGCGCCACGCCTTGCCGTCATGGTCGAACGAAACGCTGAGCCACTGAATAGATTTGCCGTCGATGGTCTCGCCTTGCAAATCGTTATACAGGGTTTTCATACCAGGTATTTCGCGTCGGCAGTCGCCACACCAGCTTGCCCAGAAGTCGACCACGACATAACTGCCACGGTAGTCGTTCAGCCGATGTTCCACACCAAGCGTGTCAGAAGCGGAGAAATCAGGAGCAGCAGCTCCAACTGTCAGCGACGGCATATTGTCGTCGGCATAAGAGAATGATGCAATGAGAAGCATCATAAGGGAAATGAGAGATTTCTTCATGTGTCGATATTGTTAATGGTTGAGTATTTGTATTATGTATATATATTGAATATCTTCCTGCTCGCTTTGATTATATTTTCAATTAAAGGTTTAACGCCGCGTGTCGTCAATAGTGAAAGAATACGGCATCGGAATTGTTTATCCCAAAAGCAGTAGGAAAGCTCTTGTTCTTTGATAATAAAACGACACCGCGGTCTATTAACCGTTTTGGGTTTATATCGACTGACTTAGCAAGATGTCGGTTGCCTCGTCGCCTAAGAACGACCGCAATACGGCTGCGGAAAGCGGTGGTTGGTGGACGGATAAAGTTTCGTCGAAAAGCCAAATGCAGTCAGCCATGCGCAGTGCCAGTTGTATGTCGTGACACGTCATGAGAATGGTTTTCTGCTCTTCGTGAGCCAGACGCCGCAGGAGACGGAACACCTCCACGCTGCTGGGAAAGTCGAGGAATGCCGTCGGTTCGTCAAGGAGTATGATCGGCGTCTGCTGCGCGAGAGTCCTGGCTATCATGGACTTCTGCCGTTCGCCGTCGCTTAAAGTGACAACTCGACGTGCTGCAAGATGCGATATGCCGACAAGAGAGAGCGAATGGTCTACGATATGACGATCGGCAGCAGACAATTTGCCGAAGAATCCCGTATAGGGCGAGCGCCCCAGAGCAACGAGTTCACTGACGCTCATCTCTTCTGAGTCGGTATGAGAGGACAGAACGACACCTATGTAATGTGCCCTCTCGCCAAGTGACAGCGTGCTGATGTCGACATCATCGACGAGGACAGAACCACTCATAGGTGGCTGCAGACCTGCCATAGTGCGCAACAGTGTGCTTTTGCCGATGCCGTTTCGCCCAAGCAGGCATACTAAAGAACCCGGGGTGACAGCAGCTGACACGTCACTGACAAGCACATGGTCGACATATCCAATAGTGAGATTATGGAACGACAGCGTATGTGCTTTCGATGAGAAGGCAGCGGCGTTCGAGCGATTCTGGTGGTGGGTCTTGTCCATATCTATTAGTTGCAAAGTTAATATAAATGCACGAGAAAAACTATAGTCTGTGAGTTAAAAATAATCATACGTGGAAAATAACAAAAAAACGGGTATCCCGCCGGACACCCGCCAAATTAAACATTTGATAGGGAAAATTGAGTCTCTCAAATCTGAGAGGTTCTTGCTGATAATGCAAATCAAATATAAGTAGTCATCTATGTACTTTTATCAACTGCGTTTACCCCATCACAAGGATATGTACCTTCTTCGTTCATGTATGCCCCAGGGCGGTTTTCGCCCGTTTGCCGGCTGATTGTCAATGTGAGTATTATGGTCTGTTCCGATTCCTCTCGCACTAAACATCAGCCTGTATTACGGCATAACGAATAGAAATCATTCTTCTATAAACTGAACGTCAGGTTGTAAAAAAT
>ERZ773024.905-NODE-905-length-10490-cov-3.171155_pt1 | contig 10490 bp, 10 predicted proteins | sample MGYA00511667_ERZ773024 | MGnify/ENA primary metagenome ERZ773024 (study PRJEB29015, sample SAMEA2738117) | human oral metagenome | biome: human oral; feature: human-associated habitat; material: saliva | place: China | collected 2258 ... | reverse complement strand
CAAGCGGCAAGTCCAAAAATTGATGCGAGTAATGCGAACGATATTTTCAAGTGTTTATTCATTTTGATATACCCCTTTCTAAAAACTCCTTACTTTTTATTGTTTAACATAACCGTCTTCAAGTAATTTTGGGACAGCTTCACTATATTTTAAAGCAGGTGGATTAGTATTTGGGAATGTTTCAGGAGCACGGTTATGAAGCTCTTTCCAGTCGATATTGTTGTAATCGATTTTAAGTGTATGGTAGTAAATACCGTCTTTACGCGCAATATTAGATTCAATTCCTTTCACTCCGTCGTAGATAGAGTGTCTTTTTTTGAGAAGTTTTTGTATTTCTTCTTCGGTTTTACCCATTTCTTTAGGCTTAAATGCATATACTGCATCTTGTAAATAAACGATATCGTCTTTGAAATAATATTTTAAGGTTGTAGTACTACCATTATCTTCTAGTTTATAAACAGCTTCACCGTCTTTTGGAAGGTTGCTGCTATTTTGTTGGTTAGACTTTTTCTTGTTTTGTTGATTGTTAGTCGCTTTTTCTTTAGTTTGTTGATTGTCTGCTGCTTTTTCCTGGCTCTGTTGATTGTTAGCCTGGTTCAATTTTGATTGTTTATTATTCGCTTGTGTTGTTTCTTGCGCTGCTTGTGTTGTATCTGCTGAGTTATTTTGTCCGCAAGCGGCAAGTACAAAAATTGATGAGAGTAATGCAATCGATATTTTCAAGTGTTTATTCATTTTGATATAACCCTTTCTTAAAACTCCTTACTTTTTATTGTTTAACATAACCGTGCTTTAGTAAATTCTCTACAGATTCACTATAGCTAACGGGTTTGCCACCTTCAGAAGGAAATTGTTTTGGATTACGCTTATGCAATTCCTTCCAGTCAAGAATAGTATAATCGAATGATGCTTTTTGAATGTATATACCATCTTTTTTCTCAACTGTTGAAGTGAGTCCAGTAACACCTTGAATAAGAGCCTCTCTTTTTTCTAGAAATTTACCAACTTCTTCGTCGGTTTTGCCTAATTCTTTAGGGTTATAAGTGTATATGGCTTCTTCTTTATAAACAATATCATCTTTAAAATAATAAGTTAAAGTAGATGAAGCACCTTTTTCTTCATACTTATAAGTTGCTTGACCGTCTTTTGGCAGAGCTTCTGTTGCCTCTTGTTTATTGGATGCTACTTGTGTTGTTGGAGCAGTGGTAGTTGTTTGAGCTACTTGTGTTGTCTCTGTAGTACTACCGTTTGAAGCTTTTTGTCCGCATGCCGCAAGTACAAAAATTGATGAGAGTAATACAAGTGATGTTTTAAGAGTTTTCATTTTTTATGTCCTTTTCTAATGAATTATTTAGCGGTATATCCAGCATTGAATAAAATTTTTTCGAATTCTTTGAAACTGAGCTTATTGTCTTTGATAGAGAAATCGTTAGGAAATCCTTCTTTCAGTTTTGCTAAATCCACCTTTTCCAAGTCTATCGTAATGTCGAAAATAATTTTCTCGTCTGTTGAAGACATGCTAGAAGTCACACCAGGTATATTTGTATATATGCTAAGAGCGGCTTGTGCAAGGGATTCAGCACTTTGTTTTGAAAAGTTGGGCCCCATTGCTTTAAGATCCCATTCGTTTAAAATGGTTACTTTTGTTACGGTATCGCCTTTATGTTCTACCGTAGTAGTTGTTTGTGCCACATTGTTTTTTAGAAGATAGCTCGAAGACTGAGTCCCTCCGCAACCAAAAAGGAAGAAGAGAGTAGTCATAAGCATTGCGAACGCTTTGATTGATTTTTTCATAAGAACTCCTTTACATCTATTTGCAGAAAAAAGCAGAGTACATCCAGTGGACTCTGCTTTTAGGTTACATTACTGAACTTCTTTGAATCCCATTTGAATGAGGTTTTCTTTTACTTTTGCTAAGTCTGTAGGGTCGTCAAAAGAAACCACTGGTGGGTAAGCTGATTTCAATTTCTCACGATCGACAATTGTGTAGTCTGTTTCATAAGTTTGGATGTACTTATCGCCTTCTTTTTTAGAATCAAACTTAAATCCTTTAAGCTCTGTAATTTTATTTTTTAAGTCGCCATAGGTTTGTTCTAAAACAGATCTTTGAATTTCATAACCTTGTTTAACGGCTTCTCTTGAAGCTTCTGGAACATTATCAACACTAAAATCTGTGATAACTTCTGTGATTGTTCTTTCGATAATATTGCCTTTTGAGTATAGCGTTAATTTTGTTGTAACGTTTGTATTCACTAGCTCGTATACAGTTTTAACTTCGTTCGCATCTGATTGCGCTGCTTTTGTTGATTGTGTTGGAGCAGTGGTAGTTGCTTGTGCTGTAGTTGTTACTTGTGTCGTTGGAGCTTGAGTAGTAGCTACAGTTGTTGTTTCTTCTTTTTTGCTTTGTCCACAAGCGGCAAGTAAGAAACCAGCAGTTGCTAAAAGAGTTAGCTGTTTGATTTTTGTATTCATAGAGCTACATCCTTTGAGTTTTTAAAAATTTTATTGAACTTGTTCAAAAATGGCTTGATTTTCGAAATCGGATTTCATTTCACTGAAACTAGTAAAAAGTTGGCTTTTAGGATCAATCTCTTTTAGTTTTGCGAAATCAATCTTTGTATAATCAAATTCTTCAATCGTTGTAACAGTGTATCCATTAACTTCATATGAAATAGAAACGCCGTCTACAGAACGATATTTTTCTTTAAGCTCCTTAACATTCTCTTCAGTAAAAAGTTTTTCTTGTTTTAGGAGTGTGTCCTTAGCGTTGCCAAACTTTTCGAAGTTTCTGTGTGTTTTTAAGACTACTTTTGTGATAGTATCGCCTTTATGATAAACGATGTATTCCGTAACCTCTGGACCCAATGTAGCTCTAAAAACTGCGACCTCTTGACCTTCTGGAGCTTGTACAGTTTGTGTAGCATTCTCCTTGGCAGCAGTTGTTTGTTTTTCTTTATAGCCTTGTTGAACGAGGGAGTCTTTATAGTTAGAGTAGCTAATAGTATTATCATCACGAAGATTCAAATTTGATATAGATTCTTTTAATTTTTGCATATCCAATTTGGTGTAATCGAATGAATAAGCAAACGTGAAAACATCATCTTTGTAATCTGTTTTTATTTCAACTCCTTTACCAATAAAATCTTTCATTTTTTCTTGGGTTTTTTGAGCAGTTTTTTTAAGCAATTCAAGAGGGTTTTTCTCTTCCATTTTTGAAACAATAAATTTGGTTACTACTTCTTGTTTCAATAAGACATCATCTTTATAATACAATGTCACGGTGTCTTTACCACTGACACTAATAGTTTCAAAAACTGCTTTTTGAGCATCTTCTAAGCTATAAACAGTTGTTGGAGCAGCTGTCGTTTCTTGAGTCGTTGTCGCAACCGTTGTTTCTTCTTTTTTCTCTTGCCCACACGCACCTAAGAGGAATGTGCTGGTAAAGAGTAGTGCTGTTACTTTAACTGCTTTCTTCATACATATTCTCCTTCATATTTGAAAAAGGGGAGAAGAGGTCCCTCTTCTCCCTATTTAATTAGAATTTTACTATTGTTTTTCTTTATAGCCACCCTTGATGAGTGCATCTTTAAATTGAGAGTAGCCAAGAGTATTATCATCACGTAGATTTAAATTTGGTATTGCTTCTTTGAATTTTTGCATATCGAGTTTAGTGTAATCGAATGAGTAAGTTATCGTGAAAACATCATCTTTGTAATCTGTTTTAATCTCAAAACCTTTACCGATGAATTCTTTAAATTTTTCTTCTGTTTTCGCGCTAGATTTCTTAAGTGTTTCTAAAGGATTCTCGCCTTCCATTTTTGAAACAATATAAGTAGTTACACTTTCCTGTTTTAATAAAACGTCATCTTTATAATATAACGTCATCACAGCTTTTACAGCTTCATCACTAGCTTCAAGAACTGTTTTTTTAGCATCTGCTGGCATGTCTGATTTTGATTGAGCAACAGTTGTTGGAGCAGCTGTCGTTGGAGTAGCCGTTGTTGGTGCAACTGTTGTTTCTGCTTTTGTTTCTGCTTGAGTAGTAGCAGTTGAGTCTTGTTTTTGTCCGCAACCTGCTAATACTAGACCAGCTGTAAATAGAAGTGCGAATGCTTTTGTTGTTTTGTTCATGATTTTTACCTCACTTTTTGTTATGTATCGTAAAACCGGAAAGAGCGAACTCTATACCGGTCTTTCTTATTGAATTATTTCTTCTCTTTATAACCAATTTTTTCCATTGCTTCTTTAGAAGCTTTGAAACTTACCGCATTGCCATCACCTGAGAAATTATCAGGTAAAGCTTTTTTCAAATCCTCAAACTTAACTACTGAATAGTCAAAAGTTACAACTTGAGTGATAATACCGTCTTTTGATTCTAGGCTAGCAGTTACACCTTTAATTGAAGTGTATAAGTCGTTCATTTGTTTGATTTGTTCCATAGCTTCTTCTTCTGACATTGGTAATTTAGAAATTACGTATTTATTTTCAGCTACTTGCTTTGTTACAACATCTCCTTTGTAGTAATAAGTTATTGTTGAAGTCTGCTGATCATTCTTAAGTTCGAATGCTGTAGATTCTTCTTTCGCACATCCTAATAGTACGAATAATGCTGTAAATAACACAGCGAATAATTTCATTGCTTTTTTCATGAAATACATCCTTTCAAGTTGTAATATACATATATTATAAATCTAATAATTCTAATATGCAAGACTTTTTACAAAAATGGGTTTCAATGAAGGTTGACAATTGCTAACAGTTTGATTTTAACAGCAATGTGCTATACTAATCTTACAGTGAAATGGAGGAAAAAGTATGAATCAAACTGTAAACTTCTTGAAAGAACTTGTGGCAATTCCGTCACCAACTGGCTATACCAGAGATGTGCAAGACTATTTAATCGATGTCTTAACAGATATGGGATATGAGCCAACACGTACAGCAAAAGGATTAGTGGTTGTAACAGTACCTGGAGCAATGGATGAGAAACAGCGTGTGGTAACGGCACATATCGATACACTTGGTGCGATTGTTCGTGCAGTAAAATCAGATGGTCGCTTGAAACTTGACCGTATTGGTGGATTTGCTTGGAATATGATAGAAGGAGAAAACTGTACGGTTCACGTTGCTAGCAATGGAACAACTGTCTCAGGAACGATTTTGTTACATCAAACGAGCGTACACGTATACCGTGAAGCAGGAACGGTTGAACGTAGTCAAGATAATATGGAAGTTCGTTTGGATGCGAAAGTGACAAACGAAGCCGAAACGCGTGCATTAGGTATTGAAGTAGGGGACTTTGTATCCTTTGATCCACGTTTTATCATCACACCAACAGGATTCATTAAGAGCCGTTTCTTAGATGATAAAGTGAGTGCAGCGATTTTATTAACCTTATTGAAGAAATACAAATCAGAAGGAATCACATTACCAGTGACAACGCATTTCATGTTCAGTTGTATTGAAGAAACTGGAACAGGAGCCAACAGTAGCATTCCAGAAAAAGCGGTTGAATTTTTAGCCGTGGATATGGGTGCGATGGGGGATGACCAACAAACAGACGAATACACCGTTTCTGTCTGTGTGAAAGATGGTTCTGGACCTTATAACTTTGATTTTCGTCAACATCTTGTGTCTCTATGTAAGGAGAAGAATATTCCATTTAAATTAGATATTTATCCTTATTATGGTAGTGATGCCTCAGCAGCAATGCGTGCTGGAGCAGAAGTGAAACACGCCTTACTCGGTGCTGGAATTGAATCAAGCCACTCTTATGAAAGAACGCATCTTGATTCGGTTGAAGCAACACAACAGTTAGTCGATGCCTACCTTTTAAGTTCATTAGTAGAAGCTTAATATGGAGCCTTTCCAACAGTGTTTGGGAAGGCTTTTTTTGTGGTTAAAAATTTATTGAGGAATTCTGTTGACACGGTCTCTTCAGGGGAGTATACTCTAAAACGTAAACTTTACGATTTAGAAAGCGAGAGAATTATGAACAAGAAAGAAAAGGTTATTTTAGGAGGGGCAGTTGCGCTAGGTTTGCTATTTGCATCAGGTGCCGTATTATCTCAGCAACAAGCCCAAACAACGGAGACAACAACTGAGGAGACAACGATTGACGCTGAGCGTATGGCGAAATACGAACAGGCAGCTAAAGAAATTAAAGACAATAAACCAAAGACGATTGTCGGAGAAGTTTTCGAGAATGGATATTTGAAAAAACACGGAGACCATTATCACTTTGTATATGGTGCGCCACCAGCAGATGCGATTTATGAACAGAAAAAACCAGGTGCGACAACAAGTACAGTAGAAGACAATTACGTCTTCAATCCAAACGATATCGTGAGTGAAAATGAATTAGGCTTCGTTGTTCGACACGGAGACCACTTTCATTTTATTTACCGTTCACAATTAGCAAATGCACAAACGGTGACTAGAGAAGATGAAAATGGCAAGAAGAGAACATGTAAATTATTACGCATCCCTCATGGAGACCATTTCCACGATGTATTAGACTGTGGAGACGGTAGTGCTTCTTATACATTTGATGATGAACCTACTTCAAGACCGTCGACTGGTGGCAACCACACAGGAGTGGCTAGTACAATTGGAACTGTATCGCCATTAAGACCAAGTACCGCAAGCACACAACCTGTAACGCCTCCTGCAACAGATATTGCGACACCGCAAGCTGAGGAGTGGACATTGCAATCGCCAGAGATTCAAAAATATTTAGACTACATTGTCTATGCTTACGGCGTGGAACGAGATACGATTAAGTTCGAGTCTGTAACAAACGACAAAGGTGAGTATGTCGGAAAAGTATTTGCCTTCCAAAACATGGAACAAGGGCAAGATAAGAACCATATCCATCCTTGGGTCATTCCATTGAAACGATTCGAAGTGCCAAACTCTGACCCATCGATTCCTGCAGAAGTGCGACTTTCTCAGGAGATTGATTTAATCGCAAGACGTATGGGAATTTCTCGTACGGCAATTCGTATTGTGAATGGACGTTTCGATATTCCGCATGGCGACCATAGTCACTCAATGAATATCGTCAATAAAGACGGCATCGAAGCCTATGAGAAAAATAAACTTCCAGTCATCGTGCCTCCATTTGTGGCAGGAGATGTGAATGTGGATGCTGTTTTTGCCAAAATTGATGAAGTCAAAGCGCATGCCAGTGAAAAATATAAAGATGATCCAGTGACATTGAACCGTATTTTAGTAGCCTTGAACGAATATAAAGAACAAGTGCAATTAAAAGGGAACTCAACGGAAGGGTTCGTCAAAGGATTAGAACGCTTCGAGGCGCAAACGATTAACCACGAAACTGTAGCTACTGAAGAAGTAAGTCCTGAAGAACAAAAGATGAACGCGACCCACGAAGAAACGGTTCGTATGGTTGGTGAGTTGAACTTACAAGACTACGGTGTGACAGCTGATGAATTGAAAGACTTAGCTTCAAAAGCGCGTGAATCTAATAAAGAGGAACAAGTGAACGCGATTCGTGCATTAGTACAAGCGTTACGTGATGCAAACGACCGTATTAGTATTGAAGGAATGCGTTACTTATACTTCTTAACACAACACGTTTTAGACCAAGAATTACCTGCTACGCTTCGTGAAGAAGTGGCAAGCTTAATTAAGCGTTATATGGGTTCACGATTGAACTTTGCGACAACACCTGTTGAATCACTCATTATCGAGTCTTATCGTGCGAAATTGGCGATTAAAGAATCTCACGCGAAATTCGATGGAAAAGTCGATGCGACAATCGGAAAGAATCTGAAAGAAATTTTAACGCCTGCTTCTGAAGAAGAACAAAGTATTTTCCAAGAGGCAAAAGACTTCGCTGAAATGGCGCTGGATGAATCGGATAAAGATAATAGTACTCCAAAGAGCTCTATTCTAGAGGTGAAACCTTCAGAGGAAAAACCAGCCGAAGAGACTACAACGACACAAAGCGAAACGACTGAAACGACAGAAACAACAGAAAGTACGACCGCTTCTGTAGAGACAGCAGAAGAAACAACGGCAACGACCGAAGCCGCTACTACTGTAGAAGCGACAACTGTTGAACAATAGAATTTTTAAACACGTAACTCTTTAATAAAGAAGGGTTGCGTGTTTTTGTTTCCTATGAATAGGTGGTTTAGCGGTATTTATGGTATACTAATACAGCATTCTAGTTGAAGGAGGGATTTAAATGGCAGTCATGCATTTTGGCGAAAACAATACTTGGATTAACATTAATTCAGATTTAATCAGTGAATATTCATCGATTTACGATACTTATGATATTGATGATGAGATGATTGAATATGCGCTAGATAAAAATGAACGTGCGCATATGGAGTATAATCGCCGAACGAAGACATTGGTGTTCATTTATAATGTCCTCAATTTAACGCGTGAAGAAAATTATTACGATACGATTCCATTGACGTTTATCGTGAGACAAAATCAAATCGTTACGATTTCCAATGCGCAAAATGAATATATTATTGATGAAATTCGTGAAGAGCTAGAAGAAAATATGCATTGGAGCGTATTTAATTTCTTATTGCATAGTTTATTTACAATTTCGGAAAACTATTTTCCAATTATTGAGACATTAAATAAAGAACAACAAAATATTAGTAAATTGCTTCGAAAGAAAACAACAAAGGATAATTTATTCCGTTTGTCCGACATGGAGATTGAGGGAATGTATTTAGTTTCAGCAACGAAGCAAAATGCGGTTGTACTCGAGCAATTGAAGACGCAACAAGCCTTCAAGGCACTCGACGATTCTGAAAGAGAGCAGTTGGAAGATAACATCATCGAAGCCAATCAATTAGTAGAGATGACGGAATTACATCTTCAAATCTTGCGCCAAATCGCAAGTACGTATAACAATGTATTGAATAATAACTTGAACGATACGATGAAATTCTTAACGGTCATCTCGATTTTAATGACGATTCCGGATATTGTGACGGGATTCTTTGGGATGAATGTGCAGATTCCATTTACGGAGTTTAGACACGGATGGGCGATCATTCTTTTGATTATCGCATTCGGTTGGATAGGCGTGTCGCGGATTATCAAGCGCATTATGAAAGATTAACCAAAAACACCTTCCTACTTGATAGGAAGGTGTTTGTTGTTTGAGTGCTAGTTTTTTATTTGTGCTCACATATATGATTACTTCGAATCCTTGCGGATTTGTTTATTGTAGCTGTAACGTTGCACCGGCGCAAGCCTTGGTCTTGCACCTTAAAAACCTCAAAGAAAACGAAATGCCATAGATACGAATGTATCTATGGCATTTCTGTCTTTCTCCCTCGTTTTTATGCTGTATCCCGTTACTGTGATGATAAAATCCGCAGTATTCTCCAGAATCATCCTGTGCCTGTTATATATAAAGTCACTTAGAAAAATATTCTTAACTAACCTGACGATAACGAGCATTTCACAAAGTTCGAAATAAAAAAATGTTTTAAATAGATTTTCAAACCTGCTATAAACGCCTACACAATCATATTTCAAAAGCAAATGTAAAAAACACAATATGACGTATACGTTATATTGCAAAATAACTTTTTGCTCAAAAACGCGAATTTGTTGGCCTCAAACCTCAAGATTTAGTTGCGCATTTCGACTGCAAAACCGTGCACATTTCCATTTAAAACTGCCCCCACGCAATCCATAGTAGCTAAAGATATTTTACGTAAGATCCTTTCAATGCGGTAACCTTGGTGATTGGTTTTGGATTTCGGGTAATGTATGGCTTCAATAGTGACAGTAACGTGTTTCGTATTAAAACGAATAAGAGGGCGTAGGATTTATAATCCGTACGCCCTCTTTGAGGCTTTAAAGGTGAGAGACTTCGGCTCGAACCGGTACAACGTTACCGTCACTATGATGATAGCCATAAGGTTTTCCGAAATCCAGTTTACTTTTTAAACTTTCTCCACCGTTACCGCATTGAAAATAGTATCGAAGTTATCCCTGTTTATAAAGCCTGTTTGAGCTTCCATGGCATTGAGCGTACCTGCAGTCACTGCCGTTTTCAAAATGGATTCAACGCTTTCGCCTTTTGCAATCGCATGCGCTAACCCAGCAATCGTTGAGTCTCCAGAGCCAACAGGATTCACGGCGTTGACTTTGGGAATGCTGACTTGGTAAAAGTCACCTTCATGTTTTGCCAATGCGCCTTTTGATCCAAGCGAAACAACCACCCAATCCACCCCGTCAAATAACGGAGAGTTCAATTGTTCCTTCAATTCTTCAACTGTTGTCGCTTCAGGAACTCCTAATAATCCAGCGAGTTCTTCTTGATTTGGCTTAATTAAGGCTGGCTTGGTAGAAGCTTCAAGCGCAATCTTTAATGTTTTCCCAGAAGTATCTAAAAGTACAGGGGCTCCGACTGTAGCAGCTTTTTCAATAATTGTTGCGTATAAGTCATCGTCCATTCCACTAGGTAAGCTGCCAGAAAT
>ERZ773024.903-NODE-903-length-10505-cov-4.361053_pt1 | contig 10505 bp, 3 predicted proteins | sample MGYA00511667_ERZ773024 | MGnify/ENA primary metagenome ERZ773024 (study PRJEB29015, sample SAMEA2738117) | human oral metagenome | biome: human oral; feature: human-associated habitat; material: saliva | place: China | collected 2258 ... | reverse complement strand
AATCCTAATAAATTATTTATCTCGGGTTCACTCCCTATCCTTTGAGATAAACTGTAAACATCAACACCTCCCCCTACTTGTCGTATAAAACGACAAATTACTCGTTGAAAACGAACTATACTATTCATAATGCAAGAAAGACTTCGATGGAAACGAGAAACATACGGCTTCCACGAAGCCTTCCTCGCATAATCATGAAACCTTAGCAAACGAACATCGTTGCCGTTTAACTAAAGAATTTGGATTTTAACAAGCATTCCAGCACTCTTCAATTGTTTCGGCCTCAATAACAACCACTGTACCATCTGGGCCTACACAAGTGCACTTAAAACCGGCCAAAGACTGAGACTGAGACAAAGAATGTCCTCCTTTAATCTCGCGCATCTCATCCCGTCCCAAGTTCCCCTGAGACAAATAACGTTTGTCAATCAACATAATTGTGTTTTTTAAAAATTAAACAAAGTGCAGCAAACAAGCTGTATTACATAATGCTGCGCTTCAAAAGTAATCTTTTTTCTTAACACATCAAGTTCTTTTGTACAAAATACCATTATATAGGTATTCCTATATTCTTTCTTGTGCGCTCTTAAACTAGTTTTTCCATTCTAAGAAACGCTAAGAAACCTATCGGTATCATTCCTGTTTGCCTCGCGTATCTTTGCTGCGATAACCTTAATAATCGCAGTAGTATATGGAAAATAATGCAGACAGCTACGTACTCGTCCTGGAGGATCGTAGCAGGGTTCAATCCCCCACCGAAGCGGGACACCTGTCCGTCGTCTCCTCCATGGATGAAGCCGGCCGGGTTAAGACCGTCGAACCGACGGAAGCCAATCAAACGGCTTTCATGAAATTCAAGAAGAACGACAGCGTACTCAAAAACTTCCTGTCGAATTTAGTCAAGCAGTTCAAAGACCCGACCCATTTCGGAGTATACCGCCTGGTTTCCGACCGTGCCGTCGAGTCGGTAGCCGAACTGAGAAACATGCTTGCCGGACGTGAGGAACCTCAGAACAAGGCTATGCTGGAAAGTATCCGGATGAATCTCGACGAGTTTGCTCCGGCACAGAAAGCACCCGCCATCGACGAGTCCAAAGTCGACTGGAAAGAGTTGGAACGTCTCGGATTGAGTCGTGACCGGCTCGAACAGTCCGGCGACCTGAACAAATTGCTCAACCGGCAGAAAACGGGTCTGGTCGGAATCTCCGTTCCTTTCGGAGAAACCTCCATCTATACCGAAGCACGCATCGCTCTGCGTCAAAGCGAAGACGGCAGTCTAGGGCTGGCCATCCACAGCATCCGCAAAGAGCCGCAGCTCGATTTTCCCTATATGGGCTATCGTTTCAGCGAGGACGAAAAAGCGACGCTGCTGCATTCGGGCAATCTGGGGAAACAGGTGGAGCTGACCCCCAAAAACGGCGAACCCTTCAAAGGCTACGTCTCAATCGACCCGTTGACCAATGAACTGGTCGCCCTTCGTGCCGACCGCGTGATCATTCCGCAAGAGATTAAAAGCGTCTTGCTGACCGAACAGCAGCATCGGGACCTGACCGAAGGTAAGCCCGTGAAAGTAGAAGGTATGCTCTCGCGTGGCGGCAAACCGTTCGATGCCACGCTTCAGGTCAATGCCGAGAAAAGAGGCATCGAGTTTATCTTCAACGACAACCTTTCCTTCAAAGAACGCAGACAACTCTCTCAAAAGCCGCAGGCGGATTCTCCGTACGGTGTGCCGGCAACCCTCTGCAAGTATCAGCTGACCGAGAGACAGCAGAAAGCCCTTTCGGAAGGACGCACCCTGTATCTGAAAAATATGGTGGATAAGGAAGGCGAAATCTTCAGTGCCTATGTCCGTTACGACAAGGAGCAGCAGCGTCCCCGTTTTTATCGCTATAATCCGGACAAAAAGCAGGAACAGGTCGAAGCCGTGGCCGAAGGGCACAAGACGCAGGTAGCCGTCAACAATGAAGGTAAGACGAACGAAGCTACCGGGCACGTCAAGGAACCCCTCAAAAGCGGTCAGGTGCACCCTGCCGAAAAACAACAGGCAAAACAGGAGAACGAGGAGCAGAAGCAGCCTCGCAAAAGAGGGCGCAGGATATAGCCCTTTTCTCCGCTCTCATGAACCGCCGGACGGATGATATGCCACCGTTCGGCCGATTATTTTATCTCAACCTTAACCATCGTATCCCATGAAATGTATCATTGCCGAGAAACCCTCGGTCGCCCGCGATATAGCCCGTATCGTCGGTGCAACGCACAAAGAAGAGGGCTGTTTCTCCGGAAACGACCATGTGGTTACCTGGGCCTTCGGACACCTCGTTACCCTTGCGATGCCCGAAGCATACGGCTTCCCGACGTACAGCCGCGAGCAACTGCCCATTATCCCCGATCCTTTCCGGTTAGTCGTCCGACAGATCCGCAAAGGAACGACCTATACGGATGACCCGTCCGCCTTGAAGCAGCTCGGTATCATCCGCAAGTGTTTCGACCGGAGCGATCGCATCATCGTCGCCACCGACGCCGGACGCGAAGGCGAGTTGATCTTCCGCCTGATCTATGCTTATTTGGATTGCCGCAAACCTTTCGACCGCCTGTGGATCAGCTCCCTCACCGATAAGGCTATCCGTGAGGGACTGTCCCGTCCGGCTGACGGCCGGCAGTACGACCGCCTTTATCTCTCGGGCAAGGCTCGCAGTGAAGCCGACTGGCTTGTCGGTATCAATGCCAGCCGCGCCCTCTCCATCGCCCGCGGAGGCGCTTATTCTCTGGGAAGAGTACAGACACCGACTCTGTCGATGATTTGCCGCCGCTATATCGAGCACCGGGATTTCCGGTCCGTACCGTTTTGGAAAATCCATGCGCTGCCCACCGGCCTCTCCGTCAGGGCCATCGGAGAAACGACATACGAAAGCCGCAAAGCAGCGGACAGGGCGATGGAGGATCTGGATCCGCGCGAAGCACTCACCGTTTTGTCCGTTTCCGTACAAACGAATCCTGTGCCACCACCTTTGCTCTACGATCTGACCGCTCTTCAGAAAGAAGCCAACAAGCGATACGGATATACGGCGGAAAAGACGCTCTCTCTGGCCCAAAGCCTGTACGAGAAAAAGTGTACCACCTATCCCCGTACAGGCAGCCGGTATATCAGCGAAGACATCTTTGAAGAGATCCCTTCGCTATTAGAAAGTCTGAAAGATGATCCCGATTATGGCGATTACGTCGAAAAGCTCACTGCCGGTACACTTAACCGCCGGAGCGTGGACGATACGAAAGTAACCGACCACCATGCCATTCTCCTTACCGGAGAAAAATCCGGCAGCCTGACCCGCGACGAGGAGGTGCTCTACCGAATGATCACCGTGCGTATGCTGGAATCCTTTTCCGAAGCGGCCATCGAAGAAACGCTGACGGCGATACTCTCTCAAAGGGAGCATCGTTTCGGGATAAAGGCGAAGAGGCGGGTTAAGTCGGGCTGGAAAGCCGTCCGCGGATCGGTGGAAGAGCCGATAGAAGAAGGAGAAACCGTCGTGGACAGCTTTCCCGAATGGCAGGAAGGTGACCGGCTCGATGTTTTCGGATTCGAAATGACCGAACACCAAACAAAGCCCAAGCCCCTTTATACGGAAGCCACACTGCTGTCGGCCATGGAGCACGCCGGACGGGAAGTTGCGGACGAAGAAGCCCGCAAAGCCCTCGCCGGTTGCGGCATCGGTACGCCTGCCACACGTGCGGCCATCATCGAGACATTGATCCTGCGGGAATATATCCGTCGGGAGAAGAAGATGCTTATCCCGACCGAAAAAGGTCTTTCCGTCTATAAACTGGTCGCCGGACGAAAGATCGCCGACGCCGAAATGACGGGAGCATGGGAAGTCGCTCTGGCTGCCATTGAAGCAGGCGCCATGGACGAACGGACATTCGGGAAGAGCATCGAAGTTTATACCCGTCAAATATGCGAAGAACTGCTGACGACAGCCGCCGGAAACACGGATGCTCATTACAAAACTTACCGCTGCCCGCTATGCGGGAACGATTCGGTACGGGTGTTTCCCAAAATCGCCAAATGCGTAACGGATGGTTGTGGGTTCAAAGTCTTCCGGGAGCTTTGCGGCACCCTCCTGAGCAAGGAACATATTCATGCCCTGATGACTGACGGATGCACTCCGCTACTCTGTCGGCTGACCGGCAAATCGGGAAAAACCTTCAATGCCCGCCTGAAGCTCGACAAAGATGGCGGCACCTCCTTCGTCTTCGATTCCAAACCCCGTAAACCTCAAACATAAAACGTATGGCATACCACAAGAAAGAGACACTCCGAGGCAATATCGAAGCCATCCGCACCTTGCTTGCGGTCGAGAAGGAACACCGTCTGCCGACACCGGTTGAGCGAGAAGTTCTGAGCCGTTACAACGGTTTCGGCGGCCTCGCGTGCATTCTCAAGCCGGTCGATACGCTTCCCGACCGTACCCGTTGGGTCAAATCAGAACTGGAACTCTTCCCGATGGTACAGGAATTGAAGCAACTGATCTTCGGGGAAAGCGCAAACGAGCGCGAAGCCCGAGGCCTGTGGGATAGTCTCAAAAGCAGCGTGCTTACCTCTTTCTATACCGATGAACGGATCGTACGGGCCATTGCTTCCGCTTTGAGGGAGCATCGGATTCCTGTCGGAAAACTATTGGATCCTTCGGCCGGTATGAGTGTTTTTTCCCGCATACTGGCAGGAGAGCATACCGAAGTGACAGCTTTGGAGAAAGACAAAGCTACGGGGCGCATCCTGCGCCTGTTATCGGCGGATAATCCTCAACAAACAGTCCGTATCATCGGCTTCGAAGAGATCGAAGAACGACGGATGGGAGCATACGATCTGGTGGCCAGCAATATTCCATTCGGAAATTTTGTCGTCTATGACCGGTCGTATGCCAAAGGGAAAGATCCGGTCAAAAACGAATCGACACGGGCTGTCCACAATTACTTCTTTGTCAAAGGACTGGATGCGCTCAAGGAAGGAGGGCTGTTGGCTTTCATCACATCACGAGGGCTGTCGGACAGTCCGAAAAACGAATCGATTCGTCGTTATTTGATGGAAAACAGCCGGCTTATTTCCGCGCTTCGCCTGCCCGACGGTATGTTTTCCGAAAATGCCGGAACGCAGGCCGGAAGTGATTTAATCGTATTGCAAAAGCAAACAGGCAAAGGGATACGGACAGAGAGCGAAAAGTCCTTTACCCAAAGTGCTACGGTCTCTTATCAGGGAGAAACATTCACGGAAAATCCGCTGTTTGCCGGAGAAAATGCCGAAAATGTGCTTGCAACCCGGCGCTTGCCCGGAACGGATGCTTATGGAAAGCCTGCGATGGTCTATACGCATGACGGAGGAATCGACGGTATCTCAAAGGAGTTGGGTGAAAAACTGTCGGCAGACATCAGGCAACATCTCGACCGGAAATTCTATCTGACGGGAGCAGAGACCGTACAACCAGCTACAGCCCCCGAAACCGAAACACCCGACCGAACCACAGCGGAATCCATTCGTTTGGAAATCGACCGGCCGGATCGAGCCACCACACAACCGGAGACGCACCCTGTCGAAGAGGCGGGCCGTCTTTCTTTACCCGAACTTCCCGCCCATCTGGCAACAGCTCACCGGCTCATCACCAACGAATGGCTGCTCGATGAACTGGCCCGTACGCAGTTTGCGACTCCCCGTGAGGATCTCCGGCATGTGCAGGAGGGCGATATGATGCATATTCGTTTTTTGGGAACGGAAACGCTGGCCGTCTATACCGAAGGTCCGTATAAACGGGAAGATGGCAAAGTCTGGGCAGTTATCCTTGCCGATCCGGACGGAGAGAACAGAGGCCTCATTACCGTCCCTCATACAGATATAACGGCTATCTATCCCGTACGGATGTCACTCCGTGTGATGCAGATCAACCAGGCGGTCAAACGACCGACGGACGCATCATCGGAGCGTATTCTGGCGGAAGCGGAGAAACGGGGGTACATCCGTCGTCCGTCCGCTATGCAGGCCGAATGGATCGAAAGCGGACTTATCCGTGCCATACGGGAACTCGAGGGGCTTTCCAAACAGGAGTGGAACGAACGGAATCTGCCGGCGACGGAATACCGGCTGCTCTACCCCGAACCCGACTCGGAACCGTCTCCCATGGAAGAGTTGAAACAGACACAGGAAAAGATTTTAAGCAAACAGCAGGATAAAACGATCCTGATTTTGATACGGAACGGAGACCGCTACGAAACCATCGGGGCGACAGCCAGGCGTTTGTCCGATACCTGTGGTCTTCGCCTGTCCGACCGCTCAGGAGAATCATATTGCAGCTTTCACAACCAACAACTGGATCAATACCTTCCCGTGCTGGTTCGAGCCGGTCATCGCGTAGCGATAGCCGATCGGCTTGAAAACAAACAGGAAGAGAAGCAACACGTGTCTTCCCCCGGGCAAAAAGAACCGGATCATCCCGAAGAAAAAATGAAAAAAAACGGCGCTCTCTCCGACACGGAGGATGAACAGGAGCGAGAAGCCGGGCGGGAAGAGGCATGTCAGGCTTATGACCTGATGCCCAAAAGTCTTGCCGGACAGCTTCCCAAACTGTACGCTACCGAAAAAAGCCTTGTCGGAGACAAGATAGCCTGTGCCCGCTACTTCCATCCCATGAGCGCCTATACCGCCTATCTGTTGGAGTACGATCCGAAAGAACGTGTAGGATTCGGCCTGGTCACGATGGGGTATGGCTGGGAGTTAGGCTATATGTCTTTGGACGAAATGAAGGAGGTCAAGGTAATGGGCCTGGGGATCGAACGGGATTTACACTTTACGCCAAAGGCTTTGCATCTGGTAGAAGAATTGAAAGAATATATCGGAGAACGGTATACCCATACGGAAGAACAGGTAATTGTGCACCGAACGGATAAAGCCGAAGCCAAGGCCTTGTCTGGCACATATCCGGCCGAAGAAGAAACGGACATCTCTCCCGAAGATATCCGGATTACGAAACACCGGTTGACTTTCGACCGCGACGGCATCCATGCACAAACCCTCGATCCGGCTTCAGGCGAAGCCATCGGAGATCGACAACCGATTCTTCCCGCTCCTGCGAGCGAACCGGCGGAAAAAACGTCCGAAGCGGTTGAAGAACAGGCACCCGATGGTGTTCCGGTCATGACCCTGTTCAGGCAGTACGATACCCCGAACCGCCCTGTACGGGGAGAAATACGCACTGATGTGGAAAGCCCGCGGGAAATGAACGGAAGAGCAGTCTATTTCGATGAAGAACATCATCCGGTAGAGTCGGTGGATCTTGACGTTCCTTCTCTTTTCCCCACCGGTGCCATTGAAACATGGAACCGGGAAGTGGAGCGTTTCAATGAAGTGGAACGGGAACGGAAACCGACACCGGTCAAACCTCGTACCCAACGCCCATCAAGCCGGAAACAGCAACAGACATCCGGTCAGCCCGATTTATTTTCAGGTCTGTGGGATACGCCCGCACTGACCGAACAGTTTCGTCAACCGCCTGCACCGCCTTCGTTCGATGCCGCCCCTCGCCCTTACCTCTCGGTTATCGGCGAACACCTGCGTGACGGTTCCATTGTCCGCCAGGGCAAGCAGATCGGCTACCTCTCGCAGGTATCGGAGGGTAACCCCCTGTTTCATCCCGTGGATCTACCCTCGGCACAAATCGGCAGGCTGGCGCTCTATATCGACTTACGCGACACCTACCACCGCCTTTATGATTACGAAACGACCCGGGAGATCGAAGACAAAGAAACCCGAAACCGCCTGAATACCCTGTACGACCGTTTCGTCGGCGCTTACGGACATCTCAACGCCCGTAAAAACGCCGAACTCCTGCGTATGGATACCGGAAGCTCCGACATCTTCTTTCTGGAGCGAAGCCGGGACGGGCAGTATATCAAAGCCGACATCTTCGACCATCCGACGGCTTTCAGCCAAACGGCGCTCCGGACGGCGGAGACTCCGTTGGAGGCCTTATCCGCTTCGCTGAACAAATACGGAGAAGTCCGTCTCGCCTATATGGCCTCTCTTTTGCCGGAACAGGAAGAAGACGAGATTGTCGCCGCGCTCGAAGGTCGTATATACTATCATCCCATAGAGCGAGGTTATCAGATCGCCGACCGGTTTATCTCCGGAAATGTCATCGAAAAAGCGGAAGAAATCGAACAATGGGTGTTACAGCATGGAGAGAACGAAGCTGTCAAGAAAAGCCTTTCGGCCCTGAAGGCAGCGATTCCGACACCCATTCCGTTTGCCGATCTGGATTTCAATTTCGGAGAACGATGGATTCCGGCAGGCATTTATGCCCGATTCGCGTCGGAACTCTTCGAAACCGAGGTTCATATCGGATACAGCGCACCGGCCGACGAGTACACGGTCAAAGCTCCGACGAAGAATCCGAAAATATCTCATACTTATGCGGTCAAAGGCGAGTTCAAAACCTACGACGGAATCAATCTGATGAAACATGCGCTTCACAATACCATTCCCGATATCAGCAAGTCGAAAACGGTTCTTGACAAAGAAACCGGAAAAGAGAAGCAGATCAAAGTACGGGACGGGGATGCCATCCAGCAGGCCAATACAAAGATCGAAGAGATGCGGGAGCAGTTCAGTGCATGGCTTGTCCGGCAGCCCGACACTTTCAAGGAAAAGCTTGCCGACCGCTACAACCGGCTGTTCAACTGTTTCGTAAGACCGCAATACGACGGCAGCCATCAGACCTTTCCAGGTCTGGACGTAAAGGCATTGGGATTCGACGATTTGTACAAGAGCCAGAAAGATGCCATATGGATGCTCAAGATGAACGGTGGCGGCATCTGCGACCATGAGGTGCTGCGCCCATAAGGGCATATAGTAAATGTAGGCTTAGCAACCTACCCGGCAAGGGTTTTCAACGCCGGTCATTAGCCAACTTATCCACTTAGCCGAAAGGCGGTGGGGAGTGTCGCATGTTGGAAACGGCATAAGTCAGCTAACTATCATGCTGCTACTGAATGTCTAAATGAAATGATAGATATGAGGATGAAGACTATACTGTTTGAACGACAGTCCGAGTTGTTAGTTGGTAAACCCCGACGGAAGATAGTTACAAACGTCGGGCTGCAATACTTCTACTTTCCTACCTCAAGTACGAGAGCCGAAAACCGATTGCAGAACAGCCGCAATAAGCGGAAAAGGACGAAAATCGCATCCGACAATCTATTGAGCTATGTTACTATATGTCTAAATGGGGATTGTCTAAGTAGGAATGCCGAAAGGCTATGGGGTTTGCCCCCTGAATATCCTATATGACAACAGAGTCTCCGTAGTAGTCCGAGCAAGGGAAAGCCTTGTACATGGCGAAGGGAGACAGTGAGTTATTATTTAATATGTTTAACGAATGATGTGTGAGACATTATGAGAGATTCAGCAAATGTATTAAACAGTCTGGCTGGGCACAGCCAAGACCCTAATTACAAGTTTGAACGGCTTTACCGACTGCTGTTCAATGAAAATCTGTACGCACTTGCCTATCAAAAGTTGTCGCAGAATGCGGGCAACTATACGAAAGGCACAGACGGGCAGACCATAGACGGAATGAGCATAAAGCACATTCACTCTATCATTGGACAGTTGAAAGACGAAAGTTACCGTCCGTGCCCTGCACGGAGAATTTACATTCCCAAAAAGAATGGCAAGCAACGTCCTTTAGGCATACCAGCCTTTAAGGACAAACTTGTACAGGAAGTTGTAAGGATGATTCTTGAATCCATCTACGAAGGTCATTTTGAAGACTGCTCGCATGGATTCAGACCACACCGTGGCTGTCATACGGCTATGGCTTCCTTACAAAAGGGAGGTACGGGAGCACGTTGGTTCATCGAGGGAGACATCAAGGGTTTCTTTGACAACATCAACCATGATGTTTTAATCGGAATCCTTGCTGAAAGAATCAATGACGAGCGTTTCCTGCGACTGATACGTAAATTCCTCAAAGCAGGCTACATGGAACAATGGGAGTACAAAAATTCCTATATCGGAACACCGCAGGGAGGCATAATAAGTCCGATTTTGGCGAATATTTATCTTGACAAACTCGATAAATTTATGCGGAACTACATAAACGTCTTCAATAAAGGTAAAGCACGTGTACGCAACCCCGAATATAAAAGGGTTGCAAATCGTAAGGACAAACGTGTAAAGAAACTGAAGAATGAAACAGACGAGCAGAAGAAAGAAGCATTGCGCAGGGAGATAGCCATTCTCCACCGTGAGATGCAACAACTTCCTGCAACTCTTGACATGGACGAAAACTTCAAACGCATGAGGTATGTACGCTATGCCGATGATTTTCTGATTTGCGTAATCGGAAGTAAAGAGGACTGTGTAAAAGCAAAGGGGGACATTAAGACCTTTCTGCAAGATACGTTGAAACTCGAACTTTCGGATGAAAAGACGTTAATCACCAACTCACACGACGCAGCCA
>ERZ773024.899-NODE-899-length-10514-cov-7.576824_pt1 | contig 10514 bp, 7 predicted proteins | sample MGYA00511667_ERZ773024 | MGnify/ENA primary metagenome ERZ773024 (study PRJEB29015, sample SAMEA2738117) | human oral metagenome | biome: human oral; feature: human-associated habitat; material: saliva | place: China | collected 2258 ... | reverse complement strand
GGTCGGGATATGCTCGGTCGAGGCGCACATAGTTAATCACGCCAAGAACAGCCATACCCACGGCGGTCAGAACCGAGTCGAGGGCGGGCGGGAAAAGCCAGGTGAGCCCCGCCTCCACGGTGTAGGCGATGAGGCGGCAGACAAGGTAGGTACACACCGCCACGAAGAGCGCGTAGGCGACAATGATGCCGACCGGGCGGGGCTCGTAGCATTCTCGCCGGGCGCGCAGAGCGGCACCCAGGGCGTTACCCAGATACAGGGCGAGAGCACCGACGACGACCGCGGCGGTGAGGGCACCGTCGAGGAGCGTGCGCGGGGTCAACGGTGCGGTGCCTGCCTCATAGAAGAGGTTGAGGATGCGCACCGCGGCGTAGGCGTAGCAGAAGATGACTGCCGCGCGGATGGTGAGGGGTAGGTTAGTCCAGAAGGTTTTCATGCGGCCCCTTTCGAGGTGGAGGGCGGGCTTCTGTCTGGGTGTTACCCCAAGGATACCTAAGAACGCCGGCCTGTGATGCGAATCAATAGCGTTTGGGCTGGTGTGTTCTGCGTGCGGGGCGCTGTTTTTATTGCGCCGAGAAGCCACATGTGTTTCGAAAAGCAACATGTTACGTGGCTTCTCGAAACACATGTGGCTTTTCGAGGAAGATGCAGGGCAGAATTTTTGTAATTACAGGATTCCACCACCCCTACCCCGTGAGCCGGTGACCCCCCAAGCAGCGGCAAACCGCCAGGGCTGCTAGGCTGCTGCTATGGACAACAACTCAACGCCCTCACTGCCGGACCTCGTTCTCCCGTCCGTGGTGACAACCCTCAGCCTCCCGAGCAAACACGCCGCAACTGACATGCGGCTCCCGCAGGCCTGGCTACTACGCTCCGTTCCCGACGAAGAGAACCGCAGCGCCGCCAGCGGAAAAGTCTACGATGACGCCCTAGAGTTCCGTTACGTTTACGACTCGAAAGTTCCTAACCACAAGAACGTTCGAGAGGGCGACTTCGTACTGATTCGAGATAATTCGATTCTTCTCGGATCAGCCGTTATCCGAAAAATTGAGTCATACGAAGCCGATAAGGTCATGACGTTTTGCCCCCGCTGTGGCAGCAGCCGCATCACCTTCAAATCCGACGGGCTGTGGCGTTGCGACGGAAAGTGTCTGAGGAGAGACAATCTCAAACCCGAGCAGCGTCTGCATAAGAATCCGCCGCAGAAAGCCGAGAAGGTTCAGCGGTTCATTGCCTACTACGGTGATACCTGGACTGAGCTTATCGGTGCAGCGGATAAGGACTCTTTCAAAGCGCTGAGCGTTCCCGGCAAATACAACACTCAGAACAGCATTGTTGCCCTCGATACGGCTAAAGTCCTTGACTGGCTTGAAAGCCTGAACACTTCGGGTATTCACCAGCTCAATCTTGGTGAGGCCCGCGGGATTCCCGTGAATCCTCGCGGCGGTTTTACGATGCGCACCGTCAAGGCTCGCAATGGCCAGCCGCAGTTCCGTCAGGAGCTGTTGAACCGCTTCGGAAGCATGTGTGCGTTTACGGGCGCTTGCCACACGGCGGCGCTGGATGCGGCACACCTGTACAGCTATGCGCGCGAGGGTGAGCACCGAGTGGATGAGGGTCTGCTTCTACGCAAGGATTTGCATAAGCTTTTTGATAGTGAGCTGGTGGGTGTGAGTTCTTCGCGGACTCTTCTTCTGCACCCCGGTTTGGGGAATACGCAGTATCAGTCGTTGGCGGGTGCCCGTCTGAAGGTTGAGTTGCCTAACCGAGCTCTTGAGTTGTTGGATGAGCACCGCTCAAGCCTGAGCTGGCTTGATGAGGCGCTGGTTTAGGTCTGCTCTGGTTTAGGTCGCCGGGCGCGCAAAAGGAGGTGCGGTAGCTTTCGAGCTACTGCACCTCCTGTGCGTTTACTGGTTGTGTCGGCGGGCGATAGCCTTACCAATTTCGTGCGGGATACCCACCACGAGAGCGTTACCCATGCAGAAGGCACGGTTACCGTCACTCATGCCGGTGTCAGTCCAGCCGCGGGGGAAGCCCTGCAGCTGATCCAGTTCATCGGGAACGAGGCGGCGGTACGCACCGGAATCACCAATCACAACATGCTTGAAGCGGGAGGCTCCCGAGCCTCCTTCGCCGGTCAGGATGGTACGCGCCGGGCGGTCGAGCGGGTCAGGGAAAGACATTGAGCCTTCGGTGTAGAAGTATTCAAAGCCACTTGCCTTATTGATGCGCTTTTCCTTCTTCGCGCCCTTGAGGTATTCCCAAGAAGGCACTTTGTCAGGGGCAATAAAGAACTGTTCCGGTACCTCAGAGTCGGGAAGAACCACGTCACCGAGCGTCTTAAATTCGCCGCGATAGTCGGGCTCTACCTTACTGGTGAGCACGGTGCCGTTCTGCATAACACCGGCAATCTGGAAGGGCGAGGTCTTAGCGCCAATTCCGAAGTGTTCCGTCTCGTAGTAGGGGTCATCGGAGATGGTGAACTCATCGGCCTCATTGAGCTCTTCGAAGACGGAGAGAAGACCCTCAGATTCTGCAGTTTTGACCGGGAACGCTTCTGCCAAAACACCGGTGTGGGTGATACGGCGCGACAAATCCCATTCAGGGGCGTTGTGTTCGGCGTAAATGTAAACGCGCTTACGCTTCTGCGGGTGGCCGTACTCTGCCGCGTTGATAACGCGCCATTCGACGCTGTAACCGAGCGCGTAGAAGCAGGAGAGCATAATGGCGAAGTCGCGGCCTCGCTGCTTAGCGGGCGACTTCAGCAGGCGGTCAACGTTCTCCAGAACAACATATTTGGGGGTCTTAAGTTCGAGCGCACGGTGAATATCCCACCAGAGCACGCCCTTCTTACCTTCAATGCCGTGCGACTGCGAGAGGGGCTTGGTGACCGAGTAATCCTGGCAGGGGAAACCGCCGCAGAGCAGGTCAGCGTCGGGAATTTCGTAGAGGCCCGCCTCCACGTCATCAAGTACGGCGTGGATGTCACGGTTTTCGAGGTTTGCTTCTTCACCGAAACGTTCCTGGTAGCAGCGTGCCGCGAACTGGCGGCCAACCGTTCCCGGGGGCTCCCACTGGTTCGCCCAGACAGTCGTGAAGGGGCCTGCGGAGGGCAGGGTCATGCCGTTGGCGTTATAGCCTTCAAATCCTAAGCGGAAGCCACCTACACCGGCGAAAAGCTCGATAACTCGGATAGGCTGGCTACTGCTGGTGGTTTTCTGATCCATGAGTCAGTAGTCCTTATAGTCCTCTGTAAATATGTTCGAATACTAATACTATAACATAGAACAGCTATTCAGATCAAGTGGATTCGAGAAAAGCCCGTGACGACCCAAAGAGCGCAGCTGCGCTATCTGACGTAGCATGAGAGCAAGAAACAGCACCGCCGCCACCCCTCTACTTCCGGAAGGAACACCGACCATGGGCCTTTTCGATTACGACAATACGAGCATTGATAGCATCCTCAAATACACAGCGGAGAATCTCGTTGGTCGCTCACTCTATGACCTCTTGGAGGAGTACCAGAACTCCGAGTACAAGACCTATGAGGATAAGAAAAAGGGCACTCCCTCAACGATTACTCGCAAGGAAATTAGCAAGCTCTCCAAGGGAATCTACGGTAACCTCGTTGAAGAGCTGCTCTATGGGATTAACCCCAATAATTCCCCGGACCCCGATATTCCCGCGGCAAGGGTTGAAATCAAAACGACCCCTTACCGAGTGAACGCGAACGGCACTATTTCTGCCAAAGAACGTCTAGTCCTCAGCATGTTTAATTTTCATGAGGAAAACCTAGACGATTTTTATCAGACGCACCTTTGGCATAAGTGTCAAAATATTTTGCTTCTGTTTTATAAATATCAAAAGACTCGCGATATTTTGAATAATATCACCGATAAATTTTTCCTTTTTGACTGGCCCGAAGAGGATATGCCGACCATTCTCGAGGACTATAAACGTATTACCCAGAAAGTCCTGGAGGGACGCGCGCACGAGCTTTCCGAATCTGACGGTATGTATCTTTCGACCTGCCGCAAGGGTGCCGGTAAAGACAAGGATCGCACTACTCAGCCCTATGGCCCCGAGCTGGCCAATAGGCGCGCCTGGTCGCTAAAGAGTAGCTACATGACAACCCTCCTCCGCACCAAGGTTTTCAGCCAGGAGGAACAGGAGAGTATCGCTCGCGCAGCACAAGACACTTCTAAACCTTTTACTCAGATTATTGAAGAAAAGCTTCTGCAGTACCGGGGCCAGAGCGAGAAAGAACTCTGTAAGAAGTTTGACGTTAACTTTAACGCCAAGGGCCGCAACAGCACTCTTGTGAGGAAAATTCTAGGCCTTTCCTCGGATATTGACAGTACTGCCGAATTTAAAAAGGCAAACATGAATATTCGCTCTATTCGTGTTGATAAAAACGGGCTCCCTAAAGAGGATTCCCCCTTTAAGAACTACCGTTTTATTGAACTGGCGAAGGAAGAGGAGTGGGAAGAGTCCCATATTTACGCCGAGATTTTCTCAAGGAAATTCATGTTCGTTGTTTTCCGCGAGAATGAATCCGGTGATTTCTGCTTGGATCAGGTCAAGTTCTGGGGTTTCCCCGATTCCCTCGAGCCTGAACTGATGAAGGTATGGCAAGAGACGAAGGAAATCATTAATCGAGGTGTTGAGCTAACAGTCAAGCCGAATGGTGAGGATGGCTTTAAGGTCTCCACTAACTTCCCGCAGAGCAAGGTGAACAAATACCTCTTTACGAAGGTTCACGCCTCCCAAACCTACTACGAAGTTAAACCTGGCGAGTTTGTCGGAAAAGGCAACCTCAAGGATACCGACGAGTTACCCGACGGTAGCCGCATCACGAAGCACTCCTTCTGGCTACCCAAGAAATTCGTTCAGCAGATTTTGCGCGGCGAATGGGACTAATAACCGAATGTAAATAACCGCAGCAGGCGGCCCCGAATGTTTGAACATTCAGGGCCGCCTGCTTTTTAGACCGAGGTTTTCGATAGGTTAGTGTCTTTGCCGCGGGTCTTTAACCCGCCGTGAAGACACTAACCTATCGACGAAAAGGCAAGGCATAACCCATAACCAGCTCTCATCTACCTGGCGCAGCCGGAGATTCAGTCATGGGTTACGGATTTGTGCCATAGGCTAGTGTCTTTGGTCGTAGTTAAAAACCATGGCAGAAGACGCTAAACCATGGCACAAATTCTGCAGAAGCGGCGCCTCCGCGGGTGCAGAGATATTTGATGCATAAAGCATTGAGAACCTCGAATAATGACCAACAACCGTCATCATCCTCAAAAGAATGCAAACGACCGCAAACATGCGGTAGGGTGGTAACTGTAGTAATCCACAGCGCACCGATGCGCTTATTGGGCGCGCTACGGGGCTGTTTTCCTTCCGGTGGTCAGCTTGACCTGCGAAAAACGGCCCGACATGCACATATATCACACCGTCACCGATGATAGGAGCGTATCTTCTATGGATTCGACCATCTTTAATCGCCGTACCCTGTTGGGTAGCGGCGCACTTGCGGGCATTGGTGCCCTGCTTGCGGCGTGTGGCCAGCAGGCTAACAATGAGGCGGCAGCCACGACTTCCGCCGCGCCGAGCGAGACCGCTTCGACGTCTGCGGCAGCATCTGAGTCACCCTCGGCTAGTGCCACTCCGTCTACTGTCCGAGGCTACTCTGGACAATCCAAAGCCCCCGATGGGGAGTATCGCAAGGCCGATAAGTACGGTCCGGCGCAGAATGTACCGAAACCCACCGTTCCGGAGGACGGCTACAACGAAAAGTCTTTGGAGGGCATGCGCAAGACGATGGATGCCTGGATTTTGTGGGCAAATTACGGCACTCAAACTGGTGATTACTCGATGGCTCGCAAGTTCATCTCGCCAAATTTCAAACGTGAATTGGAAGAGTATAAAAATGCAGAAGAGCTTTATCAAAGCGGCGGATGGATCATTGGTGGAATCGACCATTTTCTAGCCGATGGAAACCCTTGGTCCGAAGACGGTGAAACTTACTTCTGGAAAGCCTATCGCGAATGGGATCGTGAGATCTTTGTTGAGTCTGATGGGAGCTGGGTTAGCTGGACCAATGATGACAAAACTGACGATACCTTCAAATTTGAACTGAAGCACAACGGTCAAAAATGGGAAATCATTGATTATGTAAGTGTTGAGGACTAAACATGAGACAGAATATTAAAAATATTTCATTGATAATTATTGGAATAAATATTGTATGTTCATCAATCGCTCCGGCATTAGGTAGCGACTCGACAAAAGAATGTTCATCTGAAAATAGCGCCAAAGTATGTCAAACCACTAAGAATACAAAATATAAAGACAAAAGCGGAGGCAATAGAAACACAGGTCATACCTCAGAAAATATAAATGACGGAAATTACCCATCTCAGTCATCAAATTCAGAACCTAGTACCTACACCACCAAAGGCGCTAACGGCATGACCGTAATTCGTTCCAAGAGTAACTCTAACATTCTTGGCTGCGTAGGTAAGGGCGGAAAGATTGGAAACGTAAAACTCAACAATCTCATTGTTCGTGACGATGGGACCTACATTGATGGTGGCTTTGGTAAGTATAGCCGCACCTCAGAAACCTGTGTTCCCGAGGATACCCGCACCCTGACCAGCGCCGACAGCCCAGGTCCCACCGGTCCGACCTACGAAGAAGTCATGGAGGAAATCCGCCACGCTGCAGAGTCGCTAGAGCCCGGCAAGCCCGCCCTGCACCAGTCCTACAACAACCCCGCAGGAACCGGTCGAGCAGAAGGCGACCCCAACGTCTACAAGGGCGACCAGATCAACTTCTACGTCGATGACGGAGGCCCCTACCGCCTCGAAGCAGACATGCTCGCAGGACACGTCGAAATTGAGCTCATGCCCTCCTCGTACGTCATCGAGTACGGCAATGGTGATACTGCCACCAACTACACCGCGGGTAAACCGGTCACCACCTACCCTCGTGAGCGTCCGCGGCAGACGGATACCAGCTACGCCTACCAGCGTTCCGGTAATTTCCATGCGTACGCGACCGTGCACTATACGGCTCGTTTCCGTGTGGATGGTGGCCCGTGGCAGATGATGGAGGTGACTCCGCAGGCGACCAGTGACCCGTTGCTGGTGCGTGTGTGGTGGGTTGATGTGGGCCGTGTGGCAGGTGACTGCAGCTACGACGACACTCGCTGGGGTTGCAAGAACGATCCCACGATGGGTAAGAAGGATAACCCGAACCCGCGCCTGCGCAAGGCTGATATTCGTACTGGCCAGCGTTGGCACCTCAACGATAACGGTGACGGGGACACAGAGTATTCGTTGCACCGCGACTGGCCCGACATGTAAACCAGCTGACCCAATACATAGATAACCGCAGCAGGCGGCCCTGAATGTTTGAACGTTCAGGGCCGCCTGCTTTTATGTGTCTAAAATTTCGACCATGGGTTAGTGTCTTTGGTCGTAGTTAAAAGCCATGGTCAAAGACGCTAAACCATGGCACAAATTCTGCAGAGGCTCCACCTCCACGCTGGCGGAAATTCGGTCATGACGTAGCAATTTCAGTCATGACTTAGTGCCTTTGGTAATGGTTAAAACCCCAGCCTGAAGTCACTAACCCATTACCGAAAAAGCTAAACCATAACCAGCTCCCGCCCATCAACCTGGTGTATTCGGGGTCGCCCGCTTTTTAGACAGAGATTTTCGATAGGTTAGTGTCTTCACGATGGGTCTTTAACCCGTGGTGAAGACACTAACCTATCGACAGGGCCGTAACCTATCGAAGAATCCCCCTATCGACAAGCCCCCGCACCCATACCGCGTAACAACTCGTAACACCCCCTTGCGGGATACCCCCCTAGGGTATATACTGGAGTCATGGAAACCACTAGCAACCAGTGCTGCCACAGCACATCCGCCCAGGTCAGCACCGCATCCGGCGCCCCCACTGAAAAACCCGCTGAAAAACCCAGCGAGGCGCACACCGGCGCATGCTGCGGCGGCGAGGCCCCCGAAACCCAGTACGGTTACGCCTCCAACAAAGAGGCGCACCTCAAGCGCCTGCGCCGCATCGAAGGGCAGGTCCGCGGCATCGCCCGCATGGTCGACGAAGATAAATACTGCATCGACATCCTCACCCAGGTTGCCGCGGTCTCCAAGGCGCTCCACGCCGTCTCCCTGAACCTGCTCGAAGAGCACATCGGCCATTGCGTAACCGGCGCCGCCGTCGAATCCGAACGCACCGGCGACCCGACCATCGCAGAAGCCAAGGTCAAAGAGGCAACCGCCGCGATCTCCCGCCTCATGCGCAGCTAAACACCCCGCCCCTAAACACCGGGCGGTCCCAAGTTTTCAACCCATTACCGAAAGGAAATCATCATGAGCACCACCACCGTTAAGGCAACCGGCCTGACCTGCAACCACTGCGCTATGAGCGTCAGCGAAGAGATCAGCAAAGTTCCCGGCGTGACCGGCGTGACCGTGGACGTCGTCAAGGACGGCGTCTCCACCGTGACCATCGAGCACGAGGGCACCCTCAACGCCCAGGCCGTCGCAGACGCTATCGTGGAGGCTGGCTTCACCCCCGCCGTCTAGCGCGGCAGCAGGCTCGATTAGGAGTCATCATGGCTTACCCTCCGCAGTACATTGCGATGATTGTTGGCGCGGTCCGCACCCTTGTCGGCACCGAAAACATGCACCTGCGCGACGCGATTACCCGCGTTGCCAGGCAGATGAATCTGGATGCGGCGCTGGTCGATTCGTGGGTGAAGCAGAGCCCCGAATATACGGCGCGTGAAGATGCGTCCGGCGCCGCGCGACGCAGCGGCACGAGCGCGAATAAGCGTTCCGCCGAGCACGAGCAGGGCGTGAAGGCGCGTGAGAAGGCGAACGCTTCGCCGTTCCCCCGGGCTACCGTGAAACGTGCCTACGGTGTGTCTGATCGTGGCGCGAAGGTGACCGGTATTCGCCCGCACACGAGCAGGCCGGACGGGCTGCCCGGCGACCACTAAGCCGCCGCAGCATTACTCGCGCCGCCGCTTTCACAGCCTCGCGGTTTTCACCCTCGGCATTCACCCTCGCGCGCGGTCGACGCCGCACCCTGATACTGCACCAAATACCACCGGGGCGGGGTCCTTCGGGGCCCCTCCCCCGGCTTGGTGTACCTTTTTTCTACCCTCCCGTTTTTGAGTTTTGAGGAAGTATTGTGTCTTCTACACAGCCTTCAACAAGCACCCGTGAGACCTCATCACAGAGTGAGCGTTCTCTTTTTAATCCCGCCGGAACGACCGTAAAATCAACGGAGTCAACCCGAATTATCCACGTGGATATTCAGGGTATGACCTGCGCATCCTGCGTGGGTCGTGTGGAGCGTAAGCTCCGCAAAATCCCCGGCGTTGACCCGGCGGTGAACCTGCCGCTGGAGTCGGCACGCATCATCGTGCCCGATGGTGTGAGCGACGAGCAGATTGTTGAGACCATCAACAATGCCGGCTACACGGCGCACCTTAAGAACGGGCCGCGCGCGGGCGCTGGAACGAACGCGAGCGCATCCGGCGGCGGCAACCATCACAGCACTCCGAGCATGAATGGCGGCTTCACTGACCGCATTATTTATGCGGCGATTTTGGGTGTGCCGATTTTCTTGATTTCGATGTTCCCGTCGTTCCAGTTCCCGAATTGGGGTTGGGTTGTGGCGGTTCTGACGGCGCCGGTCGCGTTTTGGTGTGCTGCACCGTTCCACCGGGCGGCGCTTATTAATGCGCGTCATGGCTCGTCCACGATGGATACGCTGGTGTCTCTCGGCGTGGTGTTGGCGTATTTCTATTCGCTGGCGCAGCTACTCATGAACCCGGCGTTGACGGCGCATGTGCATCATGCGGGCGGTAGTTTCTGGTCGATGTTTACCGGCAACCATGCGCCGCTGTATTTTGATTCGGCATCCATGGTGACGCTGTTTCTGCTGATTGGTCGCGCGATTGAGCACCGCACTCGCAACCGTTCTTCGGAGGCGCTGCGCACCCTGCTGAGCATGGGTGCGAAGGAGGCGACTCTGCTGCGCACCGATAAGCAGGGCGTGACGAAGCAGGTGCAGGTTCCGGTGGAGGACCTCATGCCGGATGACCTGTTCCTGGTGCGCCCGGGTGAGAAGATTGCCACGGACGGCGTGGTGGTTGAGGGTACCTCCGCGGTGGATGCGTCCCTGTTGACAGGTGAATCTGTGCCGGTTGAGGTGCATCCGGGTGATGCGGTCACGGGTGCGACGGTGAATACGTCTGGTTCGTTGACGGTGCGGGCCACCCGCGTGGGCGCTGAGACAACCCTGGCGAAGATGGGTGAGCTGGTGGCGAGCGCGCAGGAAACGAAGGCTCCGATTGCTCGCTTGGCGGATCGTGTTTCTGCGGTGTTTGTGCCGGTGGTTTTGGTGATTTCGGCGCTGACCCTGGTCGGTTGGTGGCTGGTTTCTGGTGACGGTGCGGCGGCGTTTAATGCGGCGGT
>ERZ773024.893-NODE-893-length-10576-cov-6.711529_pt1 | contig 10576 bp, 4 predicted proteins | sample MGYA00511667_ERZ773024 | MGnify/ENA primary metagenome ERZ773024 (study PRJEB29015, sample SAMEA2738117) | human oral metagenome | biome: human oral; feature: human-associated habitat; material: saliva | place: China | collected 2258 ... | reverse complement strand
AGTTCAGAAATTCTCAAAATACATTTTAGCACTTTAGCGACTAAAATGCAATTATTTTGACATTAAATGGATATTAACAATATAAAATAACATTTGTTTTTTTATTTTCAATATTTTACATAAATTTATATATAATGATAAATACCAAAAATCAAATATTTCTAATGATTCACAGTAAAAAATCCACCCTTTCGAGCGGATTTTTACTTTTCATGTTATTTAGTTGAATTTTTTAATATTTTTTGGATATCCAAGATGTACTATAAAATATATTTGTCTATACAAATTTACCAACCTAGTGTTACAGTTATAAAATCACATCCAAGACGGCGTAGTTCTTTTTGTCTATCATTATAAAAAGGCACTTCAATTCCTTTTACAACCACGTTCTTTATATTTTTGAGATGTAAACTTACAGATGATGTGAAATGATATATTTCGACAAATTCATACTGTTTAAATAACTCTACTAGAGCATCTTCGAATATTAAAGGTGTAATCAGATATTCCACATTGTCGATTTTAAATTTCTCTTTTGGGTGAGGTACATAATAATCTACACTCAGCGCTTTTGCATAAGTCGTAATAAAATTCACTGAAATACTCTCGTCCTCTTCTGAAAAGTTTTGGCCGAGAAGAACTTTTGCAGTTTTGCCATTTCTAACTGGCTCTAAATCGAACTTAAAGAAATCTTCCAAGTACACCAACTTCTCTTTTGCGACAACATGAAAATCACTATCGTATAATGTATAGTGTTTTTCTGTGTTGTTAATTAAATCATCACGAGTTAAACCATATTTCCCTACTTGCATATTGTTTAGAGGTTGTGCATACATTCCTTTTGGATAGATATTCGCATAACCATCATCAAAACTCATAAGGTGGTTATATTTTGAACAAGCAACTATATCCAGTATCAACGGGTTATCAAAACTCGCATAAAATATTTTATCATATTCTTTTGTACATTGATTAAGAACTTGGTCGTAAGTCGATTCATCAGTATCATAAAATACTAAATCAAAATCACGAGAATAGTACTCTTGTCTTTCATTCATCACAGGCGTGATATATATTTTCAAAAATTTTTCTTCTGAATATAGGTTTCGGATATAGTTAGCTATCTTCGCCTGCAACGGTGTCGTTGCGATTATTAGATTTTCCATATTGTTCTCCTTTCACTTTTTATCTAAATTTAAAGGGAATGACTCAAAAATCATAATTTCAAAGAAACGTTTTTATCGAGTCAGCCCCTTATTTCTTATTTTTATTATATTGATTAGCCTACTTATCGCTTATTCATTAAATCCAAATAGTATTTACTTACGTTTTCTAGTGAATATTTTTTCGCAAGAGTTATATTACCCTCATTAGATTTTTGGAAATCAGCTTGCTCCATCTGCATAATTTTTTCTACTAGTCCGATCTGATTTCTGAATAATGTTATCGAATCCGACTGACTAGCGTAATATCTATGAGCAAAATCAACATCAGATAACAGTCCTAATAGACCTTGACTAGCCGCTTCCACAAAAGCATTCCCAAATAGTTCTGAAAAACTTGCAGAAATATAACATTCATGTTTTCGATAAGGTACTTCATCCACAATTCCTACAAATTTGATATTAGGAGTAAGTTCATACTTAGCTTTTAACTCACTAAGACGCTCTTCAGTCCCACCGTAAAATGTGATTTTGGCTTTTGAACCAAGGTTGTATAATTGAATAAAAGTTTTAATAACAAGTTCTACATTTTTCAGTTCTTGCATATTACCTACAAGGCAATAATCTGTAACTGGACCAATATTTTTTACCTCGGCAAAATTCTCCGTAACCATCGGTGGTAAAAATCTCACATCATAATCAAGTTTAGCAAGTTCTTCAGTAAGTCTTTCACCTGCGACTAAGTAACTAGTTTTCCCTCGAAGATTCGCAAGTTCTAAGTTGCGAAGGACATTTTCATGGATAACTTCGTAATAGTTTTTTCCAGTATTTTCCATAAAACGGCATAGGTTCGGCGCTGGAATGATATGCTGATCACGAATAAGAAGATCATCTTGCTTAGCATTAACCGCAAGATATTTCACCAGTAAATCCTCCTCTGCCAGAATTTCATCATCTTTAAGGAAAATATATCCAGGATAGAATAGACGAACCGGTACTGGCTGTTTAAATGGATTCATGTATTTCATTTTTAAGGCTACGCTACCGTCACTATTGTACAGCAACACCTCTCCAGCCTTGTAATCTTCAAAAAGAAACGGTGCTTCAGTGAAATAAAATTTACCTGAACCGTCTCCTAGAGTAACAGAACTAACAAAACCATCTTCCGTCAGAACAAGCTCATCACCTTCTTCTAATTCAAGAACATCGGGACGAAGCGAAGGATCTTTATGACCGATATCAGAATAACTAAAAGGCACACAAATTATCTCCTTGTCTAGAAAACCTAGTTTTTTAATATCTTTTTTCCAATTGTCTCTAATTTGAGGTGCACTTGCTAAATGCAGATAGTCTACATTTAGGTTTCTCGCTACCTTCGCTCTATATAATTGAGTCGTTTCAAAACCGTATCTATTAGTTTCTCTAACCGGATGCATAGTTATTATTCTTGGCATAACATTTCCTTTCCTTAACAACTTTTTAACAGTAGTTTTCACATCTATTTTTATACTATTTCAATCAATTAATTTTATCATAAATACATATAGTCCGCAATAGAAGGAAGATGAACTAAAGAAAGGATCTTTCTCCATTCACCTAATTTAAAAACAAGTTAATACTCTCAACAATCCAAGTTATATTCTTCCCATACCTTTTCTCTTTCATCTATCCATATTTTAGTAGCTATTTTTTCATATCCATATTCTGTATCTCAGTTTGGATGTTTCCTATCTTCAACCAAGAGATATCCTGAAATATTTCTTCTTTTTAAATGCCCCAGTATTTTTTAAAAATTTAAATAATTATATCTCTTGATTAAATGTGCTATATTTTACACGTAATTTTATAAAAATTTATTCATATCGTATAATTTATTTACTTTTTTTCTATAAATCTGTTATAATCATTATCCCCTAAAAACCCCCTTACTTTATTTAATTTCAAAGGAGAAAATATTATGAAAATATATAAAATAAATAAAAACCAGGAAATTGAGGTTTCAGATAAAATATATTCAGCTATTTGCTATATGAGCTACAAGGTTAGGCGTGCGAAAGCAAAAGATAAGAAGTATAATCTATTTTTCATATATGCATTCGATACAGAAGATAGTGACGGGGAAAATCTAATTAGAGATAACTCTCCATTAACCGATGAGATAGTAATTACTAAGGATATCTATAAGGCATTATATGATGCACTTGCTACTTTATCTACAGAAGATCAGCTTCTTCTTGTTGATTTATTTATAAAAGAGCAGTCTATACGTAGTATTGCAGACAGAAAACACTGCAGTCCTATGACTATCTGTCGACATCGCGATAGACTTTTTAAAAAACTTGCTATATTACTAGAAAAATATAAAGATAATATTATCATAGAAAATTAGTACATTATGAACATTTTGTGAACTTTTACATAATTTTTGTTACAAATAGCAAAAAAACACACTATATATAGTGAAGGGGACTATTTTCGTAAGGGGGTAAATTCATTTATATTTTACAATATAATTATTTCCTACGTTACTTCTATTTCAATATAGATTTCTTTTCATAATTGTCTTTATAAAGAAGATATTTGTATAGAGAGTGGCACTTAGGAGGTTTTTTGTAATGAAAAGAACACTATATTTAAACGATAGGGAGACAGAATCTTTTTACGAATTGCTTGAAGTTAAAAAGGACTTAATTACTATGGCGCTTTATAAGGTTAACATACCTAAAAAACTTCATCATGAATTTTATAATTATGGACTTGAAGGTTTATTGGTTAGTTTTTTAATCTTAAATGAAGGGAAAATTGAAGAAAAAGACTTCGACCGATTTGCTTTCACTACCATTAAAAGAAAATTAATTGATGAAATCCGCTATAGAAACAAAGATAAAAGTGTACCTTTAGATATTTTTGACAATAACAAATTAGACTCTACGGATGATAATTATTCGCTAGTGTATATACAGTTGTTCGAATATTTAAAAGATACTCTAGAGGAGCAAGAAATGAAATTTTTCTGCGAATTTATAAAAACTTTGAATATGAAACAAACCGCAAAGGCAATGGATGTCTCATTAGCCACAGCATATAGAATCCACAAACGTGTAAAGGGAGTTTGTGAAGAATTTTTATTAACTAAATAGATTATTATTAGCCACTCTCTATGTGAATATCTAATATATATAACTCCTATCATGCAAAACACTAAACTGACTTCATCTCGTCAGTTTTTTGTTTAGTTGTAGGAAAAAGGCGACTACAATAACTATTACGTTTTTCGGATAAGAACTACATAGTCCTATCGTAGAATCTAGGTTAGTCTTAAAAGATACCTTCGAAAATAATTTGACCTCGTTAATAAAGTATAAAAAAGACACCCTCGAAAATTATCGAGAGCGTCTTTTATATATCATAAGAGTTTTTTAGATTTCTAATTAGTCTTCTTTTCTTTGGCGTTTTCTTACAGCCACTGCAATACCTGCAAGTAGTGCCCCAAATCCTGCTAATCCAGTATTAGCTTCCGTTGTTCCTGTGTTCGCTAGGCGTTTTGGTTGTACTTTTTCATCAGAGTCTGTTACTTTTCTGAAGACATGTACTAAGTTACCTTCTTTATCTACGATAGTTCTTACGAATTCGTATCCTGGAACTTTTCCTGCTTCTTTAGTTCCTTTTTCTGATGGTTTAAGTGGATTTCCGTTTTCGTCTACCCAGTTTGTAGTTCTATTTTCGTCTGGAATGCGAGTAGTTGGTTTGAAGATGTGACGTACATTTCCATTTTCATCAGTTACAGTTCGTACGAACTCATATCCTGAGATTTCTCCCGGAGCTTTTGTTCCATTTTCTAATGGTTTTAATGGATTTTCATTTTCATCTACCCATGATGTAGTTTTTTCTACTACTGGAGTTGGTGTCGGCGCTGGAGGTGTTACTTTTTCGTACACATGCTCTACATCACCGTTTGGAAGTTTCTTAGTTTCCACGAATCTGTATCCTGGGATATCTTTCTTCGGTTGGTCTCCTTCTTCTGTTGGATAGTTTGGAATTTCTTTTCCTTCTTTATCTTTGTGGTTTGTTTTTACTTTTTCGTAGATGTGTTTTGTATTTCCATCGTTGTCAGTTACAGTTTCCACAAATCTATATCCTGGAATATCTTTCTTAGGAGTTGTTCCATCTTCACTTGGGTATCCTGGAATTTCTTTTCCTTCTTTATCTCTGAAGATAGTGTCTGGGCGTACTGTTGGTGTGTAAGATGCAAAAATTGTTTTACCGTTTTTATCTTTTCTTACAACTGTTACGCTGTTTGCTGTACCTACGAATTCTGGTTCTGGAGTGAACGTTACTTTTCCATTTGGATCGATAGTGTAAGTTCCTTGACCTGGTACTACTTTTGTAGTTTTTCCATCTTCGAATGTTGGTGGTACATCTTTATCGATATCCCCTTCGAATACCGGTGTATTTGATTGAGGTTTACCTTTTGGTCCTTCAGATACTACATCTTTAGTTGATGTTGCTCCTAAGACTGTTGGTGTATATTTCGCTATTACTGGTGTTCCATTTTTATCAACACGTTTTACAGTTACACCTTTTGCTACACCTACAAAGTCTTTTTTCGGAGTGAATGTTACTTTTCCGTCTTTATCGACAGTGTAAGTTCCTTCGTTCGGTACTGCTTTTGTAGTTGATCCATCTTCGAATGTCGCTGGTACATCTTTATCGATTTCTACTGTTTTGTTTTTACCGTTAACAGTTTCTGATCCACCTTTAAAGATTGGTGTTCCTTCTTGAGGTGTGTTCTTAGGTCCAACTGATGTTACATCTTCTCCAGATGGTGATACTGGAATTACAGTTGGTGTGTATTTCGCTGTTACTGGTGTTCCGTTTTTGTCAACACGTTTAACAGTTACACCTTTTGCTACACCTGTGAATTTTGGTTCTGGCACGAATGTTACAGTTCCATCTGGTGATACAGTGTATGTACCTTCGTTTGGTACTACTTTTGTAGTTGATCCATCTTCGAATGTTGCTGGTTTATCATTATCGATTTCTACTGTTTCTTCTTTACCATTTACAGTTGTTTTTCCACCTGTGAATGTTGGTTTTCCTGTTTGAGTTTCACCTTGTAGGTCTTTAGACTTAGCTTCTTTACCTGTCGGTGTTACTCCTACAACTGTTGGTGTGTATGTTGATTCAGCTGGTGTTCCGTTTTTGTCAACTCGTTGAACTGTTACACCTGTTCCGCGTCCTGTGAAGTTTGGTTCCGGTGTGAATGTTACTTCTCCAGAGTTCGGATCGATTGTGTATGTTCCTTCGTTCGGTACTTTAATCGTAGTTTCATCCGTTGGTTGTCCAGTTGCTGGATTTACGAATTTAGCTGGTTTTGTAGTATCGATTTTTACTGTTTTTTCTTCTCCATTAACCGTTGTTTTACCTGGTGTGAAGTTAGGAGTTGCTTTTTGCGGTGCTCCTTGGATACCTTCAGTAGTTTTTTCTTCACCTGTTGGTGTTACTGGTACTACAGTTGGTGTATAAGTCGCTGTTGCTGGTGTTCCATTTTTATCGACACGTTGAACTTTAATTCCTGAAGTTTTTCCTGTGAATTTTGGTTCTGGTGTAAATGTTACTTCTCCAGAGTTCGGATCAATTGTGTATGTTCCTTCATCTTTTACTTTCACAGTTATTGCATCTGTTGGTTGTCCAGTTGCTGGATCTACCAATTTAGCTGGTTTTGTAGTGTCAATTTCTACTGTTTCTTCTTTATTGTTAACAGTAGTTTTACCACCTGTGAATGTTGGAGTTGCTTTTTGTGGTGCACCTTGAACATCTTGTGTTTCTTTTTCATCACCTTTTGGTGTTACTGGTTTAACAAATGGAGTGTATTTACCACTTACTGGTGTCCCGTTCGTATCTTCACGTTGAACTTCGATTCCTTTAGCTTGTCCAGTGAATTGTTTCTCTGGTGTGAATGTTACTTTTCCTTGATCGTCAATTACATACTTACCTTCTCCTGGAACTATAACAGATTTTTCTTCTGTTGGTTTACCTGTTGTTGGATCTACTAGTTTTGGTGCTTTCTCCATGTTAATAGGTACTTTTTTATCACCTTCTGTAAATGTTGGTGTACCTTCTTGTTCTTTACCTTGGATTCCTTCTGAAGTTACTGGAGACGCTGTTGGTTTTACCGGTGTGATATACGGTGTGTAAGTAGTTTCTACTGTAATACCATTTTCGTCTGCTGCTTGAACACGTACTGGTTGTACTGCTCCGTAGTATGTTGCATTTGGTGTTAATACTCCGACAGCTTTACCGTCTACTACTTCAAGAGTGTATTCCCCGATTACATTTCCGTCTGGATCTTTCGCAGGAACTTTCGGAACTGAGTTTCCATTTTCATCTAATAATGTGTATGATCTTGGATCAATCGGTACAGTTTTTTGAACTGCCACTTTTACATCTGGGTGATCGATATCAGGTACAGTCGTTCTATCTACCACACTATCGATAAATGTAACAGGTTGTTTTTGAACTTGACCTTGAACATCTTGTGATGTAGCTGGTTGTGCTTTTGGTTTAGCTCCGATAACAATTGGACGGTATTTACCGATAGCTGGTTGTCCAAGTTTATCAACACGTTGAACGATTACTCCTTTAGCTTCACCAACGAATGTTTTCTCAGGATCGAATTTCACTGTTCCGTCTGGTTGAAGTGTATAAACACCTTCTCCTTTAACAGTTACTGGAGTTCCTACCGCTACTGGTTGTTTTGTCGCTGGATCAAGTAATACTGGCGCTACATTTTCATCGATTTCTACAGTTTTCTCTTCTCCACCGATTTCTACTGTTCCACCTTTGAACTTAGGTTTTCCATGTTGTTCTTGACCTTGGATATCTGCAGAGATTACATCCCATCCTGTAGGTGTTACTGGGTGAACAACTGCTGTGTATTCTCCACGAGCTGGTGTTCCGTTTTTGTCTTTACGAATTACTGTTAATGTTGTACCTTTTCCTGTGAATGTTTTTTCTGGTACAAATGTTACTGTTCCGTCTGGAGCTACTGTGTAAGTACCTTCGTTTGGTACTACTTTTGTAGTTGAACCATCTTCGAATGTTGCTGGTACTGTATCATCCATCGGTACAGTTTCTTCTTTGCCGTTTACTGTTGTTTTACCACCTTCAAAGGCTGGTTTTCCGCTTTGAGTTGCACCTTGAATATCTTCTGTAAATGCAACTTTACCAATTGGAGTAACTGGTTTAACAGTTGGTGTGTAAGTCGCTGTTGCTGGTGTTCCATTCGCATCTTTAACTTCTACTGTTGCTGGTACTGGTGTACCTACGAAGTCTTTATTCGGTGTGAATGTTACTTTTCCTGTTGTTGGATCAATTGTATATGTACCAACTTGTTTTCCTGTTGCATCTTTAGCTGGAATTGTTGGTTCATCTGTTGGTTTACCTGTTGTTGGATCTACTAATTTAGCAGGTTGAGTTGCATCGATCTTAATTGGAGCAACTGGGTGTCCTTGCGTAAATGTTGGAGTTCCTTCTTGTGGCGAACCTTGGATTCCTTCTGAAGTTACAGGTGTTCCTGTTGGTGTTACCGGTGTAATGTTCGGTGTATAAGTAGTTGTTACAGGTGTTCCGTTTTTATCTTTCGCTTGAACAGTTACTGGCTCTACTTTACCTACATATGTTTTATCAGTTGGTGTAAATACTGCAACTGCTTTTCCATCTACATTCTTAACAGTGTACGTACCTACTACTTTTCCTGTAGTGTCTTTAGCTGGTACTTCAGAAGCTGGGTTACCATTTTCATCTAATAATGTGTATGTTGTTGGATCGATTGGTACTTTTTTCTCAACACCATTGATTGTTGTTTTCGAATCGTTGAATGTTACAGGATGCTCTTGAGTTGCACCTTGTACATCTGTTGATGTTGCCGCTTCTGCAGTTGGAGTCGCAGGTTCTACTACTGGAGTGTATTTTCCTTTAGCAGATACTTCTACAGCATTTCCTTCTTTATCAGTTGCATTAGCTGTTACTTTTACATCTACACCTTGAGCTGTTCCTGTGAATGTTGGAAGTGGAGTAAATGTTACTACACCTGTTGTTGGATCGATTGTGTAAGTTCCTTCGTTTGGTACAACAACTTTCCCTTCATTATCACCACCTTCTAGTGAGTACTTAGCTGTAGTTAAATCAACATTTGTACCATCTGGTGTGTTTTCTGGAGTATTTAGTTTAGAGAATCTTTCAATTCCTGGTTTAGAAGTTTGGACTGCTCCTTGAATATCTTTTGTAGTGTCATCGTTACCTTTAACACCATAAACTGTTGGTGTGTAAGTAGTTGATGCTTCTACTGTTACTGGTTTACCATCATCTCCTGGGATAGTTACATTAGCCGCTACCGAAATTGGTTTAGCAGTTCCGATATATCCTTGAGTTGGTGTGAAAGTTACTTTTCCTGTTGTAGGGTCTACTGTGTAAGTTCCTTCATCTGTAGTTACAGAAGATTTTTTCTCTCCTGTTGTAGGATCTACTAGTTTGTAGTCAGATACTGTAGAACTTTCAGGAAGACCAGTTTTGAATCCTTTTTCCATAGTATCACTTTGTGGAGTATCTTGTGCGCCACCTGAGATTTCTGGTTTAGGCACTACGATGTAGTAAGTTGTTTCTGCTACTGCATCCTCAGTTACTTCACCTGAATCTGTTCCACCTACAGTTGGAGTAGTTACAACACCGTTTGAGTCGACTGCTCTTACTGTAACTTTATAGCTTCCATATTGACCTAATGTGTAAGCTGCGATTTCTGGGTTTGCTAGGTTTGCTGCTGCAGCTGTTTTAAGTGCTGCACGTGCAGTTTCTACCGCTTTTTCAGCTTCTAAAGCAGCTGTACGTGTTGACTCTACTTCAGAATTTTTTGTTGAAAGATTTGCTTTAGCCGTTTCTAATTGTGCTTCTACAGATGTTTTAAACTCTTTAGCATGCGCAAGTCTTCTCTCTGCTAATTCTTGAGCCGTTGGTGAAATCGTACGTAGTTTTAAGTTATCTAATGCTTTTTGAGCATCATCTGCTATTCTTGAAACACGATCCAATAGTTCTTGAGCATGAGCTAATTCATTCGCTGCTCCTTGTGCATTTTTCACAGCTTCTGCAGCTGCTTTAGTTTTTTCTGCTGCAGTACGTTGAGCTGCAATATATGCTGCTTCTTCTGCTTTTGCCGCATCGAATACTTTTTGGCTTCCGTCTGGTGCAGTTACTGTTAATTTTGTCTTAATAGTATCAGAATCTGTTGCTGATGTTTTGTCATCGATTGTATCCGCAAATGCTACATTTGCTTTAGGTGACTTAATTAAGTCTACTGATGTGCCTTTTGCTTCTGAATAACTTGTTGAAGTCCCTGTTGGTTTAGCATTTTGAATTGA
>ERZ773024.890-NODE-890-length-10594-cov-7.501566_pt1 | contig 10594 bp, 7 predicted proteins | sample MGYA00511667_ERZ773024 | MGnify/ENA primary metagenome ERZ773024 (study PRJEB29015, sample SAMEA2738117) | human oral metagenome | biome: human oral; feature: human-associated habitat; material: saliva | place: China | collected 2258 ... | reverse complement strand
GTCTTTATGATTTTATTTTTTATCCTTATTTGTCTTTACGACTCCTCACCAATAGGAAAATATAATTGAAATTTCCTCTGCAAAGAAAATCAGAATCCTTATAATCTACTTTATATAGATTTTTGTAAATAAAATATTTAACGTATTAATCTTCTATCTTTTTACCAAAGCTTAATGATGCGATTAATAGTAATGCACCTAATACTGCTCCGATCACTAAAGCTAATATATACATAAGCGGATTACTTACTGCACCTGCTGCGATAGCGAAGATTCCTCCGTGAGGGGCTTTTGATACAGCACCAAAAGTCATACTTAGAGCTCCAGCGATACCACTTGAGATAAATAATGGTGGGATAACACGCGCTGGGTTACTTGCTGCGAACGGAATAGCTCCTTCTGTAATAAATGATAATCCCATTACGTAGTTTACTAATGCTCCACTACGTTGTGCTTTTGGCCAGATGTTTTTGTTAATTGTTGCTGAGATTGCGATTGCTAATGGAGGTACCATACCACCGATCATAACCGCAGCCATTACATCACTTCCTGCTGAACCTGCAGATGTTAGTAAAGCCGTACCTGTTACGTAAGCAGCTTTGTTAATTGGACCACCCATGTCGATAGCCATCATCGCAGCTACTACGAATCCAAGGATGAATTTACCGCTTCCGTTAAGACTCTCGATAAAGTGTTTTAATCCTTCCATAACACTTGCCATCGGCGCGTTGATTAGGAAGATCATTAATAATCCCATGATTAGTGACCCTAAGATAGGGAATAGGAAGATTGGTTTAATACCATCTAATGAACGAGGCATCCAACTGAACGCAATTTTTAACACTTGGATAATTCCACCAGCTAAGAAACCAGCTACTAATGCTCCTAAGAATCCTGAAGGAGTGTACGCTAATAAATCACTTTTCAAACCTAGAATACTTGGATCTGCTAAAATACCACCGATCATACCTACGATAAACCCAGGACGGTCAGCGATAGAACGACCGATGAATCCTGCTAGGATTGGTAACATCATACTAAATGAAATTTTACCGAAGTAGAATAATACTTCTGCAACTTTGTTATAAGATGGATCTTTCGGATCAAACGACTTAATACCCCAGATAAATGATAATGCGATAAGAATACCACCAGCTACTACGAATGGTAGCATGTTACTTACACCTTCCATTAGGTGTTTGTAAGCACGACGTCCGATACTTTCATTTGCTGAAGAATCTTCAGAAGCATCTACTGCTCCATCATGTTTATAGATAGGTGCTTTTCCATCTAAGATTGTTTGGATAAGTTCTTCTGGTTTGTTAATTCCGTCAGCTACTTTTGTCATAATTGTTGGACGTCCATCAAAACGTGCAACTTCTACTTTTTTATCGGCTGCAACGATGATTCCTGCTGCTCTTTCAATATCTTCTTTTGTAAGTTTGTTTTCTACACCGATTTGACCGTTTGTTTCTACTTTAACATCTAGTCCCATCGCTTTAGCTGTTTCTTTAATTTTTTCCGCAGCCATGAATGTGTGGGCAATACCTGTTGGACAAGCTGTTACTGCGATAATGTATGGTTTTTCTCCACTTAGAGTTGCCTGTTTTTCTTCTTTTGGAGCTTCTGTTTTCGCTACAAAATCTGCGAATACTTTTTCTACATCTGCTTTAGTTGCAGCTGCATCTAATCCTGCTTTTACATCTGCATCCATAAGTGCTTGTGACAATGAAGCTAGAGCTTTAAGGTGCTCGTCTGCTCCACCGTCTGGTGCACAGATCATAAAGATATGTTTGGCAGGTTGTCCGTCAAAACTTTCCCACTCTACACCTTCGTCACTTTTCGCATAAACAATCATCGCTTTATCAAAGTCTGCACTTTTAGCGTGAGGGATAGCTACATTTTCTCCTACTCCTGTAGTTGATTGGGCTTCACGAGCTAATAAGGCTTTTAAGAAGTTTTCTTTACTAGCGATAATATTTTTTTCCACTAACATGTTTGTTAGTTTATCCAGAGCTTCTTTTTTATCAGCAGCACTGAATCCGAATTGAACTAAGTCATAATTTAGAACATCTGTTAATTTCATTTCTTTCTCCTTTGTTAATTACATATTTCCGAGGAAATATTTTTTTCTATAAATAATTTAGGACTTTTGAGTCAGTCCCCCAGAATTGCCTATCGAAGTTTTATTTTTCGGCTTCGAATTTTGGGAATCTATTTTTTATTTTCCCACCGTTAATCTATCAAAGCCTTATTTTAATTTCTTAACTTCGATTTGTGGTAGTAATTCTTCAATTAGCTTTTTGCTTCCTACTCCTACTGAGAATGATGTCGCACCACCAGCTGCCGATGCATAGCGCAGAGCTTCTTGGTAGTCTTTTGTCTCATTGTATTTCGCAACAAACATCGCAAGCATACTATCTCCCGCCGCAACAGTCGATACTATCTTACCTTTAGCTACGTTTACTTCGAATACTTCTTTATCTTCAGTTAGTAGTAAAGCTCCGTCTGCTCCACGTGAAACAAGGACATTTTTCGCTCCACGTTCTTGTAATTTCTCAGCGTATTGTAAGATTTCTTCTATACTATTTAAAGTTACACCGAACATTTCTCCAAGTTCGAATTCATTCGGCTTAACTACGAATGGTTTATACTGAAGTGTCTCTAACACTAATTCTTTATTACTATCTACTACTAATGTAGCTCCTGATGCAGATACTCTTTTCGCTATAGCTTTAAAATCCTCTACACCCATTCCCGCAATAACATTACCTGATAAGAATACCACATCTTCTTCCGTCAGCACTTCTAATTTTGTAAAGAAGTCGCTCACGTTATCTAGGTTTACACTACTACTTTGACCGTTAATTTCAGTCTCAGTTTCTGTAGTTAACTTCATATTGATTCTAGTCGCTCCACGAGTTTCTACAAAATCATGTTTTACACCTAGTTTATCTAGTTCTGATTTTATAAAATACCCTGTGAATCCGGCAACAAATCCCCACGCCTTACTATCAACACCAACGTTGTTTAATAAGATAGAGATATTAATACCTTTTCCACCTACTACGTACTTCGCTTCTTGAGTTCTATTTAACTTTCCAAGCGCAAAATTTTCCGCCGTCGTCAGCATATCAACAGCTGGATTTAAAGTAATTGTATAATACACTGTTAGTCCTCCTTTATATTTTTTACTTCTATTATATTTTTAAATTTCTTATATTCTTCTGGAACTTCATAAGATACGATGGTTACATCATCTAATTCGGCGAATTTTTGGAACTTTCTATGACCAAACTTCGATTTATCAGCAAGAATGTATTTTCTCTTACCATTTTTTAACGCCGTAGCTTTGATAAACGCTTCATTCTCTTCAGCTGTTGTTACACCGAAAGTTTCATCTATTCCATTGCATCCTACAAAACACATATCGAAGCTGTATTTCTTCAGTTGTTCGATAGCGACCGAACCGATGACAGCTTGTGTAGAATGTTTTATCGTTCCACCTAATATTATTGTGTGAATTTTGTTATTAATAAGTTTCGGTAAATGATATGTTGAATTCGTCACAACGGTTATTCTTCTATCACGTAGATATTCTATCATTTCATATGTCGATGTCCCCGCATCAAGATAAATCGTCTGTCCTGATTGTAAGATATTATCGCAAATGTACTTCGCAACTTCTCTTTTTTCTTGTAGGAAGTCTGCACGTTTTGCTTCAACACTTTCTTCACTACCTCGGGCTGCTGAGCGTTTCATCGCACCACCGTGTGTTCTATATAATAAGTTTTTATCTTCTAGATTCGTAAGATCTCGTCTTATCGTAGCTTCTGAAACATTACAATACTCCATCAACTCTTTTAGATTCAACGAACCTCTTTCATCTAATAAATCTAAAATTTTATTCCATCTTTCATTCAACATTTTCTTCTCTCCTAACTCCCATGATTATTATATCTAATATAATATAGCTATTCAATCAAATTCAAGCAAAAACACTCATAAATAATCAAAATAAACGATTAAAATGAGTGTTTTATTTTTAATGTTTGATTGTTTTTCTAAATGATGAGCGATTTTTAATTTTCATATTTATTTCTAAAGAGTTTTCATGATACTTATAAAAGAATGTTAAATAAAATTTCCAAACCCTCACTGCAAAGATTTTTTAGCTCGATTGATGAGCGTTTTAATAATTCCATCACCCAGTCCTTGAAAATTCTAAACTTACATCATTTAGTTTTACTACTCCTGAGTATTATACTTTAAAGTAGTAAAATTATTTATAGAATTCATCTAATGTAACTACAACTATATCCTCTTGTGCAGAAATATCATTATTTTTTACAAACAAATATTTATAAGTGGTATATTTATCAAAAATCTCTGCTCTTTGAGATAGTAAATCTATAGTTTTTGACAATTTAATAGATTCACGCCACTTACATTCTCCTACTATCATCTTCTTATCAAGAATAGAATCTACTACAACATCAACTTCTTGAACATTCCCTTTTTTATCTTTACCCCACCAACGTCCAAAGGTTTTCGCGATGAAAGGTAGTTCTTTTTTTATATTCACCCTACGTAAATACTGTCTTGAAATTTCTTCAAAAATAGGTCCTATAAAGTTTGGTAAATCACTTAACGCCACTTCCGCATAGATTTCTCCATATCCTCGCTCTATTTCTCCTCTTACAGAAAACACATAACGATACCAAAACACTAAGAAATTTTCAGTAATAATATAACGACTAGTTTTCCCTTTTAAGGAATTAGCTCCGAAAGGAATTACTCTTTCTATATAATTCAAATCTTGTAAAACTAATAGATACTTGGAAACTATATTACTTTCAAGTTTTGTATAACTAACGATTTCTCCTAATGTATTCGAACCACTAGCTATCGCCTGTAATACTGCATTATAATTCGCAGGTTCTCTGAATTCTTGCTTCATAAGAAGAACACCTTCATTATTCAAGTATCCATTAATACCAAAATACAACTCTTTTATATTTTCTTCAAATGATAATTTCTCATCTATTAAAGATAGATAATACGGTGTTCCACCAACACAAGCATAGTATTTAACCTTATCTTCATTACCAACATTCGGATAGAACTTTGCAGAATCATAGTAATCTAATGGATTAACCTTAAGTTGACCTGTTCGACGCCCGAACAAAGGACTTTTCTCACCTAAAACCTGATTTTCCATAAAACTCATAGATGAACCACAAAGGATTAGAAAAATATTAGTGTCCTTCAATTCGTGATCTATTACGTGTTGCAATATCGAATTTAGAGATTTATTCGCTGTTGCTACATACGGATATTCATCAATAATCAATACCAACTTATCATTTCCAAACTTTTCTTTTATCAAACTAAAGAAATTATTCCAATTCTCTATATTCGGGAAGTTTTTTAATCCAATTTTTTCACCTAGAATTTTAGAAAACTTCTGGAGATTCAATAGATCATTCACTTCTTCAGCAGGTAAATATAATGAATTTTTGTCTTTTACAAATTCAGTTAGTAAAAATGTCTTCCCTATACGACGTCTCCCATAGACAACAGCCATCTGAAATCCATCTTTATTATACATTTGTTCTAAAGAACTCAACTCTTTTTCTCTTCCTAAAAACATAAATCCACCTTCTTTTTCTTTTATTCGATATTTTTACTACTCATAAGTATTATACTTTAAAGTAGTAAAATTATCAAATGTGAAAAGTAATAAGAACTATCTTAAACTCAGAGAGTTTCAAGATTTAAAACTATAATTTTTAAACCTATATTTCAAATTACTTCAATGAAAAAAGGTTCAAGTTTTATACCTGAACCTTTTTTTCTATCTAATAAGTCATCTTATTAATTATCTTCTTTTTTTGAAAGCTACTTCTTCTTCAGCTCTGTTTAACTTTTGAAGTCTTCTGCTTCTTGCTCCACCAGCAACTGCTACAGTTTCTGCTTGATGAGTTTCTTCAACTTGAGGAGCTGGAGTTTCTACTGCTGGCACAGTTTCGACTTGCGGTGCTACCTCTACATGTTGTTCTGGTGCAACATGCACTTCTTGTGGTTCTTGCACTGGTTGTTCTTCTTGAACTCCATTCACAACAGGTTGTTCCTGTACTCCATGTTGTGCATTTTGATTAAACCCTTGTGGTTGTCCTCCATGTTGCGCGTTTGGATTGAACCCTTGTGGTTGTCCTCCATGTTGCGCATTTGGATTAAACCCTTGTGGTTGTCCTCCATGTTGTGCATTTGGATTGAACCCTTGTGGTTGTCCTCCGTGTTGCGCATTTGGATTAAATCCTTGTGGTTGTCCTCCGTGTTGTACGTTTGGATTGAATCCTTGCGGTTGTCCTCCGTGTTGCGGGTTCGGATTAAACCCTTGTGGTTGTCCTCCGTGTTGCGCATTCGGATTGAATCCTTGCGGTTGCCCTTGGAATCCTTGTTGTGGACGTCCTTGTGGTGCGTTTGGATTAAATCCTTGTGGCGCTTGACCTTGGAATCCTTGTTGTGGACGTCCTTGTGGTGCGTTTGGATTGAACCCTTGTGGTTGTCCTTGGAATCCTTGATTCATACCATTGTTAAATTGCGGTTGATTCGGAATTGGATTACCGAATTGATCGTATTGAACTGGTTGTCCAAATGGATTTGCAAATTGACTATAGTATTGTTGAGCTTGCGGTGTTTGTCTTAAGAAGAATCTAGCAAACTCACTGTTTGAGTTAGTCTCTACCGCGTTTGATGGTAGTGACATTAACACAAAGAAGAATACAATAGCATAAACCGGAGTTAATAAATACACTGAGAAATAACTTAAAATGTAATATAAAGCTATTAAAATAACAATTCCCCATGTTGCAAAACCTACATCACGTAGTCTTCTTGCGAAACTTGCAGTTAGAGGTAAAATTAAAATAAGTCCAGCTATAATAATAAATATTCCAAATGCTAATCCTGTTTGAAGCGTAGATACTCCATCACTTAACGCTCCTCCACCTAATAGGTAGTCTGCACTACTGCTTGATTTTCTACCAATACTAGTAAATGAAGAAAATATACCTTGGAATACTATAACTGTTAGTAAGATAAGCCCTCCTAAAATACTCCCTACAGGGAACCAGTGTCCAGATATAGATGTATACCCTGTAAAGTCCACGAACCCTTTAAAGAAGTCTTTAAAAGAAGAACCATAAGTAACATGTTTACGTCTTTGGTCTATCATAAAACCCTCCTATTGTAATAAAGATAAATTATATAACTATAATATAATAAAGAGTAACTATAGTCAATTGAAACCTGGTTATTCTCTGTAATTTTACAACCTTTAGAAATTCAAATAAAGGTTAATTTCACATTATACTTTCTATCGAGCAGATCACTTCTTCAAAAAATAAACCCTAGGTACTTTTTCAATACCTAAGGTTTCCGTTATATTCTATATTTCTGTTCGTTTCAACACTTCTCGTGCTTCTTTTATAACATCTTCTATTATGTTCCTAACAGGGCGAATTTCAGTCACTAATCCCGCTATTTGACCTGCCATAACAGATCCGTTTTCTACATCACCATAGTAAACAGCACGTCTTAATGATCCAAGCGTTAACTCTTCTAATTCCATAAGAGTTGAAGATTGTTCTTCTAGTTCATGATATTTCTTTGTAAGTTCATTTTTAATACCACGCACAGGCGCTCCGAATTTTTCTCCAGTTAATGTAGTAGATGTATCGACGGCTTCTAAGATCATATTTTTATATGCATCTGTCACTGGACATTCTTCTGAAGCTAAGAATACGGTTCCCATCTGAACTCCACTCGCTCCTAAGCAGTATGCTGCAGCCATTCCACGTCCATCAGCTATACCCCCAGCCGCAATTACAGGAATATTCACCGCACTTGTTACCTGAGGTAATAGCGCCATAGTAGTACTAGTCCCAACGTGTCCTCCAGCTTCCATACCTTCGACAACAACAGCGTCACAGCCTAACTCTTCCATTTTTACCGCAGCTTTCACAGAAGGAATAACTGGAATAACTTTTATCCTCGCTTCTTTTAAGCGTGGCATGAATTTTCTAGGTGTTCCCGCCCCTGTTGTGACGATTTTAACACCTTCTTCAATAACAACAGCGATTATTTCATCGATATTCGGCATCATCAGCATTAGATTAACCGCAAAAGGCTTATCGGTAAGTTCTTTACACTGTTGAATCTCTTTACGTAGTTCTTCAGGACTCACTCCTCCTGAAGCCAGTATTCCTAGCGCTCCTGCATTAGACACCGCTGAAACAAGTTCATGTCTGGCTATTTGTGCCATAGCTCCTTGAAAAATTGGATACTTTATCCCTAAAAGGTTAGTAATTGTCATAACTATTCTCCTCTATCGATTTTTTTATTATGTCCTAGCTATGCTTCCTAAAAAGCACTCTTAATCATCATATTAGAAAATAAATCTAGCAACTACGTAGCAAACTATCATCAATATTACTGATGATAAGAAACACGCTGTGAATACTCGCACACCACGTTCTTTAATTACTTTAAAGTTAACACTCATACCAAGAGCTGCCATTGCCATACCTAAGAAGATATACGCTGCATCAACAAAGAAAGGTACTAATGGTTTTAGGAAAGTAACATAACTTCCTAAAATACTCATAAAGATAAATCCTAGAATAAAGTACGGCATCGGAACTTTACCTTTCGTTTCATCTTGAGTTTTTTTATTAACTACAATCAGCACACCTGCCACAACGATAAGCATAAGAACACGTGATAACTTAGTAAGAATCGCAGCATCAAGAGCTACTTGACCTCCTGCACCTCCTGCCGCAACTGCGTGGGCTATTTCATGAAGACTTCCTCCAGTAAATACTCCGTAGTTGTACGCATCAAGACCTAAATAAGGTTGCAAGGTTACTTCTATCAAGGTAAATACTGTACCAAGTATCGCAACTACCGCAACAGCAAGAACACTGTTATCGGTTTTCGCACGTAGTTGACCACTTACCCCCATAACCGCCGCAGCACCGCAGATACCACAACCACATGAAGAAAGTAAGGCAAGTTCATGATCTACTTTAAACGCGCGGCACATAAAATAAGTTAAAGTTATCATGAATAACACAATAAAGAAGGCAACGACTAATGTTTTCTTTCCTTCAGCTAAAAGTCTATCCAACGCTAGCTTAAATCCTAGTAAAATTATCCCAAGGCGTAAGAACTTATTACTTATAAACGGAATATCCGCCTTAACTTGCTCTTTCAATCCTTTCGACGTTTGTAACGCCATACCAATAACAAGCGCAATTACTAGGTGTCCAAAAAGTTTTAACGCTGGTACTTGCGCAAGATATTTCGCAGCTAACGAAATAACCAACATTATACCTAAGGTATAATAAAAATTAACACTCTTAAATCTTTCCATAAAAGATTTCCCCTTTTTATAATATTTGTCAAAAAGTACATATAGTTTAATTATACTACTTCCCGCACTTCTCTTCAAGGAATCATTAAAATTAATAGCATCCATCAATAGTTTTTTAAATAAAAATTTCAATAGATTTCTAAAATTCTACAATAATAAAAAGACGTAACTTTGAAAGCTACGCCTTTTATAATTTTATTATCCTAGTAGTACAAATAAATAGTGGGCTACAATACCCGCGACTATACCACCTATTGTGTGAGAAAGAATGGCTTTTGAAGATAATTTTCTAACTCCAAGTGCATCCATCATACCGATGTGTGTACTTAAATATCCACTCCAGCACATTCCCATCGCTGTAAATACTGCGATATCATTTGGTCCAATAAGACCACTTCTTAGGAATTCTGGCACTAACGAAATTGCTCCTCCTACAGCTCCTAACGCCGTAATCGGGAAGGCAATCGCCTCAGCAGAATGGAATCCAAATAGTGGTTCAAGAATAAATTTTAATTTTTCACCTAACCAAGGTAGGAATCCAACTCCTTCATAGGCTGCTCCAGTATATCCTCCTGCTGGCATTTTGAATGTTAGCATCATTACAAAGGTACAAACGATAAGCACTCCTGGAATAATAGCCATACCCATTTCTACCCCTACTTTACCACCTTCTAAGATAGTATCTAGGGTACGTTGGAATAGATTCCCATCACGTACGATTCTAACTTTATCCAGTGATTGACCTTCAACTTCAGCATCTACAACTGGATCTTCAGCTTCATCTCCGTAGTATTTCTTAGTTTGTCTTAACATTAGACGCACACTTATTATACTACCTATAATAGCTCCAACATTCCCAATAATCGCTGCTTTTACAAAACCAGCTCCTTGTCCCATCATAAACATCGTTACAATAAGCCCCATACCGAATGCTGTCCCTAAGTTACATAACGCTGGAACTTGGTATTTTTTGAAGAACGCTATAAAACGTTTATCTTTCGAGAATGGAATAATTGCTGGGTTATCTGATAAATACGTCGCTACTGCTCCAGTTACACTGGCCCCAGGCATTCCCCAAAGAGGTTTCATAAGCGGTGCAAATATTTTATTAATTAACGCTATCGCCCCAAACTCTGATAACAGAGCACTCATTGC
>ERZ773024.883-NODE-883-length-10642-cov-2.732502_pt1 | contig 10642 bp, 10 predicted proteins | sample MGYA00511667_ERZ773024 | MGnify/ENA primary metagenome ERZ773024 (study PRJEB29015, sample SAMEA2738117) | human oral metagenome | biome: human oral; feature: human-associated habitat; material: saliva | place: China | collected 2258 ... | reverse complement strand
GTCCGGCTGGCTTTCGACGTCGGCACGGTGCGGGTGGGCGTTGCCCGTTGCGACGCCGAGGCCATCCTCTCCGTGCCGCTGGCCACGCTTCGCCGCGATCGTTACGGGGCTGACCTCGATCAGGCCGCCGATCTCGTCGAGGAGTATGATGCCGCGCAGGTCGTTGTCGGTCTGCCGCGTCGCATGAGCGGCGGGTCGTCGGTCTCGACCAGGGATGCCCGTCGATGGGCGCGTGGGCTGGCCCAGCTCATCACGCCGGTTCCCGTGCGCCTGGTCGATGAACGGCTGTCCACCGTGACCGCTCACCGCGAGCTTCACGCGTCCGGACGGACGGAGGCGACTTTCCGGCAGGTCGTCGATCAGGCGGCCGCCGTGGTTATCCTCGACCAGGCCCTTGAGACAGAGCGAACGACGAACGCCCCGGCGGGCGAGCTCGTCCCCCCGACCCGGAGAGGCTGAGAGACCGATAGTGAGTCAGGACGATTTCTTCACCCAGCTGGGGATCGAACCGCGTGAGACCAGGCGGACCACCGGACGCCGCCTGGACGCGGAGCGCGCCCGCCGCCGGGAGGAACGCGCCCGTCGCCGCAGGAAGCGCAAGCGCCGCCTGATCACGGCGCTCATCCTGGTGGTGGTTCTGGCGGCCGTGGGCGGAATCGGCTACAAGGCCTACAACTACTCCGGGTTGAGCAGCATCGGTGCCTCCCCCTCCGACTACTCGGGCGCGGGCGAGGGTGAAGTCATCGTCACCATCCCCGACGGCGCCACGGGCAACGACATTGCCAAGGTCCTCGTGGACGCCGACGTGGTGGCGACCGCCGGGGCCTTCGCGAACGCCTATGCCGACAACGCCAACGCTAGCAATATTCAGCCGGGCACCTACACCTTGCGGTCCCATATGTCGGCGGCCAACGCTGTCGCCATGCTGCTGGATCCGGCCTCCAGGTCCGACCACACCCTGACGATCCCCGAAGGCGCCACGAAGACTCAGGTCAAGGACCGCCTGATGAGCGTGGGCCACTACACCGACACCGAGGTGGAGGAGGCCTTTGGCGCCACCGACGCGATCGGACTGCCGGCCGTCGCGGGCGGCAACGTCGAGGGATGGCTCGCACCGGGCGTCTACGACGTCGCTGACGGCTCCTCGGCGACCGACATTGTCACCTCGATGGTGTCCACCACGCGCGGCAACCTGGCCAAACTGGGTGTGAACGACGCCGACTACGAAAGCGTGCTGACTAAGGCATCCATCGTGGAGCGCGAGGGCAACCCGCAGTACTACACGCAGATCGCTCGAGTCATCGAGAATCGGTTGACGAACACCGATGCGCAGACTCAGGGCAAGCTGGAGATGGACTCCACGGTCCTGTACGGCCTGAACCGCACGGGCGGCATCGCGGTCATCGAGGGTGCCGGGGAAAGTAATAACGCCGATGCGCGCATCAGCAAAGTCGGGGTTGGGTGCCGAGACGCTGAAGTCACCAACAAGGGGAACTTCGTGTGCTGCGAGTGATTCTGCCATGCTCTTAGTCCTCCAGAACCGAGACGTTCACAACGTCTTCGATGACGGGATTTGAGAGCAGCTCTTCTGCCGCTTGGCGTGCCTGTGCAAGATGCTCTTCGGTAGCTTCGCCTTCGACGGTCAGCTCAAAACGCTTGCCTTGGCGAACGTCAGTGAAGGAATTTAGACCGATACGGGGCAGCTCGTGAGCGATAGCTTTACCCTGCGGGTCAAGAATTTCGGGCTTGAGCATAACATCAACAACAATACGGGCCATGTGTGGGCACTCCTTGGGTGCGTGAGTTTTGGTTGAGCCGTCTTTAATGGTACCGCAAGCCTTGAAGTGCCGCCGTGAAAAAGCGTGCAGACATACTCTATTTCACGGGCTGGTACGGCACGAGAACACCGGCAAAACTGCTTTCACAACAATGCCTGGCAGGCACCGCCAACACACGGGGCCGGGATGCAGCTAGATGTAAACGTGTAATTACAAGAATGTGTTTATGGTGGTCAGCAGACGTCGCCGCAGCGCCACCGAACGTTCCGACAGCTCGCGTTGATACTGCACATACTCGGCTTTACCCTCAGGGGTCTCTACCTTAATGGGTTCATAGCCCCAATCGAGAAGGTCGTACGGTGCGGCTCGCATATCGAGTTCGCGCGCATCCCAGGCAAGCTCAAAACAGTCCATCACGAGTGCTGAATCGATGAGCGGGATCAGCTTATACGCCCACTTATAAATATCCATATTGGCGTGCAGGCAGGCGGGCTGCTCCATGGTGCGCTGTGTTTCACGGGTGGGCTGCAGCTCGTTCATGGGTGCCGCCTGAGGCATGAAAAACCGGAACGCGTCGAAATGCGAGCAGCGGATGCGGTGCGACTCAACCACCCGGTCGGTGCCTTCAGCACCCAAACGCAAATCCAGGTAGTCGTGACGAATATTGTTCTGAACCGATTTATACGCCATCGCCCATTCGTGCATACCAAAGCACCCGAAGAACGCCTTCTTATCGGCTGTGTTACTCAAGATTTCGCGGGTGAACGTGAGGGCGGTACCGCGTTTGTCCACGAATTGGGGTACGTCCACGAGAATCGCGTCACCGCGTTCGGCATGGGTGTGTGCATCGTCGGGGGATAGTCCGGCTAAGATGAGCTCGTCTTCGGTTGCCGCACGGTAGAATTTCCAGCTGACACGTTCGGCGGCATCCAGCAGAATGACACCAGCCCCAGGATGCCAGCGTTTGAACTGACCGGGCTTGAGCGTGTAGTACGTAAACAGAAAATCCTCAACCGGATGCGCCTGCCCCTGCTCGCGCCGCCGCACAAACAGGTCAGCAAAACGACCCGCCCGGCGCTCATGCTCCCTCGCATAAGTACGCCAGGTATTGGCATTCATGATGCGGAAGGTGCGCTCTGCTGATATATCCGGTGCAGGTGACTCCTGCTTCGGGGTGATATCTACAGTGTTGCGTTCATTCATTCTTCTAGAGTAAATCAACGACAAACTAGCTGTTTGACCTGTGTCTTACTGGGGTGCATACTAGCAGCACTTTATCTGACCTGCAGAAAATCATAAAACGATAAACCCTTATGGACAATACTCGGGGCGAATAATAATGGTCCTACGGAGGAACCGAGCGAATTGAGCAGCGCCAGCTTCCTCTAATGCGTGGCATATATTAAATTCCGTGTAGCCCTTGTTTAGCGCATACTTTTCAAAACAAAGGTACACATCTCCAAATAGGGCAGGCGGTGCATACTCGGTGAGCTGCATAAGAAATTCATCAGCGCTAAGTGTTACATAATCCTGATTTTCTTGGCCTTCCACAGTAGCCGCGAAATCCAGAAGTTTTGCATCATTGGTGATGAGCGCGTGCATGCCGCCGTAGGCAGCGGCAGCATGCACATGAAGGTCGTGCACATCGGGGTACCCCGGGGACATCTGTTACCAAGAAGCCGCTGATGGTACCTCGTGCAGAATCCTGGATTTGTTGTTTCCACTTTTCGAGAACCCCATCATCCAATCTAGGCTTCTTGCGGCGTACACGGTACCCGAACTCATCAAGGATCCCTGAGGATACGTAAGGTTGAAAGAAGCGGTAGTCAGATTCAAAGGCAAGAAGAAAAATCCAGTCACGTAGTGTCTTACTCCACAGGATATTTGTATCGAGAAGGACGGAATAATCACGTGTTACCACGCAGGGCCTCCGAGTATTTCATCGAGATTATTTTCCTCTTCGAATGCCCATAGCTCCTGAAGCGCTCGTTTATTCTCGGCGACCTTTTGCGCCAATAGATTCTTCCGAAATGTATCGGCGTCTTCGGGGCGGATGCGGAAATGAGACCCAACTTTGTGAGCGGGCAGCTCTCCTGAGCGGATTGCCTTCATGAGCATGGGGCGAGAAATTCCAATACGTTGTGCCGCCACAGTAGTGGTCAAATCACGTGGTACAGGCTGAATGTCGATGCTCTGACCCTGCGCGCAGGACTCGTGAGATGACCTGATTGAGGGCGTCCCCCATCTGTTCACTTCCCATCCCGGAAACACTGAGGGAAAAGTCGGCTTCATCAGCCCACTTAAGAACACGTTGCGCCTCAATACGTGCTTGGGAAATGGTTTCATCACGTAAGTTAGAGATAGCTGTAGACATGTTTTCTCTCCTGTCTCGCCCAGATAGCTGATGCCCGTCATGGATAAAGGGAAACTATAGTAGAGCGGCGCAATAACATTACAGACACCAACGTACCATATATCTGAAATAAGTGAAGTCAATAAACTGATATTTCACATATTAAGTGTGGAAACATATAGAAAAAGGCGCTAGAGAGGTAAGACGTGTCTCTCTAGCGCCCTTTACGCTTTCGTGTTCGTATGGACCCGGGGAGGGGGGTTAGCGCCCGGTCCCGCCGTAGACGGTGGCTTCTCCTTCGGTGTCTAGCGCGAAGGCGGTGTGCACGGCACGCACCGCATCATCAAGCTTCGACAGCTCAGTAATCACCGAAATGCGGATCTCGGAGGTGGAGATCATCTCGACGTTCACACCCGCGTTGCTGAGCGCCTCGAAGAACGTGAACGAAACACCCGGGTTGGTTTTCATGCCCGCACCCACGAGTGAAAGCTTGCCAACGGCCTCGTTATAGATGACCTCTTCAAAACCAATCTCTGCCTGCGCCTTCTCAAGCGCCTGTAGGGCCAGCGGCCCGTGCGCCTGGTCCAAGGTGAACGAAATATCGGTCACGTTCGGGCGGTCCGTGGAAACGTTCTGCACAATCATGTCGATATTGATCTTCGCCTCGTTAATCAGGCCAAACACGCGCGCCGCCGAACCGGGCACATCCGGTACGCCAACAACGGTAATCTTGGCCTGCCCGCGGTCGTGGGCGACGCCAGAAATCAAGGGCTGTTCCAAGGGGATCTCCTTCAGGTGGGTGGGGGTGAGCTCCGCCGAGTTCTCCGGGATAACAATAGTTCCTTCAAGTTCAGAGAACGACGAACGTACATGCAGTTTCAGGTTAAACCGTCGCGCATACTCCACACTGCGCAGGTGCAGAATCTTCGCCCCGTTAGCAGCCATCTCCAGCATTTCTTCGCTAGTGACGGTGTTTAGTTTATGCGCTGTAGGGACAATACGCGGGTCGGCGGTGAACACGCCGTCCACATCCGAGTAAATTTCGCACACATCGGCGTTTAGTGCGGCCGCCAAGGCGACAGCGGTCGTATCTGAACCGCCGCGGCCTAAAGTGGTAATATCCCTGCTTTGACGGTTCATGCCCTGGAACCCTGCGACAATCGCAATGTTCCCGGCCTCAAGCGACTCGCGGATGCGGTCCGGCTTCACCTCAACCAGCCGCGCCGCACCGTGCACGCCGTCGGTGATCATGCCAGCCTGTGAGCCTGTGAACGATTTCGCCTGAACACCAATATCGTTGATTGCCATCGCCAGTGCCGCCATTGAGATGCGTTCCCCGGCGGTCAGGAGCATATCGAGCTCGCGTGAGGGGGTGACTGCGCTGGTTACTTCTGCGGCGAGGTCAAGCAGCTCATCGGTGGTGTCGCCCATTGCGGATACGACCACAACCACATCGTGCCCTGCCTTGCGGGTGTTCGCCACGCGGCGCGCCACACGCTTAATGCTTTCGGCGTCAGCAACGGAGGAACCGCCAAACTTCTGGACGATCAGGCTCATTAAAACTCCCCGGGTGAGGTATGCAGTGTAAACGCCGGGGTGGTCCCGGCTCCTAATCCATAGTAGACGCGTGCGGGACGCCGTGTGAATTATGTGGGTATGTGTATTAGAACATGAAATATGACGCAGTGTTACAGGCTGGGGGTCCATAAACACTCCTGTGCCTGCCGTCACCTTTAAAAAAGTTTATACCGCAGCAGTGAACGCACCGTACGCCCCACCACTGGTAGTGGTTGTGTATGTGGTGGCTGTGCTCGCCATGTTCTGCGCGTGGGTAGTAATGCCTAATATTTGGGGTCTGCTGGTGGGGCAGGCGGTGCACGGGGTGATGTACGCGCACATGATGGTTGCCATTGTCACAGCTGAGGGCGCTAAGAATAAGTCTGCTGAGCTGAGCAGCCACCTGGGGGTCGGGCAGCTTCTCGTGGTGGCGATGTTCCTGATCTGTGCTGTGGCCGGGGTCCGGCGGATCCGCGCGGTTACGGGGGAGAAAGCCTCGGCATAAACACCTGCGTGCGCTGCTCATTCATAGAGACTCTTACTTTCACGGGGCGTCTTCACTGCAGCTTATGGGGCTGAGAGCAGGCTACTCCCACGGGTTAACATATTTAGTGCCCGGCAGAGGCGGCACCTGAGGGGTGGGGGTGCGCAGTGGCTCCTCCTGGATTTTGCGGATACGCTCCTCATAGTCCGCTGAGCGGTATGCATCGGCACGTGTTGTTTCGACAGGAATTTCGGAGGTGCCACCTTCTGGTTTGGGGGCATGATTCTCGGCGGAGTCTTGCAGCACCTGCTCTATGAGAGCCTCATTAACGGTGGCCTGCTCGCCGTGCGATGGAGGGGCAGCCGACAGAGAATTATTGTTTTCTGCCTGCTGTTCATCAGTATCTTCAGGGTTTGAGTGGCCCGCCCCGTCCTGAGTATCGTCAAGGTCGTCGAACATGCTCCCGCTCCAGCGTTTACGCGGCGCCTTCGGCTCAGCAGCCGCACGTTCACGCTCCGCCTGCTCTTCTTCAACCACCTGCTCAAAATCTTCAGCAGCATTCGCTTGGGCGATACCCGCGCCCTCACTGATTACGCGGCGCCCCTCAAGCGCACGCCCGAGCGTAATCTCGTCCGCATATTCCAGGTCACCACCAACGGGCAGACCGGAAGCAAGACGTGAGAGGCGAATACCCAGCGGAACCAGCATCCGTGAAAGGTAGGTTGCGGTCGCTTCACCCTCAAGGTTCGGGTCCATCGCCAGAATAATCTCTTGAACACGCTCATCCGCCAGGCGCGAGACCAGCTCGCGAATACGCAGCTGCTCGGGGCCAAGCCCCGCCAGCGGGTTAATAGCCCCGCCCAGCACATGGTAGCGCCCGGTGAAGGAACGGGTGCGCTCAATTGCCACCACATCCTTGGACTCCTCAACCACGCAAATCACGGCTGGGTCACGCCGATCATCGCGGCAGATAACGCACTGTTTCGTCTCCGAAACGTTGCCGCATGTTTCGCAAAAGCTCACGCTCGATTTGACTGTTGAAATCGCCGTGGTCAGGCGCGCCATGTCTGAGGCGTCAGAGTTGAGAATATAGAAGGCGATGCGCTGCGCCGATTTGGGGCCCACCCCCGGCAGGCGACCCAGTTCATCGATGAGGTTTTGGACTGCGCCCTCGTACATGTTTCTCCTCTTATGACGCGCGTAGCAGGGGCAAAAACGCGCTCCGTAAACCCGTACCCGTACAGCATAGGGGATATGCTGCTGCTGGTGCCCGCTTAACCGTCATTCTTCGCCGCAAGCTTTCCCTATCGTGCGGGAGCGGCCACCGCTTTCATCTGGTCAGTTTGCGGGCTTTGGCAAGCTGGGTGCATCTATAGCGGCGTTTCGTCGATTAGCTTACCGCCCAAGATTTTTTCAACCGCTTTGAGGCCCACATGCACACTGGACTCTACCTGCTCATCATCCGCTGAGGTTTCAAAGTTGTCTTCCTCCTCAAAGGCGGCAGCAAATACGCTTTTAGATGCCGGGGCCGTCGAATGCTCAGGCTTGCTGGGCTGCCCGCTGGTGGTTTCATCCTCTGAAGGCTCGGAGGCCGCCCCGCCGGGGAGGGTCTCGGCACCTACAGGAGCCCAATCCTGCCCGGGCTCGGGGGTGGAAAAAGAACCGAATGCTTCTTCTTTTTCTTGTTCTTCTGCGGCGCTGCTCTGCGGTTCACCGGCTTTCTCGGTGTGCACACCAGCAGGGGTGGAGGAGGCGAAAGAATCACGCTCCCCGAACGGCTGCTGCGGCTCTTGTCCGGTATCCTCGGGCGGGGTTTCAGCCGGTTCCTGCGGCCCCTGTTCTTCCAAGGGGTCTGAGAGCGGGGGTACTGCGGCATCGCCTGCGCTGTGAGCGCCTGCACCATGCACGTCAGGGTCGGGGGCTGACGGAAAGTAAGGGTCTTCGGGGGGAACATCGTGATCGTTGGGCACGGGGTATTCCGCCGGGGAATCAGCGTAAGCTGACTCGGCGAAACTCTGAGAGGCCCCTTGTGCGGCCTGCTGGGGAGTAGTTCCCCTGGCGGGGGTTTGAGTCTCTTCGCCCCGCGTACTCGTGGAGGCTGCGGTGGTAGGGGCCTGCGTATATGCTGCCCGGCTTGGCGCGGTATTGCCCGTATTCTTGGGGTGTCCCTCTGCCGCACCGGGCTCTTTAGGGTTCTCAGGCTCGGGGGTGGGGTTCACCGGATCCTCCTGCGGGATGGGCGCTACCTGCCATGCCGATAGAGGGTCGTCTACGCTGGTTGCCGCCGGTTGGTCTTGTCCGCTGCCCTGCGGCTGCACGGGCTGGCCGTGGCGGCGCCAGGCATCTTCACCCCCGCGCGGGCCGTCAGCAATCGCAGAGGTATCAGTACTTGTGGGCGTCTCAGACGGCACAGCGCCTTGGCTGCTGGGCGCGGCAGGACTGTTCCCCGTTTGGTTGCCAGCCGGTTTTACATCGTCACGCGGCGTTTTCTTGGCGACCTCAGCCCGCACCCGTACTTTCACGCGAAGGAATTCGCTCACGCGCTCACTGAGCTCAGTGACCGAAGCTTTGACGGCACGCAGAGTGGGCATATCGGCGCGCACATACAGCTCCCCATTGGTGTAGCGCACCGGTTCGAGGCGCAGCAGCTGTTCGGTTACGGAGCGGTCACTCACACGCCCCACGATCACACGCCAGTTGCCGCGAACCGATAGTAACGGGTCAGATGCACCCTCACCGTTACGGGCGGTCTGACGCTGCTGGGAGGCACCCGCGGTGCGGTGGGCGGTTCCTTGATCACCCTGTGCCTGCATAGGACGTGGGGGTTGTGGGTTATGCGTAGTCTGTTGCTGATGCTGCCCGTGGGATGGGGCGCTACCCGCCGTGCCTGCACCATCATGTGATGTGCTGGGCTGGCGCTGTTCATCCCCCGGGGTGGGGCTGCTAAAGACCGGGCCGGTGTGAACCGGTGCCTGCGGAGTGGCGGGCTGAGGATTCGTGCCAGATGGGCTATTTGCTTGCTGGTCGGTGGAACCTGCGGCGCGTCCTGTGTTGTTCTGCCCGTGGGGCATAGTCCGGTTGGGTGAGGGAGCAGCGTTCCGCTGTGCGGCGGGGGAGCTGCCGGTACCGCCTGCTGCTATGCGATGTTCCAGGGATTCAAGACGTGCTATGAGCCCGGTGGTATCTTCTGCAGGAACCAGCAGCCGCGCGCATAGCAGTTCAAGCTGCAGCTGCGGGTTGGTGGTGCCGGTCATAGAATTAAGCACTTCGTTAACGGTGCTCGCTGCGCCGGTTAGCTGGGCCGTGGTGAAGGCTTGCGCCTGCATTTTGAGGCGTTCTATCTGGTCGGCGGGAACGCCCTGCAGAATCTGCGCGGCATTCTGCGGTACCGCCTGCACCACAATCAAATCACGCAGGCGTTCGAGCAGGTCTTCGACGAAACGGCGGGGGTCTTGCCCGGTCGCCACCACCCGCGAGACCGCCTCGAAGAGGGAGGGCGCATCCTGGGTGGAAAACGCATCAATCACGTTGTCGAGAAGCTGCGCGTGCGTATACCCGAGCAGGGCGACAGCGCGGTCGTAGCTAATGCCGGATTCGGTGTTGGCACCGGCGATAAGCTGGTCAAGAATGGAGAGCGAGTCGCGCACGGAGCCGCCGCCAGCACGGATGACGAGTTGAAGCACACCGGATTCGACGGGTACGTTCTCTTCGCTGCAGAGTTTTTCGAGGTAGGGCAGAAGAACTTCGGGCGGTACCAGCCGGAACGGGTAGTGGTGGGTACGCGAGCGGATGGTTCCGAGAACCTTATTTGGCTCCGTGGTGGCGAAGATGAATTTGATGTGCTCGGGCGGTTCTTCCACGATTTTGAGCAGGGCGTTGAACCCTTCGCGGGTGACCATATGCGCTTCGTCAATGATGAAGATTTTGTAGCGGTCGCGCACGGGTGCGAGGGTTGCACGTTCACGCAGGTCGCGGGCGTGGTCTACGCCGCCGTGGGATGCCGCATCCATTTCGATGACGTCGAGGGAGCCGCCGCCGTCGCGGGAGAGTTCGCGGCAGGAGTCGCATACGCCGCAGGGGGTGGGGGTTGGTCCTTGGGCACAGTTGAGGCAGCGTGCCAGGATTCGTGCGGAGGTGGTTTTGCCGCATCCGCGCGGGCCTGAGAAGAGGTAGGCGTGATTGACGCGGTTATTGGTGAGCGCGGTAATGAGCGGTTCGGTGACGTGTTCTTGCCCGATGACTTCGGCGAAGGTCTCGGGGCGGTAACGGCGGTAGAGTGCTGTGCTCACGGGTGACCTTCTGGTTGACGACGCGGGGTTCTACACTATTTTAGTTCACGGATGCACGCATGGGGCTTGGTTTCGTTACCGGCGTGGGACTGAAACCGCGAAGCGTGAGCGCACTATGACGGCGCGTTTTGGGGTATAAAAAACCTCTTACGCACCCGTCATAGCTCGAATACCCTTGCTA
>ERZ773024.878-NODE-878-length-10668-cov-3.298219_pt1 | contig 10668 bp, 8 predicted proteins | sample MGYA00511667_ERZ773024 | MGnify/ENA primary metagenome ERZ773024 (study PRJEB29015, sample SAMEA2738117) | human oral metagenome | biome: human oral; feature: human-associated habitat; material: saliva | place: China | collected 2258 ... | reverse complement strand
GAATAAGGAACAGCCCTCGCCCAAATTCCCCACGAGTAACCCATGGGCGGCGATGTATTTGTGGGATAAAGTCTTTGGCTCGTACAATAGGCCCTGCCACCAGTTGTGGGAAAAATGAAACATAGAAGAGATAATCGATCCAGCGTTTGAGCGGTTTTATATCGCCTCGGTATACATCGGCTATATAGCTCATGGTCTGGAAGGTATAGAACGAAATCCCCACGGGAAGGAATATATCCCACGGCTCCCATTGCAGAGAACTTGCCGTCTCCATGCCCATAAGTCCCCCTATGCCGGCAATTGCTTGTACTATTAGGTCTAGTAAGAAATTGAAGTATTTGAAGTAGGATAGTATCCCTAAATTGATAATCATACTCAAGGCTACCCACCTTTTCCTGTTGGGGGAGCCTTTGGGCGTATGGCTTAGAGCTTGAGCAATGAGAAAGTCGCTCGTGGTGGCAAGGAGTAGAAGTAAGACATAGAATCCGCTACTCTTGTAGTAGAAAAAGAGAGAGAAGAGCACCACGTAGATGATGCGGAGGGTAGCAGTGCGCTTCGATAGCCCCAGCAGCCCATAGATGGGAAGAAAGAGGATAAAGAGGACAAAAAATAATCCACTAGAGAAGATCATCGGGGCCTCCTCGTGGTAGCGCAATAGCTCGGGGAGTAGGGATCCATCAAGGGTAGAGAAAAAATCGATCATATACCGGGGTTAGTAGGGATGGCTCGTTTTACTGTAAAAGGTCAAGTAGGGCTTTGCCAATGAGTTGCCCTTGGTGTGTGTAGCCATAGGGCGAAAAATGTACACCGTCGTAGGCATAGTAATCTCCTTCTTGGCGTCGATTGTAGGCGCCTTCTTCACATCCGAGAGCTTCGTACATATCGAATAGCTCTAGATTTTCTCGGACGGCAATTTGGCGCAGCACCTCACTTATGACCTCTATTTGGTCGTTGTAAGCACGATTGCGGCGGAAGCTGGGTGGTGGAGTTGTCAGTAAAAATGTAGCCTTGGGGTGTTGCTTTCGTAGAAGACGTATGAGCTGCATTACCTGCTGCTCAAAGCCGCTTCTACTTATTTCTCGCGCTTGGGCTTCGTTTGTGCCAAAGGATAATACAATGTGAGTCGGGTGAACCCACGAAGTTTGCTGTATAAACCCTTCGTGGGTAAAGGTAGAAAACATTGCCCCATTTATCCCAATGACGTGGTACTCAATGGACTGCTTTTTCTTGAGTAAGACAAAGCCTCCGTAGGTTGCTCCTTGGGTGGGGGTCTGTTCGTTTCGCAGGAAGATTCGCCTCTGCTCTGTGGGGTAGAGGAGTGTATCTGCCACAAAATTCCCAATTTTCTTTTGACCCACAATCAGTGTGGCACTCCCGATGGAGGGCACGAGAGAGGGAGTTGATGGCGTGCGATAGACAATGAGTTGGTCGAAAGGTCGGGCGTTACTACTTATCGTAAAGGTGTAGGGGCTGTTGTCCGTTTTGGAGAGAATCATACCCGAGACTCCCACTTGTAGCGGAGGACGTTTGATGAACAACTTCTCACTATTCCACTTCACAGAAGATTGTATCTGGTAGGAGCGAGGCCCATTGGTACGAGCCAACTCATAAGGAATAACCAATCCGGGGCCCTCTAATGGTAGCTCTCGAGCAAGTGTTGTGCGGATGGCCTCGGGTAAGAACCCCGCTTGTAGATGACTATCCCCCAAGTGTAGTATTGAGATTTTTTGAGGGAAACTCCGATGTGTCATGGCAGACAACTGCGCTGTTTTCTTTTCATCGATTTTGATGGAGGGTACTTGTGCTACAGCCACAAACAGCGAGACGAAGAGCAGGAGAGCCAACGTCAGAAGATGGTGTTGCCATCGGTGGTACAGCAGTCTTGGTAGCCCTTTCATCGGCGGATACGTTGGTAGTATTTCTCTTCGAATAGGAAACTATTGTAGAATACTTCTGCGAGCCTCTTCCCGCCTTTGAAGCTCAAGTGGGTATAGTCTTTGGCTGCCCATCCCTGTTTTACAAAGCGACCCATACTATTCTCTCCTCCCATGGCTTCGAAGGTATCCCAAAAGACGATGCCCTTTTCGCTCGCCAATTTTCGCTGCGCATTGCGTAGGGCATATATGGCAGGCATGGTATGAGGCTCGCCGCCGGAGCGTTTTGCCCGATCAGAAACTCCCATAATTACAATGTCGGTATGAGGATAAAGTTTCTTCAGATGGTCTATTGCTTCCCCCATTCGGTTGGTGTAGTAGGTGTAGTCTTTGGTCTTGTCAGAAGCTACATTAAGCCCATATTGCAGTACAATAAGGTGGTAGGGACGAAGAGCGGCGAAGCGTTTCCCTAGCTCTGTATCTATCTGACCCAACTGGAATCCGGAGCTACCCCTATGTGAGAAGTTATCCAAGATCACTCCTCCCGATTGCTTGGTATTGTCTAGGGCAACACCATAGAATTTGGCTCCTTCTGCTCCGGAGAATGAGAGTTTCATCTCACCACCTTGTCCCTTTATGGCATAGGCATTCATCTCCGCGGAGGGGGGGAGGCTGTATCGTTGCGTGGTGTCTGCACTGCTCATGGTGACCTGTACCTCTTTGTTTGAGGTGTAGAAGATGGTGGCGCAGTCCCACGGCGTATATCCCTTTGCTACTTTGTATTGTAGGGTAGCACTACCTTCGCAAGTATAGTAGTGACCCGTGAGAGGGTACAGCTCCTTAGATTGGCGGATAATGAAGTGGTCTTTCCATCCGGAGAAGCTATGGGTTATCCCTTGTCGGTAGCCCGAGACTTCGCTAGAGAAGGGCATCCATCCCGCACCCCCTCCGCCATAGCGACTCTGTAAAAACTTGCGTAGGTCGAGGGTAAATATGTCGGCTTCGATAAAGGAGTCTCCCAAGAAAGCAATCCGAAGAGGAGTACCATCTATCTTTCGTTTGGCTAGTGCTGCATACGTGTTGCGTAGTCCGAGGTGAGAGGGATTGAAGTCTTCGAAGTAAACTTTTGGGGTTGACTTACTCTCTTCTTTGTCTGGAGAAGAGGGTTCGATAGAATCCTCATTCTCTAAGGTCGCATCTTGCTTTTTGAGATCTTCGTAGATGGCATCACGCTCTTTTGTCTCCTTCTCTGTTTCACCATCGTCTGTTGCCGAGTTGCGCGTCAGTTGTTCTACGTCCTTTCCATTGGGAGCGTCTGCATCAGAGTGGCGCAGCTCAGAGAAAATATCCACTTTTTGCAGAGGTACCCCAAAGAGGTTGTCGGGGAGCCAATAGAGGAGTGAAATGATGGCAAAAGTGGAGAGAAGCATTCCCCAAAGGTACCAGGTGTAGTTCTTTTTTTTCATTACCGAGAGAGTATAAGTATGGTACTTTTGGTACTTAGTTTAGTGCGCTTTTCTACAAAGTAAATACCTATCCGTGATGTTCGTGCTTGAGTACAGCCTTTAGGAAGAAGTACCCCAGGATGCCCGAGAGGATACTCCCCGTGAATATACCGATCTTGGCATCGTTGAGGAAGTGTGCAACCTCGGGTTGTGCATACGACAGGGAGGAAACAAATAGAGCTACCGTAAAGCCAATCCCTCCTAAGCATGAGAGTGCCAATAGATTTGTGGTAGTCATCCCCTGAGGAAGACCGCCCTTGGATAGTTTGGCAAAGACGATAGAGAAAAGGAAGATCCCCAAAGGTTTGCCCAAAAGTAGCCCCAAAACAATCGCCAAGGGCACGCCTACTAAAGACTCTATGGAGACACCTCCGAACGCAACTCCCGCATTAACAAAGGCGAAGAGGGGTAGTACAATAAAATGTACGATGGGCGTAATCTGTTGCTCCATGCGTTGTACCGGGCTTACGGCACCGCGCACGTCTTGAGCCATAGAGTGCACAACGGCAATTTGTTGGTGGGGAAGTAGTACATTCTTGCCCCTTGTTTTGTGTTCACTCTCGGGTAGAAGCCGAAGCATGGTGCGCATTCTGTCTGCCATGTTGTCCGTGCTAAGCTTTGGTCTGGCAGGTACCAAGAAAGCAACCAATACGCCGGCGATGGTCGTGTGTACACCGGATTTGAGGAAGAAGGTCCACACAACAAAAGCTCCTATGTAGTAAACTAAAAGGCTGCGCACGCCAAGTCGTCCCAAAAGATAGATGGCACCCAAACAAAGAGCTGCCCAGAGAAGCATCATGAGATTGAGATGCGTACTATAGAAAATAGCTATTACCAAAATACCACCTATGTCATCGGCTACTGCCAACGATGCCAAAAAGGCCTTGAGAGAGGAGGGAACGCGTTTCCCCAATAGGGAAAGAACGGCAAGAGCAAAGGCAATATCCGTAGCCATCGGGATGGCCATACCATTGCTGGCAGGGGCTTCGTGGCACACTAGTAGGAAGAATAGGACAGGCATAATCATCCCTCCTATGGCTCCTACAACAGGGAAAACAGCACGTCGCAGCGTGGAGAGCTCTCCCACTAAACCTTCCTGCTTTATTTCTAGCCCCACTTGGAGGAAGAAGAGCACCATCAGTACATCGTTGGTAAAATCAAGGAGGGTCATGGTTTCTCCGGCATGAGAGAAGATATTGAACTCCCCAATTTGCACCATTATTGGGTACTGGAGGAGTTGGTTGTATAGCCCACTAACAGAAGGAATGTTTGCGATAATGACCGCTGCTACTGCTGCTAAAAAAAGGAGAACAGAGGAGTCTACTCTTCTTTTGTACAGGCGTTGTAGCGGCTTGATAAATTGTCCTGTTTTCATCTTGTATATGCCATAAAATAGAAGGGGAGTAGGGGTTGATTTGAACCGAAACTACCCCCTTTTCTCGGCAAAGGTAGTACATTTTACTCTTGGATAGGTAGGGTATCCTGGGAGAGTATTGTGCGTACTTGAGCAAGGATGTCGAGCAGTTGCTCCATGGTAGTTGCCTGTAGCATGGCAATGCGCCAGGGACGGAAGTTCGCAATCCCTTTGAATATGGGAGAGGCTGCCAGATGTCTGCGAGAGTGGAGGATGCCTCTGCGTTCGTCTAGTTTGTCTATGTTATTCCTGATCATTTGGATGAGTGTATCCAGCCGCTCCGAGGCAGGGCGATCTTGGAGTAGCTCGCCGGTGTCGAGGTAGTGGCGCATCTCCTCGAAAACCCACGGACGACCAATTGAGGCTCTCCCTACCATTACCGCATCCACTCCGTACCTGTCGAAGGCTTCTTTTGCCTCTTGAGGAGTGGTAATATCTCCATTGCCAATGATTGGGATGGTAATGCGAGGGTTATTCTTTACAGCCCCAATCAGGCTCCAGTCCGCATTACCATTGTACATATCGCTGCGCGTCCGCCCATGGATCGTGAGCGCAGCAATACCACAATCTTGTAATGCCTCTGCCAGGTCTTCTATGATGATGTTTTGATGATCCCACCCGAGGCGCGTTTTTACGGTAACGGGTACCCGGCTTGCTTTCACCACGGCTCGCGTGATCTCCAGCAGCAGGGGGATGTTTCGTAGCATGCCACTTCCGGCTCCTTTGCCCGCCACTCTCTTTACGGGGCAGCCAAAGTTGATGTCAAGTATTTCGGCTCCTGCGGTGGATGCAATGGCAGCCGCTTCTGCCATACTAGCCACGTCTCGTCCGTAAATCTGTATGACGGCGGGGTGTTCGTCGGGGTGTATAAATAGTTTGTTGCAGGCACCACGTACCGAGCGAATGAGCGCATCGGCACTGATAAATTCACTATACACCATCGAAGCTCCAAAGCCTCGGCAGAGAAGACGAAAAGCACTATCGCTAACATCTTCCATGGGGGCTAGGAGAAGCGGTTGAGAGCCGAGATCTTGACCAGCTATGAGCATCAGAATTTGGGAATAAGAGGATCTGTTAGTTTGTCGTAGAGGGCTTCGATAGCTTCTTCTCCCCAAGGTGTTGAGCCTAGGTAGCGCACGAGCTCTCCTTCGTATAGGTATATGCGATGCTCTTCGGTCTTGGTTTTGTTGTAGATAAAGAGCAAGCTATGATCACGGAAATAGTATTCTGAAACTCCCTCATTGGTGCGATGTACAGCCTTTACTAGGGAGTCTCCTTCGTAGAAGAAGGTTACGTTGGGGAGGTATTCTGCCTGTTCGGAGGCAGTGAGTAGGAGTTTGTTTTTGAGGGTTTTTGAGCGGTTGATTTGCTCAACATAGGGGCGGATATCCCGATCTATATAGGAAGATTTCTTCATAGACTCGGTGTAATCGTCCACGGAAATAGGGGAGAAAAAGGTCATGTATGGGACCTCTTCGAATGCATCTTGCCCCTCTTTCTTGCGATAGAATACGTAGTCTGTACTCGCCATGGCATCAGAGGCATTTTGCCAGATAGTCCCCTCTTTGAGTATGCCCATGCCACTTCTCCAAAAAGGCATCCCCTCGTCTGGCATGTGTTGTGAGAGGGAGCGTACTTTGATTGGGATATTTATTGGCTTTTGTGTGTTGCTTTTTGGGGAATGATAGAAGAACAAAAGCTCTCCATCTCTCATCCCTGGAAGAATGCGATAGGCAAGGGCAATGAGATATTTCTGAGGGTCGTCTTTGCTACGCCATAGGGCAAAGTCGTAACAATGGCTTCCCTCTTCTCCAATGTTTGCTCGTAGTTGGAGTGTCTTTTTATTCTGAAAGACGGTGGTGAGATGCTGGGACTCCGATTGCTCAATAGGGCGATCCTTGATGATTTTTAATGCAATGGAGCGGAGGTCTTGTGCGTAAGAAGGGAGAGCAATAAGGGCTCCAAATAGAAATGTTATGAGTCTAGTTTTCATAGTATCATTAGGAATGAAGGAGGACGACAGACCCCAAGAGAGATCTGTCGTCCAACGTGTAAACTTAGATTATTTGAGTCCTCTAGCAACGAGTAGCGGCGTGAGATCTACTTGTTGATGTCCTGTAAAGGCGGTAAAGAGGCTCATCAAGTCTGTACTATTTCCTTTGGAGAGAATCATGGTGCGTAGGCGATCTCCATTCTCGCCATTAAGCCCACCATGTGCCATCATCCAAGCAAAAATGTCGTTGTCGAGCGCCTCGCTCCACAGGTAAGCATAGTAACCGGCAGAGTAACCATTGCTCCAAATATGACGGAAGTAAGAGGTGCCATAGCGAGGAGGAATTGCCGTGTAGAGCGCATTGGCTTTGCGGAGAGCTTCTTCCTGGAATTTGTTGATGTCCGTCACGGCTGCAGCCTCTTCCGGAGAGAGTGTGTGCCATGCCATATCGAGGAGGCAAGCTGTAATGTTTTCTACCAATCCATAGGCTTGGTTGAACTTTTCTGCATCGCGCATCTTCTTTACTAGCTCTGCCGGCATAGCGGCACCGGTCTTGTAGTGCTTAGCAAAGTTGGCAAAGATAACGGGGTCTGCAGCGCAGTGTTCATTGAATTGAGAGGGCATCTCAACGAAGTCGCGAGGCACATTTGTACCCGATAGAGAGGGGTACTTTTGAGAGGCAAACATACCATGTAGAGCATGACCGAACTCGTGGAATAGAGTAGTGGTTTCGTCCCAAGAGAGGAGGCAAGTCTCGCCCTCTGAGGGTTTCTTGAAGTTGCAGACGTTGTAGATAACGGGCTTGAGACCGAGGAGGTAGCTTTGCTCTACAAAGTTGCTCATCCAGGCACCACCGCTCTTGGAGGGGCGTGCATAGGGGTCGAAATAGAATAGAGCAACTACAGAACCGTCCTTGTCAAGCACATCCCAAGTACGTACATCTTTGTTGTAAACCGATATGTCTGTACGAGGCTTAAAGGTGAGTCCGTACATCTTGTTGGCAGCAAAGAAAACTCCATTGTGAAGCACAGAGTCGAGAGCAAAGTACTGGCTGAGGGTTGCCTCATCTATGCCATACTTTTCATTGCGTAGCTTCTCTGCATAGTAGCTCCAGTCCCAGGCTTCGAGGGAGAAGTCAGCCCCCATCGTTTTGCGAGCAAAGCTTTCTAGCTCTGCCTGATCAGACTTGGCCTTGGGGTCTGCTAGCTTAGCTAGGTTGGTGAGCATGGTAATTACGTTTTCGGGCTTGGCTGCAAGTTGGTCTTGTAGCTTCCAGGCGGCGTAGTTGGGGAAGCCTAGGAGCTTAGCTTTATCGGCGCGTACTTTGGCAAGCTCTAGTACAATCTTTTGGGTATCGTACTCATCGCCTTTGATACAACGCTTGATACTTGCTTCATAGAAGAGCTTACGAGTCTCGCGCACGTCAAGGTTAACCATAATGTCTTGTTGGGTTGTATTAACAAGACTAAAGGCGTACTCGCCATTATGTCCCTCCTTCTCTGCAAGATCGGATGCGCTCTTGAGTTGCTCTTCGCTGAGCCCCGCAAGTTGGGCTTTGTCCTTGATGAAAATAAAGGCGTTGGTTGCCTTGGTGAGCTTATTGCCAAAGTCGGTAAGTAGTGCGGCCTCCTTTTGGTTGAGGGTTTTGAGTTGTTCTTTATCCTCGGGAGAGAGCAACGCTCCGGCTTGCACGAAGTTGTCGTAGTAATGCTTTACTAGGCGCTGATCTTCCGGTTCTAGAGAAGAAAGATCTCCATCGTGGATCGCTTTTACACGCTCAAAAAGCTTGTCGTTGAGGTAGAGAGCGTCGCTGTGAGCAGAGAGTTTGGGGGTAATCTCTTCTTCGATGGCAATGAGCTCATCGTTGGTATCGGCACTTGTCAAGGCGAAAAAGACGCTGGATACACGACTGAGTACACGACCGCTCTTCTCGAGAGCAACGAGTGTATTCTCAAAAGTAGCAGGCTCGGGGTTGTTGGCAATGGAGTCTATTTCAGCCTCGTGCTGCCGTATCCCCTCCTCGAAAGCCGGGAGATAGTGTTCTATCTTGATACTATTGAAGTCCGGAGAAGCCATGTAGGTCTCCGCAGGGTTTACGAAAGGATTGGATGCCAAGTCGGCATTGCTTTTCCCTCCGCCCGTACATGCTGTGGTGATAGCCATAACTGCTACTAGGGGAATGAATTTCTTGAACATAATCTATTGCTTAAGGTGAATGATTCTCTTTTTCCTCTACTGTTGCTCTTCTTGATTGAGCTGGGCAAGAAGCTCTTCGATGCGTTTGTCGGTCACCTTGAGCGTCTCTCTACAGTAAGCGATAAGCTGAACAGCTTCGTCTGTAAGTTGCATAAGCCGATCTACATCGGGGCTGTCATGCTCGATGGTTTCTACTATATCGGTCAGTCGACTGATAGCTTCGGCATAGGTCTGTTGCTTCATAAGATTTCATTTAGAACTCAGCTGTACAAAGATAAGAGATTTCGCTAGATAGACCTACAAATAGCTGAATGTGTAGAGAGGAGGGGGGAGGTTTGAACACTCCTCTTGTGGAAGAAGGGAGAGTGCCCTTCCGCAGGATTGGATTAGATAAAGGGGGAGAGAGCCTCTCGGCTCGGTCGGTAGTAGAAAAAATAGACCCCGAACCCAACCTCTGTGGAGCTCATCCCACAAAAGGAAAGAAGGTACGGGGTCTACCGAATACACTAAGTCGGCCTGTAACAAAAGGCAACAAAACAAAGCCGACCCTGGCACACGCTACCTCTGCGATGAGTAGCACATGCTTGATTCTTTCTGTTTTCTAGGGAAATTGGGGAGGTTAGATAGTGGTAGTGACGAACGCTGAGTGGCGAGGCGCAAGATGGGGGAGACAGAGGGGTTTGCGGATAAGTACTCTCTCACATTCTTCTCTCTTTTGGGGTCGCGCTCCGACCGCTAAAGAATAGTCAAACAAGAGAGATGCGCATTTTTGTTTGTGGCAAGAAGTGCCGACTGCAACCACTCGTTTGTACAAAACCAATACACTTAGCCTTGCAAAACAACTCGGGTAGGGATCCTCGTTGCCTCTCGGGCCAATGATCGGTCGCGCACAACCGAAGTCGTAGTCTACACATCTTCGTCTTTCTTCCAATGAAGAAAACTCCACTTTCCGGCAAAATCTCTCGGTGTCGTACACCTCTTCTTTGCATTGCCTTGCTCTCTAGGCACGTACTACAACATCCTCCTTAGCTTTTCCTCGAAGCCGCAGAACAAGCTTTGCAGGTCTTCTGACTTATCTCCTTCTCGCTACACCTTCCCAACGCATAACAGATTAGCATCAGTGGCATCACGTAGCGAGTTTTCACAAGAATCACAGCAGCGGGACTGTTGGAGAATTGCACTCCTATTCCCTTTTAATCAGCTACCCATCTTCTCCTAAAGAAAGACTTTCCCGTACGTGGAGAGCCCTCGTGAAGTAGATAAATAACCGAACAAAGCCGCGGCAAAGGTACTAATTCCTTGGTTAATTTGCAACGAATAACTAGAAAATATCTGCTTTTCTCCCTCTCTCAGACTTGATAAAAAGAAAGTACCCCACCGCACTACGATGAGGTACTATTCCTTCTAAATATAAGAGCGGTAGACGAGGCTCGAACTCGCGACCCTCAGCTTGGGAAGCTGATGCTCTACCAACTGAGCTACTACCGCATCTCAAGATTCCCTTTTTCCGAGTGCAAAGGTATAAATTCTCTTGAGATATACAATACTCCTTGGTTTACTCTACGTGGAGTTTTTTCTCCTTGGGGCTTTTTACGATGTATTTTAGGTTGAGGGTCTTGCTCTCTGAGGGGTTGAGTTTGAGTTTCCACTTCACCTCTCCCGTATTGGGGTTGTACTCACCACCCG
>ERZ773024.874-NODE-874-length-10706-cov-5.081870_pt1 | contig 10706 bp, 6 predicted proteins | sample MGYA00511667_ERZ773024 | MGnify/ENA primary metagenome ERZ773024 (study PRJEB29015, sample SAMEA2738117) | human oral metagenome | biome: human oral; feature: human-associated habitat; material: saliva | place: China | collected 2258 ... | reverse complement strand
GAAGAAGTTCTTCGTTTTTTCCTCCTCGCCGCGGCGACTCATACAACTATACAGATGCCTAAACGCCCCTGCAACCCGAAATAGGGTGAAGTGGGACACAAACAGGGCCTTGAAAGGGTCCCAAACACCCTCACAAACACCAAACTACCTAGTCAGCGTGTTTTATGGGTGGTAGAAAATCTTTAAAAAACTTCCAAAAAACCTCAAAAATCTGCGAATTCCCCTCTCGGGAGTCCCAAAACAGGGTCGAACGGCGCCTAAAGCCCTCGCCAACAAAGACAAACCAAGAAAACCCAGAGCCAGAGGGCAGCAGAACGATACAAGAAGAGCCCCTCCTGACGGAGGGGCTCTGTGTGTATAGGGAATGTATATGGGGAACAGAAAAGGAGGGGCACTCCCCCGCCGAACATTCAGTACCGAACACTCAGTACTAAACACTCAGCAGAGAAGCACCCCTCCCCCTCTATATGTATAGAGAAAGTCAGAAAAGACTAGATCAGCTCTACAGCGCCCTGGTTCTTCTTGCCACGGCGAACCATCGCAAAACGACCGTGCAGCAAGTCATCCTTAGAAATCGCTGCGTCCTCACCCTGAACCTTCACACCGTTCACCGAAGCGCCGCCCTCCTTCAGAATGCGACGAGCCTCAGAGTTAGACTTCGCAAAACCCAGCTCAGTCAGAACAGAAATCATGTCCAGACGGTCCTCGGACAGCTTAGCCGAAGGAAGCTCAGCAACCACAGACTCCAAGGTAGCCTCATCCAGAGCAGCGAAATCGCCCTTACCAAACAAAGCCTCCGAAGCAGCCACAGCCTGATCAGTAGCCTCAGTACCGTGAACCAGCGAAGTCACCAGGTACGCCAGAGTCTTCTGAGCCTCACGCTTAAACGGTTCCTTCTCAACCTTCTCGGCGAACTCGGCAATCTCAGCGCGAGTCAGGAAGGTGAACACCTTCAGACGATCCACAACATCCGCATCCGCGGTGTTCAGCCAGAACTGGTAGAAAGCGTACGGCGAGCACATCTGCGGGTTCAGCCAAATAGCGTTACCCTCGCTCTTACCGAACTTGGTGCCGTCAGAGTTAGTAATCAGCGGGGTACCAATAGCGTGAACGCTCTTACCCTCGACCTTACGGATCAGCTCGGTACCGCTGGTCAGGTTGCCCCACTGATCAGAACCACCGGTCTGCAGAGTGCAGCCGAAACGACGGTTCAGCTCCAGGAAGTCCAGGCCCTGCAGAATCTGGTACGAGAACTCGGTGTACGAAATGCCCTCGTCGGAGTTCAGGCGCTTCGCCACAATCTCCTTCTTCACCATGGTGCCCACGCGGAAGTGCTTACCAACATCGCGCAGCAGCTGCAGAGCAGACATCTGACCGCTCCAGTCCAGGTTATTCACCATCCGAGCAGCGTTCTCACCCTCGAAAGACAGGAAACGCTCAATCTGTGCGCGCAGGGACTTCACCCACTCGGCCACAACCTCGGGAGAGTTCAGCACACGCTCAGACGTCTGACGCGGATCACCAATCAAACCGGTGAAACCACCCACCAGGCCCAGCGGCTTGTGACCTGCCAGCTGCAGACGACGCATCACCAGCAGCTGCACCAGGTGGCCCAGGTGCAGCGAAGCCGCGGTCGGATCATAACCCGTGTAGAAAGTCAGGGTCTCCTCACTCAGCGCCTTCTCCAGGGCGGCCTCATCGGTGCTCACGTGCACCAGGCCGCGCCACTTCAGCTCCTGCCAAATATTCTCGAAGGTATCGTCATTATGCTGCGCGTTGAGGATCTCGGCAGACATGCTTCTCCCATTCACAAGGTAACGACGCACGAGGCGTCCGAACAAAATATGTACTAAGCCTAACACCGCACCGGCACAAACGCTCAGAACAAGCGCCCGGCGGCGGGTGCAAGGATGCGACTACAGGCCCGCGGGCATGCGCGAGCCCACCAGATACAGGCGCTGGGTGGGACGGGTCATCGACACGTACACGTCACCCACCGCGCCGTCCGCATCATCAATCAGCTGCTGCGGTTCAACAATCACCACAACGTCGAACTCCAGGCCCTTCGCCTCCCACGGAGTCAGAACCAGCACCTGATTCTCCAACGCAGTCTGCGCGGTACCCGTACGATCAGCATGAGCACGAGCCACAGCCTGAGCCGTCTGAACATACAGGCTCGGCGGGCACACAACACCAATCAGCGCGCCACCCGAATGAGCGACCTCCTCGCTGACCACGGCCACGGTCTGCTCCACAACAGACTCGGCGGCAACCTCATGAACCAGCGGAGGCCACTGGCCCTCACGCACCGCACGAGGCGCAGACACCTCATAACCAGCAGCCTGAGCAACCGACACCGCCGCCTCAGCAATCTGAGCCGGAGTACGGTAATTAATCGTCAGCTCCTCCAGAGTGAAACGCTCACCCACAAACGGCTCCAACGCCTGCGACCACGAGGAAGCAGCCGCAGCAGAAGAAGCCTGAGCAATATCGCCCACAATCGTAAACGACTTCATCGGGCAACGACGCATCAGCAAACGCCACTGCATGGGTGAAAGCTCCTGAGCCTCATCCACCACAATATGGCCATACGCCCACGTACGATCAGCAGAAGCCGCAGTCGCAGCAGTCATACGCTCGCCACGAACCTCATTCATCATCGCAATCTGCTCAGGAGTAATCACGCCATCAGCGCCAATATCCTCCAGCGACTGGTGGACATTCTCCAAAGCTTTCGCCGCATTCTCAAGGTTCGCACGATGCTCCGCCGCAGCACGAGCCGCAGCAGCCGCACCGGTCACCTTCGAAAAATCACCCAAAAGCTCAGCAGCCTCATCCAGCAGAGGAACATCAGCCTCCGTGAAGGGGGCGTCCGCCGGGCGAGCCAGCAGCTCACGCTCAGCCTTCGACAACTCACGAGTCGCAGACTCCAGATAGTGCGGCTTCGAAAACAGCGAGCGCAACAGAGTCTCCGGCGACAGCGGCATCCATGCCAAGTTCAAGGCACGGCGCACATCCATCGAAGCACGCACATCATCCTGCAGATACGGACGCTCCACCACACGACCCGCCGCACGGTTCAGCTGATCATCCAGCTTCGCGGTCAGCTCCTTCAACAGAATCTTTACGAACGTCTCGCGAGCCTCATTATGCGGCTTACCCGTCGAACGAGCACGAGAACGAGCCGAACGAACCATCTCCGGAGTCAGCTCAACATCAGTACCCTCAACATTCAGACGCTGAACCTGAGCCGGCACCTTCTGACGATCCGCCACCGCACGCTTAATAACCTTCACCATGCGCAAATCGCCCTTCAACGCGGCAACCGCGCGCTCCTTCTCAGGCACAGCACGCAGACCCGGGTACAGGGTCGCCAGCGAAGCCATCACCACGCCGGTCTCACCCAGCGAAGGAAGCACACGCTCGATGTACCACATGAACGAATTCGACGGACCAACCACCAGCACGCCAGCCTTCGACAGGCGCTCACGGTTCGTGTACAGCAGGTACGCCGCACGATGCAGAGCCACAGCAGTCTTACCGGTACCGGGACCACCCTGCACAACACGCACACCCGGCAGCTCCGAGCGGATAATCGCATCCTGCTCAGCCTGAATCGTCGCCACAATATCGCCCATACGGCCGGTACGCTTCTTATTCAACGCCGCCAGCAGAGCACCCTCACCGTGGAGGGTGTCCTCATCCTGCAGCATCTCCGAATCGAAGACCTCATCCTCAATATTTACGACAGTGCGGCCCTCAAGCATCAGGTGACGGCGGCGGCGCACACCCATCGGGTGGAAAGCAGTCGCCTGATAGAACGTACCCGCCTCCGGGGCACGCCAGTCCATCAGCAGACGCTGCTGATTGCTATCCGTAATACCAATACGACCGATATAACGCACCGCATCAGCGCCCTCACGGTCCATATCCAGTCGGCCAAACGTCAGACGAGAATCCACAGCATTCAGCTGCGCCAAACGATCCTCATAGTGAGTAGCAAAAGAGTCACGCTCCGAACGGTTCTGATGACCGCCCACCGCCTGATTCTTACGCACAGCAGCCAGCTTCTCAGCCGTCTCCTCACGGAGCTCATCCAGGCGAGCATACACGCGAGCAACATACTCACGCTCCGCAGCCATCTGCTCAGCAAACAGCTTCTCAGCCGCCGAAGAATCAGCAGACTGCTGGGGTAGAGATTCAGATGACACGTAAGCTCCTTAAACCTATGGTGTCTCAAAGACAGGGTGCGACAGACACCCAAAAATACGGGTCACTATTTTACAGGACAGGCTCCGAAGGGCAGAAATATTACCCCCGTAGAAAACCCGCACCGGCCCGTACAGAAAAGTGCCCCACCGGCTCAACCGGCGGGGCACCCCTCATCACTATCAGCTACACACGCCCAACCGGCGGTAAGCCTCAAACTCTATAAAACTACTTCGACGGTAGCGGGTACTCAGACACCAAGCTCAGCGTCTCAAGACGGTAACCGTCCAGCGCCTCACGACCGCCCAGACCCTCCAGCTCCAGAAGAGCACCAACGCCGGCAACCTTCAGGTTCGCGCGCTCCACCAGCTTCGCGGCGGCCACCAGGGTACCGCCAGTCGCCAGCAGATCATCCAGCAGAAGCACACGAGTACCCGGAGCGAAATCATTACAGTGAATCTCAATCGCCGCGCTACCGTACTCCAGCGCATACTCCTCACGGTACGTCTCACGCGGAAGCTTACCCGCCTTACGAACCGTCATCACGCCAGTGCCGGTAGCGTACGCGAGCGCAGAAGCCAGCAAGAAACCGCGAGCCTCAACACCAGCCACCACATCAAACTGACCCTCAAAACGAGTAGCCAGCTCATCAATGCACGCCTTGAACACCTCAGCATTAGCGAAGAGAGTGGTCACATCGTAAAAGAGGATACCCTCATGCGGGTAATTCGGAATCGTAGCGCAAGCAGCCGGAATCAACTGCTCAATAGGGGTTCGCGAAGCCTCAGAAGCGGGAACGCTCATGCTCTCTCTTTCGTGAAGGGGATAGTCCCGAAAAAAACACCCGGGAACAATAACGCGGTAGAAGCCGCCTACAAAATTCTACCCTCTTCACCCGCGCTTGTCCTCAGATGAGCGACAAGAACCATCTGCCGGGATTAGCCTCTCTGAATCACAACCCGCAAGTCACGCTTAAGAATCTTGCCGGTCGGCCCCAGCGGCATGCTCTCCACCATCACGTAGCGGCGAGGATACTTATACGCCGCCAAACGAGTACGCGCCAACGCATTCAACTCCGCCTGCAGCACACCCTCATCAGCACCCGGACGCGGCATCACCACGGCGACAACCTCCTCGCCCACGCGATCATCCGGCACGCCCAACACAGCTACCGACTGCACCTGCTCATGGGTATAGAGAACGTCCTCAATCTCACGCGGATACACCGAATAGCCGTTACGCAGAACCATGTCCTTAATACGGTCCACAATAAAAATATTGCCCTGCTCATCAACACGAGCAACGTCGCCGGTCGCAAACCACTCGCCGTCAAAAACCTCAGCAGTAGCCGCAGGATTATTCCAGTAGCCAGCCATCACATTCTCGCCGCGCACCCACAGCTGACCGCTCACACCCGGCGCGCACTCGGAACCCTGCGGGCAACGGACCTGCACCTGCACGCCCGGCAACACACGACCCACCGAACCGAGCACCATGCCAAACTCCGCCTGATTAAACGAAACCACCGGCGACGTCTCACTCAAACCGTAGCCCTCATACACCGGGCACTCAATCAGCGTTTTCAACGCAGAATGCACCGGCGCAGGCAGCGGCGAACCACCCGAAATACCGAAGCGGATGCGACCACGCAGCGAGCGTGCACGCTCAGGCTCAGCCTCCAGCGCCGCCGCCAACGACACATACATGCTCGGGACCGCAGCCAACACCGACACCCCGGCACGCTCCATCAGATTCAGCGCGCCATCAGGGGTAAAACGAGGCAGCAAAGCCACCGTAGCCGACGCCGCAAACGCCGCGTTCATCGACACCGTCTGACCAAACGCGTGGAACAGCGGAAGACCACCAAAAATGACGTCATCAGCGGTGAAACCAAAAACGCTCACGCAGCTACGAGCATTCGAGAGGATATTCGCGTGAGTCAGCGTCGCGCCCTTAGGTTTGCCCGTCGTACCCGAAGTGTAGAGAATAATCGCCGGATCACTCGCCGCCACCGGGACAGGCTCCAGAACAGCAGCCGACGGAACAGCATCCGACAGCGCGCTATCGGCAGGCGCATCAAAAGGAGCCACCGGTGAGCCCTCTCCCCCGGTGAAAATCTCGCAACGAACCGAACCGTTCTTCACCGGCACCGTCGAGGTTGCCTCCGACGCCAGGCGAGTACCCGCAAAAGCAAAAAGCACCTTCGCCCCGCTATCGCGCAGATGATACTCCAGCTCAGCACCCGACAATAGCGGATTCAACGGAACACAAATCGCACCCGCAGCCACAATGCCGTAATACAATGCCGGCATCAACGCCACATTCGGCATAGACAACGCCACACGGTCACCACGCTCAACACCGAGCGCCGCCACATGACGCTGAACCTGCGCAGCCGCAGATGCCAACTGCGCGTAGCTCACCACCTGCATATCAGCAGAGTTAGAAGCCGGAATCGTCAAAGCCGCCTTAGCCCCAGAATCAGAAGCAGCCTCCGCCAAAAGGTAGGCAATATTGTTCGCTGAATCGTGCATTTCAGACATGATAGAAAACTCTCACCACAAAAATTCGGTATATCTAGAAAAGAGAAGCCGAGCTACAAGCCCGCAAAAAGAGCCCGAAGACAGCAGAAGGGCGTACCTTCAACCGCTCCCCCGAAACATCAGAAGAACAGCGCAAGATACGCCCCAACTACTACTGAGCAGCAGACCAGTCCAAGAAGCTCTCGGCAAGCGCAGCCCCACCATTGGGGTCACGAGTAATCACTATTACCGTATCGTCACCGGCAATAGTGCCCATAATCGCTTCAAGACCGCCCTGATCAATAGACGAAGCCAAGAACTGCGCAGCACCCGGAGGAGTGCGCAGAACCGTAATATTCGCCGAACCCTCAGCGGTAATCAGCAGCTCCTTGAACAGGGAAATCATACGGGCATCAGGTGCAGTGCCGCCGCCACGACGAGCAGGATAATTCGGCACAGCATAAATCAAGCCGGCGCCTTCATCACGGATGCGCTCAGCGCCAATTTCAACAAGATCACGGGAAAGGGTCGCCTGAGTAACCTTCATACCATCATCGGTCAGGTACTGCGCCAGTTCAGCCTGGGAGCGGACACGTCGGGTCTGCAACAATTCAACGATGCGTGCCTGACGCGCGATCTTGGTCGAGGGGAAAGGCATAATATCTCTTCTTCCTACGGTGCCAATCACGAATTCAGAACGGAGCTGCCCAACGGTGGCGCAGCGCAACATTCTTTACTACCCAAGATAATACATATGCACATAAATATGCGCGCCAAATATGGATTATTCCAAGATATGGGGGAATTTTCAGGGTTTATCTCACCAGCTGTCACACAAAACGCCGCGAATGTAGCGTGTATCTACACATTCGGGCGCATAACCTCGCAATGAATGCATAGCGTGCAAGAACATTGTTGGCTGGTGCGCCGCACCAGTCAAGAGACCTCCGGCAGGCGAACGCAAAAAAGGAGCCCGCCTCCAGCAACACAACGTGCGCCGGAAACAGGCTCCTTCAACAAAACGTCAACCGGTCAATCCTCAAGATTCAGAAACGCCTAGCGCTCGTCCTCCACCAGACCCTCCAGGTCCTCATACTCGACATCGCGCGAACGGCGGTTCAGCCACACAGCAAAACCCAGACCCAGCAGAAGCACCAGCACCGCACCAACAATACTTGCGATACCGGCAAAACGCTCAGCATTCACGCTGTCCTCAGTCACAGGCTTCAACGTGCCCTTCTCAGCGGTGTAGACAACCTCAAGAGTGCCGCCCTTCTCCACCAACAGGCCATCCACCTCACGCGGGAACTCGGAGGGAACATCGCCAGTCTGCGAACCACGGAACTCAATCGGAGCACCCGAAGTCACCTGATACTTATCCTTCAGGTTCGACACATACGTCTTACCGTTCAGCGCGTCATCAGCCGGCAGGTTGCCCTTATAACGAGCCACATTACCCTTCGTAATCAGGTCAGGAGTCAAATCCTGGTAGGTGCCCTGAATAACCCAGCTCTTACCGGCATACTCGGCGTTATTATTCACCGACGCAAAAGCACGGACACCCGCAATAGCCAAAACAATGGAAAGAATAACCGCGACAGCAGCAGAAAGAACCGACAGCCAGTTTACGCCCGGGCGGTCATCCAGCTCTTCCTCACTCATCGCGAAAAGGGAGGAGTTCTCTTCCTCATCGTCGTAATCCTCGTACTCGTCGTACTCCTCATATTCAGAATCCTCGTACTCAGAATCCTCAAAGTAGGTTTCTTCGACCTCAGTAGACTGCGACAGCTCATCCTGTTCGCGCGAGTTCTCTCGATTAGCCATTACTCTCTCCCTCACTTCATCTATCTTCTAGGGTACCCATAACCACATGAGTTCACCACTGAAAGCGCTTATCAACGCTTCATAAACCAACCCAACAGGTAAACCCACCACGCAACCCCAAAAGCTACGGGGTGGGAGCCAACAACTCCCACCCCGTCAGCACTAGGCACTACGCCATAGGGTTAGACCCGGTTAGACACGCGGTTCCGCACCCAGCTGCTCAACAGTCGCAGCCACAGCAGCCTCACGAGCAGCCGACGCCTCATCAGCAGTCAGCGTACGATCCGGCGCGCGGAAACGCAGGGCAAACGCCAAAGACTTCTTCGACTCATCAATACCGACACCGCGGTAATCATCGAACACGCGGATATCCTCCAGCAGCTCGCCAGCGCCCTCACGCAGAACACGCTCCACCTCAGAAGCAGGCAGATCGCGGTCCACCAGAAGCGCCACATCCTGAGTAGCAGCCGGGAAAGTCAGCACCGGAGTAGCCTGACGCGCCTCAACACGACCAGCAAACAGCGCCGAGAAATCCAACTCAAACGCGCAGGTACGCTCAGGCAGGTTCAGCTCCTGCAGCAGCTTCGGGTGCAGCTCGCCAGCAAAACCAACACGCTCACCGGCAGCGTTCAGAACCTCAGCCACACGGCCCGGGTGGAACGCAGTATGCACACCGTTACGCACCTGAATCTCAGCCGAAACAGCGTCAGCAACCAGACGCACAGCATCCAGAGCGTCACGCCAATCGAAAGCGCGCGGAGCAGCGCCCGGCATCGCCTCGTGCTCAGTACCTGCAAACAGGCCAGCAATGAAAGTGGGCTGCTGCGGAATACCGGCATTCAAATCAGCCAGAACCTCATCCGAAGGACGAGCACCCAGCGGCGGAATAGACTCCGAACCCAGCCGCTCACCCGGAATGAACACGTGACCCGCCTCAAAAATAGCCAGGTTCTTGAAACCACGAGACAGGTTACGCTTCAGAACCTCAACCAGGCCAGGCAGCAGCGAACGGCGCATCCAGCCCTCAGCCGAAGAAATCGGGTTCTCCAGGCGAACCGAAGGAACCTCAGTTACCGGGTTCTCAGGGGTGCTCACCCACGGAGCCGACCACAGGTTGTTCGCATCAGCCGACACGAAGGGGTACGCGAAAACCTCAGTCAGACCCGAAGCCGCCAACGCATTCAGCGCACGACGCTTACCCGCCTGCTCCGGAGTGTAACCGCGACCCGCAGGAGCCACCGGCAGAGTCGAGGGGATGTTCTCGTAACCGTCAATACGTGCGATTTCCTCAGTCAGGTCCTCCTTCGCACGCAGGTCAGTACGCCACGACGGGACAGTCACCGCGTAACCAGACTCGGCGCGCTCCACCGAGCAGCCAATCTCACGCAGGCAAGACTCAATCTGCTCCGGCGAGTAATCCACGCCAATACGACCGGCAGTGTAATCAGCCGGCAGGTCAATCACGACCGGCTCATAGCCAAGCGACACGTCGGTCACGCCCGGCTCAACCTGAGCGCCAGCCAGCTCAACCAGCAGCTCAACCGCATGCTGAGCAGCCGCAGCCTGAATCTGCGGATCCACGCCACGCTCAAAACGCTTCGAGGACTCAGAAATCAGCTTGTGACGGCGAGCAGTACGAGCCACCGACACCTCATCAAAACGAGCAGACTCCACCAGAATGCGGGTGGTCGAGTCAGTCACCTCAGTCGAGGCGCCACCCATCACACCGGCAAGACCAATCACGCCGGAATCATCAGCAATGACAATATCCTCAGGGTGCAGAGTACGCTCAACACCATCCAGGGTCACCAGCTTCTCGCCAGCAGCGGCGCGACGCACCACAATCTCACCCTGAACCTTGTCAGCATCGTAGAAGTGCAGCGGCTGACCGGTCTCCAGCATCACGTAGTTCGAAATATCCACCGGCAGCGACAGCGAGCGCACACCCGCCAGACGCAGACGCGAAGACATCCAGGTCGGAACCGGCGCGTCCGCCTTCACGCCCGACACCTCACGCATCACGAAACGAGTGCATGCGGGGTTACCGTGAATCGGGGCCTCATCACGCAGAGAGACCGGGTGACCGGACTCGTTCGCCTCCGGGGCGCGCTCGCCGTACGCCAGCACAAAATCCTCAAAGGAAGAACCGGT
>ERZ773024.870-NODE-870-length-10729-cov-6.206296_pt1 | contig 10729 bp, 14 predicted proteins | sample MGYA00511667_ERZ773024 | MGnify/ENA primary metagenome ERZ773024 (study PRJEB29015, sample SAMEA2738117) | human oral metagenome | biome: human oral; feature: human-associated habitat; material: saliva | place: China | collected 2258 ... | reverse complement strand
CCTAGTTTAAGGCACCTGATGAGGGTGCCTTTTTTGTTGCTTTCTTACCCCTCTAGGATAATCGTGAGAACATTATTTGGGGTCCGTTCAGCCATGCTATCTCTCCCTATAACCTGTTTCAATCCCTACCGTGCGGAGGGGGGCAACCTTAGCTAGAAGCCTCCAGCCCTGCAGCAAAAATTGAGGCCGAAATCGAAAACCTAGAGAACAAGCTCACAGCACTGCGCGAGAAGCTTGTGAGTGCACAAGCAGAAACTCAGCAGCACCTCGCCGCACCGATTGCCGAAATGAAGGCACTGCTGCGCACCTCCACCACTACCAAGACTGACCCCGAAAGCTAGTACATCGCATGGGTACCGCATACCAAGGCAATCAGAAAAGAAACCTGAAACCCTACGTGCACCGTAGCAAGCGCCGCGGCACTAACGAACGTCAAGGCGTCGATATTCGTGACGTCCCTAAAGTTCAGCCCGGCAATTATTCGCTCTTCCTGCTACTGAATCAGGCGTTATCCTACCGACTCTTCTCCACCGGTGAGAACGGTGAACCCATCACCGAATGGGTGCAGACCGAACCCCGCAGCACCTTGCGCTTGGTTGCTGGAACCATCCAGCCCACCGGTGCTGATGATCCCCGCCGGGTTCTGCCCACCGGCAAGTACGCACGTGCTGCATTCCTGTGGCTTATGCTCGCTACCGCGAAGCATCAGTCACCGAAATTCTCTACAGAATCATTCCTTGATTTTCTTTACAAGTTCTACTCCCCTGGCACCGCGAAGTTCACCCCGGAGCAGGAAGCTGAAGCTCTTGAGCAGCTCCACGCCCTGCTCGCCGTGCAGGTTGAAGCCGTTCTGACGGGTCCGACCCCGGACGGGAATCTGGTCAAGAAAACATACCGCTTTGCTCTGTCGTCAAACGCTGATTGGGTCTACTCTGCCTCTGGTACCCCGTTGTTGACTGAATCAACGATTGTTCTGGCTCAGCCCTTCTACAACCATTTGGCTACCTTCTTTGTGGTCACCGGAACCGGGCCCGCCCTGATTCAGTTGGCGGAGAAAACTCAGTCGCCGTTCACCTTGGATGCGCTCATCTGGTTCTCGCATTTCGTCTATCAGGCGAGGTTGGGCCAGCGGTCTATTGGGCCGGTGAGCTGGGAACAGCTGCGCGATATGTTTGCACCGGATCAGACGGATACTCGCTTCTTGAAGCGGGTGAAGGCATCAGCATTCGAGCTGGCAAAGCTGGATAAGCTGATGATGCTTTCAGCTGAGGTGCTAGAAGGCCGTGGAGAATACGGACCCGTGCACGGGCTCATCTTCCACCCGGTACCTTGCGATGCGTTCCATAAGAGCGTCATTGATAGCCGCTAGAGCAACAACAAAGAGGGGGTCTAATACACCAGGTGTATTAGACCTCCTCTTAATGTGTTTAGAAAAGCTGGGTCTGCCCTTCCATGACCATTCCGCGGCCTAGCCGGTCGACGGCATCTTGGTCATACCCATGAGCTAGGGTGAATTCACGAAGGGCTCTGGAGTCTGAAGCACGTTCAGCTCTACTACGGCGCAAGAAAGCTAAGCCGTGGAGGTTGTCGCGGCCACGCGCCGCGCGTTCGCGCATGTTCTCAGAATGGTCGCCGAGGAAGAGGTGAGATTCTGGACCGTTCTCGGCGCGCACGCAGAGCGGGTTGTCGCACAGATGAGTGACCATCTCGGCTGCTTCCACGGCATCGTTGCCGAACGCAAGCATGGCGGCGTACCTGTGGGCGCGCCACATCTTCTCGCCTGCTTCCGACTCCGGGTCTTTAACCCAGAAGCGCCCGTATCCGTCGGCACCAATGGCTCCGACCCATATCCAACATGCGCCAGGTGCTGTTCCTTGCACCACTTTTCCCCAGAATCTACTACTGATACTGCTAACCATAACCATCTCTAACATGATTTTAGCCACACTTTTGGGCTCTTTGCGGTATTCTGGGAAAACGTGTGGTAGTGCGCAGAGCCCCGGTAGAACGCGGTCTAGCGCGCTCCGAGCGTCCCCTGAAGGTGCAACATTCATCTACCCATGGCCAAACTTGTAACCCATATCGGATGGTAAACGTATTCCAATGTCATCTATAATGGGGGGGGTATTGGTAGCACACCAATACGATAAGGGTGAGACTCCATTGCGGCCTAGGAAACCGCAATGGAGCCTCAATTTCATAATATTGAACTCGTAGTCCTGAAATCTAAGCTAACTTTCGACACCAGCTTCAGATGATGGACTACCCTAACAGGAAAGGCACGCCTATGCCCCCTGAAATCTATAACATCCTAAATACAGTGAAATTCATCGCCGACACCTTCGGCGATGTGAAGAGTCTCTTGGAGAGCATGAAGTGGTTCCTACTTTGGTTGTCACCCTTCATGAATCAGCTCTGGGCTTCCTTCTACCTCCGCTGGGTACTCCTACCCGAGCTTGCCCCGCAGTCTTACCCTAAAACTGCGCGGGTCTACAAAATTGTAAGGTTGCTCTTCAAAGGTTATTCGGTCTATCGCACCATCCGTACGATTGTCCTCCTGCTTAGTTTCCTTCTTTAGGTGGTTATTCGCCTGCGCTGTACAGGCTACAAAGTTGTTATGACACAACTTATGGTCTAATACTCGCATAATTTAGCCTGTGGTGCAACCCTTATCGTGTGCTGCTTATCGCATCCAGGTCTTTTCCAGGGTTCCTTTGAACCCTATTACGGGGCGCCTAGCTCAACAGCTGTGCGCCCCGTAACCATGCCCTGCGAGCTAACTAGAGGTATTTGCTGTCTCCATATTTTCCTATGCGGTCGAGCACCGCATAGACGGTATGGCGACTGCAGCCCATCTTGCGGGCTATAGCAGTCTTGGGAACACCCATAGCCGCCAGCTCGCGCACTTCGTGTGCCTGCTCAGGTGACAGCTTTGGGGCGCGATCATACTTGCCTTTTCCTTTGGCTATCGCAATACCTTCAGCCTGGCGTTCTCTAATGATGGAGCGTTCCAGCTGCGCAACGGCGGCAAGAATGGTCAGCATGAACTCACCCTGCGGGGTGTCCGTATTCAGAGCGGGGTTATCAAGGAACTCAACCTGTATGCCACGCTCCTTGAGACTCTGGACAATATCGAGTAGATCGCGAGTGGAACGTGCGAGGCGGTCGGCGCTGGTCACCTGCAGGATATCCCCATCGCGCAAGTACCGCATCATCTCCTGGAACTGGGGGCGATTCTCGGTCTTGGCTGCACTGACCTTCTCGACAAAAATCTTGTCGCACTCAACCTCAAGCGCCTTCACCTGGCGGCTAACATTCTGATCTACGGCTGAGACGCGGGCGTACCCGACGATTTGTCCGACGAATTCCTTCTCTTCCTGTTCCATAACCCCCACTTTTCATCAGATTTGTCTGTCAGGGTTAATTTTACCGTTTGATAGACAGCGAAACACCCCGCCGCGGGGTACTGCGACGGGGTGTCTGCGGGGGCATACCTTAAAGACACACAAAGGTGGGGTGCTCAAGATGAATATCTTGAGCACCCCACCTTCTTTAGTCTCCGAGTCCTTGACCGGATTCGCGATTCAACCCGTGGTTGATACTGCGGTTAGGTGCCTGAGCTGTCTGCTGCTGACTCGTTCCAGTAGGTCCGGCATAGCCGCTCATGATCTGCTGGTAGATTTGCTGCGACTTCGCGGATTCCGTATCAAGTGGAGCCTCGTGCGAGGTTTCGCGTGGTGTCGCGATAGCCTCAAACACCTGATGCATCTCTTCAGGGTGCAGTTCTGTGGACCCCCTATCTGGTCCACTGAACATTGAGCGCTGGTTCCAAATCTCAGTACTCACACGGTTGTAGTCGAGCTGAAAGCTGCTCATCTCTGCGACATGGTCCATGAAGACGCGGTTCGTTCTGCCGTTACCCTCGCGGAAGCAATGGGCGTAGTTGAGGTTTGCGAACACTTCAGAGGCGGCTTCAGCGAATTCTCTTCGGTTGAGGCTCCCCCAGTCAGTTGCCTGAATTTTGTGGGTTGCCTCATCTAGAAAGCGGTCGATATCCCCATTCTTCGCATCTGCAAAGACGGTCATGTTCTTTCCCATATTGACGGTGCGGTACTCCCCTGCCCAGTCGTATACGTCTTGAAAGAGGTAGCTGTGGATGGCTTTGAGGTGTTCCGCATCGTATGTGTGGGGTATGAGCTGCGGGTTCTCTTTGAGCTGGTTACCCCAGTATTCCGTTGAGTTGTATTCGAAGAGCGCCAGGACTCCAGGGTCGGTTATTTCAGGGATATTCCGCATAACTTCGTTATGCGGAGGGGGGAAGAAGTACGCTTCCCATTCCTTGTTACTCACTGTTCCTTCGCCTTAGCTTCCTGGAGGGCTAGAGCTTCTTCCAGAATAAGCTTGCGGTATTCTTCTCCGCTGATACGGCCTAGCTTCATGTCAATGAAGCGTGCGACTTCTTCGCGGGTGTGCTTGCGTCCTTCGAGCCAGGATGAGGCGAGAACGTTAATAGCGTCTTGGCGCTGGTCTGCGGGAAGCTGTGCGAAGAGTTCAGAGTAACGATCGGGAAGGTCAAAATACTCCGCCATGAGTAGTTCTCCTTAGATATCGGTGGTGTATCGTAGGGCCATTCCAAATCTATCAGAATGACCCTACGGGTATTTTTTGAATAAGTCAGTTACGCTTTCGCGCACGATGTACTGCAGCTTCAAGCAACTTGGCACGGCGCGATATACTGCGCCTGCCACCTGCGCCTCTTCCCTTGAGGCGGAAATATGGATATACAGAAATCTGTGTTTCTGTACATCCATATTTCCATGTTCCACAAGGCTCTTTAATCGTCGAGCTGGTCGATAAACTCGAGCAACAGGTCAGTCATGGTCTTGCCGGTCATGGCTGCGTGTGCCTTCAGGCGGGTGTGGGCGCTGGCCGGTAGATTAAGGGTCAGTCGCTTGATGGGCTCTTCTGCTTCCCCGCCGTTCTTAAATGCCTGCTCGAAGCTGGCACGGTTCTTCACGCTCTTCTCGGTACTGGAGGGTACGGTGACGTTGAGCTTCTTCTTTGCGGTTGCCATTAGGATTCCTTTTCAAGGCCGATGAGGGTGATGAGTTGAGCTGCGACGTCGTCGTATCCGGCGAGGTCGTCGGGGGTGAGGCCGTAGCTGGCGCGCACGGACTGCTTGGGGCGGATGGAGGTATCGAAGATAGTAATTCCGGATTCTTCGAGTAGTTCCTTGGTCTCACGGAAGAGAACGGTACGCGGGTCTGCAGAGGTGAGCAGTACGGCTGCAGGCTTACCTTCGGGAATGGAGGCAAGGGTGGAGAAGACGCGGGTGATGTCCAGGCCAGCGGGTGCTGCCGGGATGATGAGTGCGTCAGAGCGCTGAGCGATCGCGTTAAGAATGGATTCGTTCAGCGGGGGTGAGTCGATGAGGGTGACTTCGGCGGTGGTGCGGCGCTTCTTGAGCTGCGGCACGTTGACGGGTGAGACCTCGAACGGGAATTCGCCGCCGTTTTCTTCTGCGGTGAATGCCCAGTCGGTTGCGGAACCTTGGGGGTCTGCATCCCAGACTTCGACGCTGTAGCCTGCATTAGTGAGGGCGTGGGCGAGGTAGACGGTGCTGACGGTCTTGCCGACGCCACCCTTGGCGTTGATGATGCCGATGATGGGGCTCATGGCTTCTCCAATCTGTTTCTCTGTATATACAGTTTAGCAGAAAAGCAGAAATCTGTATATGAAGATTTAGGTATTTCTGTACAGCATTACCCCTGGTCAAGACATAACTGAAAGGGGCGAGTGAACCGTGATGGTTCACTCGCCCCTTTCAGTTATGTGCTAGGCGTTAGAGGTCTTTCGGCGGACAGACCACACGCCGGCGGCACCGGTGAGGATCAGCATGAAACCGCCGATTGCGATTCCGCCAGTCTCAGCACTGACACCGGTGTACGCCAACTCGTCACGTGCAGGTGCCGTGGATTGAGCAGACGGAACAGATGCAGGGGATTTCGCATCTGCAGCAGACTGAGTTGATGAGCCCTTCTTACCCTTGGATGTCTTGGCGCCTGGTGCTTGCGGGGCGATGCCTACCTCGTCGTTACCGGTTACTGCGTGGTCTGCAGTATCTGAGGTGGACTCGCGGTCAGATGAGGTTGCGCGGGAGTGTGCCTGGGCATCCTCGGGTGCGATGGGCATCTCGGTGCTGAAGACTTCTGAGTTATCGGGTGCCTCATTGTCTGCAGTATCTGCAGGTGCTTTCTGGCTCGGCTCGGGGGAGGGTGCGATGACGACTTCGACTTCACCGGGGGTTTCAGTGACCTCGGGTGCCGGGGTGGAAGGCTCCGGTTCTGGTTCGATAACGGGTGCGGTGTCTTCAACCGGCTGGTGGTCTGCGGGGGTTTCGTCGCGTTCGCTACGTACCGGCTCGGGCTCGGGATTGATGGGCACGTCAGTATTACCCGGGGTTTCCGGTTCGGGGGTGACCGGTTCAGGTTCCGGGTTGATGGGTACGTCGGTATTGCCAGGCGTTTCAGGAACCTCATGGGTCGGCTCAGGGGAGGGTGCGATGACGACCTCGACTTCACCGGGGGCGGGGGTTTCCTCGCGGGGTTCGGGGTGAGTCGCCTCCTGTGCAGGTGCTTCAGGCTCGGCGGGGGTTTCCGCTTCGGGGGTGGAGCCTTCTTGCGGTGCAGTCTCAGCGGGTGCTTCTGCAGGCTCTTCCTGGGCAGGTTCCTCGGCGGGGGGTTCCGCTTCGGCGGGGGATTCGGTGACAGGTTCGGGCGCGGTGGCGGGCTGGGTGGCTGCGTTACCGGCGCCGTTCCTGGTGATGAGGGCGACGGTCAGGGAGCGGGTTTGGTCGCGGTTGGGCTGGCCGTTATCGCGAATGGTGATGGATCCGCTCTGGGTGGGTGTTTCTACTGCGGTCGCTGCGGTGCAACTGATGGCGCCGGCTGCGGCTGCGAGGGTGAGGGAGGTGATGAGAACCTTTCGGCGCTGCACTTTTTACTCCTCTTAATTAAGGGTTGATAACGATGCTGTGTTGGTCGGGGCTGACGGTGACGCGGTGTCCGTCTGCGGTGGTGCCGATGACCGGGGTGTCAGTGGATGCGATGTATCCGCTGGGGGTTGCGTCGCCGGTGGTTCCGTCACCGAATTCGAGGGTGAATCCTCCGGTGGGTCGGCTTGTGACCTTGGTGGGTGCGGCTGGCAGGGCGTAGGATCCCTCGGTGGTGAGGTAATGGACCTGGCTTCCTGCGATGGCGATGGTGCCGGTGCCGTCAATCTTTACGCTGTCGGCTGCTCCGGTGATGTCGATGGTGCGGCTGACGCTGTCAGATTCTGGGGATTGGAGGGCGAGGACGTCTTGCCCGCTGGGGGTATGCCAGAGGGTGATGACCTCGCCGGTGGCGGTTGCTCCTACCCAGCGGGTGAAGGTGGCTCCTTCGGCGGGGGTTGCTACGGGTCGTGCCGAGGTTTCGGTGCCGTTGGCGGTGGCGGTGATGATGGTGCCGTTGCCGCGGGTGGATGCCCAGATGCCGCTGCCTTTGGAGGTGGCGATGAAGGCTGCACCTTCAGCGGGGGAGCGGTACCGTTCGGTGCCGTTGACGCTGATTTTTTGGACGTTTGAGGGGGTGGGGTCGTTGCGGGAGATGATGACGGGTTCTCCAGCGCGGGTGATGATGGTTTGTGCCTTGGGGGTGATGCTGTTGATGCTGGAGAATTTTCCGCCGGACCAGAGGAAGTAGCTGCCGGGTGCGGTGTAGAGGAATCCGTCACTGGTGGGGTGGATGGTCAGCCCTGCTGCTTCGATCTTGATTTTGGTGAGGTCGGTTTGGCTGACGAGGGTGCCTTTGGTGGCGTCGACGACGTAGAGGGTGGATCCGTCCACGTAGGAGAGGCGTTGTCCGTCGCCGCTGAGGGCGGCGGTGGTGTAGGTGCCGTTGTCGAGGGTGAGGGTGATTCCTGCGGGGGTGGTTGCTGTGGTGGTGGCGGGTTGGTTGAGGGCGTTGACGGTTGCGAGGGCTCCGCCGCCGAGGCCGAGTGCTAGGAGGGCTGCGGCGGGGATGAGGATTGCTTTGCGTCGCCAGATGGAGGTCTTTTCGACTTCTTCTGTGACGGTTTGGAGGGTAGGCTCACCCTCTGGTGTGAGGGTGTAGTAGCTAGTCTTGGTGCCTTCTTGGACGTAAATTTTGACGTCGCGGCCGAGGGTTTGGGCGAGGTGGGCGCAGTGGCTCCAGACGTGGGTGAGTGCGGCGTCGGTGGTGGTGTCTTGGAAGGTTCGGGGGTTGTGGTCTTGGATGGTGAGGGTGATGATGCCGTCGGTTTCGACGGTGGCGTCGATGCGGGGGTAGTCGAGAGCGTCCATATTACTTACTTACGGTTCTTCAGCTTGTTGTTGACGTAGGAGTTGAAGGCCTGAGGCTCGAGGATGTGCGATGCCTTCCACTTATTGGGTCGGTCAGCGTTACGGTGCAGGCGCACGTAGTATTCGGGGCTGATACCGCCGTCGACCTTCACACGGACGGTGATCCAGTAGGGGTTATCGCCGCCGGGGATGTCGTTGGTGGGGTCGTGGGTGATTTCTGCACCCGTGACACCGTTTGCCTTGAAGACGTCCGTGGGGAACTTGGAGTCGTACTGGTTCTGGAGTTCAGGGTCAATGAGCGGGAAGAGATCTGCTGACCATTCCTTGTAGGGCTTGCCGCTAACGTAGGCGGCCACGATAGCCTTTGCAGCATCGATTGCGCGGGTGCGGTCTTCGTCGGTGATAGTCCTCAGAATTGCTTCGCTGGAGGGCTGCTGGGGACCACCGCCAGCTCCCGCCAGGGGTGAGGGGTCAAGGCTGACCGTCGGGGTCGGGGTTGCGCTAGTGGGGCTTACCTCGGTGACGGTGGGGGTGTGGGTTGCGGTGCTGGGTGCAGGCGCGGGTGCAGTGGTAGTGCTGGGGGTATGGGTTGCGACGGGGGTTCCGGTGGGGGCGGCGTTGTCGGTGGATGCGGAGCAGCCGGTAGCTAGCAGGGTGAGGGTTGCGGTGAGTGCGGTGGCTGCGGTGAGTTTGCGGGTCATGGGGGGTTCCTTTCTTAGTGGCCGGGGATGTAGAGGAATGCGCTGACGGCGCCGTTGGATACGGTGCGGGTGTAGTACTGGTGATCTTGGGGAGCTGCCAATCCGTTATAGCCCTCTTCGAGGAAGGTTCCGTCATCGTTCACCTGCTTGACGACTGCGACGTGTCCGTAGGTTGCGGATGCGCCGGATGCGCCGGGGGCGTAGTAGACAACGGCGCCGACCCGCGGCTCATTTCCGATTTCCCATCCCTGCCTAATCCAGTGTCCTCGCCAGACTTCAGCGTTGCCTGGGGAGTGGAATGTGATGTTGTCGGCGCTACCGCCGGTCTGTTGGGTGACGCGCCAAGCGGCGAAGGCTACACATTCGCGGGGGAGCGCATTGGTGGGGTCGGGGGTGCTGGGGCAGCTGGTGTAGGCGGCATCGCAGTGCGCCATGTGACCCCAGGGGTAGTCATCACCGGAGTTATCTGTATTTACAGAATTATGGTTTTCTGTATTTGAAGATTTCTGGTTCTTCTTGTCTTCCTTGCACTTGTCCTTGTCAGATGCCTTTTTAGCGTTTTTCTTCTCTGCCTGTGCCGGGGCGGAAGCGCTGCTAGTGGATTCGGGGGTTGCCTTATTGGCGGCGACGTTGCTCAGGGAGGGCTGCTCGTGACCGGTCGGATAGTCGGGGATCCCCAGATCCTTGATGAGGGTCTGGTATTGCTGCCAGTGTGCGCGGATTGCGGGGGCGTAATCGGCGTTTTCTGGGGTATTCCAGCCGCCAGATTGTCGAATGACTGCGTTGGGGCCTGCGTTGTAGGCGCGGAGCACGTTGTCGATTTCGTCGCCGCCTACGCCGGAATTACGAAGGATTCGTTTGAGGTCGCCCATGTAGCGACCCATTGCTCGGATTGCGTCGCGGGGGTTGAAGGGGTCACCGTCGCCGCCGTAGGACGGCCAGGTTCCGGGCATGAACTGTGCCAACCCCTGCGCGCCTACGCCAGAGACTGCATTGGGGTCCCAGCCGGATTCTTGGTGGATGGTGGCTGCGATGAGGGAGATGGGGAAGCCGCTGAGGGCACTAGCCTCTTTCAGCTCGGGAAGATATTCCTTGATGGTGTCGCCTCGGTCGCCGATGCTGGTGACGGGTGCTGCGGCGGGGGCGGATGCGTTTTGGTGGCCGTTATTGTTGCCGTTGCCACTGCTGGGGGTGCAGGCGTTGGCACCTGCTCCGCCGCCGATGACGAGGAGGAGTGAGAGGATGAGTCCAAAGACAAAGACGAAGGGTAGGGCTACCCCCAAGGCACTTTTTTGCATGGTTTTGTGGCTCCTGGTGTGTGGAGGTGTGTGTGGTTGGTGTGAGTGATACCGTGTGCCCTGGGGCCACTCCTGGGGGTGGCCTCGCATCTCATTTTAACAGGGGGTGTAGGGGTTTTAAAGCTGGCTGGTCACTGGGGGTGCAGCGCTCGGTGTTTATTTGCTATTGTATTGGTACAAGTTAAAACCTGTCTCGTACGCTCTGCGACTGTATAGTTGCTACTCACCATTTATGGTGGGTTCCTATCAGACTTGTTCTGGGTAGGGGGTGGAAAGGATGGGGCTGCGGGGGGGAGCCTGAATGGCCGAAGCCGTGGAACTTGTCATGGGTATGAGGCGTGGTCCCAGTAGGGTAGCGCCTCATAACG
>ERZ773024.869-NODE-869-length-10746-cov-7.868300_pt1 | contig 10746 bp, 9 predicted proteins | sample MGYA00511667_ERZ773024 | MGnify/ENA primary metagenome ERZ773024 (study PRJEB29015, sample SAMEA2738117) | human oral metagenome | biome: human oral; feature: human-associated habitat; material: saliva | place: China | collected 2258 ... | reverse complement strand
GCCCAACATTTCGCCGACTGCATCAAAGCCATCCGCGAAACGAGCCCGAATACCAAAATCGAAATCCTTGTTCCCGATTTCCGCGGCCGTCTGGACATCGCACTGGAAATCTTGGCAGAAACACCACCCGACGTAATGAACCACAACTTGGAAACCCATCCAAGCCTGTATAAAAAAGCCCGTCCGGGTGCCAACTACCAACACTCCCTCGAGCTTCTGCGCCGCTACAAAGAAATGATGCCCCATATCCCGACCAAATCCGGCATCATGGTCGGCTTGGGCGAAACAGACGAGGACGTGCGCGAAATCATGCGCGATATGCGTGCCAACAATATCGAGATGATTACCATCGGCCAATATCTGCAACCTTCAGACGGCCACCTGCCCGTCTTGCGCTATGTAACGCCCGACCAATTCAAAGTTTTTGAAAAAGAAGCATACGAATTGGGCTTTACCAATGCCGCCATCGGCGCAATGGTTCGCTCCAGCTACCACGCAGACGAACAAGCAGCCGAAGCTTTGCGTGAAACCCACGGCGGGTGTAGTCACCACTAAGATGTAGGTCATATAAGGCCGTCTGAAAAAACAGTTCCCTGATTTTTCAGACGGCCTTTATTTGGTGAAAATGACTATACAAGATTTTTAGATTTTAAAAAATTAATCTTAGTCGGTTCCTATTGAGCCAATCTTAAGTAATACAAAAAAGCGGCAAAACAGAATAAACACTGTTTGCCGCTTTTTAATTTATTTCTTTATTTTACTTCTTCAACAATTTTGCCGCTTCAATCGCATAGTAAGTCAAAATGCCATCAGCGCCAGCGCGTTTGAATGCCAATAGGCTTTCCAAAATGGTTTTCTCACCATCCAGCCAACCGTTTTGAATGGCAGCCTGAAGCATGGCATATTCGCCGGAAACTTGGTAAGCATAAGTCGGTACGCCGAACTCATCTTTAACTCGGCGGACGACATCCAGATACGGCAGACCTGGTTTTACCATTACCATATCTGCACCCTCTTGAATATCCAATGCGACTTCGTGTAAGGCTTCGTTAGTGTTTGCAGGATCCATTTGGTAGGTTTTCTTGTCTGCCTTACCCAAATTGCCGGAGCTGCCAACAGCATCGCGGAACGGACCGTAGAATGCTGAAGCATATTTTGCCGAATATGCCATGATGCGCGTATGGATATGTCCGGCATCTTCCAAAGCTTCGCGGATGGCAAGAATACGCCCGTCCATCATATCTGATGGGGCAATGACTTGTGCGCCCGCATCGGCATGACACAAAGCCTGTTTTACCAAAACTTCAATGGTTTCATCGTTGAGGACATAGCCATTTTCATCGGTTAAACCGTCTTGGCCGTGAATGGTATAAGGGTCCAAGGCAACGTCGGTCATGATACCCAACTCTGGGAATTTCTCGCGCAGAGTTCGTACTACTGTCGGCACCAAGCCTTCAGGGTTATAAGCTTCCTCCGCAAGCTCGGTTTTGTTTTGTGTTACCACGGGAAACAAAGCCAGCATAGGAATGCCGAGATTCAGCGCTTCTTCAGCGGTAAACAACAATTTGTCCAAACTTTGGCGTTTGACACCCGGCATGGACGGGACTGCCTCTTCCTGATTCTGGCCTTCCAATACAAAAACCGGATAGATTAAATCATCTGCCGTCAAAGTATGCTCGCGCATCAGGCGACGTGAAAAATCGTCTTTACGCATACGGCGCATACGGGTGTTTGAGACATAACGCGGAGGAAAATTCATAATAATTGCCTTTAAATGATGAAGTCTTAAAATCAGTCTTCGACTTGACGCATGGCTTTGACCGAACGTTTGATTTCGCTGAGCGTACCGGTTTTATAACTATTACGTTCCTGTTCGGTCATACCGTTTTGATCCAATTTAGCGATATTTTTCAATGCCTCGGCATACTGGCCGTCTGAAAGTTTTTCCTGTTTGATGCGCCAACGGTTGTTCACTTCGGAAGCCGTCCATAAGCCTACTTTATTGTAGTAGAACAAAATGCTTGCCGCCAGCGTCTTCATATCGCTGTCGGGTTTGGCACTGCCGATACTGCGGCCGATACGGTTGTTACGTTGATCGACTGCCTGGTCGGCAAGGTAACGGCTGAAGTAGTCGTCTTTACCTTCTCGCAACTCCATATCCGTCAGGCGCGCATTACCTGCTTTTTCGGCAATAATGCTGTCGAATTTAGAAGCAATCGCTGCCTGCCACAATGCTTGGCGTACGGCATTGACCTGTGTTCCCCTGCTGTCGCCGTTTGCTTTGTCGTCCAAACCTGTACGCTCGGCAAAGCGTGTGGCATTACTGGTCATATTGATTAAGCCTTCGTCTTCCATCCCGATAACTTGGGCGGCTACGGGATGGTTAAGCGCGAATTGAGCCATTTTACTGCGGCGGCTTTGATCTTCCTGATACGATTGGCAACCGGACAATACCAGCATGCCGAGAACGGCGCATTGAATGTGTTTTTGAATATGTTTCATGATGTAACTATCGATATTATTGTGTGAGTTCAACTTCTTTGTTTAACATAGAAACGCCCGTAAGCGCAAAATAATTTCCATACGGACAAATCGGCGCATGAATGGCTATTTTATAATAAAAATAAGGCCGTCTGAAAATTTTCAGACGGCATAAGTATTTTTAGCCTACCAAGCTGCGAATCTGCGGCCAATAAAACAGGCAGGCTATCGAACAAATAGCAATGCTGATACCGGCTGCATTAATGCTGCTGATTTTTTCCTTAAATATTGCCGCACCAATCAGCGTACCCAAAACAATCACGCCAATATTCATACCGGCAAATACCAAAGTCGGATTATCCTTCATGATTTGGTGTGCCGAGATGTAGGTAACAATATTCAAAAAGTTCAGGCAGCCTAAAATCATTCCGCCCACTATGCCCTCTTTGGTCCATTTGCTTCCTTTGGCAAACAGGTAGCCAAACATCAAAATACCGGCCAAACAAAACGCCACCAGCAAATTACCGGCAAACGCGGTACCGCTTTTCGCCACTTGTTTGAACAAAATATCAATGACACCATAGCCGCACCAAACGCCCAAAAGCAGCATCACTTGCGTACTGAGACCGCCGGATTTCTTGCCGCCATCGCTTTTCCAAAGCAAGAAAAACAGTGCCGTAAATGCCAATACCAAACCAATCAGACGGCCTTCGGTCAACTGCTCATGGAAAAGCGTAAATGAAGCGACAATCGGCAGAAACAGCGATAAACGTTGCGCTGCATCCGACTTGACGATACCTGCTGCATCTACGGATTTACCCATAATGACAAACACGCTTGGCAGCAAAAGGCCCAATGCCGCAAAAAGCCACCAAGTCGGTAAAAATACCTGCGGATTGCTCAAATCAGGCTTTAACACCAGCATGGTCAAAGTGACGGCAACGATGTAGTTTACCGCCACCGCCTGCTCGATATTGATTTTTTGCTTGCGCGCCACTTTCAGCAATACGGAAACCAACACGCTGCAAACGATACTTGCCAATAAATATGCCATGCTTTAAAACCATCCTTGAGTGGAGACGGGCTTATCTTCATTTAGTTTAATCAGCCCGATGACTACACGGTAAATAAACCAAATGGCAGTTACCAACAGAATCAACCAACCAATCAAGATAAGTGTAGTAAAAGTTCCCAAAACCGTACCCACCAAAGACACCCAAAATGTCTTAATCAAATAATCGATATGACTGGCGTAAATGGTACCTTGAGCCTCATCGCGTTTAACATACGCCATAATCACACCGACAACGGGGGTAAACAAAATCAATAAGCCCACAGCGTATGTCACATAAGCAATAAAAACATAGTTTTTCACTTCGGAGTTGGACGTATTGACCACATTCGCCGCCGTATTGTTGCTCTCTGTATTATAGTTTGCCGTATGATTGGCTGCCGTATCATTGAAGCTGTTGTCTTTGACTTCCTGACGCTCGTACTGCATAGCCGCATCGTAAGCCAGACGTTTTTCCGGATGAGACAATACTTCAAACGCCTGTCCGATGGTTTTAAACCGCTCCGCATCTTTCTGAATATCCGGATTGGCAACCAATTTGCCATAAGCCTCGCGGATAACGTTAATATCAGCATCCTGAGACACGCCCAAAACTTCGTATAAATTCACTTGTTCCATCTGTATTCCCCTCCTTTACGCGTCCACTGCAACATGAACATCTTTCGGATTGAGCGTCCGCAGGTTTTCAGGCTTCATGCCCACGATAAACCCTCGCTTGCCGCCATTGATAAAAATCTCGTCCAAAGCCCAAATGCTTTCTTCCACATAAACCGGCAACGCGGTTTTCATACCGAATGGCGACGTACCACCAACCAAATAGCCTGTCCATTTCGTTGCCTGATCTGCCGTTGCCGGCTCGATGTGTTTCAAGCCCAGTTCACGCGCCAGATTGCGGGTGGAAATATGTTTGTCGCCGTGCATTAAAACAACCAAGCCTTTTTTATGCTCATCCTGCAAGACAATCGTTTTGATGACTTGATGCTCGGGCTTGCCCGCACATTCGGCAAAACGCGCCGTACCGCCGTGTTCTTCATACGCGTAAACATAAGGGACAAAATCGATTTTCTTACTGCGTAAAAAGCGTACTGCCTGCGTAACCGGATATTCTGCTTTACTCATGGTTGTTTTCCGCCACCCTTTTCAGACGGCCCCTCTTAAATGTGGAACGTAAACAACTGCAATGTTACCATACCTTCTTTTTGAAATCAGGAGACAACATGGACATCCGCTATCTTGGTGCAAGCAAACGCTATTCGGAAGCCGTCGTAGCCAACGGCTTGGTTTTCCTCTCTGGCATGGTTCCCGAAAATCCTGAAGCCGACGCCAAAGCGCAAACTGAAAACGTTTTGGCGCAAATCGATTCATGGCTCGCACAATGCCAATCCGACAAAGCCCATATTTTAGAAGCCACCATCTATCTGCCCGATATGAACGACTACGCCGCCATGAACGAAGCCTGGGACGCATGGACAGCCCCTGAACGCGCTCCGGCCCGCGCCTGCGTGGAGGCGAAACTGGCTTCGCCCGACTGGAAGGTTGAAATCAAAATCACCGCCCTTCAAATCAAATAAAACACAAATATCAGGCCGTCTGAAAACGCCGCTTCAATCAAACAAGCGCAGTTTTTCAGACGGCCTTTATTCTTTTGCGGTACAATACCGCCCTTAAATTTTCTATTATTTCAAAGCACAAACCGCCATGTCCAAAAAAAACAAGCAAGAATTAGAGAACAACAAACTCAACAAACGCCTGCGCCACGCCGTTGGCGACGCGATTAACGATTTCAACATGATCGAGCCGGGCGACAAAATCATGGTCTGCCTCTCCGGCGGCAAAGACAGCTACGCCCTATTAGACATCCTGCGCCAGCTCCAAGCCAGCGCGCCAATTGATTTTGAACTGGTTGCCGTCAATCTCGACCAAAAGCAGCCGGGCTTTCCCGAAGAAGTGTTGCCCACCTATCTTGAAAGCATAGGCGTACCGTACAAAATCGTCGAAGAAGACACCTACTCCACCGTCAAACGCGTCTTGGACGAAGGCAAAACGACTTGTTCGCTGTGCAGCCGCCTGCGCCGCGGCATCCTCTATCGCACCGCAAAAGAATTAGGCTGCACCAAAATCGCCTTGGGACACCACCGCGACGACATCCTCGCCACCATGTTCCTGAATATGTTTTACGGCGGCAAACTCAAAGCCATGCCGCCCAAGCTGGTGAGCGACAACGGCGAACACATCGTCATCCGCCCGCTGGCGTATGTGAAAGAAAAAGATTTGATCAAATACGCCGAGCTGAAACAATTCCCAATCATCCCGTGCAACCTCTGCGGCTCTCAGCCCAACCTGCAACGCCAAGTCATCGGCGACATGCTGCGCGATTGGGACAAACGTTTCCCCGGTCGTATCGAGTCTATGTTCTCAGCCCTGCAAAACGTCGTTCCATCGCATTTAGCCGACACCGAACTTTTCGACTTTGTCGGCCTGGAACGCGGTCAAAGCCTGAAACACGGCGGCGACTTGGCGTTTGACAGCGAAAAAATGCCGGAACGTTTCTCCGACGGCAGCGAAGAAGACGAAAGCGAAATCAAAATCGAACCGCAAAAAGCCGAACGCAAAGTCATCAATATTCTGGCAAATAAACCTAAAACCTGCGGTTTATAATTCCATTTAATTTTCAGACGGCCTTTCGGTAGCTATTTACTGAAAGGCCGTCTGAATATTCATATTTGAAATTTTTTCTATTCTTTTTTATCTATTCTTTCCCTGACAAACCGTGCAGCAGCAACCCCAATATATCCTGCGGCAGCTTTTGTGGTGCAGCGGTATAAAGTGCAGTCAGTTGCGGATGGTGCATCAATATATCTGCCTGACGGATGAACAGGTCAATGAGCTCCACCGGCAAATCGGGCTGAATCAGGCGGCGTTGTTGCAGAGTATGGAAGAATCCGCGCATAAAGGCGTATTTTTCTTCATTCAATTCGTGGAAAAACTGCTCCAGCTCCAAATCGGTATTCTCTTCGATGTCGCGCAGGAAAGTGGCGGAATAAAGCTCGTCGAACGACTGCCGTTGCAGGGCGAACACGGCTTCGGCGGCTTCGCGCAGGCTACATTGCCGTGCAAGCAGATTTTCAAATTTGGCACGGACGCGGTTTTTCTGCTCGGTAACAATTTCCTGCAAGAGTGCGTTTTTACCGCTGTAATATTTGTAAAAAGTAACGCGGCTGACGGTGGCCTCGGCGCAGATGCTACCTACGGATACGGCGGAAAAGCCATGTTCGCGGAACAGGCGGCGGGCGGTGTCGGCGATGGTTTGTTGTTTGCTGGCGGTCATGACGGTAGAAAGGTTTTGATTTTGTTCATAAAGGGTTTTCATTAAAGTTATCCGCAAGTCGGATACTCATCATATTTCCCCACGGCGGTAATGGCAATATGGCGGCGTTTCAGACGGCCTCTTTCCTTATCCCTCCGCTCCGCCCTACAAACAGGGGCTGTCGGATGCTTGGCAGGCCAAATTCATAAAGATTACAGAATTTCCCTCCTCCAACCTTCTCCCCCAAATAGGAGAGGGATTTTTTTTGGACGATTCACAAGATAAGAGGGAAAGCAAAGTGAATGATAAACACTTGCATTCCTGTTTCTTATTTCTTATACTTTACATTAATAGTTTGTTTTATGTAAATGTGTAAACACAAATATTTGCATACCGACGGAGCGGTTGGATTGTCTGATGTTCAATCCGCCCCGACGTATGCCGTCTGAAAGGATAAGGAAATGCAGAAACCTACCCTCCGCCGCCTCCCCCTATTGATTGCCGCCGCCTTTGCCTCCGAATGGATTTATGCCGCCGATGCGGCGCAAGACGCGGAACAGGTGCAGTTGGAAGAAGTCGTCGTCACCGGCGAACGCACCAACCGCAGCGGCTTTGAAACCGCCACGTCCAACCGCGTTTTCACCACGCCGAACATCGACCGCAGCGGCCACAACCTTTCCGCGACCGACCTGCTCAAACAGACCGTGAACACGGTGGACTTGGGCAGCGGCAACGATTTGCCGACCGTGCGCGGCGTGGACGGCTCCGGCCCCGCCGTCGGTGCGGTGGCGTTTTTCGCAGGTACGCGGCCGCGCCTGAACCTGTCCATAGACGGCCGCTCCGCCACTTACAACGAATACGCCTTCGGCACGCAGTCGCTGTGGGACATGCAGCAGGTGGAAGTCTTGCGCGGGCCGCAAAGCCATGTGCGCGGGCAGAACGCGGTGGCGGGCGCGGTGGTGATGCGTTCCAAAGACCCGACCGACGAATGGGAAGGCGCGCTGCGCTTGGGTTTGGGCAACCAGAAAACGCGCAACATCGCCGGCGTAGTGTCCGGCCCGATTGTGAAAAACAACCTTGCCTTCAGATTGAGCGCGGAGCGGCAGCAACGCGAAAGCTACGAGCCGTTCGTGTCCTACGAACCGACCGGCAACCCGCGCCGCGTGGAAAACACCAACGTGCGCTTCAAACTCCTGCTCACGCCCGAAAACCATCCCGATTTTTACAGCCGCCTGACGCTGAACCACATCCGTTCGCGCGCGCCGCAAAACGAAATCATGGGCAACACCGCCAGCCGCCGTTTTTTAAAAGAAAAGCCCGTGTTCGTAACCGGCTCGACATCGGGCATCTGGGACGTATCGTGGCAGCTTAACGACTATCTGAAACTGGAAAACAAACTGGTTTACGGCCGCTACCACAACGAGCGGCTGCACCTGCCGATGACCGTCAGCCCGCAAGGCGTGCCCGCCGAACTCAAAGGCCGCGAACTGCAATGGGAGCCGGTATTGCATTTTTCAAACAAAGGCCGTCTGAAAGGCCTTGCCGGGCTGCACTACTTCCGCAGCAAACAAGACGAATGGGTGGACATCCGCAGCGTCGGCGGCCGCAACACCTTTGACGACAGCAACAGCGTGCGCGCCCTGTTTGCCGAAACCACATACAGCCCCAGCGAAAAATGGGACATCACAGCCGCCGCACGCCTTGAAAAAGAAACGCACAAACGAAGCGGCGGCAGCGGCGCACTGCACCTTGATTTAGACAAAGGCCAGACCGTGTTCCTGCCCAAAATCGACATCGCCTTCAAACCCACCGACCAATGGGTCAGCGGCATCAAAGCCGCGCGCGGCTACAACCCCGGCGGCGCGGGCATCACCTTCGGCCGCCCCGTCGTAACCTACACTTATGAACCCGAATATGTGAACAACTACGAGTGGTACACCCGCTGGCGCAGCGCAGACCGCCGCCTGCAACTCTCCGGCAACCTGTTCCTGAACCACTACCGCGACATGCAGCTCCCCTTCTATCTCGGCACCAACTCCGTCGTCATCCGCAACGCCAAAAAAGTCCACACCTACGGCGCGGAACTCGCCGCCGACTGGCAGGCGACCGACAGCCTGAAACTCACCACCGGACTGGGGCTGCTCAACACCAAAATCAAAAGCTATCCCGACAGCGGCATCGAAGGCAACAAACTCGGCCGCGCGCCCAAATACACCGCCAACATCGGCGTGAAATACCTGAACGACAAAGGCTGGGAAGCCGGCGGCGACGTGCGCTTCTACGGCGGCTACTACTCCGCCGCCGACAATGCCGAATCAGGCAAAATCGGCGCATACAACCAAGTCAACCTCTACACCGCCTACAACTTCAAACAAGGCCGCATCTCGCTCTACGCCGACAACGTGTTCAACCGCCGCCGCCCCATATTCATTTCCAGCGCCGACCGCCAAGACGCACTCTACCAACGCCCCAGAAGCGTAGGCGTGAGCGCGGAATGGAAGTTTTAGGCGGTGCTGAAATGCTGGAAGCCGTCTGAAACTATCGTAGGTCGGGCATCAATGCCCTACCTACGGTTACTGGAATAACGAAGGTCGTCTGAAACGGCCGTAACAACCGATTATCGTCATTCCCGCGCAGGCGGGAATCCAGACTCTTAGGTTTCAGGAATCTTTAAACATTGCAGGATATTTACCCTCTGGATTCCCGCCTGCGCGGGAATGACGGATTAACGGTTTCAGACGACCAGAAATAAACAGCAGAACACAGATAAATTAAGACGCTATGAACAAATCCCCCATCCTCCCACCCGCCATGCTCGGCATCCTCGGCGGCGGCCAATTAGGCAGAATGTTTACCGTTGCCGCCAAAACCATGGGCTACAAAGTAACCGTTCTCGACCCCGATCCGAACGCGCCGGCGGCGGAATTTGCCGACCGCCATTTGTGCGCGCCGTTTGACGATCAAGCCGCGTTGGACGAATTGGCAAAATGTGCGGCGGTTACTACTGAATTTGAAAACGTCAATGCCGACGCGATGCGCTTTCTGGCAAAACATACCAACGTTTCCCCCAGCGGCGACTGCGTGGCCATCGCGCAAAACCGCATTGACGGGCTAAAATTTGCACTAAAAATTTTCACAAATTTAACGCAAGATCACCTAGACTTTCACGGCACTTTTGAAGAATATGCGCGAGTTAAAAGCTCATTTTTCGCCGATGAAACGCCAAAATTAATCAACAAAGACGACCCGCATATCAAATTTAATCCAACCAATGCACAAACCTACGCCATCAAATCCCCAGCGACATACTCTGTTTTGGCCTATGGCGTAAAAGATAGCATCGACGCGCTCGTTCGCACACCTTTTGGCGAAGTCAAATTTGAGAGCGATTTAGTCGGCGAGTTTAATCTTTACAATCTTTTAAGCGCATTTGTGGCTGTAAAAATGCTAACTAAATTTGATAATGAAAAGATCGCTTTTGCATTGGCGAAATTTGGCGGAGTGCAAGGGCGCATGCAGGTTGTAGCACGCAATCCGCTCACGATAGTAGATTTTGCACACACGCCAGATGGTATCGAAAAGGTCCTAACAGCACTTAGCGCAAACGAAATTATCGCTGTTTTTGGCGCAGGCGGTAATCGCGACCGCACAAAACGCCCCATCATGGGACATATCGCGCAAAAATTAGCCAAATTTTGCGTCGTAACTAGCGACAATCCGCGAGACGAAAATCCAGAGGAAATTATCGGTGAAATTTTAGGTGGAATGCAAAAAAATGAGCGCGTTTTTGTCGAGGTGGATCGTAAAAAAGCGATAAATTTGGCGATAAATTTGGCGATAAATGGCGAAGTAATCGCAATTTTAGGAAAAGGCGACGAAACCTATC
>ERZ773024.866-NODE-866-length-10764-cov-3.198431_pt1 | contig 10764 bp, 13 predicted proteins | sample MGYA00511667_ERZ773024 | MGnify/ENA primary metagenome ERZ773024 (study PRJEB29015, sample SAMEA2738117) | human oral metagenome | biome: human oral; feature: human-associated habitat; material: saliva | place: China | collected 2258 ... | reverse complement strand
AAAGTAAATGGAGGAAATAATTATGTTACCATCAGTTTATTCAAACATCAGTCGTGGGTTATTCCCATCACTGTTCAACGATTTCGATAGCTTTTTCAACGGCAACTTGTTCGTGCCCCAGTCACGTCACACTTCGCCTGCCGTAAATGTCATTGAGGACGATAAGGCATATAAGGTGGAAGTTGCTGCTCCGGGAATGTCGAAGGATGACTTCAAACTTTCGCTCGACAAGCAGTGCATCATGATTGCTATGGAGAAGAAAGACGAAAAGAAAGAGGCGGACGAAACAAAGAAATATATCCGTCGCGAGTTCAACTACAGCAAGTACGAACAGCGCCTGATGCTGCCTGACAATGTTGAGGTCGAGAATATCTCTGCCGAGATGAAGGATGGCGTGCTTTGCATAGAGATTCCGAAGCGAGTCAAGGCAGAGCAATCCGACGAGGTGCGTCGTATCGAGATAAAGTAACCTCAGACGCTGTTGTTGCGCTGAAAGACACATATTAATTGATGTCACCTTAAAAAGATGAGAAGAGACTTCCCCATGTGACGAGGGAGTCTCTTTTTCTTTGTGTTTGTTTTGTTATTCCGGATGCTTTTCGTACTTTTGCAGTGGAAAACACTATTGATAAATAAACAAACGGAACAATATGAGTAAATTGATTATCAATTCGTACGACGAATTTGCTTCGTACCTCGGCAAGGAACTTGGTGCTTCGGAATGGCTTGAGATTGATCAGGACCGCATCAACCTGTTTGCTGATGCCACCCTCGACCATCAGTGGATTCATGTCGACACAGAGCGTGCAAAACAAGAGAGCCAGTTTAAGAGCACGATAGCCCACGGTTATCTTACTCTGTCGCTCATTCCTTACCTATGGGGTCAGATTATCGAGGTGAACAACATAAAGATGCTTGTCAACTACGGCATGGACAAGATGCGCTTCGGGCAGCCCGTCATAACCGGCAGCCGTGTGCGTCTCGTCACCACGCTTCATAGCATACAGAATCTACGTGGCATAGCAAAGACGGAGATAGCATTTCGTATAGAGATAGAAGGACAACGCAAACCGGCACTCGAAGGCATAGCGTCATTTCTCTACTATTTCAATTAACCCAAACATATATAAAATCTATTTTACACCAGTAGAATAAAAACGAGTTGTCTATACTGTTTATAGAGGAAATCGGTCAATAGATTCCTAACTGCTTTCGTCAGCTTGTGTGGTATCTTACCAGCCTTATTACCTTGCCGTAGCCCGCTACGCCCACGGTAACAAGGCTCGCTGGTCTGCTCAACAATCAGGCAAAATCAGTTAGGAATCTATTGACCGTTTTGGGTTTAATGCTTACGTTCGTCGTTGCAAAAGTACTAAAACCTGCAAACAACGGGTGTCAATAACGAACAATTTTCTATTAAAAATGAACAATCTAACTGCGACAAGCTCTGTTAAGCCTATGTCGATAGACTGTGGTTAGTGACATTTCGTTTCAATTTGTTTTTATCGTCTCGGTAATGTCTTCCGCTTCAATCGCTCAACAGCTTGCAAAGGACAATCGTGAGAAAACTGAATATGACGCGAGATAATATATAAAACCTGTCTGAATCGTAGTTCAATTTAAAGCCTTCTGATTATAGCTGGCTTTCTCCTTCGATGTAATTCTCGACAAACAAATGCTCACCGTCCCACACGGCGTAGGTGAACGCTTTTATCCAGTCGCCGAGGATTATCATGCGTGTCTTCTTCGATAGCATGAGGTCGAGCTCGATATGACGGTGACCATAGATATAGAAATCGATGTCGGGATGTGATTTCATGTAGTATTTTGTGTAGAGCACTAGATGCTCCTTGTCCTCGCCCATATATGGCGGTTCGTTGCCGTCAGGTCGTTTCAGTCGGCTCCTTTTTGCCCATGACTGTCCGAATTTCATTGAGCAGTCAGGATGCAGGAGTTTGGCGAACATCCACTGACAGGCACGGTTGTGGAATATACTGCGTATTATTTTAAAACCTTTGTCGGGGTCGCCCTTGCCGTCGCCGTGGTCGAGATAGAACAGACTGCCGAATATCTCTGTTGTCAATGGCTCGCGGTGGAGGATCACTCCGCATTCGCTCTCAAGGTATCCGTAAGCCCATATATCGTGATTGCCGGTGAAGTAATGCACCTCGACGCCCATGTCGGTCAGTTCGGAAATCTTGCCAAGGAAACGTGTGTAGCCTTTCGGTACGACATATTTCCACTCATGCCAGAAGTCGAACATATCGCCAAGCATATATATGGCAGATGCCTTATCCTTGATTTCGTCGAGGAATCTCACTAAGCGTCGCTCTTGTGTGCGTCGATGCTCCAGTGCCCATGAACCCAGATGGGCATCAGAAATAAAATAGACAGGTTTCATTTTCAGTTTGTAGTTGTGGAGTTAATCAAAGCCCAGTTCCACTCGTGCCTCCTCGCTCATCATGCTCTTGTCCCATTCCGGTTCGAACACAAGATTTATGTTTGAGGCTTTCACCCCTTCGAGGGTGTCGAGTTTCTGTCGTACATCCTCCATGATGAAGTCGGCGGCAGGGCATCCGGGAGCTGTCAGCGTCATGTCGACATCGAGGTTGCCGTCGTCCTGAAGGTCGATCTTATAAATAAGACCGAGACTATAGATATCGACAGGTATCTCTGGATCGTAGACTGTCTTCAGCACTTCTACTATACGTTCTTCTATATGTAATTTCTCTTCTTGTGTCATTAATGGGTATTTGTTTTATATTTTTCCTTCTTCTCTGTAACTGTAGTATGCACCGTCGGTGACGATGATATGGTCGAGGAAGTATATTCGCATTACTTCACATGCTTTCTTCACCTTCTCCGTCAGTCGGTCGTCGTCGGAGCTCGGTTGCATTCCGCCGCTTGGGTGGTTGTGACACAGAGCCAGTACCGTGGCGTTGCATAGCAGGGCTTCCTTCAGAATCAGGCGTATGTCCACCGCTGTCTCGCTTATTCCTCCGTGTGAGATACGCTGCGATTTGATGAGTTTGAAGTTCTGGTTCATGAGTAGAATCCATGCTTCTTCCACGTCGAGGTCCTGCATGTGGGAGTGCATATATTTATAAATATTGAGTGCCGACCCCATGTCCTCGCGCTCGGCAGCTCTCTCGCGTGCCCGTCGCTTGCCCAGCTCGCATGCTGCAAGTATTGTTATCGCTTTTGCCTCGCCGATACCATTGTAGCGCATCAGTTGATTTATGGTCATCTTGCCAAGGGCATTAAGATTGTCGTCGCAGTCGTGTAGCACGTCCTTCATCAGTTCCACGGCGCTTTTCTTAGTGCTGCCCGAACCGATTAGTATGGCAAGGAGCTCTGCTTTCGACAGCGTTTCGGCTCCTTGGTCGCGCATCTTCTCGCGAGGTCGGTCTTCTTCTGCCCAGTTGGCAATAGACAGTTTCTCTTCCATCTTGACGTTGTCATTTATAGAAAGTCTTCTCGTATGCCTGGAATTCGTCTTTGCCTCGTATACATCGCTTCCACCATGCGGAAAGGAATCCACTGCCATATCCTGTCAGTTGCACGAATGCAGCAGGGACGCTCAGCAGCCCCACCTTAAGGCTTCTGCTTTGTAGGCTCGAGTCAAGACATAGTAATATGGTGTATAATGCCAGTGGAATGATTCCAATGATTGCCATTGCCTCACCACGACATATATAACCGGCAGGAACTGTCGCACATTCGTTGCCACATGAGGACAGTATCAGGTGTCCGTAAGCCATGAGCCCAAGACCGGTAAGTGCGGTCAGCGACAACAGGAAAACACCTATTGTGAACACTGCCGGCAGGAGATGTACGAGTTTCAGTGACTCCGGGTATTTCTTATACAGGTTGATGCGTGCTATGCCGGAGTTGTAGACCTGACGCCAAAACTTCCTGAAGTCGGTGCGGCGTTTATGCCATACCCACGCTTCGGGAAAGAGACGGCATCGGTAGCCAGCCTTGAAGATACGTATGGAGAAGTCGATGTCTTCGCCGAATCGCATCTTCGAGAACCCTTCAAGTTTGCTATAAACATCCTTGCGGATGCCCATATTGAATGAACGCGGATAGAATTTATCGAGTTTCTTCTTGCCTCCTCTTATGCCGCCGGTGGTGAAGAACGATGTCATGGAGTAGGATATCGCCTTCTGTGTGTCCGTGAATGACGGATGTGCGGTGTCTGGTCCTCCGAAGGCATCGGTGTCGCTGCGTTGCAGCTCGTCATCTACAGCCTGAAGATACCCTTCCGGCAACACTACATCGCTGTCGAGTATCAATAAAAAAACTCCGGACGCACGCTCAGCGCCGTAGTTACGGCTCTGACCCGGTCCGGAGTTCTTTTTCTCGAAATATTTTATATCCAGAGCATTCTCGTAGCTGAGGCACACATCCTTACAGGGGATGTTGCTTCCGTCTTCAACGATTATTACTTCGAAGTTTTTGAATGACTGATGGGTGAGGCTTTCCAAAAGCTCGCTCACCTCGTCAGGCCTGTTGTATACAGGAACGATGACGGAGAATCTTATCTGCATGCTTTGCTCTTGCTCTGGTGTCAAGGTCGGTCCTCGGTATCATCATTGTGATATTCTGCGACGGTTTTGTGCCATTGCAGCAGCCATGTATCGTTTTCTGACGTTTCTCTATGATTCGTCCTTTCGGACATGCTGCCCACGCTGTCCCCTCGTCAGCTTGCAAGACCACTCTGCTCGTAGGCAACAAGTGTCAGCGGTGATGCAATGCTGAGGACCTGCCTTGGATAATAATATCCCTCCCCTCGAAGAAGAAGGGAGGGCAATGCTGTTATTCCTTTACACGACCGACATAGCTGCCGTCGCGAGTGTCGACTGTGATCAGATCACCTTCGTTAATGAAGAGTGGTACGCGGATCTCAATGCCTGTCTCGAGCGTTGCCGGCTTCAGCGTGTTTGTCGCCGTGTCGCCCTTAATGCCTGGCTCGCTATGAGTGATGCGCAGATTTGTCTTGATAGGCATCTCGGCATAGAGGATCGTGCCGTCGGTAGTGTCACTTACCACGGTAAGGATGTCGTTCTCTTTCATGAATTCAAAACCTGTGATGAGGTCCTTGCTGATAGGAGCCTGCTCGTATGTCTCAAGGCTCATGAATATGTAGTCGTCACCTTCCTTGTAAAGATACTGGTAGTCGCGGTGCTCGATAATGACGTCTTCGAGTTTGAATCCTACGTTCCATGTACGCTCGAGTACTCGTCCGTCAACAACGTTCTTGAATTTACAACGCATAACGGTGTTGCCTTTTCCCGGCTTTATGTGCTGGAAATCAATACAAACCCAAATGTAACCGTCCATACGGATAGCTACGCCTTTCTTAATGTCTTCGCATCCAATCATGTTATTATCTCTTTTATTATTACTGTTACTTTTTCAAATGCAAAGTTACGAATAATCTTCGGTAAATATGAAGAAATTGCAGAAAAAGTGACTAAAAAACGTTTTATTCTTGGTGATTTAAAAAAAAAAGAGTAATTTTGCAGTCCGAATTGGAATGGCTGTTGAGCCATTTCCAAGATAGATGTGCATATTATTAAATAAGATAACAAGATGAAAAGAACATTTCAGCCGCACAACCGTCGCCGTGTAAACAAGCACGGTTTCCGTGAAAGAATGGCAACAAAGAATGGTCGTCGCGTACTGGCTAACCGTCGTGCACATGGCCGCAAAAAGCTCACCGTATCAAGCGAGAACCACGGTAAGTAATATAACTTACCCTATAATGGTTCGTCACTCACGACGACAAAAAGCAGCATCAGTCTATAAACGGTCTGATAGCTGCTTTTTGTGTTAATAAACAGAATCAACAATGCGTTTGTCCGAGTTTATAAATAAGTTTAGAAGTAAATACCTTTGGTATAACCTCCTTGCCATGGCGGGGGGGGTCTTACTGCTGTGTCTGGCATTGAATATCGGGCTTGGTATATATACCCGACATGGTCAGTCGGTAGCAATACCCGATGTCCGTCATAAATCTATGGTCGAGGCGCGTGTACTGCTTGAGGATGCCGGTTTGACAGTAGTCGTCGGTGATACCGGCTACGTTAAGGAGTTGCCTGCCGATTGTGTGCTTGAACAGTCGCCGGAGCCAGGTAAAAGGGTCAAGGTAGGGCATGGCATAACTCTTATTGTGAATGCTTCAAGCACTCCGACACTGACATTGCCCGACATCGTCGACAACTCTTCTTCACGTGAGGCTCTCGCACGACTCAAGGCTATGGGCTTCAAGGTCGGTATGCCGCAATTCGTCGATGGCGAGAAAGACTGGGTATACGGTGTTCTTGTCGACGGTCAGGCACGTGCAGCAGGCGACAGGATACCTGTCAGCAAGACCGTGGTAATACAGATTGGCAACGGAATGCTGTCGCCGGAAGATTCTGTTAATTATATTGATTACGACCTATATAGTGGAGAAAGCAGAGGCGGCGACCGGCATGATGTGGGCGAAGTAGATGATTTTGTAGAGATACCATAGTCTGGAAGCGTATGATAGATGAAACTATTGACTGTAAAGACGACCTCGACGACATAGAGCCTTCGCTTTATGAGCATTTCCGCATTGTTGCTGATGCCGGACAGATAGCTACACGTGTCGACAGGTTCATGACCGAGAAACTTCAGCATTCTTCGCGCAACCGAATACAAAAGGCTGCCGATGCCGGTTTTGTGCATGTCAACGACAAACCTGTAAAAAGCAATTATAAGGTGCGTGCAGGTGATGTCGTGACCCTCATGCTCGACCGTCCACGTCACGATACATCCATTCTTCCTGAGAATATACCTCTTGATGTCGTCTACGAAGATACCGAAGTGTTGGTTATCAACAAACCTGCCGGACTTGTTGTGCATCCAGGTGTGGGCAATTTTACCGGTACACTTGTTAATGCCCTTGCTTATTATTTCCGCGATTTGCCTTCATACGATCCAAACGACCCGGAGGTGGGCTTGGTGCATCGTATAGACAAGGACACAAGCGGTTTACTCGTTATAGCAAAGACTCCAGAGGCAAAGACATCGCTCGGTGCACAGTTCTTCAACAAGACCACACATCGTTCTTATCATGCTCTCGTATGGGGGCATTTCGTTGAAGACGAGGGACGCATTGAAGGCAATATCACACGTGACCCGAAGGATCGTCTGCGTATGACCGTCGCTGAGCCTGACTCAGACATCGGCAAACCTGCCGTGACGCACTACAAGGTAATCGAACGTTTCGGGTATGTGACACTCTTGGAATGTATTCTCGAAACAGGACGCACTCATCAGATACGTGCTCACATGAGACATATCGGTCATCCGTTGTTTGCCGATGAGCGATATGGCGGAATGGAAATACTCCGTGGTGAGCGCAGCGCCTCTTATAAAGCATATATACAGAACTGTTTTAATCTCTGCCAGCGCCAGGCACTTCATGCTCGCACATTAGGATTTGTGCATCCTAAGACAAAGCAGCAGATGGACTTCACCTCCGAGCTGCCTTCCGATCTCGACAGACTAATAAATAAATGGCGTGCCTACATTAGCGGCACAACAAAAGATACTTTCTTAAAATGAGGAAAATAGCAATCATTTGTGGAGGCGATTCGTCGGAGCATGATGTTTCCATGCGCTCCGGTGCGGGTCTCTATTCATTCTTTGATAAAGAACGATATGACGTTAAACTCGTCGAAACACGCGGTCTCGAATGGAACGTCCATCTTGCCGATGGCATAATGGCTCCCATCGACCGTAATGACTTCACATATATGGAGAATGGCGAGAAGAAGAACTTTGATTACGTATATATCACCATTCACGGTGCTCCGGGTGAGAATGGAGTTCTTCAGGGTTACTTCGAACTTCTTGGTATTCCGTATTCCACATGCGGTGTCCTTGTCGAAGCGCTCACATTCGATAAGTTCGCGCTCAATAACTATCTCCGCGCATTCGGTGTGAACGTCGCCGATTCTGTGCTCATACGTAAGACTGACAAGCAACGCCCTTCCAATGCCGACGTCGTGGCGCGTCTCGGACTGCCGTGCTTCGTGAAGCCTTCAGCCGATGGCTCCAGCTATGGCGTCAGTAAGGTGAAGAGCGTCGATGAGATGGACGCTGCCCTCGAACTGGCTTTCTCTGAAAGCGACGAAGTGATGATAGAGGGATTCCTCGACGGCACGGAGCTGTCGCAGGGATGCTTCAAGACCAAGACACAGTCGGTGGTATTGCCGGCTACGGAGGTTGTCACCGACAACGAGTTCTTCGACTATGATGCGAAATACAACGGACAGGTCGACGAGATAACCCCTGCACGCATTGCCGCCGACACCGCAGAGCGTGTTGCAGCGGAAACCAGCCGCATATACGACATACTGCATTGCAACGGTATCATCCGTGTGGATTATATCATCTCAAAGGATGTTGACGGCTCGGATAAGATCAATATGCTTGAGATAAACACCACACCGGGCATGACCGCTACGTCGTTCATACCGCAGCAGGTTCGTGCCGCTGGTCTTGACATCAGCAAGGTGCTAAGTGATATTGTAGAGAATCAGTTTTAACTTCAAAATATTCATATATGGCAAAACTTTCGGATTTTGATGATATCCGTCCTTATTCATCCGGCGAACTACAGCCTGCCTTGCGCGATTTACTGAAAGACCGTCAGTTTCGCGTCATGCTCAAGGGCTTTGCCCCGTGGCTTCCTGCTTTTGTCATTGATAATGTTCTTAAGTTAGGATTCATTGGTGTGCGTACGACAACCGATTTCCAACGTCGTTTCATGAAACACGTCGTATATTACGTTCTGCGTAAATCCTCCGACGGCTACACATTCCATAACCACAAGTCGGTAACATGGGAGCGCCGCTACACTTTTGTGAGCAACCATCGTGATATCGTGCTCGATTCTGCCATACTCGACTATCTGCTCTTTAAAGCCAAGGCGCCCACTACGTGCGAGATTGCCATTGGCGACAACCTTCTCATATACCCTTGGATACGCATCCTTGTGAAGATGAATAAAGCATTCATCGTTCACCGTTCGCTTACTCCAAAGGAGATGATGAAGAGCTCCATAAAGATGAGCGAGTATATGCACTTCGCTATCAACGAGAAGAAAGAGAATATATGGATTGCGCAGCGCGAGGGACGTTCGAAGGATTCCAGCGACCGCACCCAGGAGTCGGTGCTGAAGATGCTTGCCTTGGGTTTCGACGGTTCACACGCTGATGCTCTGCGCGATATGAATATTGTGCCGCTTACCATTAGTTATGAATACGACCCCTGCGACTATCTCAAGGCAAAGGAGTATCAGTTGAAACGTGACAACCCGTCATATAAAAAGAGCCGTCAGGACGATCTTGACAATATGAAGACGGGAATATTCGGTTATAAGGGACGCATACATTATGCCACCTCGCCGTGTATTAACGAATGGCTCGACGAGCTTGCCGACCTCCAGGTGCAGGAGTTCTATCAGGAAGTGGCGCGTCGTATGGACACACAGATACACAGCAACTACCGTCTCTTTCCCGGCAATTACATTGCTCTCGACCGTCTCAACGGCACCAAGGAATGGACATCACAATACACCGACGCCGACAAGAAACGCTTCGATAAATATATCGAGGGGCAGTTGGCAAAGATAGACATCCCCGATAAAGACGAGGCATTCCTCACCGAGCGCATCCTTACGATGTATGCCAACCCCCTGCGCAACTATCTTCAGACTAAGAAAACAACAAGACTATGATACGCCCGATACAGTTTTTACGCCATTACATGCCAATTCTTGCATTCTTCGGATTGGCTGTTGCCGGCAGCTCCTGCAAGCAGGAAACCTATGAGCCTGGCGACGGAAAGTATTCTTTCCTGCGTAGTGATTTCGTTGAAGTAGCCACCAATGCCTCCGGCGCGATAGTTGCTTTCAATACCGACGACAACCGCCGGTTGACACTCAAGACACCCATGGCAACACGAGACCTTAAAGCCGACACCATATACCGTGCATTGGTCTATTACTCCGAGCCGACAAGTGGCAATCTTGAGGTCAGGAATATCCGCATGATTAATGTCAGCCGCCCTTGGACAGCTAATGATACTCAAGAGATGAAGACCGACCCGACGGGATGGGAGAGCGCCTGGATAAGCAACAACAGGAAGTATCTCAATCTGGCACTCAACCTCAAGGTTGGCGTCAGCTACGACAAAGAGGCTGACACACGGCACATCGTCTCGGTGAGAAAAGACAGCGTCATCGACCGCCACGTATTTCTTACGCTTTATCACGACCAGAACGGCGTGCCGGAGTATTACACCCATAAATCATTCCTCAGCATTTCTCTTGGCAAAGACGTGCAGCCAGGCGATGCCTTCACCATAACGGTCAACACCTACAAGGGCTTGAAGAAAAAGACAGTTTACGTGCAGTAGACCAACAATCCCGGCCCCGGCAGACAAACCCATATACCCTGTTTGGCTCTTCGTCAAACAGGGTATACTTTTTTGTAGTCGATACGTTCTCAACGGCTTTTATGAAGATGAAATGTATGCCGCCCCACAGATTCTACAGCTCTATTGTGCCAATCTGAATTACCTTACTCCATTTTGCCATAATAAATTCCTTCTGATATAATTAAACAATCAAAAACTGTTTCCTGTTTTTCATTTAACCCAAAACGGTCAATAGATTCCTTGCCTGATTTCGTTTGATTGTTGAGCAGATTAGCAGTCTTG
>ERZ773024.856-NODE-856-length-10794-cov-2.468386_pt1 | contig 10794 bp, 10 predicted proteins | sample MGYA00511667_ERZ773024 | MGnify/ENA primary metagenome ERZ773024 (study PRJEB29015, sample SAMEA2738117) | human oral metagenome | biome: human oral; feature: human-associated habitat; material: saliva | place: China | collected 2258 ... | reverse complement strand
TTGATTACGGCAGACCTCCTCGTCGCAGGCATCGCAACCTTCCTCCAATGCGTCGGCCTCCTCCGACTGGGCGCCCGCCTGCCGATCGTCCAAGGCTGCACCTTCACCGCCGTGCCCCCGATGATCATCATCGGCACCAACTACGGGCCCGCAGCAATCTATGGTTCCGTCCTCGCCTGCGGTCTATTCATGTTCCTCATGGCTCCCATATTCGCCCGCATTCTATGGATGTTCCCACCACTAGTCACAGGATCATTCATCACCTGCGTCGGACTCTCCCTCATCCCCGTGGCTGCCACCAACATCGCCGGTGGCCACGCCGAAAACGCCGGCAGCATCACCAACGTTAGCCTCGGCATCTTCACCCTCATCGTCGTCCTCCTCGTCGAACGCTTCGCCCCCGTCGCCATCGCCCGAGCCTCCGTACTCATCGGCCTCGCAGTTGGTACCATCGCCGCAGCATTCTTCGGCAAAGTCGACCTCTCCGGAGTATCCGACGAGCGATGGATCGGCGTAGCCACCCCTTTCCACTTCGGAACCCCCGAATTCCCTATCTCCGCCGTCATCGCACTCGTCCTCGTCGGCCTGGTCACACTCGTCGAAGCCACCGGTGACTTCCTCGCCGCCGGCGAAATCGTCGGCAAGAAAGCCACCCCCCAACAAATCGCCGACGGCCTGCGCGCCGACGGACTCTCCACCATGCTCGGCGGCGTGTTCAACACTTTCCCCTACACCGCGTTCGCCCAGAACATCGGTCTACTAGCGATGAGCCGCGTACGCTCACGCTACGTCGTCGCCGGAGCCGGCGTCATCCTCATCATCCTCGGCCTCATCCCCAAACTCGGCGCCATCATCGCCGCCATCCCCACCCCCGTGCTTGGCGGCGCAACCGGCGCACTATTCGGAATGATCGCGGCGTCAGGAATCAGAACACTGACCAAAGTGCACATGAACGAAAAATCTGTGCTGATCATCGCGGTATCCCTGACTATGGGCCTGCTGCCCGTCATGGACAACAGCTTATTCTCGCAATTCCCCACATGGTTCGGCACCGTGTTTAACTCCGGCATCACCACCGCGGCATTCACCGCCATCACCCTCAACCTGCTGTTCTTCGGAACCAAACGCGTTCCCGAAAACGGCGGCACCGCCGAAGAAACCCCCACCACGGACGCCAACATCTACAAAACCGGCACCGACACCTCAATCAGCAACCAAAAGCAATAGACACGCACACCAACCTCCCCTGGCTACTCCCCCAACATCGGTGAACACAAGACGAAGCAAGCAGGGCAAATAAGCCGCACGGTAAGTCCAGCGAACATAGTGCGGTGATGCATGAATGAAACTGTAGCAATGCCCGCCCAGCCACCTGAAGCAGAGAGCGTACAAGTTTTTCGACAGGGAGAGCGTGGAGAGTGCCTTTCCCAGGTCGGATTTTTGTGTGGACCTCCCTGCCGAAAAATGTGCACACTTTCTCCCAAAAACGCGCCGCAACCTGCGGAAAATAAAGAAAAATGCCCCCCGACCTGCAAGAGGTCAGGGGGCATAAAGTGGAGCTGCCGAGAATCGAACTCGGGTCCTGCGCCACCTCGCCAGGGCTTCTCCGTGCGCAGTTCGCACAGTATCTCTACTCGACCCTCCAGATCAGGCAAACATGTCTGGATGATAGGCCCAGTTGCCGGTAGAAATGTCCTTCCCCATCCCGTCAACACAACGAGGAAGTAAGTTCCCGTAATCGATGCCGAAGTCCAAGCCAGGAACAAACCTGGATCCGACAGACACGCGGTCGCTAGCTCTTAATTAGGCAGCGAGGGCGTAGTCGCGCTGAGTGTTCTCGGCGCTTATAGGTTTGCTACGACGCTTACGGTGGTCTCTAGCCTGCACCGGCACGCTTCCCCTGGCTCACTGTACGCAGTCGAAACCAAAAATCAGCCCCATACAGCCGCGCCCCGAACGGGATAGTGCTCGTCTTCCAGGGCGCAAGCACCGATCCTAGCAGCAAATCGCCTGCGACGCCACACCCCGCGACGTCATCAATGTTAGCGAAACTAACCCTTGATGCCCTTGACGCGGCGGCCAAGCTCGCGGGTAATATCGCGTTCCTCAGCCCTACGCTTCAAATCCTGACGCTTGTCATAATCCTGTTTACCAGCAGCCAAACCCAGCTCCACCTTCAGGCGACCGTCCACAAAGTACAACTTCAACGGAACCAAAGTCTTGTTCCCGTCGCGGACCTTACCCATCAGAGTGTCAATCTCTTTACGATGCAACAACAACTTACGCACACGACGCGGCTTATGGTTAGTCCACGAACCATGCGAATACTCATTGATGTAGAGGTTGTGCAGCCACACTTCCCCATCATCGATCGTGGCAAACGTGTCTACCAGGCTGACCTTGCCTTCGCGAAGCGCCTTGATTTCCGTACCCACCAAAACAATCCCGCACTCATAAGTGTCCAGGATGTTGTAGTCGTGGCGCGCCTTACGGTTAGTCGCCACGACCGGATTCTGGGTGGGTTTCTTCTTCTTTGCCATAACGGTGAACGATTCTACTGTGCTTTACTTGCGCACGTAGAACCGCAGGGTGATCTGCGCAGTAATCGCCGCGAAGAATACGCCAACAATCGCGACAATCGGCGACACAACCCACAGGTCATTCGTAGTAACCGGCGCAATCAACTGACTGTCGTACAAACCCTTGAGGGCCTTATCAAGCAGCAGGGCCTTGCCGGCGAACAAACCGCCCACAGAACACCCCGCACCAACCAACGCCGCGATGACTGCCTCCACCACGAAGGGTGCCTGTGTGAACCAGCGGGAAGCACCCACCAGACGCATGATCGACATTTCTTCCCTGCGTGAGAACGCCGCGATCTGGACCATGTTCGCAATCAGGAAAATCGCCGCAATCGCCTGAATACCGGCGAGGATGAACGTCGCATTACGGACGGCGTCAAGGTTGTCAGTAGCGCCACGCAAATCGTCGACCTGATCAATCACATCAGACACCTGCGGCAGCTTACGCACAGGATCAAGAGAACTGGTGTCCAACGGATCCTTCATGCGGACATGGAAAGCGGCGGGAAAAGCGTCCTTCGACGTTGCCTCGACCAACTGAGGGTCAGTGTTCTGGAAAACCTCAACAAAGCGCTCGTAGGACTGTTCACGGTTGCGGAACGTCACCGATTCCACCCCCTTACCCTCAGCGTCTTCGAGAAGTTTGCGTACTTCCGTGCACTCCTTGGACTTACAGTTGGGGTCCTCGGCAGAGGTCTTGTCGTCGAGCTGGATCATCACCTCGACGCGATCCAAATAGATTTCCTTCGTCCGCTCGGTCATACCGGTGACCAGAAAACCGGTGGCGAGTAGAGCAAGAGAAATGGCAGTCGTGATGACGAGCGCGATCGTCATCGTCAGGTTTCGTCCGAGACCGTGAAGGGCCTCGCGCAGAATATATCCGAGTCGCATGGTGGCTTAATCCTTCTAGGTGTCTATCGGTCGAGTCCATAGACGCCGTGGGCGTCATCGCGGACGAGTGTTCCAAGGTTGAGCTCGATCACACGACGTCGCATCGCGTCCACCGCAGCGGCATTGTGAGTCGACATAACCACAGTGGTTCCAGCCTTGTTGATTCGGTTGAGCAGCACCATGATTTCGCTGGACGTATCTGGATCCAGGTTGCCCGTGGGCTCATCGGCAAGCAGCACAAGAGGCTTGTTCACCGTTGCTCGCGCGATGGCCACACGTTGCTGCTCACCACCAGAGAGTTCACCGGGCATGCGGTTAGCTTTTGATTCCAGACCAACCATTTCGAGGGTTTCGGGGACCAGCTTCTCGATGGTCTTATTGTCCTTGCCGATCACTTCTAGCGCGAAGGCCACGTTGTCGTACACGTTCTTCTTCGGCAGCAGTCGGAAGTCCTGGAAGACGTATCCAACGCGCTGGCGCAGCTTGTTAATTTGGGAGCCGCGCAGCTTGTTGACGTGGAAGTCCCCGAGGTGAATATCGCCGCTGGTGACGTTTTGTTCACGCAGCATGAGCTCGAGGAACGTGGACTTTCCACTACCTGACGGGCCGATGAGGAAGACGAAGTCTCCCTTGTCGATAGTCAGGCTGATGTTGTCCAGCGCAGGGCGCGTGGATGTTTTGTACAGCTTAGTTACCTGGTCGAAGGTGATCACAAAAACCACAATAGTTTACTTTCACCCCATGCGAAACTTGAATGCGGCGGTGGCGTGAGCTGAAACACGGCTTGGTATGGTGTGCACCACGTTGACCACAGGACGGCCCAACGCCGGCCACACCACGATTGGAAAGATATGGCCGACTCTGCAACACCCACCGCCGCCCACACAGCGGGCGCCAAGCAATCAGAACAACAAGCCGGCCGCGCAGGCGGATTTCTCGGCGGCGTCACCGGTTCCATCGCATCTGACGCCGTCTACGTCATTTTGATCCCCCTGGGTGCTACGGCTTTTAAAGCTGTGGGACGCTCCCCCGTTGTCGGCGCGATGGTCGCCTTCGCGGCGTCATCGACTGGTTCCTATTCTCCCTTGCCTAGTACGGACTAGGCCTTCCGCTGGGTATCGACTAGCAGCATAAAGACTGGCTGGGGGCTAGTCGGCCTCTGCCATTCGCCAGCGGATACCGGCCTCCAGGAAGCCATCGATATCACCGTCGAGCACCTTGGAGGGATCCCCTACCTCGTAGTTCGTCCGAAGGTCTTTAACCATCTGGTAGGGGTGCAACACGTAGGAACGCATCTGGTTGCCCCACGATGCGTTGCCTCCAGCGCCAAGGGCGTCCAGCTCTGCGCGCTCCTCCTGACGCTTACGCTCAAGCAGCTTCGCCTGAAGCACCCGTAGCGCGGAAGCTTTGTTTTGGATCTGGGATTTTTCATTCTGACAGGTCACCACGATGCCCGTGGGGATATGAGTCAAGCGCACCGCAGAGTCCGTGGTGTTGACTGACTGACCGCCGGGCCCAGAAGAACGATAAACGTCAACGCGGATCTCGGAGTCGGGAATATCGATGTGGTCCGTCTGCTCAACGACAGGAAGTACTTCGACTTCTGCAAAAGAGGTCTGACGGCGCCCTTGATTGTCGAAGGGGCTGATGCGCACGAGGCGGTGGGCTCCCTGTTCGACCGACAACTGTCCGTACATGTATTCGCCGTGCACCACAAACGTCGCGGATTTGATGCCCGCTTCTTCGGCGTAGGACACGTCGTAAACCTCGACCTTGTGCCCTTTCTTTTCTGCCCACCGCACGTACATGCGCATGAGCATCTCCGCCCAGTCCGCGGCATCGACGCCACCGGCTCCGGAACGGATATTGATAACAGCTTCGCGAGCATCGTATTCCCCAGAGAGCATGGTGGTGACTTCGAGGGAATCGATAGCAGCGCGTAGCTCTTCGAGTTCGGCGTCAGCCAGCTCTGGCCCCTCGCCTTCCTCCTCTGCCAGCTCATACATAACCGGCAGGTCTTCGATGCGTTGACGCAGGTCAGCGAGCTTGCGGAGAGTACCTTGTTTTTGGGACAGTGCGGAGGTCACCTGCTGCGCGGTCTCGGGATTGTCCCACAGGCTGGGGTCGGAGGCTTTGGCTTCGAGCTCTCGGACTTCCTCATCCAGGGTGGCGGGATCGAGGACCTTCTCGATGGTGGTGAGGGTCGCATCGAGGTTGGCGATGGCGGAGCTTACTTCGGGTTGCACAATCGCAAAGTCTAGCGCGCCTGGCACAATAGGGGTATGACTAAGGGCACTGCCGCGGCGAATCCTCCGAATATGGAGGAGATGATCGACGCTTTAACCAAGACGTTTGTCATTTCTCACGAGACTGATTCCGATGAGCATTTGGCTCAGGCGTTGGTCTTCAACGCTGGGCGTTTGGCGTGGCGTCTGCGTAGCTCTGTGGATTTAAAGGCCGAGCAGAAGACGAATGTTACTGACGTCGTGACGGTCGCTGACCGTGCTGCGGAGCGCTTCGTTGCAGGTGTCCTGGCGCAGCTTCGGCCTGAAGACGGTCTGCTGGGTGAAGAGGGGGCTTCCAGTGATTCTTCTTCTGGTCGCCGTTGGGTAATTGATCCGATCGATGGCACGTGGAATTTCACCTCGGGCAGTGATTATTTCTGCTCGGCGCTTGCCCTTGTCGAGGACGACAATCCTATTTTTGGGGCGGTGCATCGTCCGGCGATGGGATACACGTGGTTCGGCGGTCCGGGTCTTCCCACCACGAGGGATGGGCAACCCGTGCCTCGTTTGGACAAGGCTCCCATGAGTCAGTTGTGTTTGGGCACGTACCTGCACCCGACGCGTTTCGGTGAACCCGTGAAAAAGACGTGGGAGCAAGTGATTAGCAATTTCGGCACCGTCCGCATGTTGGGTAGTGCTTCGATCGATCTTGGGTCGGTTGCCGATGGCACTCTGGGGGCGTGGCTGCAGCACAGTGTAGCGGAGTGGGACTGGCAGCCGGGGCGTGCTCTAGTGGAGGGCGCCGGTGGTTCGACTGCTCGAGTGGGTAAATGGTGTATCGCTGGCAATAGCCAGGTTGTGAAAGAAATGGCGGAGGTTTTGAACAATGCCGACAGCATCTAGTAGCACTGGGGCATCCGGCGGCGCGTACGCTGCTGAGCTTGCGCTCGCGTTGAAGCTTGCTGACGTCGCGGATGCTGTGACGTTTCCAAGGTTTCAGGCCTCTGACCTGTCTGTCGACACAAAGCCAGACATGACTCCTGTGTCAGACGCGGACTTGGCCTGCGAGCGGGCATTGCGCACTGAGCTACAGCGGCTCTGCCCAGATGATGAGGTCCTCGGTGAGGAATTCGGCGGGACCGCGTCTTTTTCTGGCCGCCAGTGGGTGATTGACCCGATTGATGCGACGAAGAACTACGTTCGTGGTGTCCCAGTGTGGGCCACCCTCATCGCACTCCTCGTTGATGGAAAGCCTGTGGTGGGTGTTGTATCGGCCCCTGCGTTGGGCCGTCGCTGGTGGGCGTCTGCGGGCGATGGCGCGTTCAGACAGGCGTTGGGTCAGCCCGCGGAGAAGATTTCTGTGTCTAAGGTTGCCCGCATCGAGGACGCTTCTGTGTCCTTTTCCTCCCTCGATGGGTGGCGCGACTGCGGCAAGCTCGATGCCTTCCTGCAGCTCAGCGACGTCACCTGGCGTTTGCGCGGTTTTGGTGACTTTTATTCTTACTGCTTGGTGGCTGAGGGCGCCGTTGATGTGGGGTTGGAGCCGGAGGTGTCCTTGTGGGACCTCGCTCCCCTAGCGATCCTCGTTGAGGAGGCCGGCGGCACCTTCACCAATGTCGCCGGCGCACCCGGACCCCATGGTGGTTCAGCTGTCGCGACTAACGGCGCGCTTCATGACGCCGTGTTGCGCACTCTGAACACTTAAAGGTGCGCTCGCAGTTGTGCCGCCGCTGTCCACATTCTGGACGACGGCGGCACATGCGGCACTACGCGTAACGAACGCGCTGCACCTGGCTACGCTGCGGGGGTGAATCCCGCGCCAATGCCTTGGCGGGCATCCAAGTCGGCGACTACTCGGTCGATGCGCGTGGACAAGGTCGGGGAGAACAGCGGACCTTGCCATGGAGTGGTGCAGGGCGCTCCGGGGATCAGCCCACCGGAGACCATGCCAACGACCTTGCTGCCCTGCAACAGCGGCGCACCAGAGTCACCATTCATGGCGCACAGCTGGGAAATGTTCAAGCCTTCTGCGTTGCTCAGACTGACCCCGTAGGTGGTGCCGGTTGCGACGCCATGCTTGGCGACAACCTCGCCCGGCGCCAATGGGGCGCCGCCGACCTCAGAGACGTGCACGCCGTTGTAGGTGCCCGTGATCTTGGCGTTGTCGTCGAAGCGGATCAGCGCATAGTCCTTTTCCGGCACTCGGGCGACAATCTGCCCACTGGGCCCCAGGTTGTAGGAGTCAGCCGACAGGACTTTCTCCCCCACCTGGCCGCAGTGCGCAGCGGTCACGCCAACCTTGTTTCCCGCGGCGTCATAACCTGCGAAGGCGAGTGTGCAGAAACCCTTTTCGCCCACATAGATCGGGGTTCCGGGACCATAGAGGGAATAGCCTTGCGCTTCCGCGTCAAGGGATTCTTGCGGGATATCCGGGGCGTGGAACATGCTGCCCTCGACACGGTGAAGCACGGCGCCGGGCTTCATCGCCATCAGCTGTGCGTGGGGATCAGTAGTCCAGGTGTAGTCCGGCCCGTTAAGCTTCGCGGGCTCGGCGACCGGCAGCACCGGGGCCTGAATGCTGGGGGCCACAACCTGGGTGCCGAACTGCGCATTGAACTGTTCCGTTGCAGCCTTCAGCTGCGCATTAGCGTCCGCAACCTGCTGACCAACCTGCCGATTGATGTCGTTAAACAATGCGTCGACCGGGGTCGCCGTGAAGAAGTTACTGGGCAGGGCAGTTTCCACGACCGTGCCGGCAGCTACCGCGGCGTCAGCATTTACGACAGTGTTCGCGGTGTTGTTGGGGATAATTGGCGACGCCGCGTCGGTCGGGGCTTCATCGGCAAAGGCTGGGGTGGCGGGCAGGGACACGAGAAGGCAAGCCCCCAACACGGTGATGGCGGGGCGTAGAGAAAAGGACGGCATAGCACCCCATTGTGCCAGTGCATTAGGTGTGACAATCCTCGGCGCGCGGGGCCACGAATGTCACGAAATGACAACAGGTCGGCGCAGCCTCGTGAGAGTGCGCCGACCTGTTGTTTTTGCCCAGACCCGGATGCTGTCGGTGCCGCACCGGGGCTACGTTGGGGCTAGTTGGGGGGTTGCTTCGGGGTTAGTCATCGATTTCGATGAGGGCCTGTCCGCCTTGAACCGCATCGCCCTCGGACACGTGGATCGCGCCCACTGTGCCCGCCTTAGGTGCGGTAATTTCCGTTTCCATTTTCATGGCTTCCAGCACGAGCAGCACCTGACCTGACTCAATGGCGTCGCCCTCTGCAACGAGCACCTTGGATACGGAGCCCGCAAGGGGGGCTGCGATAGCGTTTGCAGACACGCCCTGGACGGACGCGGTCGTCGGGGCTGCGGGAGTGTTGGTCGGGCTAGAGCCGAAGACAATCGAACCGAGCTGGCGGGTCTCTTCCTCCACCTCGACGTCGACGGAGTAGGCAATACCGTTGACGGTCACCTTAAGTTTCATGGTTGTTCCTTAAACGTTTAGAGCTTGCGACTCAGGGTCTGCACAGCCTGACGGCCTTGTGCTGCCCACGTGCGGTGGCGGCTGAAGTGAACGGCTTTAACCTTGCCCTTGTTGCCCAGGTAGGCGGACACGGCAGCCGAAATAGCAAGGAGGACGTCCTCCGGGATCTCTTGCTGGGAACGCTGCTTGAGCTCCTGCAGCTCAGACTCGACGACCGCGAGCCTGGCTTGCACAGTTTCAAGCTTTTCCAGTAATTGCGCATTAGTGATCTCTGACATGGCCATCGCTCCTTACACCGGGCCAAGCCCGTGCTTCTTGGCGGGACGCGAGACGCGCTTGTTCGCCAGAAGCTCCAGGGCCATCGCAATCTCGCGACGAGTATCCGCTGGGTCAATGATGTCGTCGACCAGTCCGCGAGAGGCGGCCATGAACGGAGTCGAGAAGGTCTCCTTGTACAGCTGGATTAGCTCGGCACGCTTAGCTTCCTTATCCTCCGCTGCTTCGATCTCCTTGCGGAAAACGACATTGACGGCACCTTCGGCACCCATGACGGCGATCTCTGCGGTCGGCCATGCGAAGACCTTATCCGCGCCCAAGTCCTTCGAGCACATGGCTAGGTATGCGCCACCGTAAGACTTCCGCAGCACGACCGTGATCTTCGGAACGGAAGCAGCCGAGTACGCATAGAGCATCTTGGCGCCGTGGCGGATAATGCCGCCGTGTTCCTGGGTCACGCCCGGCATGAAACCGGGCACGTCGACGAGGGTGACCAGTGGGATGTTGAATGCATTGCAGAAGCGGATGAACTCGCTGCCCTTGTCGGAAGAGTTGATATCCAATACACCGGACATCACGTTGGGCTGGTTGGCGATGACGCCGACCGTGCGGCCGACCACTCGGGCGAAACCGGTCACAATATTTGGTGCGAAGCCAGCCTTGACTTCGAGGAAGTCCCCGCGGTCGACGATGCGCGCGATGATTTCGCGGACATCGTAGCCCTTCTTGCCGTCGACCGGAACAATGTCACGCAATGCTGGGTCGGGCTCGACGATTTCTTCAGGATCGACGATCGGAGGTTCTTCAGTGTTGTTCTGCGGCAGGAAGCTCAACAGCTTCTGTGCAATGAGCACGGCCTGCTCATCGTCATCGGCGATGAAGTGGATGTTGCCAGCCTTCGCCATGTGGGCATCTGCTCCACCCAACTGCTCTGCGGTGACGTCCTCACCGGTCACAGACTTGATCACCCCGGGGCCAGTGATAAACATCTGAGCCTTGCGTGTTTGGATGATGAAGTCGGTCAGTGCGGGGGAATATGCCGCGCCACCTGCGCAGGGACCAGCGATGATGGACACCTGGGGCACCAGGCCGGACAGCAACACATTGTTGTAGAACACCTTGCCGTAACCAGAGAGGGAATCAATGCCCTCCTGCACGCGGGCTCCACCAGAATCGTTGATGAACACAAACGGCGTACCCGTGGTGGCAGAAGCCTGCATCATAGCGGCCACCTTGTTGGACTGGGTCTCACCAGCGGAGCCACCCATGACGGTAAAGTCCTGGGAAGCAATGTGCACGGGGCGACCAAACACAGCACCGGAACCAGTGACCACACCATCGG
>ERZ773024.855-NODE-855-length-10796-cov-2.499209_pt1 | contig 10796 bp, 3 predicted proteins | sample MGYA00511667_ERZ773024 | MGnify/ENA primary metagenome ERZ773024 (study PRJEB29015, sample SAMEA2738117) | human oral metagenome | biome: human oral; feature: human-associated habitat; material: saliva | place: China | collected 2258 ... | reverse complement strand
CACCTCGCGTGGAAAGCTCGGCGTGCTCGCGTGCAACGCTCGCGCAGGATAGGGGGACGTCTCCGGCTCTGCCCACGGTGCCCGGCGCGAGAACGAGGCCGACGTCGGGTCCGTCGACGCACGCCAAGTGCAGGTCGGTGCGCAGGGCCGCGCGTGCCAGGCATTTGCTGTCGCTCATACCTCCACGATCCCGCCGTGCCCGCGCATCTTCAAGCGGCGCCGCGCGCCCTGTGGATAAGTGCTCCGGGCGCGCGAGGGTGTGGATAACGCCACCGGCGACGCTCGTGAGCGTTCCGAACCCCGACCGAGACAGCTGCGAAATGCAAGAATGGACCCCATGGCTGACTCCACGTTCGAGACGACCCGCGACCGCTACAACGACCTCGTGACACGCATCAACGAGGCCCGCGCCGCCTACTACGACCGTGATTCGCCGACCCTCGCGGACGCGGACTACGACCGCATGTACCGCGAGGTCGAAGAGATCGAGGAGCGCTACCCGCAGCTGCGCGGCGCCGACTCTCCCACGATGAGCGTGGGTGGCAGCGTCGACTCCGGCTTCTCCGAGGTCCGCCACCTCGCCCAGATGATGTCCCTTGACGACGTGTTCTCCCTCGAGGAGCTCGCCGGGTGGGAGACGCGCATGGCCGAGGCCACGGGCATCGACGACCTGGAGATGACGACCGAGGTGAAGGTCGACGGCCTGTCCATCAACCTCCTGTACGAGAACGGCCGCCTCGTGCGCGCCGCGACCCGAGGCGACGGCTACGTCGGCGAGGACGTCACCGCCAACGCCCGGACGATCAAGTCGATTCCGCAAACCCTCATCGGAACGGTGCCTGCCCGCATCGAGGTGCGCGGCGAGGTCTACTTCCCGGTCGCCGACTTCGCCGCCTTCAACGAGGCCCGCGTCGAGGCCGGGGAAAAGACCTTCGTCAACGCGCGCAACGCGGCATCCGGTTCCCTGCGCCAGAAGGACCCCGCCGAAACCGCCAAGCGACCCCTCGCGATGGTTGCCCATGGCATCGGCTTCGTCGAGGCCGGGGATGAGTTCACCGAGCCGACCACCCAGATGGGCTGGTACGAGCAGCTGCGCGAGTGGGGCCTGCCCGTCTCGCCCTACACGCGCCTGCTGACGGGTCGAAAGGCCATCGAAGAGCGCATTGCCGAGCTTGGTGAAAAGCGCCATGATCTGGAACACGAGATCGACGGCGTCGTCGTTAAGGTTAACGACCTGGCTCTCCAGCGTTCCCTCGGCTCCACCTCGCGCACCCCGCGCTGGGCGGCCGCCTACAAGTTCCCGCCCGAGGAGGTGCACACGCGTCTGCTTGACATCCGGGTGCAGGTGGGGCGCACGGGCCGCGTCACCCCCTACGGCGTCATGGAATCCGTGCTGGTCGCGGGCTCGAACGTCGCGCGCGCGACCCTGCACAACGCCCAGGAGGTCGCCCGCAAGGGCGTCCTCATCGGCGACCTCGTCGTCCTGCGCAAGGCCGGTGACGTGATCCCCGAGATCGTCGCCCCCGTCGAGGACGCGCGCAACGGCTCCGAGCGCCCCTTCGTGATGCCCGAGCAGTGCCCCTCCTGTGGGACTGCGCTCGTCCAGGAGAAGGAAGGCGACGTCGACCTGCGCTGCCCGAACAAGGGTTTGTGCCCCGCGCAGATCACCGAGCGCCTCGCCCACGTCGGCGCCAGAAGCGCCCTGGACGTGGAGGTCCTCGGCGATGAGTCCGCCCTGGCTATGACCCAGCCCGAAAACGATCGCGACGAGGTGGCTGCCGCCCTGGTTGCCGGCCACAGCGTCACCCTGGAAGACGGCACCGTCCTCACCCTCGAGGGCGGCCGCGAGCTGCCCCACGGCGAGCAGATCACCCGCGCCGAAGAACTCCTGCCCGCCCCGCAGGCCCCCGTCCTGCGCACCGAGGCCGCGCTCTTCGATGTCCGCGCCGAGGATCTGCGCGACGTCATGGTGTGGAAGCCCGTCAAGAAGAAGGGCGAGGAAACGGGGGACTGGAAGCAGGTCCGCTACTTCTGGACGAAGGCCTACAAGCCCCGCAAGCTGCGCGGGCAGACCGTCTTCGAGCCCATCGAACCCAGCGCGTCCAAGGGCACCGAAAAGATGCTCGCCGAGCTGGACAAGGCCAAGAGCCAGCCCCTCGCGCGCGTCCTCGTCGCCCTGTCCATCCGCCACGTCGGCCCCACGGCGGCCCGCGCGCTCGCGGATACCTTCCGCTCGATGGACGCCCTGCGCGCCGCCTCGGTCGAGGAGCTCTCCGCCGTCGAGGGCGTGGGCGAGGAGATCGGTCGCTCCCTGCGCGACTGGTTCACGGTCGACTGGCACCTGGAGGTGCTGGAGGCGTGGGCGCGCGCGGGCGTCCGAATGGCCGACGAGGCCCCCGAGCCGGCCTCGAACGTGCTTGCGGGACTCACCATCGTGGTTTCGGGCGCGATGCCCGGATACGACCGCGAGGGCGCCAAGGAAGCGATCACCTCGCGCGGCGGCAAGGCGGCGGGCTCGGTCTCGAAGAAGACCTCGCTCGTGGTCGCGGGCCCTGGCGCGGGTTCCAAGGAAAAGAAAGCCAGAGAACTGGGTGTCCCCGTGATCACCGAGCAGCAGTTCGCGGACCTCCTCGAGGGAGGCCTGGCGGCCGTCGGCCTGTAACGAGGCCGGGGTGAGGACCCGGGTATGACACCACGACTGCAATGGCCGATTTTGCCGCTCCCATCCGATTAGACATCAGATGACCGTGGGGCAGTGTACCGTGCCTTCATGGGAACAAATCCGTTGCTGGCGAACGCGCTTGATTTGGATAGGTGGGCAGACACCCGCGAGTCTCAAGGGGCCTTCCCCGAACTCATGCGGAGGCTGCTCGCGCAGACTCCAGGCGTTACAAACATCGACATTCGGGCGCATGAAGGGACAGCAGCCCCAGGGTGGGATGGAACGGCTACGTCCGACGGGTCATCATTCTTACCCAAGGGTGAGCTGCGCTTTGAATTCGGTACGGACAAGCAACCGAAAAGCAAGGCCGACGACGACTATCAAAAACGAGCCGAGAAAGTCAATGGAACGTCGGATGAAATCTTCGTCTTTGCGACTCCAAGAAACTGGGCGGGTGCTGCAAGTTGGGCAAAGGGACGACAACAAGAAGGTGTGTTTGCCTCAGTCGAGGCGTACGATGCGCATCGGCTGGAAGGCTGGCTTCAATCAACACCGGCTGTTCATTACTGGCTTAGTGAGCAGCTTGGAAAACCAGTCTCAGGTGCACAGACGCTCGAGTCGTGGTGGGCACAACTACGTAGAAACTGCAAGATGGAAGTGCCTTCGGACTTTCACACTGCAGGGCGACACAATGAATCGGAACGCCTCATGCATCTCTTGGGTCGGCAAGGAACTGTGCCCACCGTTCAAGCAGCATGGCGGGACGATGCGCTAGCATTCTGTCATGCAGTAATTAAATATGAGAACAAAAACATGCTCGAAAAGACCCTGCTCGTGCGTGATGTCGACTCTTGGAACAGAGTTACTTCTCAATTAGATCCTGTCCTTCTGATCCCTATGTTCGATGACCCTGATATAGGATTAGCGCAGTCAAGAGGGCATAATGTGATTCAAATTGCTGACGACTCTTCATATATCCTGGATAAGGATAATGAAATCCGTCTACCTAAGATATCAAGAGAAGTTGCGGCGCGTGTTTTACGTCGTGGTGAATTCGCATCGTTAGATATAGATAAAATGGTCGCTTTAGCGCGCAGAAGTATGAGCGCGTTCTATCGAGCGATATCACGCGACCCAAAAATAAGGAGGCCAGAGTGGTCGGTAGATGCAGAAATTGCGAATGTGCTGGTGCCCCTAATGCTTGTAGGGGCATGGGAGTTTGAGCATGTGGAAGATTGTCGAGCAATTGAGGAACTCGTAGGTGTATCAAATGAAGAAATTAACGCCCTTCTAGAAAAGCTTAGTAGAAGATATCAATCAAATGCGCCGTTCGTTCGATCAGGGGGTAGGTGGAGTATTGTTGATCCATTAGGTGCAGCTGACCTGATGTTCCATAAGGTGTCCAAACAGCACGTGAGTGGCTGGGAAAACCTGGTAGAAAGTATTGTTCTTTCGAAGATGCGTAAAGTTAGGGCCCGAAGAGTGTGTGCCTCTGTGGAGCTAGATGTTCAGAACATAGGAGCTCATTCGGCGACGCTCGAGCGGCATGTGATGCGTGGTTTACCGTTGGTGTCGGCTTGGGCCGAACGAAATGGTATGTCTGCGCATCAGCTATTGACTGCAATGAACAGGCTAATTACTGGATTAATTGATGCAGCAGTCGAATCAGAAGGTTTTATTGGCTTGAATGATCTGTCGTGGACCTTCGAGTATTTTGCTGAGGCTTCTCCGGATTTATTTTTAGACAGAATGAATGGATTAGTTCAGGCGGTAGAAGTGCAAAGCGTGCGGCCTAAAGTGGTTTTATGTAACGATGGAAATGGGTCGTTTCTTACTGATGTGACTAATGCTATGGATTGTCTGACGTGGTCGCGTCAGCACTACGCTCGCTCCATTTATCTAATTGCTGCTATTGGCAATACGATGTGTGATGATAGGTTGTGTTCAACGTTATCTTTTGACTTGTGTAAGACACTTGGTGTGCGCTCAACGTTTGGTAATGGAGATTTTGATGATAAAAGCACTATCGTTTATACATTGCTATCGAAATATCCGCGGATTGGTTGGATTTCTCTGACGGATATCATGCATCCGAATATGTTCAATATTGTACCTCGTCGTCCAATCTATCGTGACTGGTCGGTTGAGAAGTGCGCTTCGGACGAATGCGTTGCTATCTATCTGGAAAAGATAATTGATGTCGCAATGTCGACAGCGGGAACTAATGTGAGCCACTGGGAGACTTTGTTGAATGCTGTTGCAAAATATGGGTGTGATAATCTCCAGAGGGTTGTAAAAGAGCTGCGGCAAAGGGTGCAGCCAAGCACTTTGTCGAAGTCGGAAGCTGTTAAATTGAGTAATATTCTGCATAGGTATATCGGCATCTGTGATTCGCACACTTGTGTGGAAGACTCTGCACGACAACTGCTCGATGCGGAGCTTGAAGGGCTTATCGCCTCGCTAGAGAGCGCTTATGATCTTGTAAAATTTAGTCTTTTGTTCATTTGTAATCACCCTTTGGATGTGGGGTGCTCGTGGCAGTCATTCGATGATCATTCAATAAGTGTGAAGTCGGAGCAAATGGAAGCTCTGCGGTTCATTTATCAGAATGATGTTGATGATCTCAAACTACTTGCTGAGAGTGTTGCTGATCGTAACTGTATCGGTCAAGCAATGGCGCATTTTCAAGAAGATCTTGATCCATTGGTTCTCGGCTGGATTGATGGGAGTGCTGCGCGTGTACGCGAGGTGGCAAGGAAGTATGTATTGGAAAAGGCGTCTTCTTGTGGGGGATCTTGGGTTAGGTCTGTATTGAAATCAGATCAGCTTCAAGGGGCGAGAAAGGCGTACTTTGTTGCTAGCCTGCCGTTAGGTAAGGAGTGGCATGCTCTGCTCGATGAGATTGATTGTTCCTTGCTTCGTCCGTATTGGGAGAGTTTCGATCTGTTCGAGATTCAGGACCTTTCATCCGACGATGCGTCTGAATTAGTCCCGGAGCTTATGTCGCTAGGTTATGTGGACAAGGCTATTGTTCTTTTGTCGTGTAAGGTTCCTCGTGGAAGTTCTGGTAGCGCCCAAGCGATAATTGATGTTCTTTTGTTCTTTTTCGAGTTTTACATCTTTCAGCCTGGCGATCCAGTTTTCTCTTTGGCCAAGGAATTGATTGAGTGGGTTGATTCTTTGATGCTCGATCAGCCTGACGTCGTCCTTGTTGAGTTTCTCTATTTCGCTTCAGGGGATAATGATCTGTCTCTGCGTACGTTGTATAAGTATTTTTCTTTAGAGCCTCAGAGATTTGTTTCCCTGGTCTGTGGTTCGTATGTGCCAGAGGGATGTCCTGAGTGGCTTTCAGCAGCGAAGATTTGTGACGCTCGGCTTGCTATTATCAGTCGGTGGAATCGTTTGCCTGGCTTGAGTGAGGATAACGTTCTTGACGGTAATTTTTTGCGAAATTGGTTCGAGCGTTGTTTGGACCTGTTGAGCCGAGTTCATTGTTTTGATTTTGGAATTCAACAGCTTGGACGTGTTCTTGCATCGTCGCCAAAAGGATCCGATGGAATGTGGCCCGTGGAAGATGTTCGCGACGTCATTGAAAAGTATGGATGCGACGCGCTCAAAAGAGGTCTAGTCATGGGTCATATTTCGTTGTACAGACCTACCGTGAAGGGGACGTATGAGGGAGGTGACTCAGAGCGAGAGCTGATGCACGAATATCGATCATACGCTCAGCAGATGTACGTGCGTTGGCCTAAGACGGCAACGGTTCTTAACTCACTTGCTTACGTTTACCAAAGGATTGCTGATACATGGGATAGAGATGCTGAGGAGAGGGCAGATCAAGGCTAGTGCATCATGATTGAATCATAACGTTGTCCCGTAATACACTCCCGATGTAGTTGGAGGTCGGTGTGGGCATACTTCGGTTTAGACGAGGGGCTCCAAGGGGCCCAGCAGCACTTCGCCCACGCGGGTGAGGGTCGAGCGCTTTTCCCACTCGTCGATCGTCAGGCGGCGGGCCGTCGTCAGGTCGTTCGCGAAAATCTCCTCCATGCGCGCGGCCAGCGGGCGCGAGAAGAACTGCAGGCACACCTCGTAGTTGCCTCGCATCGAGAGGCGGTCGATGTTCGCCGTGCCGATCGTCGACCAGCGTCCGTCCACCGTCATCGTCTTGGAGTGGACCATCGCGTGCTGGTAGAGCCAGATCTCCACGCCCTCGCGCAGCAGCTCGCCGTAGTTGGGGCGCGCCACCCAGTCCGCGAGGATGTGGTTGGAATACTCGGGGATCAGCACCTGGACGCGCACGCCTCGGACCGGCCCACCGAGACTCTTCCGCTGCCGATGGGGCCAGTTGAAGGTACACCGGTGTACGGTGCTTTCATGGAAAGCAATCCGCTGTTGGTTTCATGGGGCGACCTGGATCGGTGGGCAGCCACCGAAGAATCGAAGGGCACCTTCCCTGAGCTCATGCGGAGGTTGCTCGCGCAGACGCCGGGTGTTACCAACATCAACATTCGGGCACGCGAAGGAACCGCCGCCCCAGGGTGGGACGGCACTGCGACCTCGGCGGGTTCCGCGTTTCTGCCCGAGGGTGAGCTACGCTGCGAATTTGGCACCAACCAAGACCCGAAACGCAAGGCCAACGAGGATTACGAGAAGCGCGCCCAGGAGGCTGCCGGGACGACGGAAGAAGTCTATCTATTCGCCACGCCCCGGAACTGGGCAGGGGCTGCCGAGTGGGCGAAGGAACGCCAGAAAGATGGGGTGTTCGCCTCCGTCGAAGCATTTGACGCACACCGGCTTGAGGGCTGGCTCCAGTCGGTGCCAGCAGTCCACTACTGGATCAGCGAGCGACTGGAGAAGCCAACGTCGGGTGCTCAAACACTGACGGCTTGGTGGGAAAGACTCCGTCGGAACTGCACGATCGAGGTGCCCCCGGGGTTCCACACTGCCGGACGACACGAGGAAGCCGATAAACTGCTCGACCTCCTTGCAACCAAGGACAAGGTACCGTCAGTTCAAGCAGCATGGCGCGATGATGCGCTTGCCTTCTGCCATGCGCTCCTCCACGACAGGGACCCAGCTGCGCTCGATCGGGCGCTGGTCGTGTCCGACGCCAAGAGGTGGTACCAGCTGGCGATTCAACCCTCCTCTCTCATCCTGATTCCTCTGTTCGACGATCCCGACATCGGCCTGGCGCAGGACAATGGGCACAGCGTCATTCACCCAGTAGTTGAGGTGAATGACACCCGCGATGATAAAGACATAGTTAGGCTTCCCAAGATTGACCGGTGGGGTGGTGCCACTTCGCTGACTGAAGCGAAATTGGATTTTCCGAAGGCGGATAAGCTCACGGCCCTGGCTCGCAGGAGCATGTGCGGCTTCTACCGTCGGATTTCACGCGACAAGAGCAGGCAACATCCCGAGTGGGCGAAGGATCGAGACACTGTTCGCATACTGGCCCCACTGGTCTTGGTCGGCGCGTGGGAAGCCGAACACGCGGGTGATCTCGATTCGATTTCTCGGTTCGTGGGCATCGACGGGAACGAGATCAATGCTCGGCTAGACGAACTGGTCGACAGGTATCCTCTGGATCCCCCCTTTGTCCGATCGGGCGGACAGTGGCGGCTGGTTGACGCGATGGATGCAGCTGTGCTGCTGCTGCCGAAGCTGTCCGCGTTGCATCTCGAGCGCTGGGAGAAGCTCCTCAACGATGTCTTGCTTGCGGCCAGCCCGTTGGAGGAGAAGTCCGCGAGCGAAGCGCTAAAAGCGCTGATGGAAGGTCTGCGGCCGCCCTTCTCACCGACTCTGCCCCGCCATCTCGCTAGTGGACTCGCCCTAGCCGCCGCAACGAGCGGCCGGAAAGGCGGATCACTCGCCGGTGTCGGCAGGTACGTCGACCGAATTGTCGCGTGCCTCGTCGAGAGAGGAGTCCAGGATGAGAGCGGTTATCTTCTCGGTCGCCTCGCTCCTTTCCTGCCGTCCCTGGCCGAGGCATCGCCAGGGAGATTCCTCGATGTTATCGAGCTCGGGCTAGAGCACACAGAGGCCGCGTTCTCAGCTGGCGTTACACAAGCGGAGGACGGCCCAGAGTTCATGCTGGTGACGCTACCGGAGCTCAAGTGGGCGCTACAGTGCCTGTCATGGTCCCCCGATTACTTCGGCAGGGCAGTGCGTGTGCTAGCACAACTGGGTGATCTAGCCGCCGACGAAAGCTATCGGCGCGATTACGCAGAGGCTGTCGCCATAGCGGTCGCAGGCTGGTCGCCGTTTGGAGAAATCGATTGGCGGGAGAGAGCGGAGATCGTGACATGGATGCTTGAGAAACACGCGCGTTTTGGTTGGCCCCTTGTGAAGGGACTCTTTGTTCAGGAGTTTGGTTTCGTTGTGCCGTCTAAACCGCTCTACCGGGACTGGGGCCTGGATGAGAAGCCTATTGTACCCATTGCATACGCAGACTATCGTCGCGAGGTTCTGGAGGCGGCTGTGCGGTTAGCAGGATCGGATGTAGATCGCTGGATGATCCTCCTTCGATCGTGTGGTGACCTACCCGTTCCAGAGAGGACGGGGATCATTAGTGGGTTTCGAAGCGCAGCTGCCCAAGGAAAATGGGACGACGATCAGGCCCTGGAAGCCTGTTCCCTGTTGCGGTCGATGGTGAACCGCCTTCAGTCCTCGACTGACGCGCCCCGGGCGTGGAGAGAGGAGCAACTACGCCCGCTCGTCGAGCTATTGGCCCAACTGGAACCCGTAGACGATCCCCGCAGATTCGCCTGGCTTTTCGACTACGATCACTGCATCACGATTCGTGGGAAAACCGGATGGGACGAGGGATTCGATGAAATCCTTCGGGAGGAAAGAGATCGCGCGCTAGCCTCTGTTATCCAGGGGGGAGACGCGCAGGTGCGCGCCCTCGTGGAGGCCTCGAAGAACGTCAACTACATCGGAGAGTTCTTGGCGCGCACAGACTCCGAGCTTGAGCCCTGCATCCTGTCGTGGCTGGACGGAGAATCGCCAGCGTTGTACAAGGTGGCTTCCACGTACGTGTGGAGCACAGCGAAGCAGCGGGGGATGCCATGGGTGCGTTCGACTCTCGAGCAGGGCTTCCTTGGGGCCGAAGGTCAGAGAAGGCTCGTTGCCTCCCTACCCTGCGACAAGGAAATGTGGCCCGGTGTCGAAGACCTCGATGAGGCCCTGGCCCGCACCTACTGGGAGAATGTGAGCGTCTTTCAGATCGACAAGGAGGACGGGGATGAGGTCCTCGACATTCTGCTGGAATATGGGTGCGCTGCCCAGGCAATCGCTCTCCTATCGAGGATGATCGACGTCGAACAGAAGCCGAAGGTCTCGCAGGTGGTGCGAGCGCTTTCTCTGTGGTGCGAGTCAACGGAGCGCGGGGAGAATACAGCGTCCAGCTATGAGGCCGAAGAACTGCTGACGTGGCTAGAATCCGAGGCCGGAGATCACCCCGACCTGCCGACGCTCGAATTTCGACTCCTCGCCTGCGGCCACGATCTGACGCCCTCGGACGCGCTGTATCGGATCCTGGGGCGCGAGCCCGATCGCTTTGCCGCTCTCGTAAAAGGTCTGTATGGCTTTCGTGAGGGTGGGGAGGGGCAGGAAACACACGCGCATCAATTCGGATGCTGGCAGGTGCTCAACCACTGGCGGCGCCTGCCGGGACTGAGGGGCGACGGGACAATTGACGGGGAGTATCTCGCACGTTGGGTGGAGGAAGCTCGAATGCTCCTCAGAGCCGAGGGACTTGGGGACATCGCAGACACCCAGATCGGTGAGGTCCTCGGCAGCAGCCCCGACGGGAGCGACGGGATGTGGCCAGCCGAGGAGGTCCGAGACCTTCTCGAGGACGCGAAGAGCCGCGTCCTCGAGCAGGGGATGGCGATGGGACGGTACAACCGCCGAGGCGGCACGACCCGAGAAATCCTAGACGGAGGGGCACAGGAATGGTCCCTGGTGCGCAGATACCGCGAGCACTCGCGCAAGATGAGCGCGCGCTGGCCACGCGCCGCCGCCGTCCTCGATGGCCTCGCGGAAGACTACGAGTGCGAAGCCGAACGGGAGGACGAGAGGGCGGAAGAATGGGCCGACCAAGACTAACCCGCGCCGCGGCCACACC
>ERZ773024.846-NODE-846-length-10841-cov-3.348600_pt1 | contig 10841 bp, 10 predicted proteins | sample MGYA00511667_ERZ773024 | MGnify/ENA primary metagenome ERZ773024 (study PRJEB29015, sample SAMEA2738117) | human oral metagenome | biome: human oral; feature: human-associated habitat; material: saliva | place: China | collected 2258 ... | reverse complement strand
TTTAATTGGTCTTTGTCTAAGTATTTAGCAATGCTCTCAGGTGTATTGAAGACGCTGGATGGACGAATCGCTTCGTGGGCATCTTGGGCTCCAGAAGCATTCTTCACACGGCTTCCATGCTTAGAGTATTTCTCACCAAAGCGATCCACGATAAAGTTCGCTGCCTCATTTTGCGCAACTGGACTGATACGTGTGGAATCGGTACGCATATAGGTAATCAAACCTTGAACACCAGAGCCAATATTGATTCCTTCATACAATTGCTGAGCAACCATCATGGTCTTGCGTGTACGGAAGTTGATCTTATTGGCAGCATCCATCTGCATGGAAGAGGTGGTGTATGGAAGTGGCGCATTCCGACGACGTTCTTTCTTTTCCACCTTTTCAACGGTAAAATCTTTGCCATCTAAGCGTTCAAGAACAGCTTTCACCTCTTCATTGGTGTTGAGCTTCATCTTCTTGCCATCAATCCCATAGAAGCTGGCTTGGAATTGCTTGGTCCCTTTTTTAAAGACGCCATCAATGGTCCAATATTCTTCCGGTTTGAAATCATTAATTTCGTTTTCGCGATCAATGATTAATTTGAGAGCAACAGATTGCACGCGCCCTGCAGAAAGTCCTTTTTTAACCTTTTTCCAAAGAATAGGTGAAATGGAATACCCTACAATCCGGTCCAAGACCCGACGTGCTTGTTGGGCATCGACCAAGTCCATATCGATTTGGCGCGGTTCTTTAAAGGCATTTTTGACTGCATCCTTAGTGATTTCGTTAAAGACCACGCGGTTCTTTTCCTTAGCATCCAAGTTCAAAATATGCGCTAAATGCCAAGAAATAGCTTCTCCCTCGCGGTCCGGGTCACTTGCGAGAAAGACTTGTTTGGCTTTTTTAGCTTCTTTTTTCAAATCATTGATCAAGGGACCTTTTCCGCGAATATTGATATACTCCGGTTCATAGTTATTGTCGAAGTCAATCGACATGGTTGATTTTTTCAGGTCCCGAATATGGCCCACACTAGCCATGACTTTGTAGTTACGACCAAGGTATTTCTCGATTGTTTTCGCCTTAGCAGGAGACTCCACAATCACCAAATTTTTCTTGGTTGTACTGCTTTTCTTTTTTGTTACCACGTTTTATCCCTCTGTATTGTATAAATCTCATTGAGTTTAATACATTTTAAGAAAGATGTCAACTAGGAACTTCTCCTATAGGAAAATCACAATTCGTATTTCAATTCATCAAGAATGTCCTGGCCTGAGGTGACAAGCTTTGCGCCTTCTTGAATCAGGTGATGGCAGCCTGCAGATTTTCCATCTAAAATATTTCCTGGAATAGCAAAAACGTCTCGTCCTTCTTCCATAGCACGCTCACAAGTAATCAAACTCCCTGAACGGAGTCGCGCCTCTGCCACAATCACAGCCTGACAGAGGCCTGCAATGATGCGATTTCTCTCAGGAAAATGAAACTTCAGTGGTGCCTGCCCTGGACTATACTCGCTCAAGATCAGATGGTGTTCTCCCATATGCGCTTGCAGCCTTTGATTTCTCTTTGGATAAAAGACATCTAGCCCTGTTCCAATCACTCCGATGGTCTTACCACCATTTCGTATACTGGCATAATGAGCTGTCGCATCAATTCCCTTAGCAAGTCCACTAACAATGACCAGTTCATTTCCAAGTTCCTTAATTATCTTCTCTACAGAATGAACCCCTTCTCGCGTGGTCTCTCGAGCTCCAACAACTGCAATCTTCGGTTTGCTTAACAGTTGCAAATCCCCTTGGTAAAAAAGGAGTACAGGAGGATTGTAGATCTGTAGCAATTCCTCAGGGTATTCTGGATCAAAAATGGATAGAGATGGGAACCGTTCAAACTCCTTGTGTAAATGGTCTTCATCTAGTTGCCGGTATTTGTCTACAAAATGAAGGATACTGCGACAGCGAGCGATCCTTGCTATCTCTTCTAAGCTTGGTAAGACTTGCTCTTTCCTACAGTAGTCCAAGACTCTCAAGACTTGCTCATTTGATAAACCGGCTTCTTTTAATTTAAAGATTTCAAATTTCTCCATGGTCACCTTCTACTTCCTCTCACTTATTTATTCGAAAAAGAAAAGAAAAAAAGCCCTATTTCTAGAACTTTTTTTAATGTGTCGAAGAATAAAAGTAAGATGCAGCACCAATCAAGTTGCTTTCATTGTGGAAGCGAGCCGCTTGAATGGGCAAAGCTTCAAATTGTTTATGCCCTTTTTGAGAGAGTAGTTCATGGTATTGTCGACTGATCTCATCGATCAGTAGTGGTTGACCACTAATGCCCCCTCCAATCGTCAGCATTTCAAGCAAGAGCAAAGATTGAAGATTAAAAATCAGAATAGCAATATCATGACAATACTCCTTAAACAAGGATGTCAGCTCCTCATGGCCTCCTTGATCAAGAGCTTTGAAAACAGCTATACCATCTGCCTTTTCTAAGTTCAAGATGTGACTAGCCTTCTCAACGAATTGAACAGCTGAACCGGTGTTTTCCAAAAGATTGGAAATGCCTTGCAAAAAGAGTTCGCGATGAAAGCGGCGATTTTCTGGTGTTCTTTCTGCCTTATCAATAGACCGAATGTATTCTGTCAGTTGCCAACCTTTCAATAGGTCACCGTTAGAAAGAAGAGCAAGGCCAACTCCTGTCCCTAAGACCAAGGTCGCACCGCAAGGACAATCTTTTAGGTTACCAAGCCTTGCTTCCGCTAGACCAGCGGCTTCTCCATCATTGAGAACAGTGACTGGCACTTGAAATGTTTGTTGCAATCTACTAGCTAGAGGAATTCCGCGTAAATATGGGATGAGACCACCTCGAAAGACAAAGCCAAGGCTCTTTTGGATCTCACCGGGGCATGAAATGGCGATTCCCTCGATTTCTTCCCTTACGGGTGTAACGATTTCTTCTAATCCTTGCCAAAACTCCTCAATCGTAGATGGTGTTGGGATCTTGTCTGTACGGATCAATTGATAGTCTGCATCCATCAGACCGTACTTTATAAAGGTCCCTCCGATATCGATGGTAAATAGCATAACCTAATCCTCACACATTGATTTGACGGGTTCAAATGAACGCCGATGGATAGGAGTCACTCCCAGCTTGTCGAGGCCAGCAAGATGCTTAGCTGTCCCATAGCCAGCGTTCTGCGCAAAATCATAACCCGGATATTCTTTATCAAACTCTTCCATCATCTGATCCCGAGTCACCTTGGCTACGATGGATGCTGCAGCAATGGATAAGGAGTTGGCATCCCCTTTTATGATACTAGTTTGGGAAATAGGAAGATCTAACTTCATAGCATCAATCAAAAGATGCTGGGGTTGAGGCTCTAGCTGACCAATGGCTTCCATCATGGCTAGCTTCGTAGCTTCATAGATATTAACCTGATCAATCACGTGATTGTCCTTGACGCCGACTCCGATCGCAATGGCGTTTTGGAGCACAGCCTCATAGATTTCCTTGTGTTTGGATTTTGGAATCTTTTTACTATCGTTGAGCCCTGGAATCTTACAAGCTTTCGGCAAGATCACGGCAGCTGCAACAACTGGACCCGCTAATGGGCCACGTCCCACTTCATCCACTCCTGCAATAAGCTGAATCCCTTGAGTATAAAGTTCTTTTTCATAGGCCAGCATTCCTTCCAAGCGCTCATCTTCATCTAAACGTTTTTGGATTTCCCTTTTTCGCTTTGCGATTGCTTGGATAACACCAGATCGATCATCCTTTTCCAATTCAGAAAACAATGGATCGTTTAACTGCTGGATGCCTGCTAATTGTTCTTTAATTTCCTTAATGGTTGCCATCAATTTCCCCTACACGATCCAGCGTATAGCGTCCCAATTTTCCATTGCGGACGTCTTTAACAAAGAGTTGGTAAAAACGGTCGTAATCTTCACGAAATCCTAATTTCTGGGTCATTTCCATAATGATTTCAGGAGCTTCTTGTTCCAGATCCATTTGTTTAAAACGTTCCTGCAAAACAGCTGGATAATGCTCTTTAAAATAGTTAAGGCCAAAGATGGTCACTTCATCCATTGGAAGCAACTGATCCTTTATCGCTCCTGTTAAGGCGAGCTTTAAAGCCACTTCTTCATCTTCAAACTTTGGCCAGAGAATCCCTGGGGTATCCAAGATTTCAAGGTCTTTATTGGTTTTCAACCATTGTTGCCCCTTGGTCACCCCTGGTTTATTTCCAACAACAGCAATCTTTTTCCCCGCTAAGCGGTTCATCAGAGTTGATTTCCCGGCATTAGGAATCCCGATAATCATGGTCCGAAGGGTTTCAATCTGAATCCCTCGTTCCTTCTGACGAGCAATTTTATCGGCCATCAAAGACTTAGCAGCATCTGTGACCTTCTTAACCGTAGATTGCTCTTTGGAGTTGATAGCCAAGGTTTTGATCCCTTGTGACTCAAAATAATCCTGCCATTCTTTTGTGGCAACAGGATCTGCCAAGTCTACCTTGTTTAAAATCATTAATTTGGGCTTATAACCAACTATTTTTGTTAACATAGGATTTTGGCTTGATAGGGGCAAACGAGCATCTACCAAAACCGTCACAAAATCCACGAATTTTAAATTTTCTTGTACTTGTCTTCTAGCTTTGGACATGTGTCCAGGAAACCATTGTATAGTTGCCATGTTCTCCATTCCTTTCCAGTTCAATCTCCTCTATTATACCATGTTTTATAGAATTCTCTGTCTCTAACGAAAATATAAAAATGAAGCTACCTAGGTAACTTCATTTTTCTTCTATTCTGTCCAATTTATCAACGATTTCAATTGATCGTCCATTGTATAGGTATAGGTGTCGATATTTCTAGTAAAGTAGTTCTTCAAGTCATTTTCATCAGACATGCTTTGGAAGTCGTACTTCTTAGCATTTTTCTCAAAGGTTTGAATGGTTTTTCCAGGTTTTTTATGAACGTTGGCTTTTCCATGGTTTTCGACCTGTTCAATAACCGCTATCTTGGAAATGACAAAATAACTTGTTTTTGATTTACCATAAGATGTATCGGTAATTGAGTATACATAGAGCAATTGCGGAATTTTAGAATCAAATGCACCTCCCCAGTCAACTCCATCTTTGACTGCTGCAAAGGCTTTTCCTTCGAATTTTGGAAGGTCTTTATAATTGCGATCAGCCGCATAAGCTTTTGCTGCATCCTCTACATTTTTAGAGATGGCTTCTTGTGTATCCTCATCCACTTTTGATAAGGACGTTACATAGGCCCCTTCCTCAAAATCAGCCAAGGTAACCTTGTATTTCTTGCTATCTTTTCCTTCTTCAACTGTTGCTCCTTTTTCTTTTAGAGCTTTTTTACCACTCTCATTGAGGCGGATTTCGATTTCATCTCCAACTGAAATAGGATCATTACTTGAAACTTCTTTTCCATTGAGGTAATAATCAAATGGGAAGCCATATTTAGCGGTTGCTTTTGCAATAAAATCTAGATCTTTTCCTTCAAATTGAGATGGTTTTGATAAACTTCCATTTGGAGAAATCCCCTTAATTTTTGGATAAAAACCCTTAAAGGGGTCAAAAACTACAAGCGGGATAAGATCCGCCTCCTGAGTTACAGATGTACCGGTAAAGTGAAGGCCAGGTATCATGTCTTCAAGATCGCTTTTATCGTAAAGTAATTTGACCGTAATTTTATCGTGATTGTTTAGGTTCTTTCGCTTCTCTGCCTCGATCAGTTCATCGCCTTTATAAACACTAAATTTTACTTTTGAAACTAGCTGATCGATATTGTAGTTTGAACTCTCAGTATTCGATTGATCCGCTTCTAGTTTCTTCTTTATATCCCGGTCTAATCTTTCCTTGTCCAAACTAACCGACTCTTCTACGATAGATCCTTCTCCATCATACCCATCAAATTTAAGCTTCACATAGTCTTCTAAATTAATGGTATCACCGCTACTACGGTTTAATAAGAAATAACCTGCAACAGTCATGATAGCAAGAAGAACAAAAATCCCTGCTAAAATTCCTTTCATGTTTCTTTTTGGTTTTTTAGGTGCTGGGACTTGAGTTGGACTTGGCCCTAATTGCACTGTCTTTGGTTGAAAAGCAACAGCTTTTGGTTCAGCTTGGGTAGCTACTTGAACTTTGGCTCCACACTTGGAACAAAAGGCATCACCAGCATTGATGGGTGCCTGGCAATTGGTACAGTTTTTCATAATCATCTCCTTATGTTTATCGAACGTCCTTACGGACAGAAGTCAGTACGAGGGAAGTTGCGACCATAAATAGAGCTGCAAAAGCAAGCAAGACTCCCCAATTTCCAAGAATCGCAAGTAGATCATAAGCATAGGTTCCTACCCCATCTTTTTGATAAACTTGCCAGTCAGTATGACCTTGTGACGGGACCATATTGTTCATATTTGCAATCCGAAAGAAGGCCGTTGTCCCCCATCTTGTAATAGTCGCATGTGAGATCCAGACCAAAAATGGAATTTTCTCATCCAAGGATTGGAGAAAATTTGAAAACAGCAATTGAACCATCAATACTAGCGGCATGGCTGTCATCGCTTGAGATGATTTTTTTACAAAAGCTGAAATCAATAAGGCCAACATATCTGAAGTAAAGATCACCAAAAACAAAGTGATCCCAAAAAGGAATATCTGGCTACTGTTTCCTTGGATACGTGGATAGCGCACAACAATGGTTCCAATCATTAAGATCGCTTCCGCAAAACAGAGAACCAACTCTGTTAGCACGCGCGCCGTCACATAGGAAGGAAGAGATAGGCCTTTAATTTGGTACTCAAACTTAATGACTTTTCTCTCGTTACAAATACTGGTTACAGAGTTAAAGAGGCCAATCCAGAGAGCTGCAGAAATAAACATAATCGAAGAAGTTCTCGTAATATGGTATTTATCAAAAACTTCATTAGCATCAAAAGCGATCGAAATGATGAAAGGAAGAAGAATCGCTTCTAACACAAAAAATAGAGATTTTTTGTTGAGAAGAAGTCGAAGGAATTTTCTAAAATAAATCGAGACTTGCTTCTTATCCAGCATGACCACCTCTCCTTTCATTTTCAAACCATTGAACATATTGGTCAACAAGAGCTGCATTTTCAGCACCTGAAATTTTATGAACAATTTCTTCTAAACTATTAGCAACAAAGACTTTCAGGGCATTGTCTACGGAGCCAAAGTAACACAGTCTACCACAGCCTTCCGAACTCTTTCCGACCACCATAACCTTGTTAAAGAGATGACGAATACGATCGGGCGTATGCGTGATGACACATAAAATCTTTCCTTCATCTGTAATCTCTCTCAGTGTGGTCATGACCTCCATGACCATGCTCCCATCGACACCTGAATCCGGCTCATCCATAAAGAGGATTTCAGGGCGCGTGATGTATTCCATGGCTATCGTGAGTTTTTTCTTTTGTCCGCCAGATAGAGAAGAACACTTGGATCCTTTAACAGATTCTAAATCCAGCTTTTTCAGAACCGATAGCACTTCTTCTTTACGAAGTTCAGGTTTGTCTGCTAATTCAGATGGACCGTAGAGCTTTGCTGCATCTTCTAGATTCTTATAGACCGTGTCTTCCATGCGGTAGTGCTCGTCAGGGGATTGAGGAGCCAGGGTGATGACCCCTTGTTTTTTCCCATCATTTAACAGATCTACCCCATTAAAATAAGCACTGGTATTTGAATGAACAAGTCCCGTCACTGCTTCCATAAAGGTTGATTTTCCAGCACCAGAACCACCCAGAATTAAGATCATTTCCTTGGGTTTAAATTCCACCTGAATATCCTTGAGGATGGTCTTACGATTTAAGAGATTTCCGACTGTTACATCTTGAATAGCAATCGTTAGTGATGAATGAGAAAAGTCCTGGCGCGCCTTAGTTGAAACAGATGGATCTGCAGTTGCTGCCTGAAGATCTTGGTAAATAATCTGTTCTCCTAGTCTGACAACCAACTGATTTGATAAGACTGCACAATCAATCCTAGCAAGCAAGGACAGATCCATCGGAAAAGCATCTTTTGCAATGGTCTTCCATTCTAGAGATTGCATTTCAACAATGATGAATTTTGAGCGAAAAACATGGCCGTCAGCGTCACAAAGATGAATAATGGAACGATGATTCAATAAAACACGTTGGTTTTTCGGATAGGTGACACCATCCACCTCGATCATCCCAGACAAACATTCAAGAAACCATTGACCGTTTAGAAAATGGAAAACAGCTTTAGAAGGGGACTGAAAATCATCAGCCAGATGCAAATCTGCCTGACTTCCTTGAGAAATACCATCGACGCTCAATCCATCAAAAAGTGGAATAGCTGTAAAATCCTGATTGCGATAGGTATAGATGGTTGGGTTTTGCATACATGTAAACCTTTCGAAATAAACAAATTGGCTAGACAGTCAAAACCACCCTATAAGGGTGGTTCAAAACGATGGCTCTACCTAGCGAGCACTACTCTAGCTTAGCGAATTTGCTCAAAATGCAAATGCACGGCGATATGATCACCATAGCCGCTCCGTTCCAAATCACGTTGCAAGCGATAAGAAATGTAGTGTTCTGCAATGGTAATATAACCTGCTCCCAACAAGCGTTGTTCCACTAATGATTGGATCATACTGATGGTTGCGCGTTCTACTTGGGCTTCATCCAAATCCATAGCAACTTTCTTGGTCACTTGAGCTAGGTTTTGTCGCAAATCATCTGTCAAAACATAGACAACTTGCGCAGCTTTCAAAATAGCTTGGTAAATTTTATCTGGGTTGAATTCAACCACTTCTCCACTACGTTTAATGACTTCCATCGGAGTCTCCTTTTTGTTTAAATTTTCATGAATACTTCATTTCCTTTATAAAGAAATGAAGACCTACTACTTTATTATATAATTTTTTTGCCAAGAATCAAAGCTCTTTTCAGGACTTACTGTGCTTGATTGGATAAAAAATCTAACGATCACTTTTTTCCATAACCACATCTTCTTTTTTATAGCTGTAGGTCAATCTCCAAAGATGGTCAGAGACATGATCCAAACGGAAGGTCTTCAAAATTTTCTTCAGAGGTAACTTCTCCATCTCTACTTTTCTAAGGAGTTCCACTAATAGTTCACCACCAGCATTGACAGCAATCAGCTGATCTTCGTCACTATCATATTGGAGAAGGACTGTTTTAGTCGGTTTATAGAGAACATTGTAGAGATTATAGGCTCTATCAATTTCAAAATGTTTATCCTTGTCGGCTTCTCTTGAGTAGCGGTGAATCGTAAGGGGACCAATTTGAAAAGCCCCTGCTAAACTAAAAATGAATCCTAAAGCTGCTATCGATTCCCAAAGAAGGTTGAGGAGCTTGGAATCGAAGTCAAATATGAAATGAAGGAGCAACAAAATAATTCCTGTACCAAATCCAATTAGAAGTAAGAGTGCACCGATGCATCCAGCTTTTTCGCCTGTTTTAATGGTCGGTTTATCATAGATCTTCACACCATCTAATTTTTCAAGGCTATGACGTTCTTTAAATTTTTCTAGTTCTGATTTTTCTGAATCCTTTTTTTCTAACTCTGTTTTCTCTAACTCTGACATACATTCCTCATGACAATTTTATTAATAATCCGGACGAAGAACTCCCGTAATGATCTCTTTAGTAGCATGGTAATCCCCATCTACTACAACCTTGATGATACGTTTCGCTTCTTCTGCCGGTGCTGGCACCAATGGCAAACGAGTTGGTCCTGCTTCAAAGCCCATATAGTTTAAGACAGCTTTGACAGGAGCTGGACTCGGATATGAGAAGAGAGCATTGACTTTAGGGATAAACTGACGTTGGATAGCCGCAGCCTTCTTAATATCGTTGTGCTCAATGGCTTGGAACATCTCATGCATTTCATCTCCATTTGTATGAGAGGCCACTGAGATCACCCCATCAGCCCCAAGGTTCATCGCATGGAAAGCATCTCCATCTTCCCCTGTATAGACGAGAAATTCTTCTGGCTTGTGTTCAATCAAATAGGCCATATTAGCTAGGGTTGTACACTCTTTGACCCCAATGATATTTGGGTGTTCTGCCAAACGAAGCATGGTTTCAGGTGTCATTTCTACTACCACGCGTCCAGGAATATTGTAGATAATAATCGGAAGATTAGATGCATCCGCAATCGCTTTAAAGTGTTGATACATGCCTTCTTGAGATGGTTTGTTGTAGTAAGGGACGATAGCCAATCCTGCCGCAAAGCCACCAAAAGCATCCACTTCTTTAACGAACTCAATCGAGTCGCGGGTTTCATTGGTTCCGACACCAGCGATCAAAGGAACTCGACCATTGACAATCTTTTGAACGGCCGCAAAGAGTTGCAATTCCTCATCGTGGGTCAGAGTTGGACTTTCTGCAGTCGTTCCAGCTAAGAGAATCCCATCTGTATGATGAGCCAAGAGGTGCTCGATCAAGGCAGGAAGAGCATCAAAATTAATGGTTCCATCTTCATGGAAGGGGGTGATAAATGCGGTGATGATTTTACAATCTTTTAAATCATTATAAGACATAGAAAAACCTTTCTCTATATAAGAAAGAGGCTGGGGCCTGCTTGCCTTTGCCTCATGATCTGTTCATAAAACAAGTTGATTCGCTAAAAAGCTGAGGAAGAAATCAAACTCTTCGAGTTACTGATTTCTGTTTCGCTCCCTACTTCAACTCAAATTTCAATTCAGCTGTTGGACGTACGAGTCCACGTTCGTGAAGAGTTTCTGCGATTTGGACTGAGTTCCAAGCAGCTCCTTTAAGGAGGTTATCTGAAACAACCCACATGTGGATTCCTTTTTCAGCATCCAAGTCTTTAC
>ERZ773024.845-NODE-845-length-10842-cov-6.112821_pt1 | contig 10842 bp, 10 predicted proteins | sample MGYA00511667_ERZ773024 | MGnify/ENA primary metagenome ERZ773024 (study PRJEB29015, sample SAMEA2738117) | human oral metagenome | biome: human oral; feature: human-associated habitat; material: saliva | place: China | collected 2258 ... | reverse complement strand
GCGAGCACCAGAAGACAACCTTGGAGGAGAGGTCACGGAGCATCTCATCCGGGGTGCGGCGGCGCATACCCGCACGAGCCGCCGCCGAGAAGCTCAAAGTCACCCACGCACGTGTCTCAGAGACACCCGACGGGTAGGTCTGAGCAGCCTCCGCCAGCATCTGCGAAGCAATCGGGGATGCCGTATTGGACATGGACGACTCAATCTCACGGCGCAGACGGATACCTGAACCGGGGGAGGTCTCCACGGTCACCGAGGCACCCACCAGGCCGACCTCACGACCCAGCTCGGCCAAAAAGCCGCCCCAGTTGGCGACCCACTGGTCAATATCGGCCTGGTCGACCATGGCTGCACCGTCAGGCTCAACCGCCAGAGAGACGGAGAAGATACTAACGGCAGGCATGTGAATCAGCGCAAAGGGGCGCCCCACACTGTCGGTACCCTCATAGGTCACCGCAGAGGAAGCCACACCGGGCAGGCGGAACTCATTCGTGGGGGTAGCGCCGAGCGGACCCGAGCGGAAAATGTTGAGCTTGCGGAACTTCGCGAGCATGAAAATCAGCCTTTCAGAGAGGCGCTCCATCAAGGTCATGCCGTGCTTGTCCTTCAGGGCAAAGGAGCCTAAGAAAAGCGCGAGGATAACGCCGATGATGAGGCCGGGGATAATACCGGCCAGACGCATGACGAAGATGGTGATGATAATGGTGACAAACAGCAGAGCAGTGGCAAGGCCGGAGAGTCTACCAATACCGGCACGTTGGGGGAGCCTCCAGTTACCGTATGTGGGTTCAACATACTCAGTATCAACGTGCGCCACTCGATCCTCCCTCCGGTTTCTTCTGCTCGGGCTGCGGCGGCTTAGGCTGCGGATTCGGCTTTGCTGAGCCGCCGGATCCACCACCACGAGCACCACCGCCCTGAGAGGGAGCAGGCCTATGAGAGCTTGAACCACCCTGCGGAGGCTGCTCACCAGCAGCATCATGGACAGCAGCCTGCACAGCTTGAGTACCCTTCTTCGCGGCTGCTCCAACAGCCATCAGAGCCAGAGCAGCTCCACCAGTGGCCGCACCAGCGGCAGCCGTACCAGCGCCCTTAGCAGCTGCGGCACCGGATGCACCACCACCAGCACCACTTGCACCAGCAGCGCCACCGCCACCTGAGCTACCACCCTTAGCGGCCATACGCGATCCCATATTGACCGCGCCAGATGCCGCACTACCAACAGCTGCACCAGCGAACATTGCGCCGCCGGCTGAGGCAGCTCCAACCGCGGGCACAATGAGGCGCATCATGGCGGGTAGAGCAAAGAGGGCAGCGACCATGAGAACGAGGCCACTCATGAGGCCGACAATCGATGCAGCCGCGCCCTCCTTCAGCTGGCCAGTCAGTGCTGAGCCGGTAACTTTGAAGGCCGCAGCATAAATTGTTGCTGCCACCGGCTTATAAAGCACAAAAGCGATAAGCCACGAGGCGTGTTTCTGGGACCATTGCTTACCCCACTGGGTATTGGTCGCGGAGTAGGCCAGCGGTAGAGTACCTGCCAGCAGCACGGATAGCGCCGAGCGGACAATCAGTAGGCAAATCTGGACGAGAGAGACCAGCATCGCAATGATGCCTGCGACAATCATGAAAATCTGCAAATCTGAAGCGCTTTTAGAGCTCATGATATTTTGCAGGCCTTTAGTAAATCCGCCTTCAACAGATTTGTCAAGAATCCATGTGGAGTAGCTGTCGCCAACCTGTAGAAGAATAACCACAGCTCCAAGCCCTGCCGAGGAGGCAAGGAGTGACCGTATCAGCGCCGCCACAAGCTCCATGAGTGGCTGGCCTTTTCGGCTCCATATCATCTGTCCTGCAGCATAGAGCACGCTAAAGACCATGAGTGTGGACCAAATCCACCAGGTGTGTCCCTGCAAGAATCCTACAGGATCAGAAGGATTTCCCTGAGTATCTCCGAGAGGAATAGTCGGAACAGTAACCCAAAAGCTTCCTAATGTTTCAATCGTAGATGCCATCGCAACACTGACGTTGTGCGCTAGCTGATCCATGAGGCTATCGCCTACCGTTTGAGCGGCTTCCTTAGCCAGACAGCTAGTCTCCCAGAACCAGCACATTAGACAGTACCCCAACGAATGAACTTGGTAGTGTCAGAGACAGGACCAATACCCAAAGGGTTTTTCGCGTTTCCATCCGGAACACGCAGACGCCAGTCGCCATCCTGCCAAACCATAGTCACATCAGCGCTGATCCATCCGGTGCCCCTCTCAGGAATAACAACAGCAAGCCTTACTACAGCACGCTCAGGGGTATAGGAGAGGAACTGGTATCCAGCCACCTGCTGCGGAGCTGAAGCTGACGGAGTACCCCATCCCGTTCCATTAATTACGTAGCGTTCGTAGGTCTGCTGAGAGACAGCAGGATCATTAAGTTGCAACATAGTCCAGGTTGCCGCATAGAGTGCACCCTCAGCAGAGTGCTCAAAGCAGCTACGAATCGGGGAATCCACCATAGGCCCAGCAGTCTTAGATGAGGGACCGGTCCAACCTGAATCGGTGGTTACCCACTTAGTGCCCTTCGGGGCAGCATCCATCACAGACTCATCGTCCGAGGCGCCAGCACCACAAGAGCCAGCCGCAAGAGATGACGTGGCATGAGTCAACTGCTGCCCGGAACCCGCTGATGCACTAGAGCCACTCGATGCTGACGAGCTCGAGCCGCCACGTGGAATCAGCACAATCAACAACAGGACCAGCAGCACGCCAACACCGGCGATAATGCCGATACCCCAGCGGGGAATGGTCACGCCAGACTTTTTCTCCATGATGTCTCTCCATGTCTCATCACCCCGGATTTCGGGGTACACCAGATAGCCCTACCCAGTGTGGGGAAGAGCTTGAGTGAGTGATAGTGGGTAATGGGGGGATAGGAGACCCAGTGACGGGTCTCGCTTGAGATTAAAAGGGTCACGGGGTGCGTGAGCGCACCCCGTGCAGGGCTTTTAGCCCATGAACATGCCGACCAGACCGCTGGCTGCGGAGGCCAGGATACAGCCACCGAACACCCAACCGAGGCTGGCAGCGTGCTCGCCGCCCTGACCGCGGCGGTTGTTAATCATCATCGCACCAGCAGTCACCAGCACACCGATAACAGCCAAGGCGAAGACGATCCACGCAATCCACTTAACGATGGTGGTAACGCCGTCAGAGCCGGGAGGTGCCTCGCCAGCACCCGGATCAACCGGGCCAGCCAGCACAGCAGCGTTCAGGAAAAAGGAATTTGCAGCAGCGAGCATCTCGCGCCTCCTCGTGGTTGTAGGTGTGTGTAACCCCCAGCGCTGGGAGTAAAAAATATTACCGGTATCAGCGATTACCATAGCACATGCACCTGATGCACGTGCCACGCGTTGTCACTAGTCCACCGTATAGAGCCTCATGCCTCGACACCGTGTGCCGTAGCTAGTGATGAATAGCGGACCCATTCGCCACTTGTGTACACCTTTCATCCCAGTATCACGGGTAATTGACCCACCCCAAAACCAAGTTATCCACATGACGCACATCATGTAAAAATATTTCCCGCGCGCGCAAAAATAGCCCTTAATGTGTTAGGGGCGGTGGTTAACCTGACTTTAGATTGCCATTCGATACAACACCCTATTGTCACGCCTGGTCCCCGCGCGAGCGGGGATGAGCCTGCGCTGACGGCGCTGTTGGATATGGTGCGGGTATGTTCCCCGAATGAGCGGGGATAAAGTTTTAAATAACGCATATACAGATATGACCAGCCAGCTGTAAAACCCCTACAGCCCCTGTTAAAATGAGATGCGAGGCCACCCCCAGGGGCGGCCCCAGGGCACACAACATCACTCACACCAACCACACATACCCTTCCACACACCAGGAGCCAAAAAGCCATGCAAAAAAGTGCCCTAGTGGTCTCCCTACCTATCATCTTCATCTTCGGACTCATTCTCTCGTTAGTTCTCGTTATCGGTGGGTCAAGTGCGGATGCTTGCACCACCGGCAAAGCAAAAACCGGCCAAAACGCCGTTTCTGCACCAGACCCCGCCCCCGTCACCAATATCGGTGACCGAGGTGACACCATCAAGACTTACCTTCCAGAACTCCAAGAAGCCTCCCGTGTCAGCGGCTTCCCCATCTCCCTTCTGGCAGCCACTATTCAGCAAGAATCCGGCTGGAACCCCAACGCTGTTTCTGAAGCCGGTGCCATCGGACTTTCTCAATTTATCCCTGATACCTGGGCCTCCTTCGGAAACGGGGAAGAGCCCACCGACCCCCGCGCCGCAATCAAGGCCATGGGTCGATACATGGCGTACCTCAAAACCACCCTCCGCAACGCAGGCGTCGAAGGAAATGAAGTCAATAACGTTCTCCGTGCGTACAACGCCGGCCCTGGTGCTGTCATCTCCCAAACTGGCGGGTACAACGACCCAGAAAATATCAACTACGCCCCGGCTATCCGCAACTACTGGCCTCAGTACCAGACCCTCATCAAGGACCTTGGTATCGACGACTACCCTACGGGCGCCGAGCAACCCTCACTGAGCAATGCTGCTGCCAATAACGCAACTCCTGAATCCACTGGCAGTGCTTCCGCCTCAGCATCGACAGGGAAGAACGATAAAACGGCATCCAGTAAAGGAAAATGCAAGGATAACAAAAACCAGAAATCTTCAAATGCAGAAAACCAGAAATCTGGAAATACAGATAAATCAGGCGACGACTACCCCTGGAAACATCTCCCCCACTGCTCCGACGACTACACTTATTGCCCTGAAGTAACCGATCCCACCTACGCGTTCCCCGGTGAATGTGTAGCCTTCGCAGCATGGCGTGTGGTCCAACAAACCGGTGGCAATGCCGACAACATCACCTTCCACTCCCCCGGCGATGCCGCCGAGTGGCGAGGGTACTGGATTGCCCAGGGCTGGGAAATCGGAGATAAACCCGTCATCGGCGCCGTCGTCTATTACAACTCTGGCGTTGGCGGAGCCAGCTCACATGGACACGTTGCCATAGTGAAAGAAATCCGTGATGACGGCACAATCGTTGAAGAAGGCTACAACGGAGACTACGCTCCCAATGACCACCAGTACTACACCCGAGTCGTACCAGTTGATCGCCCGAGTGCATACCTCTACATCCCCAGCCACTAAGAAAGGAAGCACCATGACCCGCAAACTCACCGCGCTTACCGCAACCCTCGCCCTGCTCGCTACCGGCTGCTCCGCATCTACCGACAATACCGCCCCCACCGGCTCACCCGTCGCAACCTCCACCCCCAGCACTACCACTGCGTCCGCGCCTACGCCCAGCACCGCAACGCAGACCCCCACCGTCACCGAGGTAAACCCCACCACTGCAACCCCGACTGTGAGCCTCGACCCCTCACCCCTGGCAGGAACCGGTGGTGGACCTCAGCAGCCCTCCAGTGAAGCAATTCTGAGGACTATCACCGACGAAGACCGCGCCCGCGCGGTGGACGCAGCGAAAGCAATCGTCACCGCATACACCAGTGGCAAACCCTACAAAGAGTGGTCCGCAGATCTCTTCCCCCTCATCGATGCCGAACTCCAGAATCAGTACAACCAAAACTTGCGCGTTGACCTTCTAAAAGGGAACGTCACCAGTGCAGAACTTGTTGATGACCCCACCCTTAAGATTCCCGGAGGAGATAACCCCTACTGGCTCACCGTCCATGTGAAGGTCGACGGAGGAATTAGCCCCGCCTACTACGTACGCCTTCACCGCACCGCTGAGCGACCCAACAAGTGGAAGGCCTCCCACATCCTCGAGCCCCAGGCCTACAACACCTTCGTCAACAGCAAGACCAAGAACAAGAACTAGAATATGGACGCTCTCGACTACCCCCGCATCGATGCGACCGTCTCAGCTGACGGCCTCATCCAACTTGAAATCCAAGACCACGCCCCCCGCACCTTTCAGGACGTAACCACTGAAGCGGCCCTGGGACAGGTGTGGAATCACTGCGCCCGCCTCGCCCAAACCCTTGGCCGCGACGTCAAAATCTATGTCCAAGAAGGTACCAAGACTAGCTACTACACCCTCACTCCAGAAGGTGAGCCTACTCTCCAAACTGTGACCGAGGAAGTTGAAAAGCCGTCCATCTGGCGACGTAAAGTAATCCTCATCCCCGCCGCAGCCCTCCTAGCGCTTGGACTCGGCGGCGGAGCCTTCGCAGTCGTCAACGCCCTCAACCACCCCGCAACCACCTCAGTAGCCGCCACCCCGACCGGAGTCACCATCACCCTCGACAATGGAACCTACACCACCGGCGCCCTCAGCGGCGATGGCCAGCGTATCTCCTACATTGACGGATCTATCCTCTACGTCGTCGATGCCACCAAAGGCACCCTCGTCAGCCAGACAGACCTAACCAAAAACAAGATTGAAGCTGCAGGGCTGACTATCCATCCCACCGGTGACGGTTTCCTCTACACCGCACCCGGTAGCTACTTCATGTGGTCCAGCGGAAAATTCTCCAATATCAACACCATTACCACCAAAGCGCAAACCATCATCACCCGCGCTGGGGAATCTGTCATCATCTCCCGCAATGACCCCACCCCCGGAAGCGTCCAAAAGATCAGCGTTAACGGAACCGAACGGTACCGCTCCCCAGCTGAAGGCGCAGCCTTCATTGCCACCTCTAAAGGCAACGGAATCTGGGCGTCCACCCGCGGTAACGGCACCATCATCACCGCAACCGCCAATGGTGCCGAAACCGGAGCCCACTCCCTGGCAACACCCACCGAAGGGGCCACCTTCACCCGCTGGGTAGGAGCCACCGCCAACGGTGAGATCGTCACCCTCTGGCATGCCCCCACCGGGCAAGACATCCTCGCCCTCCAAGCCCCGGAATCTGACAGCGTCAGCCGCACCATCGCCATCACCGGAGCAGCCGACAACGTAAAGATCGACGGCACCGGTACCATCGCCATCGCAGGAGACCAAGTCCATTACCTCAGCACCGAGGGGTCCTATGCTCTACCGGCTGTGCCGACCAAGGTCACAAGCCGGCCCGCGGGAGGATTCAGCCTCGAATTCGGTGACGGCACCACTGGTGATGCAACCCCCAGCGGCTACATTACCTCCACCGATACCCCTGTTCTTGGCACAACCGCAGACGGACACCGTGTAACCGTCAGCCCCGACCACCACAGTATCGTCATTAACCCTTAATCAAGAGGAGTAAAAAGTGTACCGCAAGGCTCTCATCACCTCCCTCACCCTCGCCGCCGCAGCCGGCGCCATCAGTTGCACCGCAGCGACCGCAGCAGAAACACCCACCCAGAGCGGCTCCATCACCATCAGTGATAACGGCCAGCCCAACCGCGACCAGACCCGCTCCCTGACCGTTGCCCTCATCACCAAGAACGGTGCCGGTAACGCAGCCACCACACCCGAGCTCGTTACCGCATCCCCTGCCGAAGCGGAAGCACCCGCCGAAGAACCTGCCCAGGAAGCCCCTGCAGAAGCACCAGCTGATACTGCACAGCATGAAGGGACAACCCCCGAAGCGGAAGCGCCCGCCGAGGCAGAGGCACCTGCTACGGAAACGGACCACTCCGAACCTCGTGAAGAGACCCCCGCTCCGAGCGAAGCAGCTTCGGGTGAAGTGGAAGTTGTTATCGCGCCCAGCGCCGAACCCACCCATGAGGCACCTGAAACCCCGGGCAATACCGACGTGCCCATCAACCCCTCCCCTGAACCTACTACCCCGGCACCTGAAACCCCGGGCAATACCGATGTGCCCATTGCACCTGAGCCTGAACCGGGCCGTAGCGAGCACGATGAAACCCCCGCCGACCACCAGCCGGCTGACGACACCGCACCTGTTATCGAACCGGAGCCCGAGCCTTCAACTCCGGCACCCGAGGCTACTGAAACCCCCGGCGAGGTTGAAGTCGTCATCGCACCTACCCCCGAGCCGAGCCAGAAAGCACCTGCGGACACTGTGGATAATGAGACACCCGATAACTCAGAGGTAGTCAGTACCGAGGTGCCCATCGCACCCGAGGATGCCCAGGCACACTCCCGTGCAACCTCAGATACTGGAGACCACGCAGTAACCGGTAGCGACGAGGTGGGCATCGCTCCGCAAGCACCGGGCGCCAAGACCCCCAAGAGTAAGAAGGGATCATCAGCTCAGCCTGCTGCAGATGCGAAATCCCCCACTTCGGTGCCGTCTGCTCAATCCACGGCACCCGCACGTGACGAGTTGGCTTACACCGGTATCAGTGCCGAGACTGGTGGAATCGCAGTCGGCGGTTTTATGCTGATTCTCACCGGTGCCGCCGGTGTGTGGTCTGTACGCCGAAAGGCCTCTCATGCCTAGCATATAGCTGAGTGGGGGTGAGTGAATCATTACGATTCGCTCGCCCCCTTCAGTTGTGTCTTGACCAGGGGTAATACTGTGCAGAAATAAAGAAATATTGAAATCTTCATATGCAGATTTCTGTTTTTCTGCTGAACTGTATATACAGAGAAACAGATTGGAGAAGCCATGAGCCCCATCATCTGCATCATCAACGCCAAGGGTGGCGTCGGCAAGACCGTCAGCACCATCTACCTCGCCCACGCCCACACCCGCCTGAAGGCACATGCAGCCATGACCGGCAAGACCATGACCGACCTGCTGATTGAGTTCATTAACCAGCTCGATGACTAAAGAACCTTGTCGAACACGGAAATATGGATATACAGAAACACAGATTTCTGCATATCCATATTTCCGCCTCAAAAGAAGAGGTGCAGGTGGCAGGCGTAACCTATGGGGCCATGCCAAGTTGCTTGAAGCTGCAGTACATCATGCGCGAAAGCGTAACCAACGTATCCTAAAAATACCCGTAAGGTCATTCTGATAGATTTAGAATGACCCCGCGATACACCACCGATATCTAAGGAGAACTACTCATGGCTGAGTACTTTGACCTTCCTGACCGTTACCCTGAACTATTCGCACAGCTCAACGAAGAGCAGTACCAAAACGTTGTTGAACCTCTCATCTCTTCCTGGCTTGAAGGATATGACTTCAGTCGCAAGGAAGTAGCCCGCTTCATTGACCATGAATTAGGGCGTATCAGCGATGATGAGTTCCGGAAGCAGATTCTGGAGGAGGCCCTCGCTCTCCAGGAGGCTCTTGCGCGGCAGGAAGAAAAATAATGAGCAATCAATCGGAATGGGATTCATACTTCTTCCCGCCACCGCATAATGACGTGATGCGCAATATCCCAGGGATAGATAATGCTATCGCCCTCAGCCTGTTCGAGTACAACTCGACAGCATTTTTTGCGAAGAAGCTGAAGAGAGACCCAGGGCTTATCGCTCACACCTATGATGCCGAGCACCTCAAAGCAATTCATGGGTACCTCTTTCAGGAAGTTTATGACTGGGCGGGGGAGTACCGTACCGTCAATATGAGTAAGAATATGACCATCTTTGCAGATGCGAAGAATGGGGGTATTGACCACTACCTGAATCAGGCAACCCGTAAAATTCAGGCAACGGAGTGGGGGAATCTCAATCGGAGAGAATTTGCTGAAGCCGCCTCTGAGGTATTCGCAAACCTAAACTACGCCCATTGCTTCCGTGAGGGTAACGGCAGAACTAATAAGATTTTCATGCAACACGTGGCAGAAATGAGCAACTTCCAGCTCGACTACGGTCGTGTTAGTAAAGAAGTCTGGAACCAGCGGTCAATGTTTAGTGGGCCAGATAGGGGGTCCACAGAGCTGCATCCTGAAGAGCTGTATCAAGTGTTCGAGGCGATTGCAACACCACGCGAAACCCCACATGAGACCCAACTCGATGCTGAGGATGAAAAGTCGCAGCAGATTTACCAGCAGATTATGAATGGCTTCACTGGGCCTACTGGAGCGAATCAGCAGCAGACACCCCAGACACCTAACCGCAATATCAATCACGGCTTAAACCGCGAATCCGGCTATGGACTCGGAGACTAAAGAAGGGGGGGCTCAAGATGTATATCTTGAGCCCCCACCTTTGCGTGTTTTTAAGGTATGGTTACCGACAGGACGAAGTAGACCGGCTAGGGCGCGGAATGGTTATGGAAGGGCAGACGCAGCTTTTCTAACGTAGCGTGAGTGGTTCCATCATACGGCTTATGTTGGAACCACTCACTTCTTTCTAGGGTTTGGGCTCGGAGTTTGCTGCGCGCAGTAGTGCGTTCACCTCGGCGCGAGTAATACCAAGGCGACTCGTCTGGCAGAACGTGCCAAGAACCAGCAGAAGCAGTCGAAGAACCAGAAGGCTACAGAGCCGGAGCAGCAACCGAAGCCGCTCTCACCAGTAGAGCAGAAGGTGCAGGAAGCCCGTGCTGAGCGTGTACCTGAACCTGTAGCGGATGAGGAAACTCTGGCGGCTTTGAGGGTGAGCCGGATAGGCATGAGGGCACACGCCCGAAAAGGCATGGTGACTCATCATGTACAGCAACCGAAGCCTTCGACAGTACGTCCAAAGACTAATAAAGGCATGGAACTTTAGGAATAACGTAAGAGGGGGGACACACAATGTGTGTCCCCCTCTTCTGAAATATGGGTTTGTTCCTTTAGCGTCTGCGAGCGGTTGCAGCCGCCGACTGCCCCAGGCGGTTTGTTCGCCTTGTGGACGATAACAGTACAGGCTTCTAGCTAAGGTTGAACCCCGCACAATAGGGATTGAAACAGGTTAGGGGGAGAGATAGCATGGCTGAACGGACCCCAAATAATGTTCTCACGATTATCTTAGAGGGGTAAGAAAGCAACAAAAAAGGCACCCTCATCAGGTGCCTTAAACTAGG
>ERZ773024.844-NODE-844-length-10859-cov-3.861718_pt1 | contig 10859 bp, 11 predicted proteins | sample MGYA00511667_ERZ773024 | MGnify/ENA primary metagenome ERZ773024 (study PRJEB29015, sample SAMEA2738117) | human oral metagenome | biome: human oral; feature: human-associated habitat; material: saliva | place: China | collected 2258 ... | reverse complement strand
CAAAAATGCAAGCAATAAACGACCTCAGACGCAGAGGCTATCAGCCGAAGCCCCTAAGAAGAGTTCGCATCAAAAAGAGCAATGGCAAACTGCGTCCGTTGGGAATACCTACAATGAAAGACAGAGCCATGCAAGCATTCTACCTAATGGCATTGGAACCAGTGTCTGAAACTACTGCCGACACTCGTTCATACGGATTCCGTAAGGAACGTCGCTGTATGGACGCTGTAGTTCAATGTCACAATATTCTCCGAAAAGGCTATTCTCCCGAATGGATTTTGGAGGGTGACATAAAAGGGTGCTTCGACCATATCAGCCACGAGTGGCTGCTTGCCAATATCCCTATGGATAAGGCAATGCTCCGGAAATGGCTGAAATGCGGTTATATTTTCAATAAGCAGATGTTTCCGACAGAGGAGGGTACACCGCAAGGTGGTATAATCTCTCCGACACTTGCCAATATGACATTGGACGGATTGCAAAAAAATCTCGCAGATAGATATAAAAGAAGAAGCATAAAAGGGAAACATTATTCTCCTATGGTAAATCTGGTACGCTATGCAGATGATTTTATTATCACTTGTGAGAACAGAGAAACGCTTGAAAACGAAATCAAACCATTGGTTGCCGAATTTATGGCTGAGAGAGGTTTAACCTTATCAGAAGAAAAGACGGTGATAACCAACATCCGTGATGGATTCGATTTTCTCGGTTTCAATATCCGCAAATACGGCAATGAAATATTGACTAAGCCGACCAAGAAAGCCGAAAAACGCTTTATGGAGAATATCCGCAAAGTGATAAAAGGCAATAAAGGTTGCAAGCAGGAGTCCTTAATCAGAATGTTGAACTCTAAAATCCGAGGATGGGGAGCATACTATCAGCATGGTGCAACACGTGATTCCTTTCACAGAATTGACCATCAGATATTCCTCTCATTATGGCAATGGGCTAAACGTCGCCACTCCAAGAAAGGAAAGCGGTGGGTTAAAGACCGCTATTGGCATAATATCCGAGGTAATAGATGGACTTTTGCAGCCAAGTTCAAGAAATCAAATGGAAAGGAAGACCAACTCACGCTATTGACCTTGACTTCCTCATTCCCATTTCTGCAATATACGCAGATAAAAGGAGATATGAATCCGTTTGACATGGACTGTCGCTTATATTTTAGCCAAAGAATGAAGTCGAAAATGCTTGTGACACTGAAAGGACGTAAGTCTTTGCTTTACCTATGGGAAAAGCAGGGGAAAAAATGTCCGATATGTGGTGAGCCGATAGACACGCACAAGGCATGGAATGTGATGCCTACCGTCCAAAACGGACGAAAATGCAACCTATTGGTTCATGACGAATGTTTCAAATTATCCCGCAAATCCAATGAAAACAGAAAGAAGTAATATGAGCCGGTCTCTATATAAGAATAGGGATTTAGAAAAGCTTGAGCCGTATGAGGGGAAACTCTCATGTACGGTTCTTAGGGGGGAAGAGGGCAGTAATGCCCTTGACCTACCCGATCGACCGTCGGATCTGGAACAGCGTAACGGGCGTGCCATCCGTAAAGGAAACCTTGTTGCCAAGGAGTTTGCCGACAACAAGGTCGATGTGATTATCTATGCCGTGGAACGTTCCTTGGATAGCTACAAGTTTAACCTGCTGCATAATAAGCAGCTTTTCATCAACCAGCTGGAATAAATCTTCAATCGTGCAATTCAATACATTGCCCGCGCCACCTAAACCAAACAACGGCGTTACCGTCAATTCATTACCAAAATCAACCGCACTTGACAGTTTATATTGCCCATTAAGTGCAAGATTTTTTCTAAAATGGCGGATATTTTGTCGAATTTCTTTGGTTTTCGGGCGATTAACGCTATCCAACGGCAACACCACATCGCTATTCAACAAAAAGTCGCGAATAAAAGCCACCATGCTATCGGCTAACTGCGAATGAGTGATTTTTTGATAACGGTCGTAACGGTATTTTTCATTTTGTTGCAAATACACGTTATTGATACTGGCGCCGCTGTAAAGCACGGTATCATCAAAAACAAAACCTTTAATATGCAACACACCGAACACTTCGCGCGTATTGATCGGCACACCGAAAAATAGATTCGGGTCATCGGCAAGTTGATATTTTTGACGTTGTTCACAATACCAATCGGCATTAGTTGCACTCTTTTCCGCCCCTAATAAATTGCGCTGTGCACGATGCCAGTCAATTAAAATTTTCACTTCAAGTTCAGGCTTATCTTGTTTCGCACGGTAAATTTCATCGAGAATTTCTTGTCCGGCTTCGTCATTTTGCCAGTAAAGTGCGGTCACAAAAATACGCGTTTTCGCCTGTCTGATCAGTTGAATAATTTCATTTTTGAATGCCATTGGGCTGTAAATAAATTCAACTTGTTCCGCCTGTAAAGCTAAACATGGCAGGCTTTCAAGACGCTTCTGAGCCCGTTTTGTCTTATCTCTAAACATAAAATTTGTTCTCTGTTGTACTCAATGAGTCGGAACCTAATTGGGGCGATAGTTTACAATATTTATCGCCCCCCTTGGTAGAAAAAAGGCTGGTTTTCGTTATAATGCTCACAAATTTATTGCCAACAGCGCAAATTTATTCCATTCATCCACCCTATCGGCAACACAACTATGAACCAAAATTCAAACAAACCGACTTTCAAATCAAACAACCGTACTTTTTCCGAACGCACTGTCGGTGACGACCGTCAAAAACGCGATAAAAATCGACCGCACTTTGCCTCCGCAAAAAGCGATTCGCGCCAAGAATTTCGCAGAGAGAGAGATAACGACAGAAATACTAAGCCGAAATTTAAACGCGCTGAAAGCCAAGAAAAAACCTTACACATTGCCGAAAGCACGATGAAAAAAGCCGGTGGTGCGGAAGGCAACGTGAAAGTCACCGTCAAAAGCAGTCGTTTCGATGATAAGCCGAGAGAGAAAAAGACCGGCCCATTGTCACCACGCGCACCGGAAAAAATCAAAAAGAATCGCGCAGAAGAAATGAAAGTGTATGGTGAAAATGCGTGTTTAGCCTTATTCCAACAACGCCCGGGAAGCATTGTGCGCTTGTGGGCAACCGTACAAATGGCGCATAAAATTGGGGACATTTGCAGTTATTTAGCCACCAATAAAAAGGTGTATCACATTGTGGACAACGACGAGATGATCAAAGTCAGCGGCACAGAACACCACGGTGGCATTTGTATGTTGGTGAAAAAAGCCCATCCGTTTACGTTGCAAGGCTATTTGGATGTGCCACATCAAGAAGATTGCTTGGTGTTGTTAGATAATGTGAACAACGCACAAAACATTGGCGGTATTTTACGTACTTGCGCCTTTTTCGGGGTGAAAAATATTGTGGTAGAAAACGCTGAAAGCCTCAATTCTGCCGTGACCTTACGCGTTGCAGAAGGCGGCGCGGAATATGTGCGAGTATTGGAGACCAATGACACACGCAATGCACTTGCCCAATTACGCCAAGCCGGTTATCAAATCCTTCACGTGAGCAGCGATGAAAACGCCACAGCATTGGATAAAGTGCGGTTAAAAAATAAAACGGTTTTTGTGCTGAGCGAAGGTTCGACAGAGGCTTTATCAGAGAAAAACGATGAGCAGGTTCGTTTGGCGTTTGCCAGCCCAGTGAAAAATGGGTTAAACGTATCGGTCAATGCCGGCATTTTACTGGCAAAATGGTATTTTAGATAAAACGAGAAAAGTTAGGGCGGGTAAAAACGCCCTCTTTTTTCACCGCACTTTCAAACGCGTTACAGTTTGTCCCCGTGGTGAATTAACACAAAGCGCTCCCATAGCTGTTCTTCACTTTCCACGTGATCCGGGTCAGTGATAATACATTTGCTGATAGGGCAAACTTTTTGACAGGTGGGCGTGTCGTAGTGACCGACACATTCGGTGCAGAGTTCGGGATCGATGACATAGATCTCATCGCCGATTGAAATTGCTTCATTCGGGCATTCCGGCAAGCACATATCGCAATTCGTGCATTTGTCAGTGATGAGTAGAGCCATAGCGTCCTCGGGGAAAATGAAAGGGTCGGATTATAATCAATACGTTAACAAAGTGAAAGGAATTTTATGAACGAGAAACGTATGTTGCTACTGTCTTTTTTTGTGGTGGCATTTTTAATGTTTTTACTTGCCGGTTGGTATTATTTTTCCCAACAGAAACAAGCGGCGGAGGTGGTTGTTGATCGTAATTACGATTACGTCATGAAAAACGATCCTATCGGGCAAAATAAACAAGCTCAAACCGATTATTACACCCTCGTGTTGTCTTGGTCGCCGGCATTTTGTGAACGACAACGTCAACAATACGGCGATAATTTGCCGACCTCTTTGCAATATCAATGCGGCTTAACCCAACAATTCGGTTGGATTGTGCATGGATTGTGGTCACAAAACAAACAAGCCCGAAGAGTCTCCGATCACCCGCGCTTTTGTCAGGGCGATTTACCGCAATTACCGCAAGACCTTATTGAACGCTATTTGCCTGAAGTGCCGAGCGCCGGCTTATTACAAGGCGAGTGGGAAAAACACGGCGCGTGTATGTTTAACAATGCGCAAGATTATTTTGAAAAGATCAAAAATTTATACCGCACTTTGAAGCTACCGAACTATGAATTAAGCCGTACCGAACTGTTTAAATGGATGCGAAAAAACAACCCGCAATTAAAAGATGTTTACCTGGGCGCCGCACGTAATGAACTCTTTATTTGTTACGATTTAAACTGGCAAATTATGGATTGTCCAAGCAGCCGAACCGGTTATTAATCCAATAATTCGACATGGATCAATGAAATGTGTAATCCTGAATTTGAGCCCTTGAATTCAGGTTACAAGCTACTCAGTTACGGGTATAATGCCAACAGTTTTTATTTTTAATTTTAACCAGTAAAAAGAGGTAAATTATGTCAGTAATTAAAATGACCGATTTAGATTTGAATGGTAAACGCGTATTTATCCGTGCCGACCTAAACGTACCGGTAAAAGACGGTAAAGTCACATCCGATGCGCGTATCCGTGCCACCATCCCAACCTTAAAATTAGCCTTAGAAAAAGGCGCAAAAGTGATGGTCACCTCTCACTTAGGTCGTCCGACCGAAGGTGAATTCAAACCTGAAGATTCCCTCCAACCTGTTGTTGATTATTTAAACGAACATCTTGATGTCCCGGTACGCTTAGTACGCGATTACCTTGACGGTGTTGAAGTGAACGCCGGTGAAATCGTGGTATTAGAAAACGTGCGCGTCAACAAAGGCGAAAAGAAAAACGATCCGGAATTAGGTAAAAAATACGCCGCACTTTGTGATGTGTTCATCATGGATGCCTTTGGTACAGCACACCGTGCACAAGCCTCTACTTACGGCGTTGCAGAATTTGCACCGGTTGCCTGTGCAGGCCCATTGCTTGCTGCAGAACTTGATGCGCTAGGTAAAGCATTAAAAGAACCTGCACGTCCAATGGTAGCTATCGTAGGCGGTTCTAAAGTATCTACCAAATTAGAAGTGTTAAACTCACTTTCCAAAATTGCCGACCAAATTATCGTGGGTGGCGGTATCGCCAACACCTTCATTGCTGCTGCAGGTCATAACGTGGGTAAATCCTTATACGAAGCCGATTTAATCCCGGTGGCTAAAGAACTAGCCGCAAGCACAGACATTCCGGTACCGGTTGATGTTCGCGTGGGTACCGAATTCTCCGAAACTGCACCGGCAACAGAAAAATCTGTGACCGAAGTGAAAGATGACGAATCTATTTTCGATATCGGCGATAAATCTGCTGCACAACTTGCCGAAATTATCAAAAATGCGAAAACCGTTTTATGGAACGGCCCGGTGGGCGTGTTTGAGTTCCCGAACTTCCGCAAAGGAACAGAAATCATTTCTCACGCCATTGCCAACAGCGATGCGTTCTCCATTGCGGGCGGTGGTGATACGCTTGCTGCTATCGACCTATTCGGTATCGCAGATAAAATTTCCTATATCTCAACCGGCGGCGGCGCTTTCCTAGAATTCGTTGAAGGCAAAGTATTACCGGCAGTAGAAATCCTCGAAAAACGTGCGAAAAACTAACTGCACTTTTTCTACGTAAGATCGTCATAGCGCGTGTCTGCTGACGCGTGCTATCAATCAAAAACGTAAAACAAATTCTTCAAATGGTGGGGCAACCCACCCAACACAAAAGGAAAAAACGAAAATGGCTAAATTATTAGATATCGTCAAACCGGGCGTGCTTACCGGTGAAGATGTTCAAAAAGTATTCGCATACGCAAAAGAACACGGCTTCGCACTTCCTGCCGTAAACTGCGTCGGCTCCGACTCCGTGAATGCCGTATTAGAAACGGCTGCCCGCGTGAAAGCGCCGGTAATTATTCAATTCTCTAACGGCGGTGCGGCATTCTACGCAGGCAAAGGTATCAAACCGACCAGCGGTGCACGTCCAGACGTTTTAGGTGCCATTGCAGGTGCAAAACACGTTCATACTTTAGCCAAAGAATACGGCGTACCGGTGATTTTACACACCGACCACGCGGCGAAAAAATTACTTCCATGGATCGATGGTTTACTTGAAGCCGGTGAAAAACACTTTGCTGAAACCGGTCGTCCATTATTCTCTTCCCACATGCTTGACCTTTCCGAAGAGCCAATGGAAGAAAACATGGCAATCTGCCGTGAATACCTTGCTCGTATGGACAAAATGGGTATGACCCTTGAAATCGAAATCGGTATCACCGGTGGCGAAGAAGATGGCGTGGACAACTCCGGCGTTGATGAATCTCGTCTTTACACCCAACCGTCTGATGTGCTTTATGTTTACGACCAATTAAATCCAGTAAGCCCTAACTTTACCGTTGCAGCAGCATTCGGTAACGTACATGGTGTTTACAAACCAGGTAACGTAAAATTAAAACCATCTATTTTAGGTGCATCACAAGAGTTCGTTGCAAAAGAACGCAATCTTCCTGCTAAACCAATCAATTTCGTCTTCCACGGTGGTTCAGGTTCTAGCCGCGAAGAAATCCGCGAAGCAATTAGCTACGGTGCAATCAAAATGAACATTGATACCGATACTCAATGGGCATCTTGGAATGGTATTTTAAACTTCTATAAAGCAAATGAAGCTTATCTTCAAGGTCAATTAGGTAACCCTGAAGGTCCTGATGCACCAAACAAAAAATACTACGACCCACGTGTTTGGTTACGTAAAATGGAAGAATCTATGTCTAAACGCTTAGAACAATCTTTCGAAGACTTAAACTGCGTTGACGTTTTATAATTTAAAAACACGCTGAAAACCGACCGCACTTTAGATGCACTTTCTGAGATGTACTTTAAAGTGCGGTTATTTTTTCTTTACTTTTATTGGAGAGCAAAATATGTCAGGTATTTTTACTCAAAGTCCAGCAAACCGTCGTCGTTATGGCGTGGCAGTATTTGTTGGTATCGTTGCAGGGATTATTTCTGCTTTTGTTAAATGGGGTGCCGAGCATCCATTTTTTTGTTGGAGAGAGATGCTTTAATTAACAACAAATTTCTTGTACGACAAATTGTAATGAATGTCTCGCAAATTGCTGTTGTTTACGGTGTTTCAAGCGTCTCAAACGTAGGTTACGTGATAAAGAGGTTTGTTGTAAATTGGTTTTCTTTTTAAGAAAAGTTTTGCGTTTTAACATTTTATTTATCCTTTTTTTCTTTTATTTCTTCTGAATTTCCAACCGCACTTTCGTTGTTGGCATTATCATTCGTTGTTTGATTTTCTTGGACTCGATGATAATTCACAATGCTATTCATGTAACGACGAATATTTTCTATGTATTGAAACGCTTCATAGCCTCGTGCATAGCCGTATTTAAGGTTTGAATAGTAACGTTTTTCGGCTAATAAAGGTAAATTCTTTTTGACATCAAGCCAGTTATCCGGGTTGCCACCTAAATTTTTGGTGAGACGGCGGGCATCCAGTAAATGGCCTAGCCCCATGTTATAAGCGGCAAGTGCAAACCAAATTCTTTCTTCCTCATTGATGCTAGTTGGTATCTGTTCAAGCAGCCAATGTAAATATTCTGAACCGGCTTTGATACTTTGCTCGGGATCGGTTCGATCCTGAATTTTCATATGTTCTGCGGTATCTTTCGTTAGCATCATAATGCCTCGAACACCTGTTGGTGAGGTGGCATCTGGGTTCCAATGGGATTCCTGATAGGCGATTGCTGCTAATAAGCGCCAGTCTAAGTCTCCTTTATGCTTAGTAAAGAGCGGTTCGAATTTTGGAAGAATTGTTTCTATCGCATTTAAATAAGATTTTGCGTCAACATAGTCAAAGTCGCGAAAATGGCTAAAATATTTTTCTTCAATATTGGCAATTAAGCCGGAATCGATAGCGCCATTCATGAAATCTAATAAAGCTGATTGCAATTCATTGGATGCGTTATTCGCTAAATACCAATGCACGCTCATTTCATCGGTTAAGTCAAAAGCCACAGCAATTTGTGGCTTAATATGTTGTGCAGCTGAAATATCCAAAGAATTGGCAATTGTATAGTCAATTTTACCATCAGCAACTTGTAATAACAGTTCTTCTTGCGTTTGTTTTTTATCTACCGTCCAGGTTAGATGGGGATTTTTTAGTTTGGTCTCTTTCAGAATATGTTCCAATTCTGCATTATCCGGAATGACGAGTTGGCTATTAATTTGTGCTAGTGAACGTGGCCGATTTTCACCTTTTCGATAAGCAATTTGCCAAGAAGCAGAATAATATGACGGTCCTAATTGGAAATGTTCAACTTTATTGGGCTCATAAAAAAGATTGGCCGCCGCAATATCAATAGCATGATCATTTAAGGCAGTGAAAAGTTCTTCACTGTTATTTAACGGTTTGATTTCTAGCTCAACGTTCAAATAATCCGCAAACGCTTTACTGAGTTCGTATTCTAAACCGGATTGCCCTTCTGCATTGATAAAGTAAGAAATAGGATTGTTAATGGTTCCTACAATTAATTTGCCACGACTTTGAATGGCGTGATAAGGATTTTCTTCCGAAGACATGATTTGTCGCCATGGAAATACCATATCTAACGCCCATAAGAGCAAGCATATGCCTGCAATAATGCGTAAAAATAAACCTTTCAAATGATCTCTTTCTCTAAAAAATATTAGCGATTCCGCTCAATAATGACACCAACGTTATTGGCTTGTGCAACGGCTTTTGGTTTACTCAATTTGAGTCGAAGTCGACTAATGTTAAATTGATGTTGTAATTGATCTGCCACTTCATTGGCAACCCGTTCGATTAAAAAGAATGGCTTGGATTGCACGTAATCAATGATAAATTGGCTGATTTCGGCATAATTTAACGTGTATTGAACATCATCAGTTATCGCAGCCTGACGCGTATCCCAAGCCATTTCGACATCAAAGATCAGTTTTTGTTTAATTTGTTGTTCCCAATCATAAACGCCAATTTGCGCAAATACGCTCAATCCTTCAATAAAAATGAGATCTTTCATGATGTTCCTATCGTTATCGCTTAAATTTTTGTGGGCTTATACTATCAACTTTGGGTACAATAGACGAACAATTTTTCCACTCCAAGGAAGTCCTATGAGCCTTTTCGCCCTTTTCTACATGTTATTGAGCTATTTACTGGGTTCTATTTCTAGCGCGATTTTATTATGTCGTATTGCCGGCTTACCGGATCCAAGAAAGGCAGGCTCGAATAATCCTGGCGCAACAAATGTATTGCGTATTGGTGGACGTTGGATTGCGCTTGGGGTTTTAATTTGTGACATCTTAAAAGGTATGTTGCCGGTTTGGCTCGGTTACTCTTTAGGCTTAACCCAATTTGAATTAGGCATGGTGGCGTTAGGGGCATGTTTAGGGCATATTTTTCCTATTTTCTTCAAGTTTAAAGGAGGAAAGGGAGTAGCAACGGCTTTCGGAGCCATTGCACCAATTGGTTGGGGGGTATTATTTTCTACATTGGGAACTTGGGTTTTCGTCTTCCTCATTAGCGGTTATTCCTCCCTTAGCGCAGTAATTAGCGCATTGTTGGTGCCACTCTATGTTTGGTGGTTTAAACCGGAGTTTACGTTTCCCGTGGCTTTAGTGTGTTGCTTGTTAATTTATCGTCATCACGAGAATATCCAGCGTTTATGGCGTGGTGAAGAAGATAAAATGTGGAATAAGTTTAAAAAGTAGCAGTGAAAAGCAAGAATAAAAAAAGTGCGGTCATTTTTGACCGCACTTTTTGTTTTTATAAGCCTTAATTAGTGGTGAACACCGGCTAATGCTTTTTCAAAGCGTTCGTTCGCAAAATCCCAGTTCAGCACGTTCCAGAATTCTTTGATGTAGTCCGGACGGCGGTTTTGGAATTTCAAATAGTAAGCGTGTTCCCAAACGTCTAAACCGAAGATTGGTGTGCCTGAACAGCCGGCAAATTCTTTACCCATAATTGGGTTGTCTTGGTTTGCTGTAGAAACCACCGCAAGTTTGCCGTTTTCTAACACTAACCATGCCCAACCGGAACCGAAACGAGTCGCTGCTGCTTTTTCAAATTCCGCTTTGAAGTTTTCGACAGAACCAAAGTCACGTTCGATGGAATCTTTTAGTGCGCCTTGTAACATGGTGCCTTTTTTCAAACTTTTCCAGAATAAGCTGTGGTTTAAGTGGCCACCTGCATTGTTGCGTAATGCTGGGCGTTTTTCAGGTGCAACTTCATGTAAGTGCGCCAATAATTTACCTGGGCAACCGCCGGCAAGCTCTTGTAATTCTGGGGAGTTTTCTAACACAGCGTTCGCGTTGTTAACATAGGCTTGGTGATGTT